>Ga0307423_1001279_pt1 | contig 15380 bp, 14 predicted proteins | sample SalMarWE160310MG_FD_202154 | JGI IMG/M metagenome (GOLD analysis project Ga0307423, IMG submission 202154) | Salt marsh sediment microbial communities from the Plum Island Ecosystem LTER, Massachusetts, United States - WE1603-10 | ecosystem: Environmental > Aquatic > Marine > Intertidal zone >...
TTGCATATGATTCGAATACGCCGAAAATTCTTCGGTTCCAAAGGTCCACTCCGTTAGTAGGAGTTCAAGGTGGCCGGCCGGTGTGCTCTGGGGCTGGTCCCCCACGCTTGGGTGGTCAGGCATGGTGGATGGGGATCGAGACGCCTCTGGCAGCACCGGCACACCGCCCCCTCCTTCTTTGGAGGAGAGCATGGTCCCAAAGGCCGGAATGCGTTCTGCCAGCCACATCCGGAGGTCCTGCCTTGACGCCGCTTCCCCCGCCTGGGTCAGAGCGGCGCTGAGGTCCAAAAGGGCCTCCCAGGCCGCTCCGGGCTCTGCACCTGGCACCTGATCAAGAAACACCCGGGGCGGATGACTCCCACCATCCACCTGAGAAAGCGGAAGGCCTCCGCCATGTGCGGGCATCGATTGCTGACATCGACCTTCCTGGTTCAGAAAGCTCCAGCTTGTCTTCTCGAATACGGTGGTCGTCGGCAGTAAAACGTTCGCGCGCTCAGCCACGGGCGACGGCAGATAATCCAAGACGACCAGGAGTTCCAGCTTTTCAACGGCCCGCAGGAGGCTTTCTCGATTTTTTATGGAGCAAAACGGATCGCTTTCAGTAACCAGCAGGGCCCTGACCGTGCCATCCTCTATGGCTCGAACGATTGAGTCCGCGGATTCGGAAGGCGGCGAGAGCAACGCCGCGCCAAAGGCGTTGGCGCCGGGCAGAAGGTAAAAGAGACCGGCCCTCTTTTTTGCCTGACGGAGAACATCGACTTGATCCGCGGCAAACGCCGGCGTGGTTTGCCGAACAATATCCGTACCGCACACGATCGCAGGCCGTTCGCTGGCCCGGAGTTTCGCGGAAAGCCCGGCCAGACGATTCCTCAAGGTTGACTCCGCTTCGTATTCGCGCAAGAGCGCGTCGGAACGTGCCGACGGCCTTTCTGCCCCGCCGTCCGCCGCCTCTCCATTCAACGCCCCACCGACGAGAACCTCGAGACAAAGATCCACATGCCGAGGCGCTATGGCCAGATGATCAAAAGGCAGCGGAAGAGACACGGGTCGCGGATCGATAACGGCGATCGTGCCCCCGTTGCGGTGGGCCTGCCTCAAGGCCAGGGCCAACATAGGCGCCTCATTGATCGGATCAGCACCAACCACGAGCACTAAATCCGAACGGGCCAGCTCTGCCATGGAAATCGCCGAACCCCGGTCGAGTCTCCGAACCGCGCTTTTCACTTTCCGCTCCTGCAGGCGATCCCAAAAAAAACGAGGCGCAGGCAAATCTAAAGCCTGTGCAAAAAGCACCAGGGCGGCCTGCGTCTCAAGGCTGCTGCGACAGGAACCGAACAGGGCAATGGCGCTGTGCCCGGCATGCTCGACAATTTGCGCCAGCCTTTGGGCCGCGGCATCAATCGCCTCGTTCCAGGGGACCTGCCGGCCGTCCACCCGGGGGTGCCTGGGCCGGTCCGGACGATTGGCGTAGTCAAAAGCAAAACGGCCCCGGTCGCAAATGAAGTGGCCGTTGACCGGCTCATTCACGCGCGCCTCCAGGCGAATCATTTCACGATAACGCGCGTTGGCGATGGTGTTGCACCCCAGGCAGCAGTGAATGCACACGGAGGGGCTCCGTTCCAGATCCCACCGCCGTGCCTTGAAGCGGGCCGTTTTGTCGGTGTAGACCCCGGTGGGACAGAGATCGATAAGGTTGCCCGAAAAGGGACTCTCCAGTGGTCCACTTTCGAACCGGCCGAAATAGGTTTGATGACCGATCTGCATGGCACCCAGGTCGGTGTAACCGGCAAAGTCCTGGTAGAACCGCCGGCATCGCCAGCAGTGAATGCACCGGTTCATCTCATGCTGGACGAAAAACCCCAAATCCTGATCGTGATAAGTCCGCTTTTTGCCAAGATAACGCCTCAATCCATGCCCCCCGGAGACTGTTTCATCCTGGAGCAGACACTGACCGCCTTCATCACACACCGGGCAGTCATGCGGGTGATTGAGCATGAGCCACTCGATCACATAACGGCGGAACGCCACCGCTTCTTCGTCCGTGGTCGATACGACCATGCCGTCTTTGGCATCGGTCATGCAGCTCATCTGAACCCCTTTGACAGGCCCCTCCTTGAAGCTGACCGCACACATCCGGCAGGCACCGACCGATCCCAGTGCCGGGTGATAGCAAAAGCGAGGGATCATGATCCCCAGTCGTTCGGCGGCCTCAATGACCTTGGTCCCTTCCGGAACTTCAATTTTGCGATGATCAATCGTCAGCTTGGGCATGGTTGTTCCCGGCTCAAACAGGCTATGAACGAAAGGGACACTTTCGCTGGCTGATGTGCTCCCGAACCTCGTCTTCAAAGTCTGTGAGGAGGCTTTCCACCGGACTCGCGGCTCCAGGAGCAAAAGCGCAGTATGCCTTTGACATGTGTCGAGCCATCTCCCGGAGCATCGGGATGTAGGCATCCTTTCCTTCTCCATTTTCTATCCGCCACAGGAGATCCCGGATAAACGGGAGGCCTTCTCGACAGGGCGTGCACCAGCCGCAGGATTCCCGGGCAAAAAACTCCATGAGGTTCAAGGTAGAAGCCACCAGGCACGTATTCTCATCAAAGACAATGACCGCTGCGGTGCCCAGCCGGTGTCCCACTTCCCGCATGGTGTCAAAATCCATTTCCACATTGTAATGCTCGGCGGTCAAATAGCGTGTGGACGCGCCGCCGGGAAGACAGGTCTTAAACCGGGTGCCCGGCTTCATACCGCCGGCGTGCTCATCGATAATCGCGCTCAGCCGCGTCCCGATAGGCAGTTCGAAGCAGCCGGGCTGGTTCACCATGCCGGTTACGCAGTAGAGTTTTGTGCCGGCCCCGGATTCGCTTTTGGCCAACCCCTTGAACCATGCCGGGCCGTTTCTCACGATGTGAGGCACACAGGCCAGGGTTTCCACATTGTTCATCAGCGTCGGCAGCCCCCACACGCCCCTTTCCGTTTCAAAGGGGCCCCCTTTTTGAGGGTGGGGTCTTTTTCCCTCAATGGCCTGGATCTGGGCGGAGACTTCTCCGCAGATATATCGACCTCCGCTCCGGTGAATCGTGACGTCAAAAGAAAAATCAGAGCCGAGAATGTTCTTCCCCAGAAAGCCCGCGTCTCTCGCCGCCGCCAGTTCTCTTTCAAGCACCTGTGCGTCTTGTTCGTAAGAGGGCCGGATAAACATGAAGCCCTTTTCGGCTGAAACGGCATAGGCAGCCAGAACAAGACCCTCGATGAGCAGATGCGGGTCGGTACCTATGAGCACGCGATCTTTAAACGTGCCGGGTTCCATCTCGTCCCCATTGGAAACGGCGTACCTGGGAAACGGCGCATCCCGGCGAACCGCATTCCATTTAGTCCCGGTAGGAAATCCCGCGCCACCGCGGCCGCGCAGTCCGGAGGCCTTGATCACTTCCTTGAGCTGCTCCGGAGACCCTTCCCGAACGACGCTGGTCAGGGCCTCGTAGCCGCCGCCGGCTCGATATTCGTCGAAGGTGGCGGCCCTGTCGGGTCGATAATTTTTAAGAAGCACGGGTTCATTCACAGAATCACCGACAAAGGGCGAGTTCACAATATTCGGTTTTGAGCTTGTGCAGGATCTCGTCGATTCTTTCCGGCGTAAGTGATCCGTATCTCACGCCGTTGATCAGCATGGACGGGGCATGGTCACAATCGCCGATGCAGGCCGTAGGAACAATGGTAAAAAGTCCGTCAGATGTCGTCTCACCGATGCGAACACCCAGGGTTGTGCACAGGTAGTCGATCATCCTTTCCTGTCCAAACATCCAGCAAAGGAGGCCGTCACAGGCATGAATGATAAATTTACCCACCGGTTCCCGATAAATGAAATTGTAGAACGTAGCAATCTCTTCCAGTTCGAGCGGCGTCATGCCCAACAGCGACGCCCCTTCGATCAGGCGTTCGTCGCTCAGGTAGCCGTGATCCTGCTGAAGCCGATACATGACATCCACGGCCAGTTCGCGCGGATGGTCGGTGGCTGATATTCTGTCCTGGAGTGCTTTGCGTACTCGTTCCTCTAACATGCTGGACCTACCGATCGATGTCCGGGAGTATGTAGTCAATGGACCCGATAATGGCGATGAGATCCGCGAGAGATTCTCCCTTCACCATCAGCGGCATGGCCTGGACGTTCGCGAAACCCGGAGCCCGGATGCGCATGCGATAAGCCATGTTCAGCCCGTCGCTGACCACGTAGTAGCCTTGCTCACCCCGGGGCGCCTCTGTGGCGGCGTAAGCCTCACCGCGCGGGATCTTGGGCCCCCGGGTCACATTGATGAAGTGATGAATCAGACTCTCGATGTCTTTCAGCGTGTCGCCCTTGTCCGGAATGACGTAGCGATAGTCATCGCAAATATGACGGCCCGGCGGCATTTGATTGGCGGCCTGTTCAATGATCCGCAGACTTTGACGCATTTCTTCGACCCGAACCAGGAATCGGGCGTAGCAATCTCCGCCTTCGGCCGTGGGAATGTCAAAATCGAAGGCCTCATAGGCGCTGTAAGGGATTTTCTTGCGGAGATCCCATTCCAACCCGCAGGCCCTCAGGTTGGGGCCCGTCACGCCCCATTCCATGGCCTCCTGAAGGGAAAGCCGTCCGATCCCGCAGGTTCGAGCTTTGAAGATGGGATTTCCCTTGATCAGGGCTTCATATTCCTTGAGGCGGGCAGGGAAAATCTTGATGAACTCATCCACCGGTTCCTTCCAGCCTTCCGGCAGACCCATGGCCACCCCGCCCAGGCGAAACCATGATGGGTGCAGCCGCCCGCCGGTGATCAGTTCCACAATGTCCATGATCTTCTCCCGCTCGCGGAAGCAGTAGAAGTTCGGGGTCATGGCCCCCGTGTCATGGGCGAAGGTGGCAAACCAGACCAAATGATTGCTCAAGCGGAAAAATTCGCTGAGCATGACCCGAATGAATTGGGCGCGATCCGGCACCTTGATGTCGGCAAGCATTTCGACCGCCGACACATAGGAAAGATTATTGGCCAGGCCCGACAGGTAATCCACGCGATCCGTATAGGGAATGAACTGGTGCCACGACTGGCGTTCCCCGATCTTTTCCACGCCCCGATGGTGGTAGCCGATATCCATGTGGAGCCTCTGGACCTCCTCCCCATCAAGAGAGACGATGAACCGCAACAGACCGTGGGTGCTCAAGTGATGAGGCCCCACATTCAATTGGAACTCACGGTCTCCGGATCCCGTATCGAGATACATGCCCGCATCCAGAGGCTCATATTTTCGGGCCTCGGCCTGGGTATAAGGCGCCATTTCCGTAGCGCGGCCGGGATAACTCTTTCGAAGTGGGTGTCCCTGCCAGTCATGCGGCAAGAGTAAACGGGACAGGTTCGGGTGACCGTCGAAGGAAATGCCGAACATGTCAAAGGCCTCCCGCTCATACCAATTCGCGGAAGGCCACAGATCGGTGATGCTTCGGGTGACGGGAGCCGTTCCGAAGAGGGGAACCTTCAGCCTCACTCGACTGGCCGAGTCATAGGACAGGAGATGGTAGATCAAGGTGTAGTCAGATCGGGCCTCCTGACTGCGACGGGCCGATTCGTCCACCGCCGTGAGATCGTCCAGGCGAAGAAACCTCGGAGAGGCTTCGTTTCTTAAGTACTTCAGGACATCCTTGATCCGCGTCTCTTCAACCTGGAAGGTCAGCATGTCGGAGGTCACAGAGGCCTGCGCCACCGCCTCACCAAATCTTTTTTCCAGGACCTGCGCGAGAAGCCTGTCGCCCTCGCTCAACTCGACTTGACGTGGGGGCGGCGTCCACATGAGCTCGGAACGGGTCTGCCAGAATCTCGGGGGCGTCTCCGAAGTCCCCCTCAGGGCTGTGCCGTTATAGCCGGGGCCGCGTGCGTCTCTGACTTTCGTAACGCCGTCTATGAGCAGAGATTTTCGAGTCCCCTGGGTGCCGCCCTTCATGTGAAACACCGACCGGGTCGGCTTTTCCGATTTGATTTTTTCCTGCAGTCGAATCAATGCGTGTTCCACGGCCTCGGGCCGTGGCGGACATCCCGGGATATAGACATCGACGGGGAGAATCTGATCCACCCCCTGAACCACACTGTAGACGTCGTACATCCCCCCGCAATTGGAGCACGACCCCATGGAAATGACCCATTTGGGCTCCGGCATCTGTTCATAGAGTCGCAGGACCACCGGAGCGATCTTCTTGAATACCGTGCCCGATACGATCAGCAAATCGGCCTGCCGCGGAGAGCCGCGCAAAACCTCTGCGCCGAAGCGGGCCAAATCATAGCGCGATGTAAAAGCGGTCGCTTCCTCCACGAAACAGCACGACAGACCGAAGAACATCGGCCAGAGGCTGTACTGACGAGCCCAATTGATGAGCCTGTCCGCATTACCCAGAATCAGATTCTCGGCGCTTTGAGCTTCTTGGGGACTTGCGGTCTCCAATCCAGCCCTCCTTTCGCCCATACGTAAAAAAGACTCATCAGGAGCACGAAAATGAAGAAAGCGATTTGAAACCATCCCTGCCATCCCAGCTGCCGGAAGGAGATGGCCCACGAGAAGATGTAAGCGGCTTCCACGTCAAAAATAAGGAAGAAGGCCGCAACAAGATAAAAAGGAACCGGATAGGCAAATCGCGCAGACCCGGTGGGGATGATGCCGCATTCGTAAGGCCGCAGTTTTTCCGTGCTCTTTTTCTTTTCCCCGAGCCAACCGGTAAGAAAGAGAAGCACGGCCACGAGTCCCAGGACCATGAGCGAGTAGAGGAACAGGCTCAGGAAACCGGGCTCCCAGGGGCTTAAGCTATGGGTTGCGGCGAGTGTTTCCATCGGTGCTCACCTTTTGCAGAGGCCTTGGATTAAGCGGCCGGCCTAGCGTATATCGTAGTCCTGTTACCGGAGATATGGAAAAATAACAATGGGGTAAACAATGTATTTTCCCTCAGGAGAGGCTGTAGAAATAAACCCCGAAAAAGCGCTCCCGCTGGCCCTCGGATTCGAAAAGGCGGGGCTTTGTGGCTGTTTCGTCCGTGCAAGGCCCTGGATGCGGGGAGCCTGGCTTTGCCATCCGGCAGGCTGTAGATGGTACATGCAGTCTTCCCTGAAAATACATGATTTTCCACCTGAAAATACATATCATGCCTTATTGTGTTTGTGCCCCTCTCGCGCGACGATTCCGGCCCGGGGTCGCTCCCTGGCCCCATCGCATAACATAGAAGAAATCGCCGTCCGGCGTCATATGGAAAACGACCGTGGCGGTGATGGAAGGGGGAAAAGAATGAAGTCCTTTGTCTTGGCCTTGCTGGGCCTTATAGGCCTTCTGATTGTCGGGGGGGTCCTTTTTGTCTTCTCGGGACTCTATGACGTATCCGCCGACGTGCCCCACTGGCGGCTCACCTTCTTGATCTTAGATGAGGCACGGGATCGTTCCATCGAGTTTCACAGCGACGGAATCACCGTTCCTCCTCTTGATGAAAAGCTCGTGAACATGGGTTTCCTCCACTTTCATGACACGTGCCGCCTGTGCCACGGTGCGCCCGGCTACGACCGAGAGGAGTTCGCCGCAGGCCTCTATCCGAGCCCTCCGGATCTGGGAACAGCATCGTTCCTCGACGAAGCCACAGATGCGAAACTCTACTGGGTCGTCAAGCACGGTCTGAAGATGACCGGTATGCCTTCCTTTGGCCTGACGCACGATGAAGAAACGCTTTGGGGCATCGTGGCTTTCGCCCGACAACTGCCGAAATTGACCCCCGAAGATTATGCGTCCAGGGTCAGGAAGGCGGGCCTTGACAAAAGCTCCGCGGCAAGCCCTGTGCCCGCTCAGGATGAGGCCCACGAAAAGCGGGGCCTTTCTTAGGGCGACAAGTCCGAGACTGATTCCGTCACCGGATAAAGGTCGTCCGAGAGGGCGTTAATGAAAGGAGGAACCACCAATGAAAAGAATGGTTTTATCCATGGGGATCGGTCTCTTTGCCCTGGTGACCGTGTCGGCTGCCCGAGGCGCGGACGATAACCCCTCAGACCAAGGCAAGCGTCTTTATGAGCAAAAGTGTCAGCTTTGCCACGGTGTCAACGGAAACGGCGACGGACCTGCGGCGACCGCTTTCAGCCCGGGGCCGGCGGATTTTGCCACCTCATCATTCTGGCAACGTTATGATGCCAAGGCTATCGCCGGCATCATCGAGAAGGGCCGTGGTCAGATGCCTGCCTTTCACCTCACATCGGATGAGATTCAGGCCGTCACCGATTACATGTCTCATAGTTTCAAACCAAGCCGATAAGCGGATGCACGGAAGCGCATCGCTGACCGGAGATGATTTTTTGCGGGGAGGGATAGAACATGAAAACCACGGGGTTTAAGTCGCTATTATTCGGACTTCTGGTCACGGGATTGCTCTTCATTGCGTCGGTGCAAAGGGGGTATGCCGTGCCGAGCTTTGAGCGTCAAACCGGCATGTCCTGCACCACGTGTCATACCGTTTTTCCGGAATTGACCCCCTTCGGACGGGTCTTCAAGTTGGGGGGATATGTCTTCAGCCACCAGACCGAGACAAAGGGATTCACGCCTCCCCTGGCTGGCATGATTCAGCTCTCTTATACCTACACAAAAGACGTTTTGAAAAATCGAATCGCGCCGTTTGACGATGCGGAAGACTCGGCAGTGGCCAGGACGAACCTGCCGCAACAGGCGAGTGTCTTCTATGGAGGCCGGATGGTCGACGACCTCGGGGCCTTTATACAGCTGACTTATGACGGCATCGGAAATGATCTCGCGTTGGACTTGACGGATATCCGCTGGGCGAAACATTTGAGCATGGCCGGCAAGAATCTCATTTGCGGTTTAACGGTTAACAATGCGCCCACGGTTCAAGACGTCTGGAACAGCACGCCCATCTGGGGCTTCCCTTACGCCGGCTCGGCCGTTGCACCGGGCCCCGCGGCAGGGACTGTCATCGATGGCACTTTGGCGAGTCAGGTGGGCGGCATCGGACTCTACGGGTACTGGGCCGACTGGGTCTATGCGGAAGCCAGCGTCTACCGAACCACGCACCAGGGCATTACGCGGCCCTTTGGAGCCGGCACCGATCCCGATACCATAACCGACGGCGCTGTCCCATACTGGCGAGCCGCATTGCAGCACGTGTGGGGGCAACATTCCGCGGAGCTCGGGACCTATGGCCTGTGGGCAGAGATTTACCCTGAGGGGGAGGATGACGGACCGACCAATGACTTCAGGGATACGGCAGTAGACGCCCAGTATCAATTCATCGGAAAACGGCATCTCTGTTCTCTCCAGGCGACCTGGATTCATGAAAAGCAGGACTGGGATACCAGCTTTGACCAGGGGGATGCGGCGAACCAATCAGACGATCTGGACACGGTCAAAATCAACGCCAGTTACTACTATAGAAGTGATGTGGGGGATATCGGAGGATCGGTCGGCTATTTTTCCACAAGCGGAGATAAGGATATGTTGCTGTATGCCCCCGATCGTGTGGACGGGAGCAGAAACGGCGAGCCGGACACCAAGGGCTTCATCATTGAGGCCGATTACCTGTTCCGGGAAAAGTACAAGCTCGCACTCCAGTATACGATCTATGACGAATTTAACGGGAGCAGTCATGACTACGACGGCTTCGGCAGGGATGCATCCGACAACAACACCTTTTACGGGCTTATCTGGTTGATGTTTTAATGCCTCCAACAAAACAACAGGGGCCGTCTCTGGAGTAAGATATGTTTAATTTCGTCTATGATTTCCTGGGCAAGATCGGATACCATCATCCGATCCATCCTACGGAAGTCCACATGCCCATCGGACTGGTCGTGGGAGGCGTGGTATTTGTCCTGACGGCGCTCATCTTTCGCCGGGAAAGACTGATTTTAACAACCCGCCATTGCATCATCCTCGCCTTTATCTGGGTCTTTCCAACGATGCTTCTGGGTTTCATGGATTGGCAGCATTTCTATGGGGGGGCCTGGTTGTTTCCCATCAAGGTGAAGCTTATATTAGCTCCCCTCCTTGCCGGGCTTCTCTTCTTGGGCATCCTTTTCGGAAAAAGGTTCGGTCCGGCAGCCAGACCCACGCTGACCGCATACGTCCTGTCATTCTGCACGGTGGTCGCTTTGGGGTATTTCGGCGGGCAACTCGTTTATGGGAATAGAACCCCGGCGTCCTCGGAGACCTATAAAGAAGGTGAAAAGCTATTCAACGCCAACTGCGGCGCCTGTCACCCCCACGGGGGCAACACCATCAGACCCAACCTGCCGCTGCGCAACGCCCCGCAACTGAATGCGTTGGATACGTTCACGGCCTTCATTCGGAACCCCACACCCCGTGACGGCGGGGCGAGTATCATGCCTCCTTTTGACGAGTCAAAGGTATCCGGACAACAAGGCAAAGAGCTATACGACTATATTGTGCACACCCTGGTACCGCTCAAGACAAAATAAGTCAGCGGCAGTGAATATAGTCTTACGCTGAGAGGTAAAACATGTTTGGAAAACGAGTCAAGCTGTTTGAACTCCTTGGTTTTGAAGTTCGAATCGATGCGAGTTGGTTCATTATCGCCATTCTTGTCGCATGGTCTCTCTCAACGGGCGTTTTCCCGTTTCATTACAAGAACCTGTCTGTTGAAACATACTGGTTGATGGGAATCGTCGGCGCCGCTGGACTATTTGTCTCCATTATTGCCCACGAATTCTGCCACTCCCTTGTCGCCAGAAAGTACGGTATCCCCATGAAGGGAATCACGCTGTTTATTTTCGGTGGGGTTGCCGAGATGGGCGACGAGCCATCGAGCGCCAGGGCGGAATTCATGATGGCTGCTGCGGGACCCCTTTCCAGCATTGTAATCGCGTTTGTATTCTACGCGGTGTATATGGCCGGCAAAGGCACCCTGGCGGAACCCGTTAGCGGGGTCATTCAATACCTCGCGTACATCAACGGCATTCTGGCAGCATTCAATCTGGTGCCTGCCTTTCCCCTGGACGGAGGTCGTATCCTTCGGTCAATTCTCTGGGGTCTGAAAAAGAACCTCCGCTGGGCCACTCGAATATCGGCCAACATTGGATCTGGCTTTGGTATCCTGTTAATCGTTCTGGGGGTGTTCCATATCCTCAGGGGGGATTTCATCGGCGGCATGTGGTGGTTCCTCATTGGCATGTTCCTGCAAAGCGCGGCAAAAGCGTCGTATCAACAGCTTGTTACACGTAAAGCCCTTGAAGGGGTTCCCGTCCAACGCTTCATGCAGAAAAATCCCGTGACGGTAGCCCCGTCCATATCCCTGGAACATCTCGTCGATGACTATATTTATCAATATCACTTCAAGATGTTTCCCGTTATACAAGACCCCAATACGCTGATGGGTTGCATTACCACAAAGCAGGTGAAGGAGATCCCCCGCGAGGCGTGGGGTACGAAGACGGTGGGCGAGGTGGCCGCCCCGTGCTCTGCGGAAAACACCATTGCCCCTGATGCTGATAGCGTTCAGGCGATTGCCCTGATGAGGAAGCATAATGCGAGCCGGCTTTTGGTTGCCGAAGGTGGCCGGCTGGTCGGGATCATAACGCTGAAAGACCTCATGAAGTTCCTTGCGGTCAAAGTGGAGCTCGATGAGCCGGGAATATGATAGCCAAAGAAGGCATTTATCACATTTTTTTCTAAGGAGAAACGCAGATCATGAACCGAAGAGCCTTTAAGCTTTGGACAGTCAATGTGCTGTCTTTCATCGTTTTCTGCCTGCTGAGTCTGACCGGATTAATCAATTGGCTCCTGTTGCCCAGGGGTTTCGAGGCAAGAGGAAGCTTTTTAGTTTCCATGAGACATTTCCTTGTTGAGGTACACCAATGGGCGGCCCTTTTGTTCATTGTCATCATTGCACTGCATATCCTATGGCATTGGGCGTACATTAAAAGAAATTTATCGGCCCACGGGATTTTAAAATAATTCATAATGCACACAAATCGTGTGCACAAGGATTTTGAACACAAGCATTTTCAAGACAGATCAAGCTGAATGCTACAGCGCGACAGGGGACCTGATACCCTGTGCGGATACAGCGCAAGATGGCGCTGTACGCACGGGCGTGGCCTGGCCTCTGCCAAGGTTTTCGGACAATGAGGACACCGTTATCGATCACCTCACCGGGCTCATGTGGAGCAAGAATGCGTCCCCCGCCGAATTCCCGCTGATGTGGGGAGAGGCCCTCACCTTTGTTGATAAGATGAATCAGGGGCGAACTTACGGTTACAGAGACTGGAGGCTGCCCAATCGAAAGGAACTTTTCAGCCTGATGAGCCATGTCAAGACAAACCCTTCCCTTCCTGAAGGACATCCATTCATCAATATCTTTTCCGGTTACTATTGGACGGCCAACACCTGTGTCCGTCTGCCACAGGAAGCATGGTATGTTCATCTGGGAGGCGCAAGGGTGTTTAAGGGGATGAAGCATGGGTCCTATATGGTCTGGCCGGTTCGAAACGAAGGAGATGGTGTCATCGAATTGCCCCGGTCCGGACAACGGACATGCTACGACGAGTCCGGAAATGCCATCCCATGCGCCGGCTCAGGCCAAGATGGCTCCATCAAGACGGGGGCTGAATGGCCGGCTATGCGCTTTGTTGAACAGCATCAAGGCGTGTTGGACCGGTTGACGGGCCTTGAGTGGACCAGGACGGCACATTGTACCTTGGCCACGACCCATTGGGAATCCGCCCTGAAAACAATCCGGTCTATGAACGCTGATCAAGCTCGCGGCCATGGCGACTGGCGACTGCCGAACATCCGGGAACTGGAAAGCCTTTGCGATATGGGATCGCACTCCCCTGCCCTGCCTGTCGGACACCCCTTCCGGGGTGTTCGCGAATCGTATTGGTCATCAACGACGAGCGCCTATGACCCAAGGTATGCGTGGGTGGTGTATATGGAGGATGGGGCTGTAGGCGTGGGATTCAAGCCACTTGCTGCTTTCTTCGCCTGGGCTGTGCGTGGCGGCTTTTCGGAGCCCGGCCGGGGTCAGGCGATATGAAAGCCGCAGGTGGTTCACATGTTCTTAAATACGATAACGTTTCAAAATCCCTCCCGACCTCCCTTTATGAAAGGGAGGACAAGAATTCCCCTTTATCAAAGGGAGGAGAAGAATTCCCCCTTTATCAAAGGGGGCAAGGGGGATTTCTTAAAAAAAGTATATTAAAGCCCACTTTGCAAAATACGTCATCGAATTTACGAACTAGAGGGGATGCGAGGAGATGAACTTTCAATCATAGTATTGGCTTAAACACTAACAAAGGAGAGATAGACATGAAGAAGCTTTTTGTCGTGTTTGGAATGGGAGTCTCTGTATTGCTGCTGACTCTAACGGCTCCGGTCTTTTCCGAAGAATCCCAGGATCAAGGTCCCACTTACGGTGGGGGACCCGGCTACATGATGGGTCACGGTGACGAGGCCGGGGGCCCCATGATGGGTCCCGGATACGGTCGAGGCATGTACGGACGCGGCCACATGATGGATCGTGGTTGGGGGCCTGACCAGAGTTTCGGTGCACGGGAGGCCATGAAACCCGAGCAAAGAGCAAAATGGGACAAAATGCGGTCCAATTACCAAATGGAGACCATGGAGCTCAGGCAACAGCTGGCCACTCGACAAATCGAACTCGACACCCTTTGGGCACAACCGGACATGGATAAAGCAAAAGTTGAAAAACTTTCCGGCGAGGTGGCCCAGCTTCAGGCCGAACTTGCAAAAAAGCATGACAAGTATTTGCTGCAGTGCCGCGAGGCGTTTGGCGATCAGGGTTGGAGCTGCCCCGGCAGGGGATGGTAAGAACTCGCGGCAAGCGGGTTTGCGTAGATCGTTCCAGAAAATGGCTGTAGGTCTGCGTTCAGCGAACCCGCTTGCCGCAATGAAATATTTGGTGTACAACAGCGCCCGGAACCTGCAGAAAGGGATAAATCGTGCCAGCTTTTGCTGCTGAAACATACCTGGGTTTTATTGCTCTCGGGTTTGGCGTCGGCACATACGGGACGCTTATCGGCGCAGGAGGCGGATTCGTTCTCATGCCGCTGTTGCTCTTGATTTATCCTCAGGCAACGCCGGAGAATCTGACCAGCATTTCCCTGGCCGTGGTTTTTATGAACGCGTTGTCCGGATCGGAAGCTTATGCTCGCATGAAACGGATCGACTACAAGTCCGGTCTCATATTTGCGAGCGCCACCATCCCGGGCGCAATTCTCGGCGCCCTTAACACCAGCTATGTCCCCAGGCGCCTTTTTGATACGCTATTCGGAATTCTGCTCATCGCCGGGGCCGTATTTCTCATGTTACGACCCAATATCGGCGAGGGTGATGGAACGGCGGCTGGTCCCGCCTGTGACCACACGAAACGTCATCTGATAGAGAGGGATGGCACAAGTGATGACTATTGCTTTAATCCGGTCGTGGGCGTCATACTAAGCCTGTTCGTCGGGTATGTCTCGAGTTTCTTGGGCATCGGCGGCGGCATCATTCATGTGCCGGCCCTGGTCTACTTCCTGCATTTCCCCGTTCACATCGCAACAGCGACCTCCCATTTTATGTTGGTCATCATGGCTTTTACGGGGACCTTGGTGCACATATTCACCGGAACATTTTCCCATGGCGTACATCAAATGATTAGCCTATCAATAGGGGTTGTGGTGGGTGCCCAGCTTGGAGCGCACCTTTCTCGATTTCTTAAAGGGCACTGGATTATCCGAAGTCTTTCACTTGCCCTGGGATTGGTCGGTCTTCGAATCCTTATGTTGGTTTTGTAGTCAAAGGGGTTAATTACCATTGGCAAGGATTGTGTCCCCGCCGAGACATAAACAAATTACCCCATTGACCTATCCACAAGGTGATTGTAAGATGGCTACGTTTGGATAGGTCTCTCGGATCTGATCCCGTGGACTCAAAGTTGAAGACGGAGGTAATTAAGATGGCAGAGAAGGTACCTGGGTGTCCCCTGACCAGGGGGCAGAGAATCCTTGTGGCGCTTGACGGGTCGGAAAATAGTGAGAGGGCCCTGGATCAGGCGTTGAGTATGGCAACAATCTGTAAGAGCAAGCTGTTTGCGGTCAGTGTCGTGGACCTCTATGCCGAGGTGATAGCCGAAGCGCCCGACCTGGAGGAAAAGATGTCCGAAAAGGCCGAGAAAACGCTTGAATGGGCCAAAGAGAAGGCTGAAAAAAAGAACATCCCTTGCGAAACAATCGTTCACATAGGTCGGCCGGTTTATGAGTTCATCGTGAAGGAAGCGCAAGAAAAGAAGATCGACCTCATCGTTATGGGAAAGCATGGTAGAAGCGGGCTCAAGAGACTCCTCATGGGCAGCGTTGCGGAAC
>Ga0307423_1001280_pt1 | contig 15369 bp, 12 predicted proteins | sample SalMarWE160310MG_FD_202154 | JGI IMG/M metagenome (GOLD analysis project Ga0307423, IMG submission 202154) | Salt marsh sediment microbial communities from the Plum Island Ecosystem LTER, Massachusetts, United States - WE1603-10 | ecosystem: Environmental > Aquatic > Marine > Intertidal zone >...
ACAAGAATGAAAAAAGCCGGATGTTGTCTCATTCATTTCGGCGTCGAATCGGGCTCGGGCCGGGTGTTGCGCGCCACGGACAAGAAGATTGATCTCGCCACCGTTGAAAAGGGGATCCGGGTGACCCAAGAAGCGGGGATCGATACGGCCTGTTTCTTCATGTTCGGGTTTCCAGGTGAAACGCGGGGCGACATGGAAAAGACCGTTTCGTTCGCTAAACGGCTCAATCCCACCTATGCATCCTTTCATGTGGCCACGCCTTACCCCGGCACAACCTTGTATGAGGACACCCAATGTGTCTCCGTGGAGCACAGGAACTGTTTGGAGATCCCTGACTGCTGTTCGGAACACAACCCGGCTTTCCTCGACTCGATGATCCGGCGCGCATTCAGAAACTTCTACCTGAGACCGAACTACATGATATCCAGAATCCGGCAGGGAAACGTGCCGTCATGGATGCGCCAGTTAAGGCTCTTTGGAGGGTTTGCATTTTGAAGCCGTTTAGCGTCATTATCCCTGTGTATAATGAGCAGGAAGTCCTTGTTGACAACGCAGAGCGCTTGCTGGCCCATCTGGCGAGTCATCACCCAACTTACGAAATCATCATCGGAAGCAACGGTTCAAGAGACAATACGGTGACCCTTGGTGAGGCCCTCGAAGCGGCCTATGAGAGGATCCGGTTTTTTCACGTCAATCAGCGCGGGGTTGGACATGCGTTCAGGCAGGGTATTCGAATGGCCCGATACGACTTCGTGGTGTCTCTGGACATGGACCTCTCCGTGGAGCTTGAATTCGTTGAGCGAGCCATAGACCTCCTGGATGCCGGATATGAGATCGTGGTCGGCTCAAAAAAGATGGGACAGCAAAAACGCTCGGCATTTCGGATTCTGGGAAGCGGCGTCTTCATCCTTTTTGCAAGATTTCTCCTGGGTCTTTCTTTTGAAGACTATTCAATCGGCGCAAAGGCCTATAGGAAAGCGGTTCTTCTGCAGCATCTGGACAACGTGGACCACGGCACGGCGTATGTCATCGACATGATCTGTCTGGTCCACAGAGACGGTGGGAGAATCGTTGAAATACCCGTCCTGTGCGAGGATTACAGGACGAGCAAGTTTAACATCATCCACGAAGGGGTCTATCGCTATGTAAAGCTGTTCAAGCTTTGGTGGAATCTGAAGACCGGGGTGTTTTGACTGACTTAAGCCAGCAAGGCGCGTCCTTCCCCGCGTAGCGGGATCTTCGACATCCGCCCTCTCTCGAGCCACATCATCCCCCTCTCGCGAGTAAAAAAGTCTCACCACGGATGGCCGGAATCCGGCATCTTGTAAGCTTTTGTTACAGCACCGGCGCCTCCCGCTTTTCTTCGATAGAATTAATCTGTAATGCTAAATAGTTAGCCTCTGTATAGACACGCCTTGTGTTGGTCCCATCATTGCAAAATCCACGACCCGGGTTCAGGGCTCAATAGAAAAGACCGCTCATAAGTGCAGAGAAAGGGGGCTTACACAAGGAGGTTTCGTTATGAGGCACGTGAAAAGGTATGTTGCACTGTGGCTGATCATGGCTTTTGTTTTTGGACTGGCGCCAGTCCTTTCTGCTGAAGACACACAAAAGATCAACATCAACCAGGCACCTCTCGAAGAATTGACGCAACTGGAACGCATAGGGCCATCCTATGCTCAGCGTATCGTCGAGTATCGAGCAAAGAACGGCCCATTCGCAAAACCCGAAGATATCATGAAGGTCCCGGGTGTTGGTGCGAGGGCTTTTGAGGCAAACAAAGACCGAATTTGCGTTGAATGATGTATGAACAGCCCCCTTTTTCTGAACTCATTCTTGGCGGCTTCGTAAAAAGTCCAACTTCTGCGTTGCACTGCGTCCTTCGTCATTGCGACGTACCAGAAGTACGCCTCATTCCTCAGGACTTGTGCGCCTTGAATTTGGAGCTTTTTACTTCGCCGCCTAATTTGGACTTCTTACGAAGCCGTCGTTCTTCCAAGACCGTTCAATGCTGCGTCATACCAGAAAAGGTATCTCCGGCTTGTTTTCATCTCAAACATGCTTAAATTACATAAAATGGAGGTGACGCCATGAACAAGGAACTGAACGAGGTCCTCAACAGGATCGGCGAAGAATTCAAAGAGGAGATATCGGCAGAATCCGCATTTATTCTCGATGTTGATATTGGAAAAAAAGCAGAAGAATTGGGGTACCTGTCCCTAAAGGAACAATATCATAACGTGGATGTGATCGTGCCTCTGAAGCAAGCCGTTGAAGGCATGAAAGTCATGATCGACGGCCGGACTTTTGTTGACTACGCTCAGTTTGACTCCGGCCTCGTTGTGCCCGGATATGTGGCCAAGGAATCCGGGCTGCCGCATAGGGCCTATGAAGCCCATGACAGCCTGGTCCGAAACTTTGCCTGACACGTGGATATTTTGCCACTTGGGAATCCCCCCGCCTTATTGCATGGTGCAGTCAAGCTTTGAAATCCCCCCGTGTCTCCCTTGATATCGCGTGCAGAACCTGAGGGTTCTGCACGTTTTTTATTGACAGGTCCGGAAAAGTGTGTTCAAATTTTGAACGTTCAAAGTCTGAACGCATTGTGTTAGCATAAAAAAAGGAGCTTTAGTCTGCACACGTCCTTTTGGGATCATGGGAGGATAAGAAATGACCACCTCTGATACCGACAGAATACCTTCTGTTGCTGTTGTGGGTTCCGGCTACTGGGGGAAGAATCTCGTTCGCAACTTCCATCAGTTGGGTGCCTTACGGCTCATCTGTGACAAAAACGAAACAATCATTGCCCAGTTCAAGAAGCAGCACCCTGAGGTCGACGTCTGTTCCGCTTTTACCGAGATGCTTGGCCTGGAGCAGATCGAGGGTGTGGTGATTGCCACGCCTGCAGAGACGCATTTTACGCTGGCCCGCGAGGCTCTTCTCGCCGGGAAGCACGTTTTTGTGGAAAAACCCCTGGCCCTGACCGTGGAAGAAGGCGAAAAGCTGGTTGAACTGGCAGACCGGCACGGATTGATTTTGATGGTTGGCCACATCCTTCATTACCACCCGGCAGTCATCAAGCTGCAGGAACTCATCGGGTTGGGGGAACTCGGAAAGATACAGTATCTTTATTCCAACCGTCTCAACATCGGCAGAATCAGGGCTGAAGAGAACATTCTGTGGAGTTTTGCGCCCCACGATATTTCAGTGATCCTCATGCTGTTGGGTGAGATGCCTGAAACCGTCTGGGCTTCGGGCGGAAGCTACCTTCAGCGAAAAATTCCGGACACGACGCTGACCACCCTCGATTTTCCCAGTGGGGTTAAAGCACATATTTTTGTTTCCTGGCTTCATCCTGTCAAAGAGCAGAAAATGGTCGTTGTCGGGGATGAAAAGATGGCTGTATTTGACGACGTGAGCCGGGAAAAGCTCTTCCTGTTCTCCCATAAGATCCAATGGGTTGAAAGAATTCCTGTGGCGTCCAAGGCGGAAGCTGAGGTGGTGCCGGTGGAGATGGCGGAACCCCTCAAGGCGGAGTGTCAACATTTTCTCGACGCGATTCGCACGGGAAAAGCCCCGAAAACGGACGGTCGGGAAGGGTTGCGGGTTCTCCAGGTGCTCCGGGCATCCCAGACATCTCTGAACGAGGACGGGTGCAAGATCTCACTGGATGGGTTGTCGGGCAGGGGCTCATCATTTCGGCCCGGAAGGGTTCTTCGAGGGTCGAGCACCGGCACAGACTTTTTTGTCCACGAGTCGGCCTATGTTGACGCTGGCGTGGAGATCGGCGAAGGGACCAAGATCTGGCATTTTTCTCATATCCTCCCTGGTTCCCGTATTGGAGAAAGGTGCAACATCGGGCAGAACGTGGTCATTGGACCGAATGTGTCCATAGGGCGTGGCTGCAAGATTCAGAACAATGTGAGTGTCTATGAAGGCGTGAGCCTGGAGGACGGTGTTTTCTGTGGCCCGTCCATGGTTTTTACCAATGTCTATAATCCGCGCGCAGAGTTTCCGAAGATGGATCAAGCCCGTCCGACCCTGGTCAAGATGGGGGCCACCATAGGCGCCAATGCCACGATTATCTGCGGCATTACCCTCGGACAGTACAGCTTCGTCGGTGCAAGCGCGGTCGTGACAAAAGACGTTCCCGACTTCGGCCTGGTTGTGGGGAACCCTGCAAAAAGGATCGGTTGGGTGTGCCGGTGCGGCGAAAGGCTCCCGGATGATCTGGTCTGTCCCAGATGCGGGACGACATACGAGAAGAAGAAGAAAGCTCTCGTGCAGAAGGGATAGGGCCGAGGAGAAATCTAATGCGTGTTTTTATTGCCGGTGTCGATGGTTATCTGGGGTGGACCCTTGCCATGTACCTCACCGCCCGGGGGTACGAGGTCGCGGGTGCGGACTGCTACTGTCGGAGAGATTGGGTCGCCGAGATGGGATCTCAATCGGCAACCCCCATCCGGCGGATGACGGAACGCCTCCAGGCATTTAGAGAAAACTTCGGCACCAATTTGAAATTCATCCGCGGAGACATGACGGACTACAATTTTGTGTGGAATTTTTTCCGATCTTTTGAACCGGAAGCTATTGTGCATCTGGCGGAAATGCCCTCGGCGCCGTACAGCATGATTGATATCGACCACTGTACGTTCACCCACACCAACAATCTTTTGGGGACCCTCAACGTGCTTCACGCCATGCGTGATACCTGCCCGGGCGCCCATCTTGTCAAGCTGGGGACCATGGGAGAATATGGAACGCCCAATATCGATATTCCTGAGGGATTTTTCGAAATTGAATATCGCGGCAGAAAGGATGTTCTGCCTTTTCCCAAGCAGGCCGGCAGTTGGTATCATCAGACCAAGGTCCATGACACCCATAACGTGATGATGGCCTGCCGGCTGTGGGGGCTTCGATCCACGGACATCATGCAGGGCGTGGTGTTCGGCACCCGGATCGATGAAATGGGGGAAGACCAGAGACTGGTCACACGACTCGATTTCGACCAGTGTTTCGGGACCGCCATCAACCGTTACTGTGCTCAGTGCGTCGTCGGCATGCCCCTGACGCCGTTTGGAAAAGGGCACCAGAAGCGGGGCTTCTTGCCCCTTCGGGACTCGATGCAGTGCCTGACGCTGGCTATTGAAAATCCCCCGGAAGCCGGAGAGTACCGGGTATTCAATCAGTTCGAGGAAGTCTACGATCTGACTGAAGTGGCCCTCAAGGTTCGCAACGTCGCGGCCGGTTTAGGGCTCACCGTTGACGTGCGAAACGTTGAAAATCCCAGAACCGAACCGGAAGAACATTACTACAACCCGGATCGGAAGCATCTTGTTGATTTGGGATATCGGCCGAGCGGGAACATTGAAGCGGAAATAGAGGCGACCTTGCGGGACTTGATGCAATACAAAGGGCGGATCGAGGCCAGAGCCCATGCCCTTGTGCCGGATATACGATGGGATGGGTCGAGGAGAAAAGTGGCGTATCTAAAATAGTTCAATCCCACCTTTCGAACCTTTCCGAGTCGTCTCACCCAGCCACGGATCTGTGAGGGGCACTGCTTTTTTCCGAGCAGTGGGGTAAGGCGATTTCAGGGAGACATCTTGTCACATGTCCGCAAACATCTCCGGACCTTCTTTTGGCCCCAACGATAACCAAAACGTCCTTTCGACCCTGCGGCGGGGTTCCGTAGAGGCATTTATCATCAATCTCGTCGGCTTCGGACTGGTGTTTCTGATGCACGCCGTCTTGGGCCGTCTCATTGGACCGGAGCAATACGGCATTTTCAGCTACGCCCTTTCGATGGCCACGCTTTTGTCCATCGTAGTGCCCCTGGGATGGCCGACAGCGCTTTTACGCTTTGTGGCGCAGTATACGGCCCAGCAAAAGCCCGGCCTGGTTTGGGGCTCCATTCTGAGGGGCCACCAGGTCACGTTGATCTGCTGCTGTCTGGTGTCTCTGGTCCTGTGGGCGCTCGGGCGCTTTGGTGCCGTGCCCGGAAAGCTGGCCAACAGCTTTGTTTATGCAGCCTTTCTTTTGCCGCCCTTGACGTTTTTCGTTCTCCATCACAGAATCTTCCGGGGGCTGCAGAAGATCGGGGCGAGCATGATTCCCAAGTCGTTCGTCGTGCCTTTGTCGGTCACTCTCGGCGCCCTGGCCGTTTCAGCCGCGACGGCGCGCTCCGCAGTCGGCATATACGCTGCGGCTGGCTTTGCGTCGGCCTTTTTGAGTGCGTGGTGGTTATGGCACAGCCTGAAGCAAGGGGGCTTCATCGTCAAACCGGAGTTTCAGACCCGTGTCTGGATGGGTATTGCTTTGCCCATGGTCTTAGTCGGTCTCAGCAGGGAGATCATCAATCGGACCGACATGGTCATGCTGGGTGCGATGGCGGACATGGATGCGGTGGGTCTTTATGGGGCCGCCGCCCGTGTGGCGACCATGAATACGTTTGTCCTGACAGCGATCAATGCCATTGCTGCGCCGCTTTTCAGCGCTGCATACCATGGCGGCAGACCGGCCGAATACAGAATGATACTGAAAAAAAGCGTCCTCTGGTCAACGACGGCGAGCGTTCCGCTCCTGGCGGTGATGCTGTTGTGGCCTGAAGTCATACTCAGATGCTTCGGTCTGGAGTTTATTGCCGGCAGTCCGCTGCTGAGGATCTTGGCCCTGGGCCAATTCGTGAACTCAGCGACAGGGCCGGTGGGTATCGCCCTGCTCATGTCAGACAGGCAAGGTATCGTGGCTTTATCGAATGGCGTGGCCGCGCTGCTCAATATCATTGTCAACTTCTGGTTGATTGCAAAGATGGGAGCGTTGGGTGCCGCCATAGCGACTTCTGCATGCATTGCTCTACTGAACCTCTGGAAACTGTATTTGTGCAAGAAAAAGGTGTTGGATGTTCAAGGGGAGGGCATGAACTGAAGATGGATTTTGTCTTTCTGGTCTATGTATCGCGATCCGGCTCGACTTTTCTTGCCAGAAATCTCGCCGAGAGCTCGTCCCAGCTGGCGGTACTGCCGGAAATCGATCTGTTGAATCTGCTGGCGGCCTGGGGTGAAGACCACGTGAGAAACCTGAACGGGCGGGGGCTCTTTCGACTCATGACGTTGGATGAGCGGCTCATGGATATTGGACTGAGTTATGACGATTTGCGTGCTTTGGCATTCAGGAACGCCGGCAAGGGGATTCGGCAGCTCATGGAGGGTCTCGTTTATGAATACGCAACCAGGGTGCAGGGAAAGGAGCCGAAAATCGCCCTGATCAAGCGCGGTCCGCTGATTTGTCATTATGAGACCCTTCGTCATTTGTTTCCTGAAGCGGTTTACCTGCACATATTTCGTGACCCTCGCGGCGTGGTCAATTCTATCATCCATACCCATCGTGCCTATGCTCCAGGAGAAAAGATGGGACGGGGTGATGTCTACTTTGCGGCTCGCCAGTGGGTCAAGTTTATGGAACGGATCAATGCGCTGAAGCATCTAAGGAGGGCGCCGATTCTTGAGATCCGGTACGAGGACTTGTGTGTGTCCTTATCCCGGATTGTGAAGGCTATTCTGCAACACATTGGTGCCACGGGCACCAAAGGATCGGGTGCCGGCAGTGAATATGTCTTCAACGTACCGGCCAGGGAGATCCGGATCCACAAACTGATCCAAAGGTCACCGGCCGCCGAGCGAATCGACGCATGGAAAAAGGAACTATCCGGATACCAGGGCGCTGTCATCGAGTTGATAGCCCGGCATAGGATGGCCGAGAAAGATTACCGCCTGCATTTCTTGACAAGTGTAGATCGTGCAAAGTTGCCGGTCTATTTCGTGCTGGCCCGTATCGCACACGTTCACTACACCATTATATTCTATTCTCGACGGCTGATCGAATATCTGTTCAGGCCTTCGAGCCTGGGAATGAGGCTCAGACTCGCTTTGCGCACTTTGTTTCATGAATGAAAACGTGGTCCTTTGGGCCAGGTTCAAAACAGTGGCTTTGCCGGTACGACGTTTGCTGGAATGTTGGAATAATGGGGCATTGGAAGAATGGGTTAAGCGGAACTGTATCATTTTGATATGTCAGATGGTCGAGTCCCGAAGAGAAAGATGTGTCTTTGCGCAATTCTCCAGTATTCCATTGTTCCTTCATTCCATTATTCCTTTTGGACCAAGCATCATTCCCCAGGGGGTGAACTCAAAGTCGCGTCCTGTGAGCCCGGATTCTTTACTTGGTTGACTTCACATGGATAGAATAAGCGTCATTATTACCAACTACAACTACGAACGTACGCTCAGGAGGGCTGTACAGTCGGTCCTGTCGTCCTCCTGGCCGAACACTGAAGTCATCGTCGTTGACGATGGTTCTACGGATCAAAGTATTTTGACCATCCGGGATTATGTCGAAGCGGGTCGCGTTAAACTGATCAGAAAAGACAATGGGGGGCAAGCGGATGCACGCGACACCGGGGTGAGAAATGCGTCCGGTGAATGGATCTCGTTTCTTGATGCGGATGACGAAATAGATCGTGAGAAGCTCACACGCCAACACGGGGCGGTTCAGGATTACGGGAAAGATTGCATCGTTATGACGGGGTCCATGGTTGTTGACTCCGATGGCACATGGAGAGTGCAGGGTTGTTCCAGGGCAAAGAACGCCACGATGGACATCACGGAAGACTACGCTCAAGGCAGAGTGAGACCGAGCGAGGCCACATTATTTCTCAGCCGTAGCCTTTACTTCGAAATTGGAGGTTTTTGGACGGCCGTTCGAAGACAGGCAATCCTCGAATTCTTCAGCCGGGTCATCGCTCGGGGCCTGCGAATGGTCCTGGTTAATCGTCCCCTGTATATCGAGTACGAGCATCCAACGTCCAACAGGCACCGGAGTTCATACCGCACTGACTCCATCAGGCAAATTTTCCATCGAATCGAGCAACGCCTCTCTACGTGCCGGGACGCGAACGCTATGCGAAATGTGGCGGCCTTTATGCGTTCACGATCGCTCCTGTTGTGGTTTGCATCCCTGACCTGGGATCGGGTTACAAGAAACGAGGTGCTCGTTATTCTTGCGGCCGCACCGTGGGGCAGCCGCGGGCAGCGAATGCTGTTTGCATTGACAAGGCAGATTCCCGCATTTTTGCTTCTCTGTTTGAGATGGTTATGGACCGTGGGGAAAAAGAAGCGGGGATGCGGCCCTGTCAGGCTGAAAGCGAAGACGATGAATGGGCACGAGGCTCGGTTCTGATATGGACATGCATTGTCCGAGAGTCATTTACATAGGGGGATATGGGCGCAGCGGGTCAACCCTTCTGGATATATTGCTGGGGGTCCATCCTGACATCGAAAGCGCCGGGGAAATTGTGAACTTTCTGACTGAAATGGAACAGCGGGGTTCTCGATGCTCTTGCGGTCAAAGCACTGCAAACTGCCTGCGCTGGGGAAAATGCTTTGACCATGTTTCCAAGATCCTCCATGACTCCGGGCAGTCATTGAACACGGCCCAACGCGTCCAAAGGAGATGTGAGTCACCGTTGAGCCTGGTTGGGGGAGCCACAGGGTGGGGCGGGTTTGCCGCAGAGGCCCGCAGTTACGGGACCGTTCAAAGGGCGGTGCTCAGCAGCATGGTCCAAAACAGCCGTCATGCCCGGTATGTTGTGGACTCATCCAAGACGGCTTCGATCATGGGCGGGCGCCCGTTTGCCCTCAAGTCAATGGCTGGTTGCCCGGTTTATTTTGTGCATCTTGTGAGAAAGCCGGAATCCGTTGTCGGCTCTTTGCTCAGAGGCGACAATCTGCTTTTGCAGAAGGGTGACGAGAGCGTCAGACATTATCGGGTGGTGAAGGGGCTGATAGGGTGGACGATGGCCAATATGGCCGCCCTGATGACCGGCAAATTGCTCGGGGAGCAACAAGGCATCCTGATCAGGTATGAGGACCTAACTCGCGAACCAGCGAGGACTTTCGGGCGCTTGGCCGCTTTCCTCGGCCTGGACGCCGAGCCTTGGCAGGATGCCGTTTGCGGAAAACCTCTGATGCGGACGTGGCATATCTTTTCAGGAAACAGAATGCGACATGATCGTGTGAAATTACTTTCCCCGGCAAGGCAAGAGGACATTCCGTTCCTGTTCGGCTTCTTGTGTCGTCTTCTGTGCGGACCGCTGAAACATAAATTGGGATATTAGGCGGGGGGACCGATAAAGCGGGATCGTGAGTCATGTGCGGATTTGTGGGTTTCAGAAGTGAAAAACATTTCAGGGCGCTTTCAGAAGGGCTGTCGACAGCCGTTTCCCGCCTCGCCCATCGAGGCCCGGATGACTCCGGCCTTTTCTTTGATGCGGACGCTTTTGTGGGACTTGGGCACAGCCGGCTTTCGATCATCGATTTGTCGGACGCCGGGCGGCAGCCCATGGGCAGTGAAGATAAAAAGGTGCAGATCGTCTACAACGGCGAGATCTACAATTTTCGGGAGATCCGGGACAGCTTGGAGCGATGCGGACATCATTTTCATACGAAGACGGATACGGAAGTCATTCTCAAGGCGTATCTCGAGTGGGGAATGGATTGTCTGAAGAATTTCATCGGGATGTTTTCGTTTGCCATCTGGGACGGCCGCATCAATCGGTTTTTCCTGGCCAGAGACCGCCTCGGTATCAAACCCCTTTATTACTACTGCAACCAGGGGACGCTTCTGTTTGCTTCAGAGCTGAAGGCGTTGATGGCCTATGGGTGTTTCGAAAGACGCCTGGACGGCGATGCCCTCCCGCTGTTCCTCCACTATGCCTATATCCCAGCGCCGAGGACGGTTTTTAAGCACACATACAAGCTGCTGCCGGGTCATTATCTGGAGGTCGATGGCGCCCGGTGGACTTCTTATGCCTACTGGAGCCTTTCTGATCTGCCTGCGGGGTCCGACCATGCCGGGATGTCTGAGGGAGATCGGCTGAACAGTCTGGATGAGCTCATCACACAGGCCGTGTCGGATCGTCTGGTCAGTGATGTTCCCTTAGGGGCTCTACTCAGCGGGGGTATCGACTCGTCTCTTATTGTTGCCTTGATGCAAAAGGTGAACACGTCGCCTGTACAAACCTTCAGCATCGGGTTCAGAGAGCCTGAATATAATGAGGCGCCGTGGGCGGCCCGGGTGGCCGATCACCTGGGTACGAATCACACCGAGTTTTGTGTGACCCCGGAAGATGCCTTGGCGGTCATCCCCCGCTTGCCGGAAATCTATGATGAACCCTTTGCCGATGCTTCGGCCATCCCTTCGTTCCTGGTCTTTTCTCTGGCTCGTTCCCGGGTGACGGTCGGTCTGTCGGGGGATGGCGGCGATGAGCAGTTTGCCGGCTATGTCCGGTACTGGAGCACTCACAGCCTGTGGACCCTTTTGCAGGGATGGCCGCTCGCCGTGCGAAGACTCCTGGCGGGCACCCTGGCCGGGATTCCCCATCGGCGGGTGGAAAGATCTTACGCGAGATGGTTTCAGTTTATGCCCGCAAGGTTTCAGGTCGCCAACTTCCCGGATAAGTGGCAGAAGTTTGCTGCCATGCTAAGAGAGAATGGCCCGGCGGACTTTTACAGAAGGACAATCTGTCTTTGGCCCCGAAATGAAATTCTCATGTTAACCGGACGGCCGCTGCCCGAAAGTGCGTTTGAGGCAACCTTTCGAGAGACCGAAGGCCAACCCCTTCTTTCTCGGCTGATGCGGGTGGATCAGAAGACTTATCTGCCCGACGCCATGCTCACAAAGGTAGATCGCGCCAGCATGGCGGTTGGGCTGGAGGTGCGTGTGCCCCTCCTGGACCACCGAATTGTGGCGTTCACGTCTCAATTGTCGAACCGTCTAAAATACAGGAATGGCACGGGCAAGTATTTGCTCAAAAGACTCCTGTCCCGATACGTACCGTCCAGGCTGTTTGAACGACCCAAAATGGGCTTTGCCGTTCCCATCGATCAATGGTTTCGGACCGAGCTGAGAACGTTGCTTTTAGACTATCTTTCTCCAGGTCGTCTCCGTGGAGAAGGTCTGTTTGATCATGCAATGGTTGAGAGGACGGTGCAAGAACACCTTTCCGGTCGGGCCAACCATCAATATCGTCTCTGGGCGCTTTTAATGTGGGAGATGTGGCGGGAACGCTGGCTCAGCGGGGCATAGGGTTCTCTTAGACTGTGTCCATCCATAAATGGCCCTTTTTCCGATGAGCAGCGTTCTCCGCGGGTTTCCGTCTGCGGAGTACGACTTGTACGCCTCAACGAAAACCCTTGTGCGGCCTTGCCCATCGAAAAAACTGCTCATTTCTGAATTGGACACTGGCTGGTCCCGTTTTGGATTTGTGGATGGGCACTAGACTACTTGATCTCCCCCCGGATGTATTTTTCGGCCAATTCCACATCCTTCTTGCTTCCGATGAAAAGCGGCACTCTCTGGTGGAGCTCTTCAGGTTCTATGTCAAGAACGGGTCCTTCCCCGGTGCTCGCATCACCACCAGCCGCCTTCACCACGAAAGCCAAGGGGTTGGCCTCGCACATCAGGCGCAGTTTGCCGTGGGGTTTCCTGGGGTCTTTCGAGTCTGGGGGGTACATGAAGAGTCCTCCCTTCAAGAGATTCCGGTGAAAGTCCGACACGAGTGATCCGATGTATCGAGCCGTATAGGCGGGCTTGGTGTCCCGGGATTTGAAATAGTCCACGAGACGCCTGACCTCGGGACTCCAATAATTGTAATTGCTTTCATTCACGCTGAAGATCGTGCCCCGTTGCGGGATCTTCATGTTTTCGTGAGACAGGATAAACTCGCCGATGCTCGGAAGAAGCGTGAAGCCGTGAACACCCTGCCCCGTGGTATAGACCATCATCGTGCTGGAGCCGTATACAAAGTATCCCGCAGCAACTTGCTTGTGTCCGGGCTGCAAGACATCGCTGAGGATCAGATCGTCACCGGGGCTTGTTTTCCGGTGGATGGAAAAGATCGTTCCGATGTTCACGTTGACATCGATATTGGAGGAGCCATCCAGAGGGTCAAAAATAAGCACATAATTTCCCTTGGGGTACCTTGGAGGAATTTCTATGATGTCGGCGTCTTCCTCAGAAGCCATGGCACAGAGCTGTCCCGTATGACCCATCCTTTCGCGAATGGTCCGGTTGGCAAACTCATCCAGCTTCTGGACCTCTTCTCCCTGGACGTTCATCCGGCCCGCATAGCCGAGAATATCCGCTATTCCCGCCTTGTTGACTTCCCTTGAAATGATTTTTGCTGCAACGGTCAATTCTGAGAGAAGTCGGGTGAAAGCTCCTGTGGCCTCAGGGTTCTCGCGCTGTTTTTCGAGAATGTGTTCGGTCACGGTCATTCCTATAGACGATTTCATCCCTTTTCCTCCCATAGATTTTTTGTTCTGATCTGTGGTCTAAGTCTATTAGAAACCGGTATGCGGTGTCAAGAATCTGTTGCCAAAAACAGGGATGCAGCGGTACTGTTTATGATATGAGTTTTTTATACCCGAAACCAAGCTTTGGACGCCATGGCTATGAGCTCTGCGCCAGAAGAGGGGTGCGAGACTTGAGTTATCAACTATTTCCGATACGGGACACCAGGGAGTATCATCTGAGATGAACACCGTGCTGACACTGCTGAAACCCCGAGTGTGGGCCTTCAGACACGGGTTCTCCAGGCGTCTTGAGGGGAAAGCATGGGTGAGGATTCTCGTCGGGGTCGTCAGTTTCATGTTCTGGGTGGGTATCTTTGCGGTTTTCTATCGCGTGCTTCATTACTTCCAGGGCGTTGAAGGATTCGGGGATATTCTGGCCAGAAAACTTCTGTCCATGGTCCTTATGACCTTCTTCTCGATCCTCATTTTCAGCAGCATTCTGACCGCCCTCTCGACCCTCTATCTGTCGCGGGATTTGCCGTTGATTCATTCGGCGCCCGTCTCCGTTGAGAAGATCTTTGTGGCTCGATGGCTTGAAAGCACCTTTGACAGTTCCTGGATGCTTTGCCTGTTCGGCTTACCGGTGTTCCTGGCCTACGCGTTTGTCTATCATGCGGGCCCGTATTTCTATTTCATCTTGCTGGGCTCACTCTGGCCTTTTTGTGCCCTTGCCTCTTCCATTGCCACCCTGATTGTCCTGCTGCTTGTGGCCTATCTTCCCGCCAACAGGATGCGGGATATCTTCGTTTTTCTTTCCATGGTCCTGGTGATCCTCCTGTATTTCCTGTTTCGCTTCATGAGGCCCGAACGGTTAGTCGACCCGACAGCCTTGGCAACGCTGGCAACCTATCTTCGATCGTTAGAGGCTCCGGGTTCTCCTCTCCTGCCCACGACGTGGATCCTGGAGACTCTGTGGCCGGTGCTGACAAACAAGGCCGGGAGTCCCCTGTTCTATTTGGCCCTCGCCACCACCGGGGCTTTGTCCATGATCTTTGTTGAGATCAAGCTGGCAGACATCCTTTACTTCAGAGGGGTGTCAAAGGCCCAGGTGGCCCGTCGGGCCGCGGGCGTAAGAAAGATGATCCCTCGCATTTCCAGAAAGTGGCGTCTCCCTGTTTCTGGCAAGGTGGGTGCGCTCCTTTCAAAGGAAGTCAAGACGTTCTTTCGGGATAACACGCAGTGGTCTCAGCTGTTCCTGTTGGCGGCCCTCATCGTTGTGTATCTTTACAATTTCAAGGTGCTGCCGATCGAAAAGGCGCCCATCAAAGCCTTCTATCTGCAAAATATCTTATCATTCTTGAACATGGGCCTGGCGGGTTTTGTCCTTGCTGCCATGGCTGTACGCTTTGTCTTTCCCGCCGTGAGTGCTGAGGGTCAAGCCTTTTGGATCATCAGATCGGCGCCCATCCCCTTGAAAAACTTCCTGTGGGTCAAATTCTGGGTATACCTCGGACCGCTTCTCATCCTGTCCGAAATACTGGTCGTGCTGTCCAACAGGCTGCTCTCGGTGACCCCCTTCATGATGGCACTTTCCACGGTGACCGTCTTTTTCATGGTCTTTGGCATCACAGCCCTGGGCATCGGCCTGGGAGCCGCCTATCCCAATTTTCGCCTGGAGAACATAGGACAGGCGGCGACCGGATTCGGCGGCATGCTGTTTATGCTTCTGTGCATAGGCTTCATAGGATCGATCATTGTGCTGGAGGCCGGCCCTGTCTATACCATCTTTATGGCGAAACTCCGGGGGACGTCGATCACGCCGGGCCACTGGATTTGGATTGGCCTTTCTTTCGGCTTGGCGGCGGTCATGAATGTGTTGGCCGTCTTCTGGCCCATGCGTTTGGGGGTGAGAAGTCTGTCGCGTCTTGAAGAGTAAGGGAGAGGCTGCGTCCGGAAGGATCGGCAGCGAGCGGCAGACGAGGATGCCGACGGATCTTGACTATCTGCCCCGGGGTTG
>Ga0307423_1001281_pt1 | contig 15353 bp, 16 predicted proteins | sample SalMarWE160310MG_FD_202154 | JGI IMG/M metagenome (GOLD analysis project Ga0307423, IMG submission 202154) | Salt marsh sediment microbial communities from the Plum Island Ecosystem LTER, Massachusetts, United States - WE1603-10 | ecosystem: Environmental > Aquatic > Marine > Intertidal zone >...
CATTTTGAGGAATGCGCTGTCGATTGAAACGGGCGAGTCAGAGGCGAAAATGCCCACGTCCTTCATTATTACTTCGCCTGGGCTTGGCATGCAGTCGCAGTACTGGGTGATGTCCTTGGCGAAACTCACATAGGACACTTTTTTGCTTTTGAAGGTGGAGAGCACACCGTACGCCGCAGACGCGAGCGCCCTGCAAATGTTCTCTTTGCCCACAAGTTTTATGGCGCCTTGGGGACAAGCTTCCGCGCATAAGGGGCAACGCATGCACATGGGCGAGATGTTGCGGGCTTTTTCACCGAAAATCTCAGGCAACCCCATCGGACAAGCCTCCTTGCACTTGGCGCAGCCGATGCATTTTGACTCGTCAATCTGCAAGTCCACTGTCCTGTGCTGCCGCAGTTTGCCTGCTTGCGACGCGCAGCCCATGCCCAGGTTTTTTATGGCTCCGCCGAACCCGCTTAGCTCGTGCCCCTTGTCATGTGACACCACAATCATGGCGTCAGCCTCGGCGATGGCTCCTGCAACCTCAATTTTCTGCAGTATGCCCTTGGTTTTCACGGTCTTGTAGTTCTCGCTCCGCAACCCGTCTGCCACGATGAATGGGGCCATGTTGAAGCCGTTCGTCAAAGCCGTAATCATGTGGTCGTACGCGTTGTTGCGTTGCGCCTCGTAGTACGTGTTGGCGTCTGTGAGGAATGGTTTGCCGCCTGCTTCTTTGACCCTGCGGATTATGTCGTGGACGAAGAAGGGCTGCACGTAATACGGGTTTCCCAGTTCGCCGACATGCAGCTTAACGGCTACGAGGTCGCCTTTTTCCACGCAGTCAAACGTGCCCGCCGCGTCGTAGAGGCAGTTGGCGTGTTTCATAAGGTCGCGTGAAGTGTCCCATTTAACGAATTGAACGGTCGTGTCAGTTACCTCCAATGTATGATGCTAAATTGCGAGTGAAATACGTCGTTCTTTTCTGCTGGGGCGCACTTAACCGTTTCGACACGGAAAAGCCTAATTCAACTTAGTTTTTCTTTGTTTGTTCGGAAAGCACTTTATTCATTAGATGGAGCCAGTCAAGCATCAGCCGCGTCATCAAGAAGTTCTTTTTCATGTGTTCCCTTCCTGCTTTTCCCATCGCTGCTCTCAGGTTTTCATCTTTCAGCAGTTTGATTATGCTGTTGCTGAACCCGTTGAGGTCGTGGGGGCTGTGTAGGAAGCCGTTCTCGCCGTCTATAACTTGAAGTGGGATTCCGCCGACTTTAGAAGCTACTACTGGAGTGCCCTTGTATAAGGCTTCGGTGACTGTTAATCCGAAACCTTCTTTTAATGATTTTTGGATGACAACTGCTGAGGCTCTCTGCAGGCAGTTCACCAAAAACGCGTTGTCCACAACGACCAGTTTTATGTCGTTTTTGAATGGGCTCTTATCCACTTTCTTCTGAAGAGACATCAGTATCTTGTGTCCTTCAGGGTCGTCAGTTGCAAACTGCCCCAAAAGAACTAGCTGGCAACTCATTTTTTTCCTCACCCGCTCAAAAACCTTCACCACTCCAATCGGGTCTTTCCACGGGTCAAACCGCGACACCTGAGAAATCATGGGTTTCTTGCCGTCTATTCCAAACTTTTCCAGATACTTGGAAATCTTGGTTTCGGAGACAGGCTTGTTTTTTGCAGTTAACGGGTCTATAGCAGGGTGGATAACCGTTTGAGGCATGGTCAAGTCGTCTTTTTTGTATTCTGGCAGTGAAACGACGAAGTGGTCGTATTTCTGGATGAACCCTTTCAGGTAATCCCAGACTTCCTTGTTGGGGTTGGAAATGTCGATGTGGCATCGAAATATCCACGGTTGCGTCTTCTTATAAAACGAAATCAACGGCAAAGGTTGAGGGTCATGAATGATAACCAAGTCATGCTGCTCTAAATGAGTGAACGTGGAAAAACGCCTGTTCGTCTCGAAGTAGATGTCCTTTTTTCTCCGAGAAAGATTAATTGAGTCCCCTTGAAGGGCGCTATGAAACTTTTTAGTTATCGTAAAAAAGTCTGGAGTGCCATGCAGAATCCGCCACCCGAAATCCACTCCAACCTGGTCAAACATGGGAACAATGCTGTTGAGGATTTCCGCCACGCCGCCTCCCTGAAAAGTAGAGTTGACACAAGTGATGTGCTTGCCTCTGAGCTTCTCGGCTTCAGCGTGTATTTCATCAATCTGCTGCTTTCCAACGATACGGCCATAACTTGACAAGCTATTAGTTTTCATGCTAAAGTCTAACTCGAATCTATGATAAATATTTTTCAAACAAGAATTGCTGCGTCTTTTGACATCTAATTCAACTTAGCTAGGGTGGCTGCAAAAACGCTTTATGCAAGAGTCACCCTTAAGCTATGTAGGGTTTTGTTCTTGGCTAACGTTTTAATCAAAAATTTAACAAAACGGTTCGGCACTGTTGTGGCTGCTGACAAAGTCAACTTGGAAGTGAAGGATAAAGAGTTTGTTGTCTTGTTGGGGCCTTCAGGCTGCGGAAAAACAACCGTGCTCCGTTGCATTGCGGGGCTTGAGTCGCCGGAAGAGGGCGAAATATACATTGGAGACCGCCTTGTCAACGAGCTTGAACCAAAAGAAAGAGACATCGCCATGGTTTTCCAGACATACGCGCTTTACCCTCACATGACGGTTTACCAAAACCTTTCTTTTCCACTGGAAAACGCTAACCTTCCGAAGCTGCAGATAAAAGAAGAGGTGGAGAAAACCGCAAAACTGTTGCAAATAGAGAGTCTCTTGGATAGGCGACCTAAGCAGCTAAGCGGCGGACAACGGCAGAGGGTAGCGTTAGGCAGGGCGATGGTGAGGAAGCCGCAGGTTTTCTTGATGGATGAGCCCTTAAGCAATTTGGATGCGAAGTTGAGGGTTTACATGCGGGCTGAACTCAAAAAGCTGCAAAAAGAGCTCGGAGTCACCACCATATACGTCACTCACGACCAAGTTGAAGCCATGACCATGGGCGACAGAGTAGCCATACTCAACCACGGCGCTCTCCAACAGTTCGGAAAAGCAAGCGACATCTACTTCCACCCAGTAAACGTTTTCGTAGCAGGCTTCATCGGCACTCCCCCCACAAACTTCTTCTACTGCAAGCTCATTAAAGAGGAGAAGTACGTTTTTGACGCTGGTCCCTTCAAGTACCCTGTTCCTGAATCCATGCGGGAGAAAGCTGAAACGTGGCCTACATCACTGGTTCTCGGCGTCCGACCCCAAGACGTTATAGTGCACCCCAAAGTGGAGGATACTTCAGACAGGCGGAAAGAGGAGGCTGAAGCAGCAAAAGAAGGCGTAACGCTGCCTGACGAGGAAACTGGCAAGCGTTCACGGCAACCGTTGATTAAAGCTGTTTTGGAGATTGATGAGCCTTTAGGTGACCGCCAAGTGCTGGACTTGAAAATGGGTGATTACTTGGTTAAGGCGTTGGTGCTGCCTGATTTCAAGGCTGAGATAGGCGATGAATTGATAGTTGAGTTTCCAGGCGACAAGATATCGGTGTTTGACAAGAAAAGTGGGCAAGCGCTGCTTTAGGCTGGTTTAATGGTTTAGCCTTTGACTGCGCCTGCGGTTAAGCCTCTGACGTAGTATCTTTGGAGTGCCACGTAGATGGCGATGGGCAGTATCATGACCAAGATGGAGCCTGCTGTTAGAAGGCTGTAGTTCGCGAAGTATCTTCCGACGAGGAGAGGGATTACTTGTGGCGCAAGAGCCAGACGCGGGTCGGTTATTATGGTGAGTGCGAAGAAGAAGTCGTTCCAGACGAACACGAATTGCAGCGCTACCAAAGAAGCTAAAGCAGGCAAGGTTATGGGTAGGACTATCCTTCGGAAAATTTTGTAGTAGGATGCGCCGTCCACGCGGGCGGCTTCTTCAATCTCGATGGGTAGGGTGGAAAAGAAGTTTCTTAGGAAAAGCACTTGCCAGGGAAGCCCGAAAGCCGTGTGAAGCAGAATCAAGCCTATGTAGTTGTTGAGCAGATGTAGATTGTTGAAAAGCGTGTAAATCGGGATAATTACCGCTTGTTGGGGGATGGTCTGTAAAAGGACGAGTATTAAGAACAGGATGTCTTTTGTTCGAGACCTGAACCGCGCGAACGAGTATGCTGCAAGAGCCGAAATAAGGATGGGGAGAAAGGTTGCGGGGATGGTTACAAGCAGAGAATTGAACATGGCGTTGCCGAGTGGATAACCTGACGTTTGACCGCTCCAAGCGTCAATAAAATTGGTGGGGTCAAAGTGAAATGGTTGGAGGTTCCACCATCCAAACTGCACTTCGCTGTAGGGGCGTATGGAAGCGATAAAAATGCCTAAAAACGGTATTATCCAAATAGTTGCTATAACCCATGCAGCAACGTGCGTGAGCACTGTGAACCGCGTTATTTTAGGCTTCTCTTTAGGCAGCTTAATCTTTTTGAACTGCGATACGAGGTATGCCTTTGCCTTGCTGAAGAAGGTAGCTATTTTGGCTTTCAAGGCTTCGACATCCTGCTAACCATGTAAGCTGCAAAACCGATAGTCATCAAAGTTAAGAGTACCGCTATGGCTGAGCCAGCAGCGTAATTTCCACCAAAAATTCCTATGTTGTACATTCTGTAGGCTAATACATCGCTGGCGCCTCCAGGTCCGCCTCTAGTCACGACGTATACTATGTCGAAAATTTTCAGTTCCCATAGAACAGTCATGGTGACTACAACTATGGATGTGGAGCGCAGCATGGGCACCGTTATGCGCCAGAAAGTTTTCCACCTTGAAGCTCCATCAATCTCGGCTGCTTCATATAGTTCTACGGGGATTCCTTGGAGACCAGCGGAATACACAATCATTCCAAAGCCTGTCCATATCCAGATAGACCCTAAAATGATGCTGAGCAGTGCTGTATCTGCAAATGCATACCATGTTCTGGTGATGCCACCTAGGCCGATGAGGCTGAGGAACGCGTTCACTACTCCCGCGTCTTTGTCTAATATAAAACGGAAGAGAACGCCGCCGACAACCAGAGGAATGACAACTCCTAGAAACACGATTGATTTTATGATTGTTCCTCCCTTCACGTCTCTTAACAGAACAGCGAGAAACATGCCGGAAAAAACGACCACGGGAAGGTGAATGCCAATCCATATGAAATTGTTAACTAACCCGCCTAACGGGGTAACTCCTTGAAGGATGTTAGGACCGTTTATGAGTGGATATACTCCGTGAAACAGAACAGAATTGTAGTTTTCTAATCCAACAAAGTTGCCTGTGGTGTTAGATATAAAACTCGTGTATACAGTAGCCACGATTGGATAGAACACGAATATCATTAGGAAAATGAATGCAGGAATCAAAAAGAGGCGAGATATGGTAAAAAAGCGACGTAAAAAAAAGAAAGGGTTTTTGTTTTTATTTTTCATCATCTGCACCCTTTCGGGTTTTGCTATGTGCCTTGTTGCTCTATAGCAGCTGTTTGAAGAGCGTTTAACACGCTGTTCATTGTTGAGTCGCTGGGACTTGTCCACAGCAGTTTCAGCTGATCCCAGAATGTTGTTTGCCACTGACCGCCTATTGTGTCATCTAAGTCTGGAACGATAGTTATGCCCGGTTGGCTCATGAAAGCAACGACTTTACTGTCAATTGTTGTGTATGCTGAATTGGGGACGTTTACGTTTGTTGCCAGGAATCCTCCTTGCTTAACCATGATTTCTTGAGCGTCAGCGCCTGCCAAATACTGAACCAGTTGTCTAGCTTCATCGGGGTGTGGTGCCTCTTTTGTTATGACCGCGTAGTCAACGGATCCTGCGACTCCAGTTGTTCCTGGGAACGGGAAGAAATCTAAGTCATTTACATCCTGCACTTCAGGTAGCGTTGTAATGAAACTGCCCTGCCAGTATAAGCCGTATTGACCGCTCCAAAGTTTCGCGATTTGGGCTTCCCAGTCAGCAGGTGTGCTGAAGTAACCAGCTTCAAGAATTCCTGTCAGATTTGCAAAGACGTTTCTGACCTGCGGATCTGTCCAGTTGCGTGCACTCGGGCCTGTCTCCAAGTCCAGTTGAAGCTGATAGCCTCCGAGACCCATTATGAAGCCTTCAGTTGTGTCAGAGAGGGGCCAGCCATCGGTGTCTCCGCTAGCTATGGGCTGTTCAATGCCTGGTACCGCTTGGATTGCTGGAAGAAGCGTAGCTACAAGCTCTTCATAAGTGGTGGGTACGCTCAAGCCGTTGTTCTGGAAGAAGGAGTCTCTGAACCAGAAGCCTGGTTTGCCTGATAACTTAAAGGGAGCCGCCCATATTGTTCCATCTGTTTTCACTGGGCTTATTATGTTCGCGGGGAAGTCTGATTCGGTTATTACGTCAGTAACGGCGGTTAAGTATGGCGAATTGTCTTTGATCCAGTAGGGCCAAGGCGCTATTATAACATCTACGTCGTACGGTGGATTCGCCAGCTGTTGTGGCACGCTCACCAAAAGGTCTTCGGTTGTGCGCCCAAAATAAGTGACTTCAATTCCCGTATTTTCTGTGAAGTTGCCTAAAGCTTGTTTAAAATTATCTTCTTCGGTTCCTTGCCAAAGAGCATAAACTGTGAGATTTGTCTGCTGCGGTGTCGAAGCGTAGTAAACGTAAACGGCGACGCCAGCGACTACGATTATAATTATAAGCACTATCGCAACTAATGTTTTCGAAATTCCAGAAAGTCTATTGGACAATTTTCTTAGCCTCGATACTCGTTTTACATCAAACTTCTTTTAAATTTATGTGACTGCATTGACACAACAACTAACACCAATAAGAGAACACTTAAACCCCACAAACAGCCCACAAAAAACCCCGCAAACAGTACAACCCAAACCAACCCCAAACACAACAAACAACTCCCCAGAAGAAGTAGTGCTAAGCAAACACCCACTTCTACTTCAAGAAAAAACCGAGCAAACAAAAAAGCGGGTCCGGTGGGATTTGAACCCACGGTTTCCGGCTCCGAAGGCCGACGCCTTAATCCGTGCTAGACTACGGACCCACTGTACAGAGAACAATTACGGTGAGCCATTAAAAGATTTACGAAAATTCTTATTAACTAACATGCCATTAAGTTTGTTCGCTGTTACCGCGGGCCGGTAGCTCAGCACGGCTGGAGCGTTCGACTGATAATCGAAAGGTCGCCGGTTCAAATCCGGCTCGGCCCACCACTCAACACATGTTTCACGTCTTTTTTATGGAACATTTGGCTATGTTTTCTATATTTTTGTTCTATATTTTTAGTACACTAACTTTCAAATAGCGTGGTAAAGACTGGAAGGGTGGAGAAGAGAACGGAAGCGAGGAGTTTATAATGAAAACTTCTACGAAACTTGTTATAATCGCTGTTGTTCTTGTGCTAGTTATTTCGCCGATTGCTTATGTTGGCTTTGCAAATCAGCTGGAAGCTGGAGCTCACGGTGTTGGCTTGCTGAAGACCGCTGACGCTTTTGCCTACGTCGGAGACAACGTTACTTACCAGATAAAAGTGTACAATCCTTCAGAATACGACCTTCTCAACATAAACGTGTCCGACCCAATGCTTGGGCTTAACGAGACTATACCGTTTTTAGCGGCTGGAAACACCACGGGTGTCACCTTCATGATGCAACGTGAAGTGTTAAGCACCGACCCGAACCCTTTGGTGAACACTGCTTCAGTTGAGGCTGTAGATTCTGCAGGCGCCTACTCCACCGCGTCCACTCAGGCGGTAACTGCAATTTCCGAAAGAATGATTGAACTCACCAAGACTGGACCAGCGTATGCACATGCAGGCGATGCTATAATGTACACCATAGTGGTTGAGAACGTGGGCGACTCTGACCTTGCAAACGTTACCGTTACCGATGAAATGCTTGGGTTCAGTTGGATGGGCAACCTTGACGTTGCCGAGTCAAACGTTTTCAACGTAACATACATTGTGCCTAGGAACGCTTCTGACCCGCTAACGAACACGGTAACAGCTTACGCTAATGTTAACGGGACAGCAGTCTACGCTGAGAGCGAATGCTCCGTGGATATTCTTCACCCAATGTTAACCGTGAAAAAGAGGGTTGAGCCCACAGAAGTCTTTGCAGGCCAGAACGTTACGTTTACGATAGCCGTCAACAACACTGGAGACGCAGACTTATACAATCTGACGTTGACTGACTCGATGTACGGTGACGCGCCGGCTGAAGTAGTTCCTGAGATACTTGCGCCAGGAGAGTCTTTCTGGTGGTCCTTCAACGCTACATTGAACAGCACATGCATTGTTAACAAAGCTAAAGCAACTGGAGTTGACGCTCTCGGCAAGATGGTCTGGGGTTGCGACAAAGTGGATGTTTACGTGAAGCCGCCTGTGTGCCCCCGAAGCCACGGTTACTGGAAGAATCATCCTGAAGATTGGAGTTGTGACAAGATTGACGTTGGAAACGTTACCTACTCAAAGAACGAAGCAATGAATATCCTGAAGGATGCAAACTCGAAAGATGCCACTTACATGCTGTCGGCTCAGCTTATAGCGGCGAAACTGAACAGAAAATACGGTGCTACTTCGGTTTTCACATACGGATACAAAGAAGTAAACATTGACACGGTAATCGTTAACGTCAACGTCTTTCTAGGCAAATACCAGATAGGGCAGAACCCTCAAGGAACTGCACGGCAGGAAGCTTTGTCACTTAAAAACATGCTTGACGCATACAACAACCAAGGCGAATAAGCCCTGAAAACAACAGCTAAAACGATTAGCTCAAACAGCTAATCTCCCCTTCTTCTTTTTGTTTCAGTAATTGCAAAAACGTGTGCGCTCTCTGTTTCCTAAAAGCGTCCAAGTTTTAGCGTCACATTAGACGTTGCCTTCTATTGTACTCTGTAATCTTCCATGAAATCGGGTCTGCGGCACCGTATGGTTCTAAAGCTTTATAAATTGAAACAGTAAAGACTTGTCTCTTAGGGAGAGATCCTTTTTGGTTAAAGATGAAGAAATGCTAGAGGAGCTGAAGAAAATCCGTGCAGCGCTTGAAACTAAACCTCCTCCACCTCCACCGCCGCCGACAGGGTTGTGGAATGAGTTCAAAACTTTCTTGGAAAACTATAAGGTTCTGGGGCTTGCAGTTGCCTTCATCATGGGCGTCTATTTAGGCGGGCTAGTGCAGTCTTTAGTTTCAGAGTTGTTGATGCCAGTAATTGGGCTTGCCCTTCCTGGACTTGGTAACTTGGCAACATGGAAGATTCCTGTTCCAGCGACGACTTTGGATGCCAGTGGAAATCCGCCTGCAGACTATACGGGTCAGCTATTCGGTATAGGTCCATTCTTGGTGGCTTTGATAACTTTCATTATCGTTGCCTTGGTGATTTTTGTCATTGTTAAGGTGACGAAGAAGTGGGGTATAAAATAGCGGGCTAATGTTTCGTTTCGTTGAGGTTCAAATGCGATATAACTGTCAGTGGCGCGTTGCGGAGCTTAGTTTCACTTCCCTCATTTTTATTTTTGTAGGTTTTTAAGCCTAGGATTATTAGGTGTTCGATGAATGTGCTGCGTTTTTCTCTTCCTCGGATGTTTTCTAGTTCTCTGAAGAGTTTTTGGTCCATGGTTATGCTTATGTTATGTTTCACGCGCGTAAACCTCATATACTAAGTATACACAGTATACTAAAAAGCTTTATTAGCTTTACTGGAACTCATATACCATGAAGGGAGAGGCATGAAAACTCTACGCATATCAGACGACGCCCATCAAAAACTAACCGCTCTACTCGGCGAAATCACCGCACAAACCATGAAAATGCAAACATACACCGACGCCATAGAAAACCTGCTATCAACATCAGTCATGCTGCCACCCGAACTGCTCTTGGAAATCGAAAACTTCATAGACGCAAACAAAAAACTCGGCTACACCACACGCGAAGAACTCATCCGCGAAGCCATACGATTCAAACTCAACTCGCTAAAAGGAAACTGCGAATACATCGAAGTCCCCAAAGAAGACTACGAAAAACTCCAACAAGCCGTGCAAGACCTAGATACAGGCTTCCTAAGCGCCGACGACTTCATAGAACAACAAATACGCAGCTTACTAGAAAAACACGAAACATGGCTAAAACAAAAAGAAGACTACTAAAACCGTCATTTTCTGCCCCCACGTTAAAAGCATAGGTATTATACTTTAACTCATACTCTACAGACATAGGTAAACATAAGCCAAAGGTACAGTAACAATGAATCTAACTTCAAAGAGAAAAATTGCCGCGATTCTTTCCGCAATAATCATAACGGTTGTAGTTTCATCAATTGCCGCATTAATACTAATTAACCTTGACAACTCAACAGACCAAAAAGATGACATGCCAGCCTCAGGGATCAACGTGACAGTCTCAGGAACAGCAGACAGCAGATCTCTATCGCAACCGTTTCTAACAAGTCTGCAAACCATAGAATTCACCGACACCCAAACAGGCGCCAACGCCTCTTTTCGCTTTCCTTTCCCTGCACAAGGGGATAATCCCGTGGGAAATTATTCAGTTACGCTACAGGATGGACACACCTATAGCGTGGACCTAAGTTACTACACTGGCCCAAGAATTGGCGGCATGATTCCACACACAGATAATCTTGGAACCTACACTGTTCAAGCACCCACAGGAACAACATCAATAACCCAAGATTTTCCCGACAGTACCTATCACCCCTAACCCTTTCTGTTGCAGGAGCAAAACCTTGGTCAAGCATTAGGCTTGCTTTACTTCAGGAAACGCAAACACTGACAGCCATTAAAACAGAGGAAATGTTTGTTCATTTTCGTTTTCTAAACAATTTCATTCCGTCTATTTCAGTAACGTATTCGAATCCAGCTTCTACAAGTTTCTGAGCGTCCCCTATTATATTTGCAGTCGCTGAACAGTATTCTTCATTTTTTATAGCTCTCAATTTGAAGGGGTCTACCGTACTGGCTCGGAAATCAGCCGAAACTATGCAGAAAACAGCACGAACATATTAGGATCCTAATAGTTAATCATTGCAGAAAAATATAGAGGGGGTAGGGTCGCTATTGCCGATTTTCAGCGCCAAAAGCATGTTGAAAACACGAACATATTTGGAGCCTAATAGAAATAGCATGCAGAAAAGGGGGAGGGGGTCTACTATTGACGCAGAAACAGCCCAAAAACAATTTGTCTTTCCGACAGGTCAAAACCAGATGCACAACCAATAACTACCACAAGACACCTCAACTACCCTCATGAAACGCGTCATCCTCATCACAGGCACACCCTGCGTCGGCAAAACAACCACCGCCAAACAACTCGCCACCAAACTAAACGCCGACTACATCAACCTAACAGAATACACCAAAACCAACCGCTTAACCCTCGGCGAAGACAAAAAACGCCAAACCACCATCATAAACGAAAAAGCAACAAAACAAAAACTCACACAAACCATAAACAACTCCCAAAACCCAAACATAATCATCGACGGACACTACGCCGCCGCAGTCACCCCAAAACACCAAACAACACACGTCTTCGTGCTCCGCCGAAACCCCATAGAACTACGCAAACAAATGGAAAAAAACGGCTACCAAAACAACAAACTCTGGGAAAACCTCGCCGCAGAAATCCTCGACACCAGCCTAACCGAAGCCCTACAAGAACAAAACAAAAACAAAATATGCCAAATAGACACCACACAAAAAACCACAGAAACCATCGTAAACGAAATCCTCACCACCATAAACAAAAACAAAAAATGCCCACTGGGAAACATCGACTGGCTAGAAACACTCGAAAAACAAAACCTAACCGACCAATACCTAAAGATCTAACTGCTCACCTAAGACTCATAGCCAACTTCTGCCTTGTCAACAACGTAATCTTACGCCTATTCGAATAAGACTTCGCATGATCACTAAACTTCTCCCCAATCATAATAGGACTCGACAACCCCACATCATCCGAAGACGTATCCAAACCAATAATCACATTAACCCCAATCGTCCGATTCCAATCACGAACCCAAACACCCTGCTCCACACGACCCTTCTGAACAACAAAATCAAACCTCCGAGAAACACCACTATAACCCTCAAGAACACAACCCTCCTGAAGAACCCTATAACCCTCCTTCTTGAAATACTTCAACGCCAAATCCACCAAACTCAACTTCGGTCTTCTCGCCCCACTCATTAAAACACTCTTCCCTAAACGTTATCTAACCGAACGTGGAAAAGTCTTTCGGAGAACACAACACATGAAAACAACCCTAATCATCGAATGCACCAAATGCGGCAACCCACTCCTAGCCAAAAACGACCAAAAAACACGAACCTGCCCATACTGCAACAAACACCTAGAAATCAGAAAAACCAAACACATCGCCTCAGCCAAAAACCCCTACGAAGCCTCAAAACTACTAAAAGAAATAAAACAGAAAAAAGGCTTCACCCACAACCAATAACCTCAACACAAACCCCGCAGCAACTCGCAAGCACGGCACAAACTGCCAGAAGAAGGCTCCCCACACACCACACACGCCCCAAACTCATCCTTCCCAACCACACCAACCAACGCAGACCTAATACACTCCAAAGACTTAAAAACCGTAAACTTCGTCCCCGCACGCTTCTCCTCCAACCTATTCAACATAACACGAACATCATTCCGCAACGCCTCAGAAGCATAAGGACAAGGAGTATCCTGAAACCTAAACCCCCTAACAAAAGCATACAAAGTGCTCTCACGCTCCAACACCTCACAAAACGGCTTAACCTTCCGCACCAACAACGGATGCACCACATCAGTCACAGGCTTCCCCTTAGCCAAACGCCCAACATCCCCACGAAAAACATTCATCAAACCCGTCTGCACCACATCATCCAAAGTATGAGCCGTCACAACCCTACACGCACAAACCTCACGCGCAGCCACATTAAGCGCCCTCCGCCGCAAAACCCCACAATAAGCACACGCCGACAACTTCCCCCCACCCAACACCCCACGACGCCCAATTATCTCATCAAGCGTAAAACCAAAAAGCCGCTTAAACGAAACCACATGATGCTCCACCCCAAGCGCTTGGCAGTTTGCGGCTGCAATCTCCAACGCTTCGTCACGATAGCCTTTGATACCTTCGTCCACTGTCACCGCCACAAGCGAAGATTTCGGGTGCGCCTGCTCCGTTTTAGCCAGTATGTGCAGCAGGCTTATGCTGTCTTTGCCGCCTGAAACCGCCACTGCTATCCTGTCGTCAAAACCGAACATGCTGTATTTGCCGATGGTGGCACGGACCTTTGTTTCGATGGATTCGGTGAAGCATTTTTTGCAGAGTCTTTCGCCGGAGTATGGTCTGAAAAAGAAGGCTTCTCTGCGCTTGCAGGCGCTGCACAGGTTCCCAGCGGCGTTTGCGTTCATTGGGTTTTCAACTGTTAATGTTTCATGGATAAATTACTAAATAAACCATACACTATAATTTCAGGGAAAGGGATGATGCAGGTTGGCTGGGAAGCCGAAGAAGCATGCGGATTATAGGGAAGTGGTTTACAGCAGTGCACATTGGGCTTTGCTGGGGGAGTTGCGGGAGAAAGCCGTGCGTGTAATGGCGGCGTTAGAGGGTTTCCGTTTGCGTGCGGTTGTGCATGGGAGCATTGCGAGGGGTGATGTGAACGAGGACAGTGATGTGGATGTGTTTGTTGTGGAGCCGCAATCTTCTTTTCTTGTGGAAACTGCTTTGGAGAGGGCGGGTGTGCCGGTTATTGGGCGGTTGCTGGTTCAGGCTACGCCGAATTATGCTGTGAAAGCGTATGTTGAGGTGGATGCTGTGGTGAGTGTTTCTTTTCCTTTGATGCGGATGCGTAGGGTGGAGCGGGAGTTTTACAGGTTTGGTGGCGAGGTGAATCTCAGCCAGCTTCGTGGGGGTGTTCGTGTGGTTGGGGTGGATAAGCAGTTGATGTTTGTTGAGCCTACATCGGAGGGTCATGTGGAGAGCACTGTTGTTGGTTGTGAGGAGGTTGTGGCGAAGCGTCTTGGGGTGTCTGTGGAGACTGTGTTGGATAGGGTTCGTGTGCTTTTGAGGCGGGATGAGGTTGGGAGGACTGGGGTTTTTGTTAAAAGGGAGTTGGGTGCGGGTGAGACTTTTGAGTTGGCTTTGAAGAAGCTGGCTGATGAGAATCCTGCTGTTCGGAGGAGAATGAGGGGTTAGTCTGGGTAGTAGATTAGGTCTTTTTCTTCCAGTAGCTTTTGGATTCTGGCTACTGCTTCGTATACTTGTTCTTCTTTTTTGGCGCCGACGCAGACTAGTTTTCCAGCTGAGAAGATGAGGAAAACGACTTGGAGTTCGTCCATTCTGTAAACTGCGCCTGGAAATTGTTCTGGTTCGTACATGATTCTGTTGAGTTTGTAGACTAGGCTTTCTAGGTCTATTTCTCCGCCTAACGCTGCGGAAGCCACGATGTTTTGGATGGTGACCACGGGTTTTTCCATTATTTGGATTCCTTGGTTTCGGAGTTCTTTGACTACTTTTGCCACTGCTGCGCGTGATTCTTTTTCTGATTTTGCGCCTGTGCAGACCATTTTGCCTGTGCCGAAAATTAGGGTGGCTGTTTTGGGTTTTTTGAGGCGGAAAACGAGTCCTGGGAACACGCTTGGGTTGTATTCGGTTTGGGGGAATTTCTCAACTATTTCCTGCAGATTTATCTTTTGGTTGAGGGATACTGAAGCAACTATGTTCTGGATTTTAATTTCAGGTTTTCTTTTGCTCATTTAAATTCCCGTGTCTTATAAATGTAAGAGACATGGAGTATATAACATCATCTTTTTAAATACTCACTTCAACAGCTTTTTGATGTTGAAATGCCATGTCAAACGGGGTGTTACAATTTTTTTTGAAGAAACGTGTGTTCATGGAATTGCCGCATAACATGGAGAGTCTTATTGAGAAAGTTAAAATGAAATATAGGTGTAGGCTCAAATTTAACATTGCTGAATTGTTGCTCTGTCGAATTTGAGTGCGCTCTGGAAGTTGCGTTTTGCCTGTTGCTGTGTTGCGGGGCTATTCGCCGACAGGGTGGTCTTTTTCCCATTCTATTTGGGCTTGTTTGATTATTGCGTCTTTGCTTTCTTTTTCTGAGACATCCATGATTGCGTTGTCGATTTCGTATTTCACTAAGCGGGCGATTTCGTTGGCTCTTAACGGGTAGTTTCTTGCAGCTTGATATTGTTTCAGTGCGCGCAAACCGAATTTAACCAGCAAGTTTTGCAGGTCCATCCTCAAACTTGATAACTCATTAAGGCTGTCTTTCATTTTCTGATCAAAAGTGTCTTGATCCCACGGTTTTTTCTCGTCTGCCATTACCAT
>Ga0307423_1001282_pt1 | contig 15341 bp, 8 predicted proteins | sample SalMarWE160310MG_FD_202154 | JGI IMG/M metagenome (GOLD analysis project Ga0307423, IMG submission 202154) | Salt marsh sediment microbial communities from the Plum Island Ecosystem LTER, Massachusetts, United States - WE1603-10 | ecosystem: Environmental > Aquatic > Marine > Intertidal zone >...
AAAAATCTAGAGGAGAATTTCATCAACGAATCACGCCAGAATATGCACATTTGCACCGATTGTTTCAATAAAAGATTCAAGATAGTTACAAAGAAAAGAAGTGGCTATGGTGGTACAATCTACGAATTGGAAAACCGATCACCACCAAGGTTTGGCATTGGTAGCCAGCCATTCACATGTCTCAAGTGTAATTGGGTTGCTTGGACGGAAGAGGGTCTACGTGCACATATGATTCGTGAACATCCATAGTGCACTACTGGTTAATTTCAACGGTCTTATTTTCCTTCACAATTTCATGTCCAGATATTCTCAGTCCGTCAACACGTTTAGCTGCACTTTCAAGCATTCCCATTCGATATGTTGCTGTTCGAGGGCCAAGACCATGAAGCCATTCAAGACTTGCCATATCGAGCTTCTGATGAGCAGAAAAGTAAATTCTAAGATCCTCTGCGATTTCTTTGGATCTTTCTATCATTGCAGTTGTAAGACCTAAACTAGGAGCAGCGAACCCAGCAATTACCCAGATGAAGATAAAAGCATCATTGGCAAATTCTTGATAAAAGAATGAAAATCCGAAGAATATAGGTCCTGCTAATGAGAGTATAACAAGTATTAGTGAGATGTGTTGAGTAGAATCGTCACTCCCCAATCCTGCGATGCCAATAACATCTTGGTCAGGAGGATAGAGAAATACCAATACACCGCCTGAAGTAATTCCCACTACAAGAGCTGAAGAAACCACAAGTAGTATGTACCCGAAAGCTCGTGTTTGCCAGATCTCAGGGAATGAGATTAGCGATTGTAGTACAAGTGAAGTAGTAATTAAGATAGCACCCACTAAGAATCCCTGTATACTGAAGAATTCATACTTACGTTCCAATATCTCGTCAGACAAAGGATAGATGCACCTCTTACTATTCTATGACCAGATAAGTCCTTAACTAAGATAAAGCTTTCTTTCTCAAACACAATTTATGTGTGATGTCGTAAAGGTTTTCTTTATTTATCGGCTTATATTGGAAAAACACTACTGGATTTGAGAAGTGAGCTTTGTAATGGCAGTAGTTTCCAAAAATCATTATGGATACAGTATAAGGCAACGTATATTGATAACTGCAATTTGCTTAACTTTGGCGACAACCCTCGTTTCTAGTATTTCTATCTATGTTGATTCTGCTTCTATTACTGAGTGGACCGAGCAAATTGATATTGGTCCAGTATCAATGATGGTTTCTGGAGATGGAGTGAAAGATGCACTCGATGGATTTGCTGAAATTCCGGGAGTGATAAATGTTTCAGGGCTTGATTCAGCCTATGGGTATATTACTCGAAGAAATATCATTTACGGTTTCGAAACAGGTGGTGCCGTCTACACATTAACACAAGATTACTTGGATAAGTTCCCAACAACATTTACTCTAACCACAGGACGTTGGCCCCAGAATGAATCAGAAATTGCTATACCCAAAACCCTTGCTGATCAATCATTCATCGGAGTTGGTTGGCAAGTTAATTACTCGTATGGAGCTTTGTCCCCATTTTCACTCTTAACGATAGTTGGAACATACAAACAATCAGCAGGAGACCTCTACTCACATTACTATTACTCAAGTATAGGTGTTGTAGTTGAGAGTCGTTTAAATGAGAATACAACTGCAACTCGTGCATACTTGGATGTAGACAAAAATCCAATAAGTCCATATGATGCAAATGGGGCACTTCAGTACCTCAACGGAATATCAAATGAAATCAGAAATTTGTATCCAGGATATCCTGAAGAAGTACTATTTTCCGGATTTACAGTCTATGACTATCTTTCCATTGGGATTAGGAACTACCTAGATTGGAGAAATTCTATTCGCGGGGGACAAATTGTAAGAGCATCTGGAGTAATACTCATAGTAATGTTCATGGTTGTACTCGCAATTCAGTACAATCTAAGTGATCGAAAACATGAAGCAAGTTTTCTCAAAGCAAGAGGGGCAACAGAAAGAAGAATCGAGCTTGTAGTCATACGCGAACTGTTAACATTAGCTGCTCTTTCAGGTATACTAGGAGCTTTCTTCGGAGTATTGACAAGTAGGATAGCCATTGCATCTGTTGGATATCTTCAGTTCGATGCACAACTGATATTCACCTCACCGATTCTAGTAACTCAAGACACAATTCTCTTGATATTAGTGACAGCTTTTAGTCTACCATCACTAGCATATCTTGGGCTCAAATTTGCTGCATCAGGTAAAGTGAGAGTAATTGAAGGAAAAGGCAAACTGGGAAAGCTCTCCCAAGGAATGAAAATTGTCCAATGGGATATGTTAGTTCTAATTATCTCACTAGCATTAATGTTCGCATTTTACACATCTGATTCTACGATTCAACAGAATGTAATCTATTCACTAATTCTACCATTTCTGCCAATTCCAGTTTATGGAGCTGTAGGGAGTCTACTAATTAAGGGATTGGGGAGGGGAACTGATGCATTCTCCAAACTAGCAGGAAAGCCACTTGGAAAAATTCCTGCATCAATTGGAGTGAGGAGAATAGGAAGATCATCAAAATCTGCAGGATTAGTAATCATGGTAATTGTGTTAGCAATCACTCTTTCATGGAATAACGCAGTAACCGACGCGTCTCTACCAGACACACGAGAAAAACATGCCAAGTTCACTATTGGCGGAGACCTCATCTTTCACTTGAGAAAGAGCCAATCATATATGTGGAATGAATTTACAGACAACGTAACAGCAAGTAACGGTGTTGTTGCTAGCACAACAATATCAATGAGAAAATTGTTCCTATCATCAGGATATTCAGGAGCTGTAGATTTTGTCATAATGCATCCTGAAGAATATAGATTGATTGGCTATGACTATTTGGGGAATCGACTAAACGAATCGGGATTAAATGATATACTTTTAGAAATGTCAGAGAATCCCTCAGCAGCTGTTCTCACAGAAGATTTAGCAAACGAATATGAGGTCGAAGTGGGAGATTCAATCCGAGCCTTCAAAGAACAATCAGATACTGATTATTTGACATTCACAATAATAGCTATTGTAGAAGCATTAACTCATCCTCTGGTTCCTGAATCTACATATATTCCAGAATCTAGTGGATATTCTGTCGGTTCACACTTGATTTGGATAAACAGCATATATGTTGCTGAAAATCTAAATCTGGTCGATGATGCTCAGACGTATCTCGCAATTGCAACGACAAATGATTGCAACGGTACCCAGCTAGCACAGAGTCTTCTTGATTCTGGAGGAAATGATGTCGTCTATACCAACGACTGGACGTCTGTTGATTATCAGTATGATTCCTATGTGAGTGCAACACCCTATCGGATGGATAGAGCAGTAGATGGAATGCTATCGATAGTTTCAGTCTTTATAACAATAGGAGTGCTGACTGTTTATGCAACAGAGAGTCTCCGTGAAAGAAGACGCGATATTGCACTATTGAGATCGCTAGGTTCGGATGGGTGGATGATTACTCGGATACAATTATCTGAGCTCGTCTTCCTGATAATTCTTAGTTTGGGATTACTGCTTCTTTATGGACCACTATTTATTGCGAATTCGCTCATAGCATCGCTGAGCATTTACTCATCTTGGTCTTTCCGATTCCCGGTCCCTGTATTCGTAGTAATTCCATGGATTACGCTACTCGTCATTCTAATGTTCTTTTTAGCATGTGTTTTAGGAGTTATAGGAGTCATTGCTCTGTTGAGCACTAAGGCCGAACTCAGGGATGCTCTGAGTAGTTATTGGACCAAGGGGGGACCCTTGGTGGAGAGTGAAAATATATGAAAAACTTGAAAAATAGTACAATTCTTGATACGTGGAAGCAGTCATTTATTAGTTCTCGTGAAATAATACATGGTGTCGCGGAATACCATAACGGAGTGGGTTGAGCTGAATAACGACAAAATCGTAGATTTACAATCAGTTTCCCGTGTCTATAAGATGGGTGAGATTGAAGTCCACGCACTCAGAGGTGTGTCCTTTGATATCAAGCGTGGTGAAGCAGTTGGAATCATGGGACCTAGTGGATCGGGTAAAACTACGTTGTTGAATCTTATTGGTGCACTTGACAGACCTACAGCAGGAAGAGTCGTAATCGATAATATTGACATCACCAACATGTCAGAGAGTGAACTCACAACTGTGAGACGAAACAAAATCAGCTATGTGTTTCAGTTTTTCAATCTGCTTCCGGTTTTGACAGCGTATGAGAATGTAGAACTTCCGCTTCTAATTGCTGGTGTTGAAGAAGACGCACGTAAGGAACGAGTCGATCACCTGATATCACTCGTCGGACTTTCTGATAGAGCAGAACATCGTCCTGATGAACTCAGTGGCGGTGAGCAACAGAGAATTGCTATTGCTCGAGCTCTGGCAAAACCAGAAGGATCCGCTAGTTCGATTGTAGTATTAGCAGATGAACCGACAGGTGATCTAGATTACAATACAGGTCAAGAGATTCTTGATGTTCTTATTTCACTCACCAAGGGAGAAGGTGGAACACTGATCACAGTGACTCATGATCCAGAAGTCGGAGAACAGATGGATCACGTCTACCGCATGCGCGATGGTCAAATAGAGAATCCGCAATGAGGTATAATTCATGGCGGCTACCCCTGCAGGATATGAAGCATTTCACAGTCTACGGAGAAAATCAATCACATTGATTTGCTTTCTACTAGCTTCGACTATGGCGATTGGAATAACAGTCTACGTTGATTCATTTTCGATTCACGAATGGGACAAGAATATAGATGTGGGAAGTGTAGCTATCATTGTATCAGGAGATAGTGTTGGATCATATATTAACGATGTTCGAGACATCAGCGCTGTAACCAAGGCAGCATTGTTACGCACTGGATATGGAACGCTAACTCTGAATAATTCTGAAATAAACTATATCAGTACAAGCGGACCTCTACTAATGCCAAGCACCGATTTCTATGAAACTTTTCCGAATTATTTACAATTTGAACTTGGCAGGAAACCAGTGGCTCCCTTTGAGGTCGCAATCACCAATGACTTTCATTCATCGGAGGGTATAGAACTTGGTGACAATGTTTCAATATATACCAATGACAATGACCATAATCTTACAGTTGTTGGTTTCTACGACGTCGAAGCTGAACCCGATTCACCTTACTTCTATAGATACTATAGCATGGCAATTGTTGATCCAACCTTAATTAGCTATGCTGATGTATATAGCGAGATCTTTATCGATGTAGATCGTAGCAGTATTTCTCCATTCAATCCCACAGCTGCGCTTCAATACCTGAATGGTATTGACGAAGAAATTAGGGGATTAGATCCAAACTATATTCCTGGAAATTATGGATACTATAGCTTGCAGGTTCAAAATAGACTTTCTTCTGGGATAACGAGTTATATGATATGGCTCCAAATGACCAGAATTACAGAGATGCTTAGAGTTTCAAGTATATTCTTCCTTCTTATTCTAGTGGATTTCTTAGTAATTCGTCACAATGTAAACGAGCGACGATATGAAGAGAGTATGTTGATTTCCCGAGGTGCAGCAAGAGGAGACTTAGAAAAAATCACCACTCGAGAGATATTCATTCTCTCAATCCTATCATGTATTGCTGGAATACCAACAGGTCTCCTTCTAAGTAGAGTAGCTATTTCAGCTACAGGATTCTTCACCTTCAATGCAGCACGATTAATTTCTGAACCGATACTGATCAGTTTAGATTCACTCATTATCTCAGTGATCGTAACAATATTATTACCAATGCTCACGCTAGGTGGATACCGTGCTGTTTATTCGACGAAAAAGAACATTGATGAGGATAGGGGAAGATTATCCAAGCTTTCTCGAGGATTAGGTCTCATCCGATGGGATATAATGATTGTTGGAATATCGGGACTCTTTCTATTTGCAATGCTTTCTGGAGGTGCCGCAGCTAGGAGCAACCTCTTGTTAGCCTTAGTCCTGCCATTTCTTCCAATACCTCTTTTCCTCGGCGTGTCAAGCCTATCAATGAAGGCATTGAAATGGAGTGCAAATGGACTCAGTAGAGCAATGCGGAGGGTTGTCGGTGATATTCCAGCATCAATTGGAATTAGAAGAGTTGGAAAAGGTTCATCATCAGCTGGTGCGGCAGCAATGATTCTTGTTCTTGCCATCTGTTTGAGTTGGAATAGCGCCATCATAGATGCATCCATGCCCATCACAGCACAGAATCAATCTCGTCTTGCCATTGGCGCGGATCTGACTTTTGCTTTGAATGAGAATGAACTAGATAGTTGGAATGAATTCATGACAAATGTGACAAACCATGAATTTGTAGAAAGTGGTACAGTTGTATCAGAAGCATATCTTTTCCTTTCAGCTGGATACGAAGGAGGTACAAACTTTTTCGCAGTGAATCCTAGAGAGTATAAGAACGTGGGTTATGATTATTTGGGCAATCCTCTCAACGATTCAGCACTTTCACCCTTGTTTGATAATCTCGAAAGCACAACTGATGGGGCGATCATCACTAACGATATAGCTGAAGCTTACGAATTTGAAGTCGGTGACATTATCAGAGCATCACCCATGAATGAAGGTGCAACTACGTTAATCTTTAGGGTAATCGGAATCACAGAAGCTCTGCCAGAGGTACCGCAAAGAGGTTACAACTACGATCCATATCCATATCCTGGCTATTACTATACATCGATGGTTGTTGGTACTTCTCGGATTCTAGTTAATCGGGAATATCTCGGATCCCAACTAACTCTTCAAAATAGCTCATACAACTATTTCTGTGTTAGAACATCTTCAAATGTCAATGCATCAGTTATTGCAGAAGATGTCATACAAGCTGGAGGAGGCATCGCAATATACAATGGGCTTTGGAAGGCAGTTAGTCAGAATGTACAGGTGTACATTGGCAGTACACAGTACAAAATGGAACGGTCTTTGGATACAATGCTTGCTGTTCTTACCGTAGGAACAATTGTAGGTGGTTTTGCAATCTATTCTGTTGAAGGAGTTAGAACTCGTAGAAGAGAGATTGCACTTCTACGTTCAGTTGGGGCAACTAAAAGAACAATTGTATTAACATTAGGGGCGGAAATGTTTGTACTTATGCTCTTCAGTATGATGCTCCTATTAATCTACGCACCATTATTCCTAAGTACAACAATAACAATGGCTGGAGGATCGACTACTGGTTATGAAATGTATCCAGTCGCTATATTTCCAGTAATTCCTTGGACGACGATTTTCGCAGTTCTGGGATTTTTCATTGTTAGTGTAGCATTGTTCATCATTGTTATAGCGGTCCTTAGTTCTAGAATCAATTTAGCTTCGACCCTCAATGCAGCTTGGGCTGAAGCGGGTCCCTACGGAGGTGACGTGTAGTTGTTTTTGTTCGCACGTCTTTCATCACAAGCACCAGTGGTATTAACAACCCTACTAATATTCGCGCTCTCAAGCGGCGTGCTAGGTGGCGTTCTGTTCTACATGGACTCAACAGCACCTGATGTCCTAGATGATATGACATCGAATGTACCAATAGATATGGAAATCGCCTTCACCGCACCGTTCTATTCTCAGAGTAGTATCACTGTTGACGATATTGAAGAGAATGTTGCTCAACAAGATTACGTTACCGCAACGGAACAGGTGGTGTTTGCGAATGTGCAAGACTATAGTGCAAGTGAAGTAGAAGACACAAGGAAGGGATTTCTTGGTATCAATTTTACATCATTTGATAGCTTCTCTGATGCAATAGAAATTGACGTTCTCGATCATGAGTATGATGACAATTCCTGCATGTTGGAGAATTCAGTATTCTTGAAGGGTGGTTACAGAATTGGTGAGAATTATACAATCAATCTCCTGGTCTATAATAGCACTTGGGATGAAGTTGAAATTCAAAGGACGTTCACAATTGTGGGAACTTTTTCATCGAATATCTATATGTATTCGCCACATTGGGGACAACCTGAAATTACCTATCTTCGTCTAATAACGACTCCAGATGCAATTGCTTCAACTTTTGATGTTCTTGGACATGATTCCTATTATGGTGTACAGAAAAAAATATGGGTTCAATTCGACCACTCACTCATAGTTCAATCTGATTCATCAAGCGTAGTTAACTCTCTATCAAATATTGAGCGTAGAATAGAACAGGACAATCTTCCATATGCATTAGTTGATGATTTCCAACTCATAGGCGCAGTCTACGAGTTCTCAAGCTGGTCTGTCAGCATGAGAGCCATTGCGCTTTCATTCTCAATTCCTTCGGTCATCATGGGTGCAATGCTAATTCAATACAATGCAAGACTTCTATCTGACGCACAACGAAAAGATGTTGGCACCCTCAAGACAAGAGGAGCATCAGGATGGCAAGCGTTCAATTGGGTATTGAGCAATGCATTGGCTATAGGATTTGTCGGAAGTCTTGGAGCAATTGCTACGGGAGTTGCTTCAGCACTACTTGCTGGGACAGTGAGGGAACTATTAGTATTTGATCCATTGAGAATAGCTGGTTTCGAAATTTTGCTTCAACCATACGCAGTGATGGTAGTATTCCTTTTCTCGTTCTCAGTAGGATTAATTGTTGCTTTGCCTTCCGCAGTAAAAGCATTGCTAATGACTTCTGCAGAAGCACATAGCAATCTCCAGAGAGACATACTTGTCGATGCTGAGAAGATGGGGTCTCCTACTATCGACATTATTGCAGTAGGAGCAAGTGGATGGTTGCTGTTCCCATTGGTATCTAGTCTCGCCTTCTCGAGTTTCGACCTCTTTAGCTCGATGACGTTTGCAGCCATTATTATTCCAGTATTAGGAATTTTCCTATTCTCATTCACTCGCCTTCTCTCACGACCGACTGCAGCAATCAAAGCAAGAGTCCTTGGAAGAATCAAACGGCCATCACTGATTGTAGGGTCCCGCTTGATGTCTAGAACTGTTCTCATGTTCAAGAAATCAGAAACTATGGGAACTATGTTTATAGCTATGGTATTTACGGCGGGACTCTTCGCATCAGTTTCTGCGACAACTGGAAGTAATCACATGAAAGAAATTTTCATGTTTCAAACCGGAGCAGATGTGACGGTAGAAATTAACCCTGCCTTTACCAATATCACAATGAATCTTGTAGCAAACATATCTGCTATTGAAGGTGTGGCTCATGTCAGTCCTATGTACCGAACCACAGGCTACGCCCAATATTGGAATGCGTATTATTTCGGGAGTGGGCAGCAGTATAACAGAACAATTACTATATTTGGTGTCGAACCTGAAAGTTGGATTCAGTCTGCATTTTGGCAGGATTACTTTACTTACTACAATTTGCCCCAGACATCCATACCACTATTATCGCAACCAAATGACAACGGTATCAATATCATAACCTCATTCAAACCCATCTATGCCTATACAGTCGACTCTCTTGGTGGTCGTTACCCACAATACTCTGATTCGCTAAATCTACAGATAATCTCTGAAGCATCAAGAAATGTAACTGAATGCACAATTGTTGATTTGATGACCTCAAGAGTCAGTGACTCTTCTCCCGGTTTGACATTTGTCCCAGGAGAATCAGATGCTTCTGATTTTCTTATCGCGGATATTGATTTTGTTCATATGAGTATGAACAATACACAAGTCACTAAATTCTATATTGACCTTACACCAGGAACAAATTACACACATGCTATGCAAGATATCAGTGCTATTGCGCCTTTCAGTTTCAATGATATTGAATCACCGTATACATCAATTGATAATGTTCTTGATTCCAGAGCAACACAATCCATCTATGGAACATACACATTGAATATTCTCTTTTCACTGGTATATTTGACCATAGGAATGATTATTGTCAGTATAGTTAGAGTTCGAGGATTACGAAAGCAATTTTCAGTGATTAGGGCATTAGGCGCACCAAACAGGTCAATCATAATTGCATCACTAACAGAAACTAGTCTTGGAATTTTGATTGCCGCAGGAATAGGGGCGACAATAGGAATAACCCTAGCTCTTCTATTAATGAATATCCCACTCTTACATATGGGAGTGTCAACAATTGGGCTTTGGAATAGACTTCCTGTGCAGCTCGCAATACCCCTACCATTAATATCAGTCATAGTTGGCCTTGCAATAGGAGCTTCACTGATAGCAACATACTTCGTCTTAGTACGAACATTGAAACTAAACATCGCAGAAGAAATACAATATAATGAGTGATCATCATGTCGGAAAATCTTGAAGAACTATCAGAGGAATACAAGATTGTTGTACGAGACCTCATGAAAGTCTATAAGCGAGGCCAGAAGGAGGTCATTGCTTTACGTGGAGTCGACTTTGAAGTTAACTCTGGAGAGTTCCTTTCCATTATCGGACCATCTGGTTCTGGTAAATCTACACTTTTGAAAATGCTCGGCGCATTGGACAGACCGACCGCAGGAACGATACTCTATGATGGACATAGTGTAACGAATCTTGATGATCGAAGGTCGATGCTTTACCGGAGACAGAAAGTCGGCTTTGTCTGGCAAGTTGGTAATTTAGTTCCAGGTCTAAGCGCGTTGAAGAATGTAATTCTTCCAATGAAGTTAGCTGGAGCACCATCAAAACCATCTCAAGAACGTGCGAAGATGCTCTTAGAAACCTTAGAATTAGGACATAGGATTGAACATAAACCAAATCAGCTATCAGGTGGTGAAAACCAGCGAGTGGCAATTTGTGTTGCATTAGCAAACAATCCCGAGCTTCTTCTTGGCGATGAAGTAACAGGTGAGCTAGATTCAGAAACAACAGAAATTGTAATGGAAGCTCTAAAGTCGACGAACAAAGAATTTGGTACCACTGTGATAAATGTAACTCATAATCCAAAAGTTGCGGAGTACGCTGACCGAGTGCTGCGAATACGAGATGGATTGATTGAGGGTCAGAAACACATTCTCTATGGAGATATCACAGAGATTGATGCTAAGGGTAGAATGGTTATTCCAGAAACTGTTCGACGTTTAGCGGGACTTGGAAAAAGGGTTGTTCTTCGAGCTACTTCTGAAGGCTTACTGATTAGTCCATTAGATACGAGCGGCGAGAATGGTAACAATAACGATGAAATGGAAACCAATTAGTCTATATCTAGGCATATATCCATCAAGGCAGTGATGCATATGAGTAGACAGAAGATGCCATGGTCATTCTATTCCACGTTGATATCATTTGCAATCTTCTTTACTTGCATCAATATCTATATTCTAACCAAGTTGATTAGTCATCCAATGTCAAGTGAACTATGGTTGATTGGTGCTGTGGCTGGATTCGTTCTTCTTCTATATTCCATTCGTATGGTGAGAATTCATCAAAGAGAGTTAATCGAAAAAAGAGAATCTGAAAAGATAGATATCAGTTAAACCAATCCGCGTGAGTAGTTACGGTTTTATTGTGAAATATTTCAATAGCATCGTACAAGGAGGCTTGGAACTAGAATTTGCGTCCATCAGGGATTTCAAGATTGAGTGCTTTGAAGAGACGAACAGTTACTCTTCTCTGTTTCCTGATGGCAACATCAATGTTAGTATCGGTTTTCATTTTCATTGACTCATCATCAATTGATGAATGGGATGAATACAATGATATTGGTCCCGTTGCGATGAGAGTACAAGGAGATGGTTTAGGGTCAGTCATTCAAGAGATTAAAGATACAGCGCATGTGAAAAGAGCAAGTATAGCTGAAACAGCCCAAGCATATCTCAGAATGGATAAGAATGATATCTACCAAGGGTCTCCAACAGATCCACTGAACCCGATGTTTCTCCTAGTTGGTCAGGCATACAGCTTAGATGCAGATTTTATTGAAGCATTTCCAACTGAATTCGAGGTAACTGTGGGTAGATATCCGCAGAATTCATCAGAAATTGCAATACCCGAATCTGATGCGACTTACTGGGGTATTCCAATCGGAAGAATGATGAATTATTCACACGACCTGAATTCAGAGAAACGACCTGTATTCGTTGTAGGCTTTTTCAAGGTTTCTGAAGATCCTCTAAGATCCGTGGTGACCGATGCAATTGGTATTGTAACCTCAGATGTGCTCAATCAAGAAACAGTAAAAACTAAGGTTTACATTGATATTAATAGGGATATCATTACTCCAGTGGATCCCAAAGGGGGTCTCGTTTTTCTGCGTGAGATTGAATCATCCATTATTGATATTAATCCAAGTGCATCATTTTATGACAGGTACTATATTGATGATTATCTAGCTGTAAAGATTCAAGCATACATTGACTTTGTCACAATACAGAGAACCAGACAGCTATCTAGGATTCAGTTATTGATCCTCATTGCAGGTATGTTCTCATTTCTTGGAACTCGCTTTAACGTAATTATGCGTGAAGAAGAATTAACAAATCTCAAATCTAGAGGGGTAAGTAGTGTTCGGCTACTTCGTATTGCCATGAGCGAACTATGGATTATGTCTATTCTATCTTGTGGATTTGGAATACTACTTGGATCATTCATGAGCAAACTTGCCTTGACTGCAAACGGGTATCTCAACTTTGACTTTACAAATATCTTCGACACACCAATACTTCTTACCTATGATGCATTGGAGATACTAGGAATCGCAGGCTGTATATTACCAATTTTTGGATATGTTGCAAACAGGGTTATTCGCACAATCGCGGTTAGAGAAGTTGAATATGGAAAACTCGCACGATTAACAAAAGGTATTCGACTAATCAGGTGGGATATTTCAATTATTATTCTCGTTAGCATCTTGTTTGTCAGCTTGTACTTAGGAGGCTCAATATTCAATAATAATCCAGTGTTGTCACTGCTCGCAATCTTATCCACAGTACCTCTTTTCATTGCAATAGCAAGTATATTCACAAAGACTCTTCAGTTGCTAGTTCGTCTTGTTTCTAAAATTTTCAATAGAATTTTTGGAAGCATCCCTGCAAATCTTGGTATTCGCGGCGTCACAAATAATGCACGCATAGTTGTACCAGTGATTCTGATCTTGACTATCGCATTCTCTTCAAGTCTTACTTATGATGTAATTGCTGCTAGTTTACCTACGACACAATTGACTCATTCAAGGTATATTATAGGCGGAGACCTCTCCTTCCAACTTGAGAATGATGAGTATTCCCAATGGAGTAGTTTCACGCAGACCGTCGAAAATCATCAAGACGTAATCAATACATCTTTGATATCTATTGGTCATTTATCTTTGTCAGATGGACCATCAGGAGTCATTGAATATGTTGCAATCAATCCTCAAGAATATATTCACGTTGGATACGATTCTACCGGTAATATCCTTGCCAACAGCGATCAGGCACCGCTTCTACAGGATCTAGCAATAAATCCAGAAGGAGCGGTTCTAACTTCAGATGTAGCATCAGAATACAATCTTATTCCTGGAGATACACTTCGAGTTTTTTCTTTTGGAGATACTTCTGGTACTCTTGAATTTAATATATTAGGAGTGACGAATTTCATACCCAGGCCAATCACATCAGGAGAGCCTACTTCAGATTCTGTAGTCGGAGCAAGAAAGATCTGGTTAAACAGCCAGTACGTAAGTACATTAGTTGATTTGAATGAAGTATCTAATGCATATCTCTGTGTAAAAACATCAGATGGGGCGAATAGTACTGCAATTGGAATGAGTGTGTTAACAGAATTTGGAACAGAGATTCTTGCATTCGGAAGGTGGTCCTCGAGTACAGCAGATTTAGACGCTTACGTATCTCAGGAGAATTATTCCCTCGACAGATCTTTGGATAGCATGTTGAATATCTCAATGCTCTGCTCTGTTTTTGTGGCATTTGTAACATTCCACATTTATCAACAATACAAGGGTAGAAGTGAGCGTGCATTATTGAAATCTATGGGAGTTTCCAAGAATCAGATTATTCGTATCAAATTCGCAGAATCCTTCACATTAGTAGTTCTGAGCCTAATTCTTGTTATTATCTTTGGTTCATTGAATGTAGCCAATCTGTTGAGAGTAAGTTTCATGGAATATAGTGTCTGGTCGTACGTGTTTCCAATATCCCTGTTTGTATCATTTAATTGGTTTACTTACTTACTTAATTTAGGTAGCATAGTTATAGCATCAATATTTCTTATCATGTTACTCTATTGGAGAAGTAGTAGCGAAGATATCGCAGGTAATCTAAGAGTGATGTATCAAGAAAGTAATAGATTGGAGGGATTACTCTAATGTTTCTATTATCCAGAATCTCTTCAAATGCACCAGAATTACTGGTTGCTTTCCTAGTGTTTTCCCTGTCCTCAGGTGTTATTGGTGGGGTCTTACTTTATCTCGACAGCGCAGGTCCAGAAGTTCTAGAAGAAATGTCTGATGAAGTTGTCATTGATATGCAAGTCAATTTTCATGAATCATTTTACGAGCAAAATGTGACTTCTGTTGAATCCCATAAAGGTCTTGTATTAGAACAAAATTATGTTTCGGGTGCTGAATGTATATCTATTGTGAATATCAATGATAATGAAGAATTGATTCCAGAATATAAACGAAGTGTGATTCTAGGGATTGAGGATTCTTTCACGGATACGTTTCCAAAGGGTGTAACCATGGCAGATGGAAATTTGCCATTGAATGAGTCAAATTGCTATATTCAGAAGGACAGATTGATTGATGAAGAATTAGAGATAGGAAACAATTTCACTATTTCAGTACCAACAGATGACGGGAGATTGAACAGATCATTCATTATTGCAGGAACATTCCAATCAGATCTCTATGTCAGAAAACTAGCCTATGATTCAGAACCATTTTCGTATTTTTATGTGATAACAAACCGGGATGCCCTCAAAACGCAATTTTCTGGTCTTGAAAATACAGGTGATAATAGCATAATCGATCGAATTTGGGTATCATTCAATATGAGAGAATTGGTCTTGGGAGATCCGTCGAATATTGTAAGCTCATTGAGAAACATCGAGAAACAACTTGAACAGAGAATATTACCTGATGCTTCAGTAGTTGATTTCAAGCTCATTAGTGTTTTTTATGAATTTTCCACCTGGGCAACAGGGATGAGAATAATCGCGCTAGCATTCTCTATTCCATCAATTATAATGGGAGTAATGCTCATTCATTACAACTCAAATCTGGAAGCAGATCAACAGCGAAGAAATGTTGGGACTTTAAAAACACGAGGAGCAAATGGGTCTCAGGCTACTCGATGGATATTGAGTATGTCAATACTCACAGGTGTAATTGGGAGTATTGGTGCAATACTAACAGGTATTCTTTCAGCATACCTTGCTGGTGGGGTTCAAGAGTTGATGGC
>Ga0307423_1001283_pt1 | contig 15337 bp, 15 predicted proteins | sample SalMarWE160310MG_FD_202154 | JGI IMG/M metagenome (GOLD analysis project Ga0307423, IMG submission 202154) | Salt marsh sediment microbial communities from the Plum Island Ecosystem LTER, Massachusetts, United States - WE1603-10 | ecosystem: Environmental > Aquatic > Marine > Intertidal zone >...
GCGGAAACTTCATCCCGGTCGTTGCACCGATTGGTGTGGGCGATGACGGCCATTCCTACAATATCAATGCGGATCTGGTTGCCGGGCACATGGCCGAGGTATTGAAGGCCGAGAAGCTGATCCTGCTCACCAATACCCCCGGTTTGCTCGACAAGCAGGGCCAGCTGCTTACCGGCCTCAAGGTGAGGGATGTGCAGGGGTTGATCGATGACGGCACGGTGCAGGGTGGCATGTTGCCAAAGATCGGCTGCGTCATGTCGGCACTCAACAGCGGGGTCGGTGCCGCGCACATCATCGACGGACGGGTGGCGCACGCCGTGCTGGTGGAGCTGTTTACCGACGAGGGCGTGGGTACACTGATATCGTCCTGAACAGGACGGGCTAGCGTTTGATGCTGGAGATCAGGAAGCGAAAGCGTTCGATATCATTGGCGTATTTTTGCTCGGCTTCCTGCTTTTCCCTGCGTTTCGCCTGCAACTTCGCTTCACTGATGGCGATTTCCGACATGACGTCCTTCATCTGGCCGATCAGCTCGTTCGGCAGCAGCTCGCCGCGCTTTTCGTACTCGTCGGCGTTGTCAGACAGCACTGCCAGGTGTTGCTGCAGTCCGTCTATATCGTAGTAGGACTGCTTGATATCACGGTCAAGAACTTCCAGTTCCTCGTTGCGCGCGAACAGCAGGTCGTCCTCACTGCTGAAGGTGCTCAGCAGTGTGCGGTCACGCCTGTCCAGGTCGAGATCCGGGTTGTTCATGGCCAGCTCCAGGGCGGATCTGCGCCTGTCCTGCCTGGGTGGCTTGTCGGAGGTCAATTCCTCGAAGCGTTTCTGATCGAAGGTAAACTGCTTCCTGATCTCCTCGATCTCGGCCTGCTTGTCCAGTGAAAATTCCTTGTTGTGGGTGATCTGGTCGCGCAGGTTCTTGATCTGGTGCTGCAGAGTGAAGGGCAGTTCCTTGCCGCTGCGTTCATAGCTGGCGGCCTCCTCGGTCAATGCGAGCAGCCGCTCCTGCATCGACCTGATGCGGCTGTGCGTCAGCTGCACCAGCCCCTGGACCATTGAAATCTTGTTTTCCTGCGCCTTCTGCATGTCTTCCTTGCTGGAGTAGGTCGCAAGCAGGCTGCGGTCATGTATGGCACGTTTTTCGGCGCGTTCTTTCTTCTTCGCTTCAAGTTCGGCGAGACGCGCGACCTCGGCCTTTTCCTGAGGGGTCAGCGGCGCCTTGTAGACCTTGACAACCCGACCCTGATCGTTGAGTTCCTTGCGTTCGGTCTGCGCGGCTTCCGGAGGCAGCCGGTTGGTGTACTGGACAGTGCCTTCTTCATCGATCCACTTGTAGGCGCGGTCGGCCAGCGCCGACCCGGAAAGGAAGATCACCGGGATCGCGAACAGGCAGTGCATTGTGCAAATGGTTCTCATCTTAACTGGATCAGTATACCGGTCTTGTTGCGCAAATCGTTTTCTGCAACCCTGCTCCCTGGGAAATATACCGCAATCGTGAAGCAGGGGAAAACGTGGACTGGCCGGAGCAACTCATTCTTTTCCTCCTGTCTCTGGTAGCCAATGTCTTTTCGGCGTTTTCGGGGGGTGGCGCCGGACTGATCCAGCTTCCCGTCCTCATCTTTCTCGGCCTGCCATTTGCCATCGCACTGGCTACGCACAAAGTTGCCAGCGTCGCCTTGGGTATCGGCGCCACCATTAGGCACTTGAGAGAGGAGCCACTGGAGCGTCGTCTCGCGGCGACAATCCTGTTTTCGGGGCTGCCGGGTGTGATGCTTGGAGCCAATGTAATCCTGGGTGTGGATGAACGAATTGCCGAGATCGCGCTGGGTCTGCTGACAGCAGGTCTGGGAATCTACTCATGGCTGCACCCCGATCTCGGGAAGACTGTGGTCCCCGTCAATCACGGTGCCGGGGGCCGGTTATGGGGCAGCTCGGTACTGTTTGTCATCGGGGTGCTGAACGGTTCGCTGACCTCCGGCACCGGCCTGTTCGTAACACTCTGGCTGGTACGCTGGTTTGGTCTCGATTACCGTCGTGCGATAGCCTATACCCTGATCCTGGTCGGCGTGTTCTGGAACGGGACCGGCGCCCTGACGCTGGGTATCCTCGGTGATATCCGCTGGAGCTGGCTGCCGGCGCTGCTGCTCGGTTCGCTGCTGGGCGGTTACCTCGGTGCGCATCTCGCGATCCGGTCCGGCAACCGCTGGATCAAGCGGGCCTTCGAGCTGGTGACCCTGCTGGTGGGGATCAAGCTCATTGCCGGATAACAGCTCGCGCAAAGCCGCATAGTCGTAAAGAAAAACCTAAGAACTCACCACAGAGTTCACAGAGCACACAGAGGTATTCTATTGATTGCAGGGGCGGACGCTGTCCGCGAACGAAACTGCCATGACCATTCGCGCGTTCCCGCGCTCCTACACTTTCGATTCATTGCACGATGTAATCGAATCCTGCGGGTCCGTGCAATCACTATCCTCGGCGAGAGACTTGAATAAAATTCTCTGTGTCCTCAGTGTTCTCTGTGGCTAGGTGTCTCTGTGCGAGAACATGACTTAAACCCCGTACTGCTCCCGGTAGGCCCGGATCCTGGCGACATCATCACCTCGATCCGGTTGTGATTCGAGGAATTCCAGCAGCTGGTCCAGTCTTACGATGCTCACCACGCGAATACCAAGCGTGTCCTCGACTTCCTGGATGGCCGAGCGCTCACCCCGGCCGCGTTCCTGCCGGTCGAGCGCGATCACGACGCCGGCCAGTGATGCGCCGGCGGCCTGGATGATGTCGACCGACTCGCGGATGGCAGTACCGGCCGTGATGACGTCGTCGATGACCAGCACCTTCCCATGCAGGGCGCCGCCGACCAGGTTGCCGCCTTCACCGTGGTTCTTGGCTTCCTTGCGGTTGAAGCACCAGGGCAGGTTGCGGCTGTGGTGATCTGCCAGCGCGATGCTGGTCGCCGCGGCCAGCGGGATGCCCTTGTAGGCCGGTCCGAACAGGACGTCGAAGTCGATGCCGCTTTCGACAATCGCCCGGGCATAGCTGCGTCCCAGCCGTGCGAGATGTTCACCGGTGTTGAACAGGCCGGCGTTGAAGAAATACGGGCTGGTGCGCCCGGATTTCAGGGTGAATTCACCGAAGCGCAACACACCGGCCTGGATGGCGAAATCGATGAATTCGTGCTGGTAGTCTTGCATGGCAAAATGGTCGTTATCAGGGTCGCAGGTCGCTATCATACACACCCGGTTCGCCAGGGGGAGCATGATGCGCATCATTACGGTCAACGTGAACGGTATCCGCTCGGCGGCACGCAAGGGGTTTTTCCAGTGGATGGTGCGCCAGCAGGCGGATGTGGTCTGCCTGCAGGAAATCAAGGCACAGGTCGGGCAGCTGGCCGAACCGGTCTTCCGGCCGCGCGGCTGGCATGCCTGTTTTCACGATGCACAAAAGAAAGGCTACAGCGGTGTCGCGATCTACAGCCGGCGCAAGCCGGACCAGGTGATCACCGGGCTGGGCTGGCCGGACATGGATGCCGAAGGGCGCTATATCGAGGTGCGCTTCGGGCCGCTCAGCGTGGTCTCGCTGTACCTGCCGTCGGGTTCATCGAGCGAACAGCGCCAGCAGGTAAAGTTCGACTTCCTCGAGCGCTTCATGCCCTGGTTGCGTGCGCTGAGGCGCCGGCGGCGCGAATATATCCTCTGTGGCGACTGGAATATCGCACATCGCGAGATCGACCTGAAAAACTGGCGCGGCAACCGGAATAATTCCGGCTTCCTCCCGGAAGAGCGCGCCTGGATGGATGAGCTGTTCGGGCCGGCCGGCTTTGTCGATGCCTTCCGTACCGTTAACCAGGCGGCGGAGCAATACACCTGGTGGTCAAACCGCGGCCAGGCCTGGGCGAAGAACGTGGGGTGGCGCATCGACTACCAGGTTGCCACGCCGGGCATCGGCGCGACGGTGCAGGGCGCGCGCATCTACAAGGACAAACGCTTCTCGGATCATGCGCCGTTGATCATGGACTACGAGTACGAGTTGTGATCAGAACACATGTCTCTCGCCAAGGCGCAAAGATACCAGGAATGAATATCTGCCACACAGCACACCGGGTCCACAGAGGTAATATGATTGCTGCAGGATGCGGTGAGCTTGCGAACCGCATCAGATGCAGATTATTCCTGGATTGCGGTGGTTTCGGGAAATTTAATATGGCCAACATCTTCTGGCATCAACGATCTCAGCCAAGGGTATTGCTTTTGGGTCGTGTGTGGAGCCCAGGCCGGGGTTTGATGGTGTCGGTGTGTCTTGGCGCGAGATGATTTTCAGGATATTGCCCCCGACCTTCAGGACAGGTTGTGATCCCGGTCGACCAGCACCAGCCCGGAAAACATCAGCAGGCGGTCTTCCAGTGAGGTGTTATCCAGGCGCCGGTCAACCAGGCGGCGGCGTTCGGCGATCACCAGGGAGCCATTGCAGTCCTTGAGCGGAAACTCGGACGACAGCCCCCAGCGCCGTTTACCCATGTTTCTGCGTTCCGGAATGATTCTTCTCATGACTGCAAGCGTAGTTGAAAAATCGGACTTCATGTATGGAAACCCTGCTCTTCTTGCTGGAAATGGCAGCGGCCAATTCTGTAGGAGTTTCCAGACAGTTCATATAGAACAGATGGTTAATACTTTTGTATGAGCCGGGTCAGGCGGGCCGCTCCTCGGGCTGGCGGGAGATCAGGGCCAGGACCAGCAGGATGGCAGGTGTGCCCAGCAGGCCGGCATAGAGGAAGAAACTGGCATAACCGGTGGTGTCGACCACCGCACCGGAAAAGCCGCCGATGAATTTCGCGGGCAGTGTCATCAGCGAGCTGAACAGGGCGTACTGGGTCGCGGTGTAGGCGCTGTTGGTCAGGCTGGACAGCCAGGCGATGAAGGCTGAAGTGGCAAAGCCGCCACCCAGGTTGTCGGCGCTGATGACCATGGCCAGCGACACGAGGTCCGGTTCGCTGGTCGCCAGCCACACAAACAGCAGGTTGGTGGAGGCGACCAGGATCGCGCCGGCCAGTAACGGGCGCAGGATGCCATAGCGCGCCACCATGATGCCGCCCAGCGCCGCGCCGGCAATGGTCATGAAAAAACCGAAGATCTTGGTGACATTGGCGATGTCGGTCTTGCTGAAGCCGAGGTCGAGATAGAACGGGTTGGCCATCACGCCCATGGTGATATCGCTGAGCTTGTAGGCACCGACCACCAGCAGGATCAGCACGGCCAGCGTGCCGTTGCGCTGGAAGAATTCCACGAACGGGCTGACCACGGCGTCAGAGAACCACGCGGCAAGGCGTGCCCACGGGTCCTGCCGGCCGCGTACACCCACGGCACTTTCCAGCCTTTCCTCCAGCGCCGCGGTGCGTGCATCGAGGTTGTGCCGCGGCTCGCGGATCACCAGCGTCGTGATGACGCCAATACCCATCAGTGCGGCCATGACCAGGTAGGCGCTCGACCATGAACTGGCCTCCGCGATGTAGAAGGCGCCGGCACCGGCGACCAGCAGGGCGAGCCGGTAGCCGAGCACGTAGGTCGCGGCCATGGCGCCCTGCAGCACCCGGTCGACCGCCTCGATGCGCCAGGCATCGACGGTAATGTCCTGGGTTGCGGAACCGAAGGCCACCAGCAGGGCAAACAGTGCGAGCCATGTCAGGTCGGTGTGCGGGTCGGTGAGTGCCATGCCGGCCAGGCCCGCCGCGATCGTCAGTTGTGCGGCCAGCATCCACGAGCGTCGTTTGCCCAGTACGGCCGTGAGCACCGGCAGCGGCAACCGGTCGATAACCGGCGCCCAGAAGACCTTGATCGAATAGGTGATGCCGACCCAGCTGAAGAAGCCGATGGTGGTGCGTGCGGTGTCGATATCCCGCAGCCACGCGGACAGGGTCGAAAACACCAGCAGGAAGGGCAGGCCCGCGGCAAACCCGAGGAACACCATGGCCAGCACGCGTGGTTGTGTGTAGACCGCCAGGGCCTGCCGCCAGCTGCGGGTAGTTTCCGTGCCGTTCGTCATGTCATGTCAGCGCTGTGTCGAGCCATGCACATCAGGTCCGTGGAATACAGGAAATCGCAGGGCGCATCAGGCGCTGAACCTGGCATGGCGCAGGCCACGCGTCTGGTACTCGATACCATCATCATTGCGCCTGAAGCGATAGATTGCCGTCCGCCCCGGCAGGTTGGGCAACACGATGTTGCTGCAGAAATGAAGAAGCGGTGTGTGTCGGGAGGCTTGCCCGGTCCGACGCAGCTGTCGCGCCCGCCGGGCCTGCATTCGTCCATGGCATGAAAGCCGGCCGCGTGATGGTGGCTGGCAAGCACATTCGGCTCGCCATAGGTCTCGCAGGCGAGGGTGTATTCGGGCAGCGTGGCACCGCATTCCAGCAACAGCGGTAGCCGGAAAGTCGCTGATTGTGGAGTGACCAGGCCAACATTGTCTGCCGGTATTGCCTCGGGCATGGTGGGTATCTGCAACGCCTGGTAAAGAGGTGGTCGAGTCTAAAGACTGGCCCTGCGCGGTGCAAGAATCAGGCAGGCCGCGCGATAAGGCCAGCCGGCAGCCGTGTGGGCCGCTCGATGCGTATACGCTTTGCACGCCCGCTGTCACCGGCCAGCAGCACGACCTGCCTGCGCGGCACGCCGAATTCCTCGGAAAGAAATTTCAGCAGGTGCTCGTTGGCGCGGCCGGCAACCGGTGGTGCGGTTATGCGCACTTTCAGGCGTTCGCCATGGGTACCATCGATCCGGTCGCGGCTGGCTTTCGGCTGGACGTGCACTGCCAGTAGCAGGTCTTCACCGTCCCACTGGTACCAGGGTGCAGACAAGCAGGCTAGTGGAGTAGCGGCATGATCAGCATGCGAATGACCTGCAGGCCGATGATGGCAAACAGCGGGGACAGATCAATGCCGGAGAGTGGCGGAATGACACGCTGGATCGGTTTCAGTATCGGGTTGGTCAGGCTGTAGAGCAGTGAATTGACCGGGCTGTAGCCACCCTGATTGATCCAGCTCAGGATCACCTGCACCAGGATCGAGACGAGGAAGATGTTTATAAGCAGCAGGAACAGTTCGCCGACGGTATACATCAGCAGGCTAAGGAAGGGCACGCTGACGCCGCGCAGCGAGATGACGATGAACACCGATACCAGTTGCAGTACCAGCATGAGCACGATGGCCGCGGTATCAAACTTGCCGAGGGCGGGAATAACCTTGCGCATGGGTACCAGCAGCGGATTGGTCACGCGTACCAGGAACTGGCTGACGGGGTTGTAGAAGTCGGCACGTACCACACCCAGCAGGAAGCGCAGCATTACCACAAGTATGTAGAGGCTGATCAGGGTGGTGATCAGGAACTCCAGCGGGTTGGTCAGATAACTGTTCATGATTGGTTTCCGATTTCTCCCGCCAGTTCACGCGAGCGGTCTGCCGCGGCCTGCATGGCCTTCGCGACGAGACCTTCCAGGCCGTTTTCCTCAAATATGCTGATGGCGCGTTCGGTGGTGCCGCCCGGAGAGGTCACGCGGTGGCGTAACGCAGCTGCTCCCTCCGGGCTTTCCAGCGCCATTTTAGCAGCCCCAAAGGCCGTTTGCAGCGTCAGCAGGCGTGCCGTGTCTTCCGGGAGGCCGAGCTTGCAAGCGGCCGCCTGCATGGCTTCCATGAACAGGAAAAAATAGGCCGGGCCGCTCCCGGACAGTGCTGTAACGGCATCCAGCTGATCTTCATCATCGACCCACAGTGCGAGACCCACGGCACGCATGATCGACTCGGCGGTGCTGCGCTGGTTCTCGGTTACCACCGGATTCGCGAACAGTGCGGTGGCGCCGCTTTGTACCAGGGCCGGCGTGTTCGGCATGGTACGCACGATGGGCGTGCCCGCGCCTAGCCAGTCGCGAAGAGCGTTCTCGCGCACACCGGCGGCGATGGATATCACCAGCGGCCGGTGTTGTACGACCGTCGCTGCCAGGTCCACGGCGACGTCATGCATGGCCTGCGGCTTGACCGCCAGCACGATGATATCGGCGCGTGTTGCGGCGGCCCGGTTGTCCGTCGTGGTGGTAATACCAAAGCGTTTGGCAAGCCGCTCGAGCTGCTGTTGATCGCGATCGGCTACCTGGATGGTGGCTGGATTCCAGCCGTCTGCGATCAGTCCGCCGATCAGGCTGCTGGCCATGTTGCCGCCACCGATAAAGGTCAGGTTCATATCACTCATGGTTTTTGACAATACAGGATGCATGCCGCCACCGACAAGTTCGCCTGCCGTTCATGGCGCGTCCTGCGATGTTCCCGGGTGGGCGAGGTCATGCATAATTATCTATCTGATTCATAATGTTATTTATAATCCCTCTGTGGCTTGAGAATTCACTGCAATGCGGCATACTTGATCCAGCGGGCAGGGCAGACGTTGCGTATTGGTTCATGAATACCAGCTGCCAGTTTGTCCGCTCTGGCAGCTGTGGCAGCGGGCCGGATGGCATTTTCACATGTTCAAGTATCCCCTGCCACAGTCGATAAAGTTGTTCGAATATTGATCTATCTAGGGAGCAGACATGGATATTGCTGAATTACTCACTTTCAGTGTCAACAACGGTGCATCCGACTTGCACCTGTCTGCCGGCATGCCGCCGATGATCCGTGTGGACGGTGATATGCGCAAGATCAACGTGCCGGTGCTGGACCACAAGACCGTGCACGGACTTGTCTACGACATCATGAACGACAAGCAGCGCAAGGATTATGAAGAATTCCTCGAGACGGACTTTTCGTTCGAGATTCCCAATCTGGCGCGTTTTCGTGTCAATGCGTTCAACCAGAACCGTGGTGCCGGCGCGGTATTCCGTACCATTCCATCCGAAATTCTCGGTCTTGAGGACCTGGGTACGCCGCAGATCTTCAAGGAAATCGCGGATACGCCGCGCGGACTGGTGTTGGTGACAGGCCCAACCGGCTCCGGTAAGTCTACCACGCTGGCCGCGATGATCGATTACATCAACAAGAAGGCCTACCACCACATCCTGACCATTGAAGACCCCATCGAATTCGTGCACGAAAGCAAAAAGTGTCTCGTGAACCAGCGCGAGGTGCATCGCGATACAAAGGGATTCAACGAGGCGTTGCGCTCGGCCCTGCGTGAAGATCCGGACATCATCCTGGTGGGTGAAATGCGCGACCTGGAAACCATCCGCCTGGCGCTGACAGCGGCCGAGACCGGCCACCTGGTGTTCGGTACCCTGCACACCACGTCCGCTGCCAAGACCATCGACCGTGTAATCGACGTGTTCCCGGCCGCCGAAAAGACCATGGTGCGCTCGATGCTGTCGGAGTCGCTGCGTGCGGTTATTGCACAGACCCTGCTTAAGAAGATTGGCGGAGGCCGAATCGCGGCCTGGGAAATCATGATCGGTACGCCGGCCATCCGCAACCTGATCCGCGAAGACAAGGTGGCGCAGATGTATTCGGCCATCCAGACCGGTAATGCGGTCGGCATGACCACACTCGATCAGTACCTGAATGACATCCTTTCCAAGGGCCTGATCACCAAGCAGGATGCGCGCGCCAAGGCCGCCATCAAGGATAACTTTCGCTAGAGACCGGGCCGGGGAGCTGACATGGATTTACTGCCGCTGTTGAAGTTGATGAAAGAGAAAAAGGCCTCGGATCTGTTCCTGACGGCCGGTCTGCCGCCAACCATCAAGCTGAACGGCAAGACGGTGCCGATCGGCAGCGAGGCGCTGACGCCCGAGGTGTCGATGCGAATGATCACCAACATGATGACGCCGGCACAGCGCGACGAGTTCGAGGCCACGCACGAGTGCAACTTTGCGATTTCGGAGTCGGACGTGGGCCGTTTCCGCGCCAGCGCATTCATCCAGCGCAACAACGCCGGGGCCGTGCTGCGCCGCATCGAGACCTATATACCGTCCATCGAGGAGCTGCGCCTGCCGCCGATCCTGAAGAACCTGGCCATGACCAAACGTGGCCTGATCATATTCATCGGTGCCACCGGTACCGGCAAGTCGACCTCGCTGGCCTCCATGCTGGATTACCGCAACAAGAACGGTACCGGGCACATCATCACCATCGAGGACCCGATCGAGTTCGTGCACAAGCACCAGGGCTGCATCATCACCCAGCGCGAGGTCGGTATCGACACCGAGTCGTATGAAACGGCGCTGAAGAATACGCTGCGCCAGGCGCCTGACGTTATCCTGATCGGCGAGGTTCGCGATCGTGAAACCATGAACCACGCCATTGCCTTTGCCGAGACCGGTCATCTCTGTCTTGCCACCCTGCATGCCAACAACGCAAACCAGGCGATGGACCGAATCATCAACTTCTTTCCGGAAAGCCGCCGGCCGCAGCTGTTCATGGATCTGTCCATGAATCTGAAGGCGTTCCTGGCGCAGCAGCTGATACCGCGCAAGGATGGTAGTGGTCGTGTCGTCTGCGTGGAGATCCTGCTTGGTACGCCGCTGGTGCACGACGTGATACGCAAGGGCGAGGTGCACAAGCTGAAGGAACTGATGAAACAGTCAAGCCAGCACGGTATGGTGACCTTCGACACGGCGCTGTTCAATCTCTACAAGCAAGGCGAAATCAGCTACGACGACGCGCTGCACTATGCCGATTCGGCCAACGAAGTGCGTCTGATGGTGAAAATGGACGAGGGCGATGTAGACAAGTTTGCCTCGGCCATGGACAACGTCTTCCTGCAGGAGGAATAGCGGGGACAGCAGGCTGAAGGCTGGAAAAAAACGGGCGCATCGCGCCCGTTTTTTTGTCTGTCAGCTGAAACTGCTGTTCTTGAAGTGCGGGAAAAAAGTTCAAGGCGCGTTGCCCTGCCCCCAGTTCACCGACTGTGCGTCGAATACCGGCCCGTCGACGCATACCCGTTTCATGGCAGGCCCCTGCAGTGTATTCACTTCCACGGTGCAGCCGGCGCAACCACCCACCGCACAGGCCATGAATTCCTCCAGCGAGACCTGGCAGGGCAGGTCGTATTCGCGCGCCAGCCGTGCCGTAGCGGCCAGCATCGGGTGCGGGCCGCAGGCAAAGATGCCGACCTCGGCGCGTTGTTTCGTGTCCAGGGCATTCAGCCAGTGGCGTGCCAGGTCGGTGATATAACCCTCGTAACAGCCCGGGTAAGCCTGCAGGCTGGCCAGGCGGCTGGGGACATCCCAGTCCTCCAGCAGGGGCATGGCGGCAATCACGCCCTCGGGCAGTCCCGGCACCAGGAAGCGTGAGGGCCGTGCGCTGAACGGAAACGGTACCTCGGAACCCATCAGCACCAGCGGTTGCCAGTGCCTGTCACTGCGCAGGAGATCCGCAAGAAAGACCATCGGTGGTATGCCCACGCCGCCACCCATCAGCAAGGTGCGCGGGCGAGTCCGCTCCGGTTTGAACGGCATGCCGATGGGGCCGATCATACTGAGCGTTTCGCCGGTTATGCGCCGCGCCAGGGCGCGCGTGCCGGTGCCGACCGCCTTGTACAGAAACTCGACCCAGCCGGCGGCCGCATCGACACGCATGATGGACAGCGGTCGCCGCATGAGCAGTGACGGATCACACTGGATATGTGCAAAGCTGCCCGGTTGTGCATGGCTGGCACAGCGAGGGGCCTGCACCCGGAGGACGAACTGCTCGCCCGGGTAGCCGTCATGCGCAAGAATCAGGGCATCTTCCACAAACAGGGTGTCGCGGTGCGGTTTGGTATGGTCCGGCATGGCGGCGATTATAGCCGCAAACCTGACCGGTGACTCGTTAGTACCGGGGCAGGGACCTGTACGGTATGCCCGGTGCTGCCTGTCCAGGGTTTGCAAGGGTGCATTTGTGCACGGGATAACGGCTGCGGGATTGTACTGCCGATTTTCCCGGTGGTTCGCGACCTGACCGGTGCCGCGCCGGTACATTGCGGTATAAACGCGGGTTGCGAGTGGCTCACTCGTTCTCGAACAGCCTGCGCAGTCCTGTTTCGAAATCCACGCCTGGCGTCCATCCCAGGACCGTGCCGGCCAGGGTGACATCGGCACAGGAATGGCGGATATCCCCTTCCCTGGCCGGCAGCCGGGCCGGGTCGCAGGGCTGGCCCTGGATGCGGCAGATGGTACTCAGCAATTCATTGATGGTGATCGTTGTGCCGGTGGCTACATTGATGGCCTTGCCGGCCGCAGCCGGTGCGGTCGCGGCACGGATATTGGCCTCCACCACGTCCGAGACATACACGAAGTCGCGGGTCTGCTCACCGTCACCGAAAATAGTCGGCTGATTGCCCTGATGGATGCTGTCCGCAAAAATGGAAATGACACCGGAATAAGGCGAGGACGGGTCCTGGCGTGGTCCGTATACATTGAAATAGCGCAGCGCGACCGTATCCAGGCCATACAGCTGTGTATACACCTGGCATGCATGCTCGGAAGCGAGCTTGTCGACCGCGTAGGGAGACAGCGGTCTGACCGGCATGTCTTCCGTCTTGGGTAACTCCGGCAGGTCGCCATAGACGGCGGCGGAACAGGCGAAAATGACGCGCCGTACCCCCGCCTGGCGGGCTGCCTCCAGTACATTCAGGGTGCCGCGGTAATTGGTGTGTTCGCTGCCCAGCGGGTTGCCGACCGTTTCGGGCACCGAGGCGATGGCTGCCTCGTGGTAGACGATATCGATGCCTTCCATCCAGTCGCGCACCGTGTCGAAATTGCCCACGTCGCCCTCGATGACCGATACGGCATCGGACACCGGAATATTTTCGCGCTTGCCCGTGGAAAAATTGTCCAGAATGCGGACCTGGTGTCCATCGGCAAGCAGGCGCTCCGTGATGTGCGAGCCGATGAAGCCGGCGCCACCCGTAACAAGATATTTCATAGTGTCATGCCAGGTTGTGTTGCAGTCCGTAATAGTGATTGCTGGCCGGGATGCAGGTCAAGTGCCAGACGCGAAATGGAATGTTGAGGTTGACCCCGGGATGGCACGCGATTCTACTCTCATGCCTCATGCCTCATGCCTCATGCCTCATGCCTCATGCCTCATGCCTCATGCCTCATGCCTCATGCCTCATGCCTCATGCCTCATGCCTCATGTCTCATGTCTCACGTCTCACGCACGCAAGGCCGGTGCGCCGCCATCGCCGGTATCCAGCTGTTGCAGTTTGCGACCCAGCCGGTCCGGTTGATCCGCGTCCTGCAGGGCCTGCTCGACTGTCATCTTGCCTGTTTCGACCAGTCTGCAGAGCGCCGTGTCGAATTCGTTGAGTCCTTCATGGACCTCTTCATGGTCGATCAGGCTGAATCCGCCCGCTTCCCGCTTCTCCTCCGGCTTGTCGGTGTTCAGGCTGAGACGCAGGCGCAGGTTGTTGGGGGAGTCCGCGTTCTTCATGGCCTCGTCAATGGATATCCTGTTGTTCGCGACCAGCCTGAACAGGGCGCCGTCAAAGGTCTGCATGCCGGCATTCTCTGATTTCTCCATGATTTCCTTGATCTCGTGGACATCGCCGCGACGTATCAGGTCCTTTACCAGCGGGGTGCCCAGCAGGATCTCCACGGCCGCCGTGCGTTTGCCGTCAATCGTCCTGACCAGGCGCTGCGAGACGAAGGCGTGCAGGTTCAGCGACAGATCGAGCAACAGCTGGTTGCGCCGGTCCTCGGGAAAGAAATTGATTATCCGGTCAAGTGCCTGGTCGGCGTTGTTGGCGTGCAGGGTGGAGATGGCCAGGTGTCCGGTTTCGGCAAATGCCAGCGCGTGTTCCATCGTTTCACGGTCGCGTATCTCGCCGATCAGGATGACATCCGGTGCCTGGCGCAGTGTGTTCTTGAGTGCGTCCTCGTAACTCTCGGTGTCCACGCCGACTTCACGCTGATTGACGATCGATTTCTTGTGCGTATGGACAAACTCGATCGGGTCCTCGATGGTGATGATGTGTCCGGCGCTGTTGGTATTGCGGTAGTCGATCAGTGAGGCCAGCGAGGTCGACTTGCCCGAGCCGGTGGCGCCGACAAACAGCACCAGCCCGCGCTTTGCCATGATGACACGGGTCAGTATCTCGGGCAGGCCAAGCAGCTTCCAGTCCGGAATGCTGGTCTTGATGTTGCGGATCACCATGGAAACACTGTTGCGCTGGCGGAAAATATTCACCCGAAACCTGCCGATGCGCTGTTCGGAGATAGCCAGGTTCATCTCCGGCCGGTGGCTGAAATCCTCGATCTGATCCGCGCTCATCACCGACCAGGCTATCTCCCTGACCTGTTCCGAGGTCAGGGGTCGATCATCCAGGGGCGTCAGCGTGCCGTTGATTTTTGCGCTGGCCGGCGCGCCGCTGCTGAGGTACAGGTCCGATGCGTCTTTTTCCACCATCATTCCCAGATAGGCTCTGAAATCCATTCCTTTCACCTTTGCTTGTATATAATTGTCCGGAATCGAGTCAGTCGGCTCGCAGACCAGCAAACTTGAACACCGATATGACGCGCAAGGAACGCAAAACAGCAGGCGGTAACAGACGGCAGGATGGCATTCTGCCGGTGGCGTTGCGTGAACCGTTCAGTGCCGCCTGGGAGGCCTTTGTACAGGCCGGCGTCGAGGCCGGCTACACACCACCCGCTCACCCTGAATTTATCACCAGCCTGCAGCGGGTATGGGCCTGCAGCGAATTCGTCTCACAGGCCTGCCAGCGCGATCCCGGCATCTTCTACCGGCTGCTGGATGATGGCAGCCTGCTGGGCGACTACGCGCCCGGTGAGCAGGCGCAAAAGCTGGCAAGGGCGCTCAAAGGCGTCAGGGACGAGGCCGCGCTGTCACGCGTGTTGCGAGAATTCCGCCAGCAGGAGATGGTGCGTATTGCGTGGCGCGATCTGGCCGGCTGGGCGCCCCTCAACGAGGTGTTACACGATCTGTCCGCGCTGGCCGACGCCTGCGTCAGCGGCGCCCTTGAACGGATCAGCGCGTGGGCCGTCGCTCAGGCGGGCGCAGGCTCAACACAGCCCGCGCCCTCCCTCGTGGTGCTGGGCATGGGCAAGCTCGGTGCGCACGAACTCAATTTCTCCTCGGACATCGACCTGATCTTTGCCTATCCGGACGAGGACGAGGCATGGGAACGCCACCATCAAAGTGCCGATGAATTCTATCTGAACATCGGGCAACAGCTCATTCGCGTGCTCGACCTGAAGACCGAGCATGGCTTCGTGTTTCGCGTCGACATGCGCCTGCGCCCCTACGGTGACAGCGGGCCGCTGGTTGCCAGCTTCGACGCGATGGCGGATTACTACCAGCTGCAGGGCCGTGAGTGGGAACGCTATGCGATGATCAAGGCGCGACCCGTCGCCGGTCCGCCGCAGG
>Ga0307423_1001284_pt1 | contig 15335 bp, 13 predicted proteins | sample SalMarWE160310MG_FD_202154 | JGI IMG/M metagenome (GOLD analysis project Ga0307423, IMG submission 202154) | Salt marsh sediment microbial communities from the Plum Island Ecosystem LTER, Massachusetts, United States - WE1603-10 | ecosystem: Environmental > Aquatic > Marine > Intertidal zone >...
TGGACCACCGCGCTGCCATCTTCAAGGCACGCCTGTTGCCGTTTGATCTCGTAGGCCAGGGCATTTTCCACGTGCTTGAAAGAGTTCATGTTCTTGATCTCCGCACGGGTTCCGAAAACATCGGCACCCGCCGGCCGAACAGACACATTGGCATCGCATCTGAAACTTCCCTGTTCCATGTTCCCGTCGCAAATCGCCAGGTAACGGAGGATCGCCCGAAGTTGTCGGAGGTATGCACCGGCCTCTTCCGGGGTTCGCATATCCGGTTCGCTGACAATCTCGATCAGAGGGACGCCTGTCCGGTTGAAATCGACCATGCTCACCGGCCGGTACGGGTCGTGGATGAGTTTGCCTGCGTCCTCCTCCATGTGAATCCGTGTGATCCCGATCCGCTTTTTCTCCCCGTTGACCCAGATGGAAATATGTCCCTTTTCCGCAATAGGCAGTTCATACTGAGATATTTGGTAACCCTTGGGAAGGTCGGGGTAAAAATAGTTCTTCCTGGCAAAGCGACTCTGTCGCGCAATCGTGCAATTCGTGGCCAATGCCATGCGAATGGTGTACTCAACCACTTTGCGGTTCAGCACCGGCAGAACCCCCGGCATGCCGAGACAGACCGGACAGGTGTGGGTATTGGGCGGTGCCCCGAACTCGGTCGAGCAACCACAAAAGATCTTGCTCTTGGTCAACAGCTGGGCATGGACTTCAAGGCCGATAACGGCTTCATAGGTCATCTTTCAATCCTCAACGCCTAAAATGATATCTGAAGAGCCTTTAGCAAAAGGCTGAGGAAAAGGCAATCCGGGCGAGGGGTTTTCCTTTTGACAAGAAGAAGACCCTAATAATATAAGTTTGTCACTCAAGTTTCACACCCCGTCACTGGCCTAAGGTATTGTGTGTTTCAGCTTCATGGTCAGAGTCTGTTGAGTACTCGCGGCCGTGAATTCGCTGATCGCGGCCTCCAATGCCTTTGGCGCGTTTGCATAGATCGCTGCAGGCCATGGCCGTAGGCCAGCGTTCAGCGAACCCACTGGCCGCTCTCAAATATTTGAGCGGTCGGAGTATTCTTTTGCTCGAGTCAAGAAGGGAGCGGGAAGGATGATCTGTCACGCCATCGCGCGGAGTCAGAAAAAAAACTCAACGGGCCCTGAAATATAGTGTTCTGAACAAGTTACAATTTGAGCTTTCCCACCCAGGACCAAGTATTAGACGCTGTGATTATTAGTTTTGCAAGAGAAGAGGGTGCCCGCACTTGAGTGACTACCTGAAGAAAACAGGCGAGGAATATCGTGGAATACTTTCTATGTGTGCTCGGCATGGTGATGATTGTGGAAGGGCTTCCTTATTTTGCAGTCCCTGCGAGAATGAAAGGCTGGATTCAAAAACTCGTCGAAGTGCCTGACAACAGCCTGAGAGTCATGGGCTTTTTCCTCATGCTGGTGGGCCTTGGCCTGGTTTATCTGGGAAGAATATGAGTCGCACTGCCGATACCCGGACAACGCATGGAGAGACAAGAGACGTGTATTCGATTAATGATTACAATTACACCCTGCCCGAAGGCCTCATTGCCCAGGTCCCTTTGGTCCGCCGGGATCAATCGAGGCTCATGGTCCTGGATCGAACACGGGAGAGCCTGTCTCACCACACCTTTTCGGATGTCAGCAAGTTGCTTTGTCCCGGTGATCTGTTGGTCGTCAACAACACCCGAGTCGTTCCGGCCCGCCTCATAGGCACCAAGGAAACCGGGGGGCGGGCCGAGGTCTTGCTTTTAAGCTGCCCCCCGCAAAGGGAGGGGACATCTCAACGCAAGGATCTATCCTGCGAATGCCTGGTCAAGACATCCAAGCCCCCAAGGATCGGGTCGAGGATCACTTTTGGCGAGGACCTTGAGGCCATCGTCCTCTCGGGTGATCAGGGCCGTTACGTTCTTGAATTTCACGGTCAAGAGGATTTCGATGTTCTCCTGGAGCGAATAGGCCGGATTCCTCTTCCCCCGTACATTAGAAGGGACGAAGAAAAGGTGCCGCCCTGCGACGACCGGATGTGTTACCAGACGGTGTATGCTGAAAAAAAAGGCGCCGTCGCAGCACCTACCGCGGGGTTTCATTTTTCTGATGAGCTTCTCCTGTGCCTTGAGAGGCGGGGCGTGGAGATCGTGCCGATCACCCTTCATGTGGGCTATGGAACCTTTCTACCGATTCGGGTGCGCGATATCCGAGAGCATCAAATGCATCCGGAGTTCTACGAGCTTCAACAGGATCCGGCGGCGGCCATTAACCAGGCCAAAAAGGGTGGCAGGCGAATTATCGCGGTGGGCACGACCGCTGTGCGAGTCCTTGAGTTCTCCGCAAACGGGAATGGCGGCGTGAGACCTGGGTCCGGCCCGTGCGACCTTTTTATTTACCCGGGCTTTGAATATCGGGTGGTTGACGGTCTCATCACCAACTTCCACCTGCCGAAAAGCACGCTCCTGATGCTCGTTGCCGCCTTCTGTGGTCGCGATTTTCTGTTGAGGGCATACCGGGAAGCTGTCCACCTGGGGTATCGCTTTTACAGTTATGGTGACGCCATGCTGATCTTTTAGGAGGCTGGCGGCCTTGCAAGGCTCGGGTTTAAGGAAGTGAGCTTTTCATTTGAACGCATAAGCACAGACGATTCCGGCGCACGGCTGGGTAAGATGCTTACCCCCCATGGGTCTGTTAACACGCCGGCGTTTCTCCCCGTCGGGACCCAGGGCACGGTTAAGTCCCTGACGCCGGAAGAGCTTGGGGAACTTGGGGTCGAGATTCTGCTCGCCAACACGTATCATCTGTACCTTCGACCCGGTCACGAGCTGATCGCCCGGCTTGGGGGGCTACACCGGTTCATGCACTGGGACGGACCCATCTTGACCGACAGCGGAGGCTTTCAGGTATTCAGCCTGGCAAAGCTCAGGAAGCTGTCGGATGAGGGCGTCACATTCCAATCCCATCTGGATGGCTCAAAGCACCTCCTGACGCCGGAGAAGGCCATTGAGATCCAAGAGGCCCTGGGCTCCGACATCATGATGTGTCTGGACGAGTGCACGCCTTATCCAGCCACCCGCGAAGAGTGTCGCAGGTCGCTGGAGTTGACCCTGGACTGGGCGAGACGCTGCAAGGAACGTCACCGCTCACAAGGTGGGGCCCTCTTTGGCATTGTTCAGGGCGGCATGTTTGAAGACCTTCGGGCCGAGGCTGTGGAAGCCCTGACCCGTCTGGATTTCCAAGGCTATGCACTGGGCGGCCTGAGCGTCGGAGAGCCAAAGGACCTCATGCTGCGCATGGCTGCCCACACGCTTCCCCGGCTCCCGGAGGCATTACCCAGGTATGTCATGGGTGTGGGCCATCCTCTCGACTTGATCGAACTGGTATCCCTGGGCGCTGACTTCTTTGACTGTGTAATTCCCACACGAAATGCCAGGAACGGCCAACTTTTCGTCGAGACCGGCACGCTTAACATTTGCAATGCAGCTCATCGCGACGATGACGCCCCGGTCGATTCAGCCTGCTCTTGTTATACCTGCAGGCACTATTCGCGGGCGTACCTGCGCCATCTTTTTATGGCCAGGGAACTCCTTGCCTACCGTTTGAATACCATCCATAATATCCATTTCTTTATGACCTTGATGAGGCGGATGCGAGAAGCGATACAACAAAGAGGACTCGCCCGGTTTAAGGAGAGTTTCTGCTCGCGGTGGGTAAGGATAGAAGGCAAGGAAAGGTTGCAAAAATCAAGGTTTGTGTCTATGGTACCCAAAAACTGAGGTGCGAGGAGGAAAAATGGAATTGAAAGAATCGGTTCAGGCGGCCATCAACCAGATACGTCCCATGCTCCAGAAGGATGGCGGCGACGTGGAACTTGTCGAGGTCGAGGGCGGCGTGGTCAAAGTGCGTCTTCAAGGCGCGTGCAAAGGCTGTCCCATGTCTCAGATGACTTTGAAGAACGGCATTGAGAAATTTCTCAAACAGCAGGTGCCGGAGGTGGATAGGGTGGAGTCGGTCCAGTAGAAGGGCACCTCAATGTCAGCTTTTCCGGGGTAGAAATCGAAGGGCAAAAGAGAGGGTCGGCAAGAGGATGACCGTCGCAAAGAAGATTCAAGGATACCTTGAGCGAGCCTCATGGATCCGGAAGATGTTCGAGGAGGGGGCAAAACTCAAGGCGGAGCACGGCGCTGAAAACGTCTTTGATTTCAGTTTGGGCAACCCTAATCTGGAGCCTCCCGATCGGTTTAAAGAAGTTCTATCCGAAATGGCCCGGGCGCCGGGTTCCGGACGCCACGCCTATATGCCCAACACAGGATATCCGTCGGTTCGCCGGGCCGTGGCCGAGTTTCTTTCAGGGGAGCAGGGCGTTTCGGTCACAGCGGACAACGTGATCATGACGTGTGGGGCCGCGGGTGCCCTTAACGTCGTCTTAAAGGCGATTCTGGATCACGGTGATGAGGTCATCACGCCGACGCCTTATTTTGTGGAATACGGTTTTTACGTGGACAATCACGGCGGGATTCTTAAGGCCGTACCCACAAAATCGGATTTTACCCTCGATCTTGGGGCCATCAGAAACGCCATCACACCAAAAACCAAGGCTGTCCTGATCAATTCTCCAAACAATCCGTCCGGTCAGATTTACGGCGAGGAAACCCTTGTCGCGTTGGGCGCTCTCTTGACCGAGGAAGGGCGGAGACTGAACCGGACGCTCTATCTGATTTCCGATGAACCTTATCGAAAGATTGTCTTTGACGGTCTGGAAGTGCCGAGCATCTTCTCATGTTACAGGGAGAGCATGATCGTTACCTCCTATTCCAAGGACCTCTCCATTCCTGGAGAGCGGATCGGCTTTTTGGGCGTTCATCCTGAAGCGACTTACTCCGAGCAGCTTCTGGCCGGTATGGCCCTTGCCAATCGAATCCTGGGATTTGTGAATGCCCCCGCCTTGATGCAGCGAGTCATCGAGTCCGTGCAGGGTGTGTCGGTGGATCCGGCCATCTATCAGAAAAAGAGGGATTTCCTTTGCGAAGGCCTGTCGAAGGTGGGATACGATTTCGTGAAGCCCAAAGGGGCGTTTTACCTGTTTCCGAAAGCGCCGATCCAGGATGATGTGGCCTTTGTGAAGGCACTCCAGGAGGAACTCATTCTGGCCGTGCCCGGAAGCGGCTTTGGCACGCCCGGCTATTTTCGTCTCGCCTTCTGTGTCGATGACGCGACCATAGAACTGGCCCTCCCAGGCTTTGAGCGGGTGATGAAACGGTTCTGACCGCCCGCAGCGCGGGAAAACCGGCCTTCTCAACCTCGTCTCCGCACAAGATTGCGGTTTTTTCTCGGCGCGGTATCATGCCCCAGGTTGGATCAAGGAAAAAGGCTCAGTTGCTATGGGCCTTATCGACAGTATTTTCCTTGACAAAACCCATCTTTTTTTATAACAAATCAGGACTTTATTGACCCGTACCTTCCGATTCGGCTGTGCTGCCCCTTAACAGGTAGATGAAGACGGCCTTCAGGAGAAATCCCGAGGTCCGTGTCTTGTACTGGTCGCTCATTCATTTCCATGGATGCACGGAGACCGCGACGCGTGGTTCAATTCAACGAAGTTCAAGAGGGTGAGGTCCTGCTGGAACTCGAGGACATTCACATGTATTTTGGCCGCGTGGGGGCCTTGGCCGGCATCAGCCTCAAGGTGAGAAAAGGGGAGATCCACTCCGTCATCGGCCCAAACGGCGCCGGCAAGACGGTCATGATGAATTGCATCAATGGCCTGTATCGGCCCCAAAGGGGGCATGTCTATTTCAGAGGGCAAAACATCGATAGACTCAGGCCGCACAACCGGGCCAAACTGGGCATTGCCCGAACCTTTCAGAAGGTTGAGGTCTTTGGCGGCATGACCGTTTTAGGCAACATCCGCCTGGGTCGTCATATCCACCTCAGGTCAGGGATTCTCAGCGGATCATTTTATATGGGTAAGACCGCTCGGGAGGAGGTTGAACACAGGGCCTTTATCGAGGAGGAAATCATAGACCTTCTGGAGATTGAACATATCAGGGACAAGCCGGTCGGGATGCTTCCATACGGCCTCCAGAAGCGGGTTGAACTTGGCCGGGCCCTGGCGTTGGAGCCCGAACTTCTCATCCTTGATGAGCCCCTGGCCGGGCTGAATCTGGAGGAAGTGGAAGAAATGGCCCGCTTCATCATTGACATTAATGAAGAAGACCGTTGGAAGGTGACCTGCGTCCTGGTGGAACACGACATGGGCGTGGTGATGGATCTTTCCGACCGTGTTTTTGTCCTCAACTTTGGAAATAAAATCATGGATGGCACGCCCGAGGAAGTTCAAAACCATCCTGAGGTGATCAAGGCCTATCTCGGCGAGGAAGATCTTTACGCTACCAGGCGATGACGTGAGGCTCCCGGCATGGAGATTACAAAAGACCTGTCCATCCCCAAATTATTCGTTCAACAGGCGCAGAGGTACGGGGATAAAGTGGCCATGCGGGAGAAGGAATTCGGCATCTGGAAACCGATTACCTGGACGCAATACCTGCAGAACGTCAAAGAGTTGAGTTTGGGCCTGATCAGCCTGGGCCTGAATGACGGAGACAAGGTCGCCATGATCGGCGATAACCGGCCGGAAGGGTTGTGGGCTGAGATGGCGACTCTCTGTGCCCGGGGGACCGCTGTGTGGCTCTTCCGGGACTCCCTGATGGAAGAGGTCAAGTATATTATTGACCATTCCGACACGAAGTTCATGTTCGGTGAGGGTCAGGAGGAAGTCGACAAGGCGATCTCCATTATTGATGAGTGTCCCAAGCTGGAGAAGATCATATGGGACGACCCCAAGGGGATGCGAAACTACGACCAGGACTATTTGATCAGCCTCAAAGAAGTACAAGCCCTGGGCAGAGAACTGGATCAAAAGGACCCCGGGTTTTTTGAACGGATCATCGCCAAGGGCCATGGCGACCAAGTGGCCCTCCTGTTTTACACGTCGGGCACAACGGCGCTGCCCAAGGGCGCCCTGCTGTCTCACTGGAACCTGCTGCGCATGGGCAAGAATCTCATGTCGGTCGACCCATGCAAAGACACGGATGATTTTGTTTCCTACCTTCCCTTTGCGTGGATCGGCGAGCAGATGATGTCGATTTCCTGCGGCCTGCAGATAGGTTTCACCATCAACTTCCCGGAAGAACCCGAGACCGCACAGGAGAATATTCGCGAGATCGGCCCCCACGTGATGTTTGCGCCCCCCCGCCTTTACGAGCAGATGACCCGCACGGTTCAGGTGAAGTACCTGGATTCGGCATGGATCAAAAGGAAGTGCTACGCGCTGAGCACAAAGATCGGCTACCATGTAGCGGAGCTTCAATTTGAAAAGAAATCCGTGCCCTTTTACTGGAAGTTGCTGAAGTGGCTGGCTTACGCCGTCGTGCAGAAAAAACTGAAAGACCACCTGGGGCTTTCGCGTGTTCGCAATGCCTATACGGGCGGTGCAGCCATGGGGCCCGATCACTTTCGTTTTTTTCACGCCCTGGGTGTCAATCTGAAACAAATTTACGGTCAAACGGAAATAGCGGGCATTTCAGTGGTCCATCGGACTGGAGATATCAAGTTCGACACGGTCGGCATCCCCATTCCGGAGACAGAAGTAAAGATTACGGAGGAAGGGGAGATCATCTCTAAAAGCCCTTCCGTGTTTCTTGGCTACTACAAGAATCCCGAAGCGACCAAGGAGACTTTGCGCGGCAACTGGCTCTATTCGGGCGATCGCGGCTTTATTGATGAAGACGGCCACCTGGTGGTCTTTGATCGCTCCAAGGATGTCATGACGCTGAGGGATGGGCGGCCTTTCTCGCCGCAGTATCTGGAGACCCGGCTTAAGTTCAGTCCCTATGTGAAAGATGCATGGGTCATTGGGGACAACCGGGATAAAGTTGTCGCAGTCTTGTGCATCGACTATTCGGTGGTCGGCAAGTGGGCTGACGAGAAAAAGATCACCTATACGAGCTACCCCGAGCTTTCCCAGAAGCCCGAGGTGTATGCGCTGGTCGAAAAACAGATCCGACAGGCCAATAAGGACCTTCCCGAGGTGGCGAGGGTGGGGCGGTTTATCAATCTCTACAAAGAACTTGATCCTGATGACGATGAGCTCACCAGGACCCGGAAATTGCGCCGTGCCTTTGTGGAAAAAAGGTATGACGACATCGTGGAGGCCCTCTATTCCGACAAGGATCGGGTCCACATCGATACGACGATCACCTACGAGGATGGCCGGAAATCCCACATCAAGACAGATCTTCACATCAACACCATCAGGGATTGACGAGGAGAGAAATCGATGGAACTTTTTTTCATGACCCTGACAACCGGTATTATGGTGGGGGGTATCTATGCCCTTGTCGCTCTGGGATGGGTTCTGATTTACAAGTGCTCGGGCGTTTTGAATCTGGCCATGGGTGAACTGACCCTGATCGGGGCTTATGTCTCCCTGAGCTTTTATTCCATGGGCATTCCCTTTCTCCTGTCACTCCTTTTTTCGCTCATCATCGGGTTTATTTTAGGCGTTCTCACCGAGAGGATCTTTTTGGACAGACTGATCGGGGAGCCGATTTTGTCCGTCATCATGGTGACCGTGGGGCTTTCTTTTTTCTTTAAGGGGATCGTCGAACTCATTTGGGGAACGGACACCCGGGTATTCACGCCTCCCGTCTTTCCCCTTGAGCCGATTCACATCGGGCCATTGATCATCGGCCAGGTCTATCTCTGGAGCTTTGTGGCGGCCATCATTCTTTTGTGCCTCTTCATGGCCTTTTTCCAGTACACCCGATGGGGGCTCGCCATGCAGGCCACGGCGGATGATGAGATGGCTGCTCTGTCTCTTGGTGTAAGTGCCCGGTTTGTTTATGCCACAGCATGGGCCATTGCCTTCATGGCCGCGGGGGTCGGGGGGACCCTTCTGGGGAATATCAACGGCCTGAACATCTCGGTGGGCTATCTCGGGCTGCTGGTTCTGCCTGCCGTGGTGCTCGGGGGGCTGAATTCCGTACCCGGGGCCATCATGGGGGGCATCATCATCGGCGTATTGCAGAACCTGGCCGGGGCGTATCTGGATCGATACTTCCCGGGGGGTGTGAAAGAGGTCGCGCCTTTCGCGTTTATGGCCATCTTCCTGCTCTTCAAACCTTACGGGCTGTGGGGCTGGGAGAGGATTGAAAGAGTGTAGTTACTGGTTACTTGTTATTGATTATTCGTAAATCGTCAACTTTCAATTTGAACTTTAGGCACTTTAGGCACTTTAGACACTGGTAGGGACCAAAACCCATGTCAACAGCGTTTCTGCCCTGCGGGGTTTACCACGAAAACTATCCCCAGGATCATGCCTGGTGGCAGACGAGATTCGTCAGGGGAAAGATGACCCTTCTCTTTCTCGTCCTCTTTGTGGGGTTTCCGCTCTTTGCAGGCCCCTACTCGATCAGTGTCTGCAATCAGATCGGTTATACGATCCTGGGGGCCCTCGGGGTGCAGCTTTTGATCGGCTACTGCGGCCAGATTACCCTTGGGCATGCCGCATTTCTTGCCGTTGGGGCCTATACGAGCACCTTGCTGGTGCTGGAGTTTCCCTGGCCCAAGTTTTTAACCGACTGGGGCCTTGCCTATCCGATCAGCATCATCGCCGCGGCGGTCGTGGCCGGCCTCTGGAGTGTTCTCTTTGGCCTGCCTTCGGCCAAAGTCAAGGGGTTTTACCTGATCCTGACAACCATGGCGGCCCAGTTCATTACCGTCGATTTTATCCTCACCCAGTATGTCAGTCAGATCGGAGGCCGGGGCCAGGCTTTTTCCCTGCCCCCTGGAACCATCAAGATCGGGCCGTGGGTCATCGACAACGAACGAAAAGTCTATTTCATGATGCTTGTCCTGGTGGTCCTGTGTGTGATCGGCCTGTCGAACCTGCTCAGATCCAGAGTGGGAAGGGCCTGGGTCGCTATCAGGGACAATGACATCTCTGCGGAAGTGATGGGGATCAACATCGTCAAATATAAGCTTCTCGCCTTTTTCGTCGCGGGCTTCGTCGGCGGGATCGCGGGTGCCTTCTGGATCAGCAATCTGGCGGCCATCAGTCCTGAACACTTCCCCTGGTTTTGGTCTCTGTGGTTGGTGGGCGTCATCCTCATCGGAGGCGTGGGTTCCATGCACGGGACCATCTTTGGGTCGATGTTCATGGTCGTGGTCATGGAGCTTTTGCAAATAGCCGTGATCCCTCTTGCAGACATCTACCCGAAGCTTTTACTCGATTTCTTGTTTATCAAGGAGGCCGCCTTTGGCCTGGCCATTTGCGCGTTTCTCATTTTTGAACCCAATGGGTTGGCTTACCGCTGGTGGCAGATCAAAAATTATTTCAACCTTTGGCCATTTTCATACTAGCGTTCACATCGCAGACGGAAGGGGGGATGACAGACAGTTCGGGCAGCAGGAAGGTTCTAAAAAGCTTTTTAAAGAAGAGGGAGGAAATTATGAAGGCGAAAAAACTGTGGTTCAAGCTTTTTGTACCGTTGTTTGCCGTGGGGATCCTTGTGGGCCTTTGGGGAACCGCGGGAGCAGAAATGATCAACATCGGCGCTCTCAATGACATGACAGGGGCCACGTCTGACGTTGGAAAAGACTACGCCCTGGGCATTGCTGAGGCGATCCATTACGTGAATGACACGGGCGGTATTAACGGCAAGCAGATCAAACTCTACCAGTTTGATTATGGTTACCGTGTGCCCGAAGCCCTGACCAAGTACAACCTGTTTAAACGGCTCAAGTGTGTGGCCATTTTAGGCTGGGGGACCGGTGACACTGAAGCGCTTTCACCAACCATCACGAAGGACAAGATTCCCTATGTGTCGGCTTCCTACTCGGGCCATCTGACCGATCCCAAGAAGACCCCGTTTAACATCTTCATGGCGACCGATTATTCAAGCAATGCCAGGGGCGCCATTACGGCCTGGTTTGACAAGCGATGGCCCCAAAATCCCGACTACGGCAAGCGAAAACCGCGCTTTGCCTGTTCTTACATGTTTGCATCGCCATACTGCAGTGCTCCGATCAAGGCGATCAAGGATCAGGCGACGATCTTGGGATTTGAGATCGGCGAGGATCAGGACGTGTCTCTGTTTGCCATCGATACGAAGAGCCAGGTCCTCGCTCTCAAGGAGTTCAAGCCGGATCTGGTCTGGCACGGCAACACGACCATGTCCGTTGCAGCGACCCTGAGGGATGCCTATTCCCTTGGCCTGGGTGCGGATCATATCGTGGATAACTGGGGCTTTGATGAGAACCTGCCCCGGCTGGCCGGCGGGGCGGCCGAGGGGGTCATGGGCATTGCTCCGGTCGCCTTCTTCGGTGAAAACGTGCCGGGCATGGATCATGTGGTTGCTTATGCCAAAAAGTATAATCCGAGCGTTCCCGCCGAGAAAAGGCTGATTCGAACCGTCCAGGCATGGACCAACGTCCTGGGGCTGGCCGAGGCTTTGAGACGGGCTGACAAGGCCGGAGACCTGAGCGGCGAGAGCATCCTGAAAAACGGTTTTGAAACCTTTCAAAATTTCGACGTTGGGTTAGGTCTTGCGCCGGTCACCTATACAGCCACCGACCACCGCATTGGCGGCGTGATACCGATCTATGAATGGAAAAACGGCATGTTCCAGCCGGTTGAACGTGTGGACCTGCCCGCGCGTTGGCCTGACAAATGGGCCCATGACTGGATCGGATGGTAGCGAAGGATTTGACGAGTTTGCATTGCAATCTCGCTTATTCAAATAAAGCCTTTTTTCTATTCCAACGGAGGTCCGAGACTTGGCAGGAGAGGGACCCATCTTAAAAATCAACAGCATCGAGGTCAAGTATCACGAGGTCATTCTTGTCCTCAAAGGGGTTTCCATCGAAGTCCCGAAAGGCGGGATCGTGGCACTCCTGGGGGCCAACGGGGCGGGCAAAAGCACTACCCTGAAAGCGGTTTCCGGGCTCCTGAAACACGAGAACGGAGAGGTGACCGACGGGTCGATCGAGTTTCTGGGTGAGCGCATCGACAAACTCGCTGCTGAGAAGATCGCCAAGAAGGGAATCGTCCAAGTCATAGAAGGTCGGAGGGTCTTTGAGCACCTTACGGTGGAACAGAACCTGAAAGTGGGTGCCCACCTGAGAGGAGTCGGCAGGTCCATCAAAGAGGGCCTGGAGATGGTCTACAACTATTTTCCGCGGCTCAGGGAAAAGCGCAACGAGGTGGCTGGATTTGTTAGCGGCGGAGAACAACAAATGACTGTTGTGGGCCGCGCACTCATGACAAATCCAAAACTCATCTTGCTGGACGAACCGTCCATGGGTCTTGCACCGCTTCTCATCCATGAGATTTTCAACATTGTGACCCGGCTCAATCGGGAGGAGAATATCTCCATCCTTTTGGTGGAGCAAAACGCCAAGCTGGCCCTGAATGTTGCTCCCCATGCCTACGTGATGGAGAACGGGCGCATTGTCATGGATGACACGGCCGAAAGGCTCCTGGAAAATCCCGATATCAAGGACTTCTACCTGGGCTTGACCGATGTTGGAGGACGAAAAAGCTTTCGGGACGTGAAACACTACAAACGAAGGAAGAGATGGCTCACCTAACCCGTAAAGCGAACTAGGGAGGTAGGACATGCGAAAAAGATCAATCATCATGATAAGTCTAAGTGTGTTGGTACTCAGCGCTCTGTTGATATCCTGCGCCTCAATGTCCAAAACAACCGAGAGCAATTTCAAGATCCCGGTTGTGACGCTCAATTTAGTGGAAATTCCTTATTACACGGGGTGGTGGTATTTCGCGAAGAAGGTCGAGCCCACAAAGGGGGATGCGGGTGACTACGGCGCCCCCCTGGCTGTGGCCTATATCTTTGATATCCAGAACCCCAATTCCTTTCCGGTCATGATGGACGGATTCAAATTTACGATTGCTTTTGACGGATTCGATGTCAACACGGTCAGTTCTCCGGAGGTCCAGTGGATCCCCCCGGGCAAGACAAACCAGGTGCGGGTCACGGCCATATCGGATGCCAGGGCAGCCCTGCTGAGTCTTCTGGTGACCGGCGGGTTTAAGCTCAAGGAAGTGGGCGTTAGCCCGTGGGACCAGCTCGAGAAGTGGTGGCGTGGGGCAAAGGATTACAACCTTAACATCGAAGTGAAAGAGGGCTCAGCCGTCTTCAAGGCGGGTGGTGTGACAAAAGTGGCCGCTTTCGCAGGTAACTTTCCCGGCTAGTTATTTAGATGGGACAGGGGTATGTTTAGAGAAGACATGCCCCTGTCCTTTTTCCTGTCAGGCGTAATTCCCACAAAAGCATTCATTCAACAACGCCGATCCCCTCTCGCCGGGGAGGGAATATTGAGGGAGACGGACCGATATGGGAGCACGACTTGATCGCACATCCGGTTTTTACAATGAGAAGCAGGAGACCCTTTCCCCGGCCGAGAGAGCGGCCTATCAGAACGGCCAGCTTCAGAGGATTGTGGTCCACGCCTACGCAAACGCTCCCGCCATCAAGAAAAAATTCGACGATAACCAGGTCAAGCCCAAGGACATTAAGGGGGTCAAAGACCTGGAGAGGCTTCCCATAACGCATAAACATGAACTCGCGGAGCTGCAGCAGAGCGCCCCACCCTTTGGCGGTTTTCTGGGTGTTCCCATGAATCGATTGAAGAGGATTTGCATGTCACCGGGGCCCATTTATGAGCCTGAGGACCTTCACGGCGAAAACGACCGGTGGACGCAAGCCTTTTTTGCCGCAGGCTTCAGAAAAGGGGACATCGGCCAAATAACCTTCAGCTACCATTTGGTCCCGCCGGCGTTCTGGTTTGAAGATGCCTTACACAGGCTTGGATGTATTGCAACGCCGGGCGGGGTGGGAAACACCGAGCTCCAGGTTCGAATGATGCATGACCTGAAGGTGACCGGATATATCGGGACGCCGAGTTTTCTTGTGGCTATTTCAAAAAAGGCCGGAGAGGCCGGCTACGATCTAAAGAAGGGTCTGTCGCTGGAAGTGGGTTTTGTGGCCGGCGAAATGCTCCCCGAATCCCTCCGTGAAGAACTGGAGAGTTCTTTTGGGATGCTTGTTCGCCAGGGATACGGGACCGCGGATGTGGGATGCCTGGCATACGAATGCTACCATAAGAACGGGATGCACTTCCCCTTCAACTGTATTGTAGAAATCGTGGATCCGGAAACGGGCCGTCAACTGGGGCCTGGCGAGACCGGGGAGGTGGTTGCCACGGTCTTTGATGAGGTCTATCCCATGATTCGATTCGGTACCGGAGATCTCTCCTACACCACGGACGAGCCTTGCCCTTGCGGGCGGACGGCCCACCGGTTAGTCAAGATTCTCGGGCGCCTGGATCAGGTCACCAAGGTCAAGGGGATGTTCATTCATCCCTCTAATGCGGACGAAGTGGCCTCGAAGTTCCCGGAGATCGATAAGGTTCAAGTGGTGGTGACTCGTGAGGGTCATGTGGACCAGATGACCTTTGCAGCGGAACTTAAACAAGGGCGTGAGCCGACCGACGACCTGGTCAAGCGGATAGAAGCGGCTATCCCCGTCAGCATGCGGGTCCGCGGAAAGGTGACCTTCCTTAAGCGGGGCACGCTTGCTGAAGGATACAAGAAGATCGATGACCGGAGGAAATGGGATTAGAAGAACCGCGGGGCGAACCTGGACCGTTCTGCTGATTGATGATGTGGGAAAGATTATTTCATTTCCCGTCAGCAAACCGTTGATGGTGATTTCTATCGTCTCCCTGGTTCTGCTCTCGGCTGCCTGCATCTTTTCGCTCTTTTCCTACCACCGGCTTCGCGCGGAAAAGGACGGCTTGAATCAGGCGTTGGACAGGGTCAGGGCCGATCTTGATGAGGCGGAAAAGGGCAGAGAAAAGGCTTTGCTTCGCTTGATGGTGCTGGAGGGAAGCCTTGAGCAAGCCCCCCGGGAGAGCGACGGTCATGGCGGTCAGGGGCACAAGAACAAGTCAACCGAGCCGAGAGTATCCAGTCGTGAGGTGACCGAGTTTTCAGAAGCGAACACGGAGACAAGGTCCCGACAGGACCGTGGGCCCTTATCGACCGGGACGGTGGAGGGGCATGAAACGATTTTGTCCGAGGCCGGCGAGAGGGTGACAGCTAAAGATTTGGAGGTCTGGCAAGAGACGGACGACGGGCTGGTTTTCAGATTCCAGTTTATTGTCCAACGGATCAGGCCACGGGGCGGCAAGGTTTCAGGCTATACCTTCATTGTCCTCCGTCCGGGAGAAGGCACTGGGGAG
>Ga0307423_1001285_pt1 | contig 15334 bp, 13 predicted proteins | sample SalMarWE160310MG_FD_202154 | JGI IMG/M metagenome (GOLD analysis project Ga0307423, IMG submission 202154) | Salt marsh sediment microbial communities from the Plum Island Ecosystem LTER, Massachusetts, United States - WE1603-10 | ecosystem: Environmental > Aquatic > Marine > Intertidal zone >...
AACAGTGTAGGTTCTCCCATGACCAATATGTAATGCACCATTCACGTATGGGTATGGAACAGTCAAGAAGAACTTCTTTCGCTTTGGATCCGGATCTGCTTCGAAGATTTTGTCCTTAGCCCAACGTTGTTGCCATTTCTTCTCAATTTTTGCAAATTCACTCATTTCCAATAACCTCTCTAGATACTGAAGGACTAATCGAATCCAAGATGGTGTCCTCTATAAAGGACTCGCAAAAGGAGTACGTGTCAATTTGTAAGAACGCAATCCATCCTGGCTCACTCTCTCCGCTTAAGATGAAGTATTTCGCTTATTAGAGCTATGGTCAACTGAGATTGACCTCATTAGAAAGGATTTTGAATTGACTGGACATAACACAATGTACAGTCAACGTAGATGAATTCTCAATGACAATTCACCACCCTGATGCATACTATGATATCCATAGCACTTTAGTATCATACAAAGAAGCACTCGCGTTCTTTGAACAGCTTGAACGAAAGGGTGATGTGAAATCATATTGTAATGGGTCGAATGTGGCAGGCAGATGGGTCTTTCAAATCTTCAACAAGGAATTCATCGATGAATTAGCCGGAGTGCTAAACAAAGCTCTGGGTAGGAGAAAAAAGAATCCCCCTGTTCTTGAAATAATGTGCGGCGATGGGCGGCTGACAGAATTTCTGCAACCTATGATTAAAAGACGGTGCATCGCAACTGATAGCAAGGATGGACGTTACAATATTGGATATCCAAAATGGGTGGAAACAATTGATGCAATGGATGCAATTGCAAAATATTCACCTTCCTTCGTGATCATGTGTTGGGAACCCTATCTCTCTATGACAGGAATAGATATCGTGAAATTGGGTATACCTATTGCATGGATTGGAAATCCAAAGATGTGCGGTCATACTGATATCTTCGAAAACCTTCACATTCCATTTCAGAGCAAATTTGCCTTGAGCAGACATGACTACTTTGCGGAACGTGAGTTCAAGACAGATATCTTCTTCTTCAATTGTAAACCAGAATGGCTATGAATATGAATCTAAGGTCTTACACTGCTTCTTATTTTTGATAGATACAGTCTATTCATTAGTTGAAAGAAGGTGCAGTTGTGGTGAAAGCTATTGTTAATGCTGTAGATATCGATCCAAAGACTGGGACAACTCTAGGATTCTACTCATTTGGTGAAGAACGACCCAATATTCTGATTCTAGCTGCCACCGAAGGAGGCTCTGCGACTGATGTTTATGCCAGTTATTTGATCATGAAACATCTTGAAGGTCTTGATAGAATTGACGGATCTGTAACAATTCTTCCAGTAGCTAATCCTCTAGCTTTCCGACTTGGTGTTCAGGTTTCACCTATGGATTCTAAGGACTTGGATTCGGTCTTTCCAGGTGATGAACATGGAACGATAACCGAACGGACAGCTTGGGAGATTTGGAGACGAGCATCACAAGCTGATTATATACTCCATCTAAAAACAGGTAGGCAGAATTGTGTAAGTCACATTGTAGCAATGCACAGAGAGTATATCCATGTACGAAATGTTGCATCCCAAATAGCTCTACCATTAGTCATACAATGTTCTGGTCAGCGTGGAACATTGACAACCGAAGCTGCTCATGAGGGGATTCCCATTGTTTCCATAGAGATGAGAGGGGATTTGGATCAAGTAGATTCACAAGCTGCTGTTGAGGTTCGAGAAGCTATTCTCAATTTCATGAGACTCAAAGATATGATTTCAGGAGAGAAGATAGAAACCTCTGTTACAATGACTGGACGCATGCAACACATCAACGTAGAGGCAGAGGGCTTTTTTGTACCCAGAATCAATCTGGGTGAACCAGTACAAAGGGGCAATGTTATTGGAACTGTGCAAGATAAGACTGAAGTAATTTCACCCATTGATGGTGTTATTGTTTCCCTAAGTCGTATGAATTATGTCTTTGAAGGTGACATCGTAGCTCGCGTGGCACCCCCTTTGAGTGACTTTCGTGCACCAGAGCCGATGGAGACCGAAGAAACGGTCACAACACGAAGGAAATGGTAGTAATGGGTGACGATGTCCGCGATATGCAGCATCTCATGTGTATTAATGTAGGAGATAAAAGACTCCGAAGCAAGGGCAAACTCTTGCTCGTTGGGAGTTGCATGGATCGCTTTCCGGAAATTGTGAAGGACTTCTCAGAACGTGATGGTGGACAAGCTGTTCTTCACGTGTGTCTAGAAGAGACTCATATGAATCAGGCTGGGTTTAAAATTGGCTCTATCGTCAAGTACTCTGGCATTACAGATCTCACCGCGCTTACTATTGATGGAAGCCCTCATTGTGTACAACTACATTATGTTATTGATGATATCAAACGACACTTTGCACCAGAGATTGTTACCAAGCATTTTGTTGTGGAAAAAGGTGAAGTGCATGAGATATCTACTGAAGCTGTGAAGCGATCAAGACACCTATCTAAGATTCAGAAGATGATATCTTAGGTAGGATGAATCCTGCATGTTTCTTGTATTCTCGATATTCTTCTCCATAATGTATCGTAAGTTTCCGTTCCTCAAAATATGCGCCAATTGCTGTATATACAATCATACAAAGAACGAACGTAACAACTATAGGAAATGGATAGATTAGGGCTATTGCTCCAAATGCCAAAATTGTTGCTAAATAGAGAGGATGCCTAATACGTGCATAGATACCTTCTGTGATAAGTTCTGCCCTCCTATCGGTCCTCATATCAGCTACAGTACTCACCGAAATTACTTTCGAGGCTTTAGCAGCAATCACCATCCCAGCAAGCATAGCTAAGATTCCTGGAATGAATAGTAATGGTTGAATTAGATTTGGATCTATTATGAAATAAAGCCAGTTCCAGTAATTCATTGAAAGAAATGCTGCAGCTAGAGTCAATATACTACTGACCGTGAAGATTGTTGAATAACCTTCCTTCCCCCATCTATCAATAATTCTACTCTTCACTGATAATGCTGACACACCACTATGCTGGATACCGAACACCGTGGACGCAAGAATTACAATAACATATTCTATCAAATCACTCACCAAAACACAATATAGTCAACTTTTACACATGACAGAATCCTTATAAGTTAACTATTGTGTACATAAACTATAGTTAATAATTATGTACTGGTGAATGCTAATGAGTGAAGTAGCTAAAAATCCCTTTACACCTGTTGAGATGTGGGATGACACAATGGTCACCATGAAAGAAGGTGACGAGAAGAAGAGCGTAGATGCCAAATATTACAGAATTCGCTATCTTGTGGGAGAGAGCGATGACAAACGATTTGTTGATGGTGGAAGCGCAGATATTGCTGAAATGTCAGAGAAAACTCTCTTCGTGACTCCTTCGATTCATCGACTTACAGGAGACCCATTCCATTATGACCGTGGAAACGTAGAAACTGTAAGTGGGAATGATAGAATAAACGAGCGAACCAAGCAACTACGAAGGCATGCTGCCTGCGATGAACACAACACAATCGAGGTCATCTTTGAGAGTCCTGGAGTCGAGTGTTGTGCAATGACAAAAGAAGAAGCAGACGAAAAGCAAGTCCCTCTACAATACCTTGCTGGGTATCTTTTAGGTAAGAACAATGGCTTACTGAAGATTGCACTATCAAGGACAGTCGTTGACGGTGGCCATGAATACTACGAGAATATCCACATAATCCCAGAGGCATCAATCAAACAGATGGCTTGTCTAGAATAGACTCTAGATTATCAATGAGGATGAATGTCTGATCATCTCCTTGTTCTAGCTGCCCCCACACAGCTAAACATCTTTTCGTCTTCAGGCGTCATCCTCTCCCTTTGTTCCTGCTTCCTGTATGAGTATTTATTCTCTGAATCTAAAGCAAGTTCAAAGAAAAGAGTGGGAAACCAACGGTGTTACATGAACTTGAGAATCTGGATGGCCAAGATGGTCATTACTTAGAAGGATGGGAAGAAATCCGTAGTGCTCTTGAACACATTGAGGTAATCCGACGCAGTGGACGGAACGCAAAAGTCGAGATTGAAAACTCAAATGCTGATACAAAATTAAAAATCACACTGAGATCAATCGATGAACTTGACGAGTACTTCAATTCACATCTGCGTCAATTAATTCTACAGGGCATGAATGAGGATACATCTATTGTAATAGGTAGAATTCACCTTCAATAGTGGAATATACCCATACGTATGTATGAGGATAACATGTCTTCTTTGAAAAACAAACCGAAAGTATTTGGTACGTTAGCTCTTGCATGCTTAGTGAGAGAGAATTCTTCTTGATGAATTGCGTGCCTTAACTCTTTCCTGATATCCTATGTTTTACTAGAGAGAATCATTCCATTTCATCAGGTTGATCGAATTCATGCTCTTCATCCCAATCCTCTTCAAATTCTTCATCGGCCTCTTCTTCTTCGGCGGCCTCTAATTCATCAATATGAGCAAGAATTGTATCATGGAGTTGAGAATAGTCTGTAAGCATGTGTGCCACTCGTAGATTCACAAGTGATTCTGCCTCAATAGTGAAGTCGTGTTTCAAATTAGATTCCAAATCAAGAAATTGACCACATTCTGCTAACAGTGCTACATCGAAGATTCCCATATCTTCATTCTCTATCTCTGTGAAGCGACTTCTCTTTTTCAATCCATCAAAGTGAACCTTTAGATACTTTCTCTTATGAAGGTCTTTCAGTTTCTCATCGACACGGATTCTCAGAAGAAGATCTTCTCCACTTTTCATTCCAAAATAGTCCACACAGTTTGCAGGTAATATGTAACTATCCGGATAGAATGAAGACCGATGAATTAAGGGTTTGAAGACAGAGAGATTAAAGGACTCACGTTTTCCATCTTTGTCCTTTATCATCACTTCATCATATTCTATATCTTTCAGTGGATCCCATTTGAGGTAAGTTCCATCTGAAGTTGAGAAGTATTCTCCCTTTCTTTGAGGATATTTGAGAAATCGGATGACTTCATCTGTAGAGGAAGTTTCCTTTCTTGCTATGGACTTTGAACCTTCAAACAGATTGATTCTGTAGAGTTTCTTCTCATTATCAAGAGTAAGGAAACAAGTAACTTCTCGAACAGTACCACTCCATGCAGCAGCTTCGTGTAGAACCCTATCCACATAATCATTGATATCCGCAGGTGGAGAACCAGGTTGGTATCCGTGAAGAGCAAGGAGTGTTTCTGGAAGCGGATGTGATAGATTGACCCATCGTACAGGCAGAATCTTGTTTCTAGGGGGATTTCCGTACTCGAAGGCTCCTGCTAACGCCCATTCCTCACCGTCTTCACCTTCAATCTTCATGAAGAGCACACGTCGTTTGTTCACCTCTACTATAACAATTGGCATCTCTTCCCAGCCTTCTCTCGATAGTGCATCAGCCGCCTCAATCCTTGTCTGTTGCGGGTCAATAACACACCGATACCATCCATGTCGAAGAAAGGCACTCATTTGATCTTCCAAGAACCCTCCATACATTGTGTTCTTGAACGAAGGAAACAGAAGCCAGATACTGCTGCCCTCACTTCCTTCTTTCCATAGTAGTTGCCCAAAATGCTCTGCAAACTTTGTGGTTCCTGTTGGTGCCATCTTTTTCATCTGTTTCGCTCTCCAAATCAGGTTGGAATAAATTGTTTGAAAGTCGTATCGTTGTTGAAAGGTATCTTTTTCCTGTTCAAAACCCATCTGATAAAACTGCCACCTTGCAACTATGGACCAGAGGTCAATGCTTAGTGGTGATTCTACATCCTTCAGAACCCTTTCATTTACTGATAATACAGCAAGAAAGAGATTCATCCCATATAACTCGACGAGATCAGGATTATGGGTCTTAGCCTGTCGAAGTGATTGTCGATCGTCAACATTCAATAACATTTCTAAATTCCAACGAGAGTCAAGAAGAAGTGTCCAAAGACGTCGAGATTTGGTTTGTCGTAATAATGCTTCTTTGATCTGTATAAGAATGGTCAAGAAGGCAACCTCATCACCTGATTCACTCGTGCCATAATTACACAGGGAGGATATTTCATCAAAGAGAGATCGATAGCTTGAAGTTTTTTTGTAAAGGTACTTGACAGCAGCGGCAATCCTCAGTATCTCTTTTCTTCGGGTATCAAGGGAGTCAATATCAACTGGTGATGGTAGGTAGTTTTTAGAAGGTCTTCGGGTGATTGTATGCATATCATCCTCATTACTAACTTCTTTGTGAATCCAGCCACGTGTAATGTCTTCAGCCTCAACATAGATATCTTGATTTCTACTCAATCTATTTGGACTGGGTGGAGGTAGACCCACATCAAGATGCAGTCTACTCACCAGACTTGGTTGGATTTTTGCAGAATCAACCGTATGGAAGAGTGATGGCCCTGCATTTGATTTGCTATTCTTTTGCTTCTTTCTTCGTCTACCAAGGTTTGGAATCAGAGTGAGCGCTTGCTCTTTTACAGAATCCAAGTTCTCTTTTCCAATGGCATCGTATTGGACCTGTATTGATGAACTCTTGAATGACCGTCCATACATATTCTGTTGCTGGTTAATATCTCCAAAGTACTGCTCAATTCTAATTATCGGACTTCTGGTTGAAGCAGCACTGAACTTTCGGGTCCATCCTCTGAGATATGGAATCTGGATGACGGTAGTCCATGGAGAAAGTTTCGTAGGGAAATCTTGGATAATCACACGACTGTCTTCATATTGAGGGGAAACCCCGCCCATCTTACGAGGTGCAGTAGGAAGGTTCCATAATATCTCGTCTACAACCTGTCGACGTGGTGAGGAGTAAGAAAGTGAGTTCAGACACGACCTCTGGTATGTCTTGTTCATTAATGGGTGATTTACTCCATCATCAATCCAGATTACTTCTTGAACTCGTTCTTTCATTACCTGCACTAACGATTGCTCAAGAATCTGTAGATTATTTCGGTTCTTGATGGGTACCATTCTTCGATAATCAGCCCATCCATCCACAATGACAATTTGGGTCTGCTGTTGATTATTCAATACATGTTCGAGCTTTTCATGTATTCTTTCAATTCCTGAGGATTCATTATCAATGAGGAACGCACTCGTTTCTTCTTGCAGGTTGACGAAGTTGATTTGATTCAACAATCCACTAAGTCTACTATACACAGACCTACTGATGAATCCATTCTTCCTGAGCTGATCAAGATCAAATCGCATATGCGTAAGCTTTGTCGTAGGATAATCACCCAAGAGATCTATCCAGTAAAGGGAAACTCCTGAAGAAACGCTTCTCTGTAACTCAGAAAGATGGTTCAAAAGATGCCAGTTCTTTGCCAGCCAGGCTGCACTCTTTCCTGATGACGTAGGAGACGAAACTGAAATGTATTGTGTGAAGAATACATCATCTACCACGCGTTCACTGAAAGGGTCCTCTAAATCAATAGTTTTTGGAGGAATGATTCTCTTTAGAATCGTCATCTCTCCTGCAGTAGGGGCCATTGTAATTGCTACTCGAGGAGCGGGTTTATCTTTGGATTCATCTTTAAGCTTGAGAGTCTTCCATTCTCCATTGAATTCGCCATTGGTAAGTCGATCAGCTAATTGTTCAATGAGTTGGTCAAAAGCCATCTTTGTACGTTTATAACTTTGAGTGACATCCAGAGTCACCACGCCTTTCCAGACTCGTTTCAGCTTCAGAACATCACCAATGAGGGTGTTATATTCTGACAGTAGAGTGGTTTCATAAGCATCGAGTTGAGCTAGATGGGACTGTGGTGGAATTGACTCAATCATTGAAGTCCATTCAGTCTTTGTCAGAGATTCATTCCATGCATGGAGAACTGGAGTAAAGACATTGGGTCTCTTGGTCCGAGGTTTCTTACCATAGAGGTTGAAATTGAATCCTGTCTTTGTCTTGATCTCAAGAATTAGGACCGGAGTCCAGATGTAGTTTCCTGTGCTTCTCTTTATTCGAGCAAAAAGTGCTAAGTCAATCTTACCAGTTCCCGTTTTTCCTTGTACTGGAATCTCTGCGAGATATTGTACTCCAGAGGGAGTTTGCAGAAGACTGTCACCTGCAAATACTACTTCGCGGAGAGATCGTGGATGAGCGAATCCCGAGAGTAGTACTCTATGCCAATCATTTCCTTCTCGTTGTGTTTTCTGGGTTACTTCTTCGATGAACTTGGATATCTCAATGTCAGTGATGATTCCATCTTCTATATGATTCAGAATAGTCTTGCATCGCTCTCTGGTGTAATCTTCTTGTGATGTTTCTAGAATTGTTTCGATTTTCTCTATTAGAAATGCAACACCGATATCTTTGGAGATATGTTCTATTTGTCTACTGATTCCTTCGCTAATTCTTGATTCAGTTCCAAAATGGGCTCGTATCTCGAGTACAATCTTTCGCAGCTCTTTATCAGCACCAGGATAGAAATCCTTCCGACCAGTCTTTCCTTGAGTATACACCCAATCTAGGTATGGAATTAATCTATGAACGAGAAGGCGAATATATCTCTGTGAATCGCTACGAGGTACATTGTATATGAAACATTGTCGACAGAGCTCAACAACATGAGCACGAATCATATCGCCGAAATCAAGAGCCGGGAGTGTTGGGTGTGTGAGTAGTACACGTGGGCATTTAGAGTTACCACGATATCCAGTACGAATGTATGACTTGACCTTCTTTTCAGGAGGGATCTTGTCAGCTACCTTCTTTGTGAGAATCTTCTTTCGGCCATCGGGAAATTCTCTAATCTCATATAAGTCTGGATCCGGAAATGGATATCGAGGAACTAGAATATCTCGTAATACAGCCCCTGCGAAATTCAGTAATGCATTAAGTGGACCAACAGTTCCCTCTCGCCAGCTGTAGACACGCTTGAACTCTTTGTTTCCGTATTGTCGTGTACTCTTCCAGATCATCTTGAGATAGAGATTCCTCAGTATAGACTCAATCTTCTGGACAGATGAGAAGTCATGACTTCCTTGATATTTATCTGCTCTTCTTTCTCTGCGAACCGTTTCCCATAATTTGTCTATTTGTTTGTAGAATTTGATTGTCTGACCATTCTTTCGTTTATACGCTAGGTTCACTAGAGCAGCTAATCCTGAGTAGATTGCAGTAGATAAAACCACGTTCGGTCTGAACTCCTGCACTTGCCGCCCCATTTTAAGTCCTCATAGCAATAAGTGAGTTTATTTATAAGTAATTCTCGCTTTATTGGAATTCTTTATTTAAAATTTAGAGGTATAATAATACTTATTTTATAAAAATAAAGACGGATAGGAATTTTGTTTAATAAGTTTATATACGAAAAATCAGATACTAATACGAGTTCAAAAGACTCCTTCAGAACAAGAAGGGGAGTGAACTCAACTGACTGAAACAGGTCAGAAGTTTATATGCGAAGGCGAATGCGATGGCTCAGTCCCAAGGAACAACAATCAGTGTCAAGGTCCCGATAAACTGGGATGCTATGACTGATAGGTCTCGACAACGGTTGAGACAGATTGTTGGGAGGGATACAAGGGTCATCCGTGCATTTCTTGGTATAATTGAACAACATGAAAACAAGTTGTTGACAGGTCGTAAGAAAAATAAAATTCATGATGGAAGACTAGATGAACTCACGTTGACCGCAATCAAGGTCAAAGCCGGTTACGGTCAGAGGGTTACTGTTCCTCACGATATCAAAGAACGGTTCCCAAGGATTTCCACAAATGAGCTTCAGGAGTGTAGACAGACAGCTGTTTCCCTCTATGAAAGTTATTTGGCTTTAAGGGAGAAGAAAGGGTGGAATGCTTCTCGTCCCACTGCTACTAATGTAACTCGACGAATTCCGAGATGGGTGTTTACTCAGAGGTTCGAACTTGAGTATACTTCATCCTCTATTGCAAAGTGGTGGCTCAACCTTCGAGACACTCTAGATTCAGTACCAGAAGGGAGAGTAAGACATGATAGATTACTCATTCCTTTGAAGGTATCACCCTTTCATACTAACCAGTTCCATAGAGGGGAAGTGAAAGCCTGTCAGGTCTTCAGAGATCGTTCAGGGAAGTGGTGGGTGACCTTTGCGGTACGTGTTGCAATCGTAATGATTCCCGATACTTTCAATCCACCCGCAGTTCTTGGAATTGACCTTGGAATTGATAAAGCAGCTTGTACATCTCTATTAACTCCAACAAAAGTAAGTGAAACCCGATACTTCAGGCAGAAGGATAAGGTTGAGGTTATCAAAAAATACGACCAACTCGTTGCTGATTTGCAGCGAAAAGCAAATACACAATACAACAATGATGGTGTTCTCAAAAATCTCCGACAGATTCGTCATAAGCGTGAGAACATAGCTCGCGAATATGACCGAGTCTTAGTGAGAGACCTTCTGGACTACATTGAAGAATTATCTGAGAAATACACGGTCTATGTAGCAATTGGCAGATTGAAGAATATCCGAAATGCTGCACATAAAGGCAATTTCAAGGGTCGAAAGTTCAGGGGTATGATTCACTCTTGGGCTTTTGCAAGAATTACTGAAAGCCTGAAACATGGACTTGCTCAGCAGGATTGGTCCGTTGAAGGAAAGGACTCTCGCTTCCGTGTAGTTCCGGAGGCTTGGACTTCTATCATGTGCTGGAAGTGTGGGACAAAAGGAACCAGACCCAAGCAGAACTACTTTACTTGCTCATCATGCAACCATCAGACCAATGCAGACCGAAATGGCGCTATCAATATCGCCGGACGCCTTATTATGCTCACAAAGTCACTACACTCTGTGAGAGGACTAGGTAAGTGGGAATACTCTGTGCAAGCAGGGAAACACTCACGACTGAAAGCCCGAAAGAAGAAACCTTCTCAAGGGAAGTCCTTACTCTCTGATAAAGAACCAACATCAGGTTCTGGAGAGTCCGCGGCTGTTCACTTTGTCCAATTGGACCTTACTAGTTTTAGTGATGGGACTGGTGAGAGTGATAATGACCCCGCCGTGGTAAAAACTGTGGAAACGCTCTCTGTTGCTGGAAGTGATGTTCTAGTATCAAAACAGGAGAAAGAAGCCAGGTCTTCAGGAGGGATTCCATCCCGATGAACGTTGACAAAGCTCTTGCTAAGTTTGGCATTTTCAAGGAAATGCTGGATGGTGGTAACACTGGCAGGAAAAGGGTGGAACATAGAAGTATTTTGCAGTTGAGGTTCACTCACACCTTAGTGCAAGTATGGGCTCATGCTTAGACTTATATACACATAGACTAGCGCTTGTGGAAGAGTCTCTCTTGGGCTGCTATTTTGCGCATCGAAATGAAGTACCTTAGCGGCTATCTTTCAAGAGAGAAACAATTTAGGTGACAATAAAAATGGCAAGACCAGTACGTGCTACAGCAGCAAAAGGCTCCATGATTTGTTCTGTTTGTGGCGGCAGTGATTTTTATCAAGATCACACTCGTGGTGAATCAATCTGCACTTCGTGTGGTTGCGTAATTAATGAACGAAATCTAGACACAGGTCCAGAATGGCGTGCTTTCACCGCTGAAGAACGTAACGCGAGGGCTCGGACCGGTTCACCCATGACTTTGACCATGGCTGACAAAGGTCTTGCAACAACTATTGGCTGGAGTGATCGTGATGCTAACGGTCGTGCAATTGCTGCTTCAAGTCGTGCAGCCATCTACCGAATGAGGAAATGGCAGATACGTACTTTGGTTCATAGCTCACAGCATAGAAATCTTAGTATCGCAATGAGTGAGATGGATCGACTAACTTCTCAGCTAGGCGTACCTCATGAGACCAAAGAAACCGCAGCTCTTGTTTACAGGAAAGCGCTCAATAGACGTCTTGTTAGAGGTAGAAGCATTGAAGGAATGGTAGCTGCAACAATCTATCTGTCCTGCAGAATCCACAAGATTCCTAGACAACTTGATGAGATTGTAACAGAAGCTCGAGTTAACAGAAAGGAACTTGGCCAGTGTGTCAGGCTCATTCTAAGAAACGTCGATGTAAAAGTACCAATCCCCTCGGCAAACGATCTCATGCCTCGTATCTCAGCAGACCTTGGTCTGGATGGAAAGACAGTTCACACTGCGATGAGTATCATCAACGAAGCCCGTGAAAAGGGAATTACAGCAGGTAAGGATCCTGGTGGTCTTGCAGCAGCAGCCCTCTATATTGCTGGTATCATTGAAGATGATAGACGCACTCAGAGAGAAATTGCTGAAGCATCCAACGTGACTGAGGTAACTGTTAGGAACCGTTACAAGGACCTAGCAAACAGCCTGAAAATTACTATCAAACCATAGTGGTTGGGATTATTCCCATCCACTTTCTTCTTCTTTTTTAATATACTAACATTAATCTATCGTGTAGATTACACAAGTATCTGTTTGACATGAATCAATTCATCCTTGCTCTCTGTGGTTTACCGGCATCTGGGAAATCAACATTAGCTAATGCAATCCAGCAAGCTCTGAACTATGAAGTAGAGATTGTCCGGACTGATGAGTGGAGAGATGCTAAATACTATACTGATTGGGTACCAGAAAAGGAAAAGCCCGTTCGACAAAAGGCACTTTCAAGAGTAAGAGAGCTTGTTGAAGAAGGGAAGAGTGTAATCCACGATGACACTAATTATTACACAAGTATGCGACACGATTTGTTCAAGATAGCACTTGAGAAACAGTGTGGATTTGCGATAGTTCATGTTGCAACACCAGTTCTTGTTGCACTCCGATGGAATGAGGAACGAAAAAACTCCAGAGTTCCTGATAATGTTATACAAGACATCTTCGAACGTTTCGATACTCCCGGATATAGTTATCTCTGGGATACGGAAGATCTTGAGGTATCTCTGGAGATTCAGAATATTGATGATGTTGTTCCTGAGATCGTCGATATTCTCAAAGAGCTTGAACCTGCAAAAAAACCTAGACCAAGACTAGTGACGAGTAATGAATTCACTCGCTTGGATACTGCAACAAGATTGACAGTTTCAGAATTTTTACAAGAATATCCAGAATTCAGAGGAAACAGAGAAGTTTCAATCATACGTCGAAGTTTCTTACGAAAAGCCAGTGAACAGAAAATACAACTTAAGGCTGTTCATAAACTCCTTTGGGCAGAACTGTCACGTCTGCTGTGATGGCGGCCTCCTAAGAGAATCGAACTCTCAACGCTTGCACGTTCACGGGTTTGAAGCCCGCGGAACCAGACCACCAGTTCTGTAGAAGGCCAATATTGAACTAGAAATCTCAACTCTGAGTGCAAATTAAACTAAAGGTAGCGGCTTATTATTTCATGCGTTCCTCGTTTCCACTCGATACTCTTCTTAGCTAATTCCGCAGCTATATTTCCTGGCAAAGGTTGCTCACGAGGCAAGGATTCAATATTTGATAGCCAACCTGAAGTTGTAAGTAGGAGTGGATTGACACTCTCATCTCCTTCAGTTGCTTTAATCATCATCTCTCTTCCGTGGGCTACCTGATAATATACTTCACTAAGTGGGGCTTTTCTCAGAATTTTATAGACGACCATATCCCAGCACGTTTTAGATACAAGGGCTCTTCGAAGCTTAGACCTATCTTGTTCTGGAAGTGCTTTGAATTTATTAATGGATTCCTCTAAATTCTCCATAATGCCATCCAGGTACACTTTGAGCGCAACTTCATCCATGCCCTGTGCGTGGAGTTCGACTGATGCTTCTTCCCCATTAACCTTGACAGAAGCAAATGCTTTATCGCCTGCAATTTGAAGAGAAAACTTCGCAAATCCTTGAAAGCTCGTACTCTCTGCTTCATTGTATTCCTCAAGTAGCACGTTGGGTTTGGAAGAAATTGCATACCATGCCACTCTAAAAACTGCAGCAGAATCTTCTGAAACATACCTTTGTATCTGAGATATTTCAGCCATGTCGTCTATTGTATCCACTTGTCTGGCCCTCCCTCAAGGACTCCTTGTTTATTCACTAGCTTCCTTATAGAGTTTAGTCGTAGCTGTTTCAACGTCTTCTTTTCTAACTCCGATAGCTGCATTCATCACAATATAGCTATGAGGATAATCTTCTGTTGATGACCCATATTCACCGCTCTCCACAGCTCTAGGTCCCGTCACCCTCGCATTAAAGAGTCTGGCTCCAATATCGTGTACATCCAAGCCATCCATGGTTATTGCGAATGCTACTGGATTTCTTACTTCCAATACTCGTTGACCAAGTTTTTCAGCAATATTTAGAAGATTATCTTTCAATAGAACCTGATTCTCTAACTGCTGTTTTTGCAGCTCTTTGTATTTTTCGTAGCCTAGAGATAGAAGAGCCGCCAGAGTCTGAACAACAGGAGCTGCACTAGCACGGCCCGCATAGGTATCTGAAGTCCATTCAATTACTTCCGATTTTGGGGATACTACTATTGAACCACCTACTGGTGCTAAGAAATTTTTGTCACTGCTCTGCACTATTGCATCGACCCGTCCAGCATCAATGGCTGACCGTATTTGCATCATTATTTCTTGGGATTGAACACCATAAGCGTTGTTGATTACAAAAGGAATATCATGATCTGAACAGAAACGGGCAATTTGTTTCACAGGATCTGATTCTCGTGGCGGAAAGAACGTAGTTGTGCCGAGAACTGCACATGCTTTTGTTTTACTGATACTTCTTTCGAATTCTCCGAAATCCATTCGGACCGCGTCATCTTCGATTACCGTTGGAATTTGTACCTCATCTAATCCAGCTAGAGCAATACCTCGTTTCGGTGAGATATGATCTATGCGTGGATAGATTACGTTCTTGATTCCTAGTTCTCTTTTGAGTGCACCTAATATTAATGAAATAGTCATTCCTGTAGATATTGGAGTGACTAATCCAGCTTTAGTATTGCTGAGTCCCAATTTCCGAATTGCATCAAGGGCTACGCTATTTGCTACCTGTTGCATCAAGGAAGCTCCAGCTGCTTTCGGTTGAGGCGCTGAAAGCTGACCGCTTCTACCAATTCCATGATTGAAATCAGCTGCTAGACTAGCAACGTATGGCGATGCAACTCGAGCCTCACGCTCTCCTACTCTTGCAGCATCAGGATCTTTATCCGTATCCATCGACGACAGAATTTGGATCATTAATTCAAGTTGAGGATCCGTTAATCCTCTATCTGGAAAGATACGTCTATTCAAAACATCACGAACTGGGGCAAGTAATGAATCAATGGTTGTACGGCCTCTGCGTCCTATGCTCTCTGGAATTGTCTTATCCAGAATTCTATCAATCTCATCATGGTCCAAAGCTGAATTCCTCCATTACAAAACGTTCATACTGCACATCATCATCTTGCTTGACATCATT
>Ga0307423_1001286_pt1 | contig 15333 bp, 13 predicted proteins | sample SalMarWE160310MG_FD_202154 | JGI IMG/M metagenome (GOLD analysis project Ga0307423, IMG submission 202154) | Salt marsh sediment microbial communities from the Plum Island Ecosystem LTER, Massachusetts, United States - WE1603-10 | ecosystem: Environmental > Aquatic > Marine > Intertidal zone >...
TCTCTTGCTGCGCTACACCCAGGCGCTGTTGACCCAGATGGCGCAAACGGCGGTGTGCAACCGGCATCACTCGGTGGATCAGCAACTTTGCCGCTGGCTGCTGCTGAGCCTGGACCGCCTGACCACGAAAGAGCTGAGCATGACCCAGGAGCTGATCGCCAACATGCTCGGGGTGCGCCGCGAGGGCGTCACGGAGGCGGCCGGAAAATTGCAGCGCGCCGGTTTGATTCACTACAGCCGCGGCAGGATCACCGTGCTGGACCGGCCCGGGCTGGAGGCACGCGTCTGCGAATGCTACCACGTGGTCAAGAAGGAGTTCGATCGCCTGCTCCCGGAGAACAACGTTCACTAATCCGGTTGGTCGCGTGTTGTCGCACTGATCCGCATATTTTTGCATACCCTATGCCTGACAGGCGTATTTTCTGCCCTACGATTACCTGAGTCAGACAGCCCCCTGGCCCATTACCCTGGCGTAGGTTGCCTTGTCGGCCGTGTAACACGCGCAGGAAGTGGCTTCCAGGCCGCCGCGGTTAAGCATCGTGATATTCCCGCGGCTGTAGCGGATCAGCTTGCGATTTTGCAGCGCAGTGGCGGCCCTGGTGACACCGACACGACGCACGCCCAGCATGTAAGCGAGAAATTCATGCGTGACATGGAACGTGTTTGAGTGCGCCCGGTCCCGTGTCATCAATAGCCAGCGTGCAAGACGCGCCTCCATCACATGAAAGCGGGTACAGGCGGCGGTTTGCGCGATTTGACTCAGCATCACATAGAGGTAACGCTTCAGCCCCCGTTGCAGTGCGTGGCTCTGTGCGAGTTCGCGGCGAAACGGCACGGCGTTCATGCGCAGCGCCGTACCTTTGCCCTGCACCACGGCGTGCAGCGGCGATACATCCACCCCGAGCATGAGGGAGATTCCGAGCATGCCTTCATCGCCGGCCAGGCCCACTTCCAGACCGGCGCGATTGTCTGGACGGTAGCGTACATAACACGCCTGTCATGCCCTGGTACCCGGCCACAGGACCGGGTGCAAAAACATCCAGGCAAGCGGATTACGGACTCGATGTGCGTGAAGTTTGCCGATCGCCATTCAGGGCGCCTGCAATTCGACCGCTGCCGGAATCGTTATCGGGTATCAGACATAGACCAGAATCGCCACATAGTGGCTGATGCTTCCGGCCAGCACGAACAGATGCCATACTCCGTGCATCCACGGGTAACGGCGATCTAGGGCAAAAAACAAAATACCGGAGGAATAGAGTATGCCGCCGGTCAGCAGCCAGATGAAGCCCGTGCGTGGCAGCGCTGCGAGCAGTGGATTGATTGCCAGCACTATCAACCAGCCCATCACGAAGTAAATAATAAACGGCAGTATCCGCGCACCACGCCGGGGCAGCGCATCGAGCACCAGGCCCAGCACCGCCATGCCCCAGATCGCGCCGAACAGCCACCAACCCACACTACCGTCGAGCGTAACCAGCGTGAACGGGGTGTAGCTGCCGGCGATCAGCAGATAGATCGCCTGATGATCGAGAATACGGAACACGTGTTTCGCGCGGCCCGTCGGCAGGCCGTGATAAAGCGTGGAAATGAGGTAAAGCAGAAACAGCGTCGCGCCATAAATGCTGAACGACACGATGCGGCGTGTATCACCACCCCGCGACGCCACCACCACCAGCACCACGGCACCGGCCAGCGCCAGCACGGCGCCGACCAGATGTGAAATGCTGTTGAAGCGTTCACTCTTGATCATGACGGATAAGTCCTGATCAAATACTGATATGAAAACCTGATTCGCACATTGAATCGGGTTATTTCAGCTTCGGGCATTGTCCTGGATGGTACAGGGATCGTAATACTCTTCGCGAATGCGAGGCGTCAGATGCCACCTTCAACGCACTATCGATCTACTTTTATTGGGGACTGACTGCGTCCCATGACCCTTTCAGGCCATCATTGGCCGATACGTATGCTGTCCAGAGACCCCATCACGCCGAATACCTGCAGTAACCATATCACGACCACAATGACGACGACTATGTTCAGAATATTCTTGATCTTGCGGTCCATGGGTATGTAGGTATTGACGACCCAGAGCAGTACGCCAACCACGAGCAGGATGATAACCAGGTTAATTAGAGGCACGGATATTCTCCTGTAAGTTTATAAGTGTACCAGAGGCTGTGACTGAATCATTTCGGTGCGGCCTGATGCTTCATCACAGCTGCTGTTATTGCGCCCTCTGTACATGAGGGAGACAGGCAAGTCGGGACGGACGCAAATCGCGTCCATCCCGTGCTGGTTTACCGTTCGATTCGGGAAATTTTTGATCCCTCGATGCTGATCCCCGCCATCAATCCCTGCTGACTGAAGATAAACGCATAGGCATCATCCTTCAGCGTGGATGTTGAAAGATTCTTCGCGACCCCTTCGTCAACCACAACGACGGTTGGACCCGTGCCAATTTCCCAGCCCTTCGTCTCTTCGAGATAGCTAACGGCTTCATTTGTCATCAGAAACACGGCGTATCCGTAGGACTGGGCGCCGATTTGCAGACCCCAGGATCCGGTAACGGAGTTGTAATAATCGACGACTTTCGAGCCCTTGATCAGTTCACCTTCGCCATAGCTGCCGCCGAACACCAGGCCAGCCTTTACGATATTCGGAAAAACGAGTATGGCCTTGGCGGTGTGCGAAAGGGTCTTGGCAACAGGTTCAGTTTTATAAAGCGTCTGCAATGCCTGCCGGGAATCCTTGTCCAGATCCTCAGCGGTTGCGGCACTTGCCAGATTCATCACACTCATCGAGACGATTGATGCCGCCGCGAACATGAGTGTGAGGAGATGACTGCGTATGTTGTACATCTTGATACTCCTTCCTGGTAGGGTGTTGTTCGGGTCACGACTGACGGGATAGAAAATCGAGCATCCTTGCCGCATCCCACCTTCCGCCACTCTTGTGCCTCGCGCAGCAACAGCCTGCGGAAAGGACAAAGCGACATACCCTTGACCAATTACATGGGCAGTCTGGATGCTAGTAAAATAGTAGCTGTATGAGAAAACTCAGTCTGTACGGTAACGTACATAGTTATAAATTCAGGAATAATTGAATCCAGGTAAACCACCGCCTCTGGCGGTGCGATATGTCAGGGCTCTGCCGTTGCGTCGTACGGTGTAAGAAGATTGGCCTCCCATTGAACCGGCAAGTTCGAACAGGAGACCAACATGAGAGAGTGGCAGAGCCAAGCTCACGTCAAGCATTATTGCTGATATCACATTTGTATGTGTACCGAAGTACCGCAAGCAGTCGATCTAGGGACATTGCGTAAGGAAATTGGGGGTATATTTCGGGAGTTATGTCATCAGGGAGGTCTGGAGCTAGTCGAGGGTTATGCGATGCAGGATCACATCCTTATGCTGTTGATGATTCTGCCGAAGTTCAGCGTGTCCCATACGGTAGGATTTCTGAAAGGGAAGTCGGCGATCCGGATTTTCCGGGAGTATCTGCAGGTGAAGCGGAATTTCACGGACCGGCATTTCCGGGTCCGGGGCTATTGCGTCAGTACGGCAGGATTAGAAGAGCAGGTGATCCGGGAGTGCATTCGGAACCAGGCACAGGAAGAGAAGCGCCAGGAGCAGATGTGACTGGCAGGGCTGTAACCATAGCCCCCTCCGGGGGCTTTCTTCATACTCCCCGTACTGCGGGTGTTACTTGATTAAAGGTGCCATTCCACATACCCACTGTTGTTTCGAACGACGGCCGATATCTGCGGGCGTCCGTGATCCAAATGGAACGGGCAAGCCGCTCGTTGCGGTAGGCCCACCTGTCTTGCGGGGGATGGTGTTGCGGGGTTTTGCGGGATTCAGCTATGAATCGTCCCGCATTGTCAGGCAGATCAGGCAACGGACGATCCAGTATTCGCTATTAATAACAAAAAGTTAGCGACTAATTTACTAACTACGAACCAGGCGGTCGGGCGTTCGAGCCGAGGCTGGCGAAGCCGGCCGAGACAACGCCGGCTTTGCCGGCGGCCCGCAGGGGTAAGTAATCTCTCGGGGCACTTCAGAACCGCCTGCGGCGCTTCATCAAGTACTTCCTGAACTCGCTGCGCTCGTTCTGGTCGCACTTCAGAACCGCCTGCGGCGCTTCATCAAGTACTTCCTGAACTCGCTGCGCTCGTTCTGGTCGCACTCCAGAGCCGCCGAAGGCGTTCCATCGGACCTAGACCACCCCCCGGATGAGGAGTGCGCCCGCCGCGGCCGCCAGTACCAGCGAGAGTAGAGCGGCCAGCATGACCCATCCCAGGCGCCTGGTCTGCTTGCGTAATTGCGCCTGTGTATCCTCGAACCTGTTCTGCTGGAGCCTGTGTTCAATCTCGAGTTTCTTCTCCAATGCCCTGACCTGGTTATTGCTTGCTTCGAGCATGGCGGTAGTCGATGCGAGGTAAGTCTCGAGTTGCTGGCCCTGTTCCACTTTCGCTGCCCGCAAATCCCTGAGCTCGCTATCCGTGGTTTCGAATCTGTTTACTGCTTCAGCCAGCGAGGTTTCGAGTGCCGCGATCTGTGCATGTGCTGCTTCCTGCAGGCGCGTGAGCTCGTTGTCTCTGGTTTCCAGCCGGCTTGATGTCTCGACCAGTGCGGTCTTGAATGCCTGGAGCTGCTCGCGTGCGGAATCCTGGAGGAACTTGAGCTGGTTGTCCCTGGTATCCAGCCGGCGTGCCGTTTCAGCCAGTGAGGCCTCGAGTGCGGTAAGCTGCTGCCGCGCCAGTTTGCGTCCGTCTTCAGTGCCGACGAGCAGTTGCTCCAGTTCGGCCAGCTTGTTGACGGCTGCGATTCCGGCGGCCTCTGTTTGCCGGTGCATGTGCTCCAGGGCATCGATCTTCCGGGATGTTTCCAGGCCGCGCCGCCCGGAATCGACCCTGATCTCTTCCAGTCTGCCGGCAAGGGTTTGATTCTCGGTGGTGAGCGCAAGGATATCCCGTTCCAGTTCTTTCCGGTCCCGCCTGGAGCCTGCCGGGTGCCTGATCGATTTGTTTAGGCTGGCGATCGCGAGGTGCCAGTATTTATTGAGGTTAACCAACAGCTTTACCTTTTATTGTATTGTTTTATATTACGTTTTATTCTTGCTGCTTCCGGCGCAACACTGTCTGGAAGTATAGAGGCCGGCTACGGGGTATGCCAGGTGCGTGTGCAGTAACACTGTGTCGGAAGATGTAATAAACTTGAACCCGAGGTAAGCCGGATTGTCGCTGCAGCATAACACCATTGTCCATCGTCCACCCTTTGCCGGTTCGCGCAGCGCCTGTGCAGACAGCATCCATCTGGATTTATGATTCGTCAATCGGATATTAAAAGGACGGTGTTGCAGGGTGTCTATGAGGATAACCTGGGCATCCCCCGCTCCAATCATGGCAAGGGGCGCTCGAGCGCCGCCGGACCACACACCACCGGGCAGGGGTCGAGGATCCGCCACAAGGCGGTCCTGGCGGTCTTGCTGTGTCTTGTTGCCATGTTCGGCATCAACTTCCGGCTCATAACGGTGGACGGGGCCGGACCGGTCGCCATGCAGGTAGTGGAAAGACAGTCCCTGCTATCGCCGGCGATCCCCATGCCTCTCCTGGCCAGCCCGGGGGATGATCTTGTGATCAGCGGCGAACAGCCGACCGGCCTTGAGCCGTTGCGGCTGGTCAGGGACGCCGCTGCAACGACCGGTCACTATGATGACATGCTTGCCCGTCTCGGCATGCCGATGGCGGATCTGTTCAACCTCAAGGTCCAGACTATTGTCATCGACCCGGGGCATGGCGGTATCGATCCGGGCGCCACGGGCCACCAGGGCCTGAAGGAGAAGGACGTCGTTCTGGATATCGCCAGGCGGCTCAGGGACAAGCTCAACCGTTCCGGGAAGTATCGTGTCCTGCTCACCCGCGACGAGGACAAAAAGGTTTATCTGAAAGAACGGGTGGCCTTCGCAAAGGAGAACCGGGCAGACCTGTTCATCTCGATCCATATCAACTCCCTGCCTGACGAGGCCCGACATCTCAATTATGTCGAGACCTATTACTTCGGGCCGCACACGGATCAGCGCTCACTCGAACTGGCGGAAAAGGAAAACCATGACTCTGACTACCTCATGGGTGACTTTCGCGAGGTCATCGCCAGAATCGGCGATACCCTGAAGACCGAGGAATCGAAAGAGCTTGCCGGTTCCATACACAAACGCCTCTACAGCAATCTGAAACGGCGTAACCATGAGCTCATGGATGCCAGATCTAAGGCAGGACCGTTTATGGTACTGTTGGGAGTGGAAGTGCCAAGCGTACTCGTTGAGGTTTCCTGCATCAGCAACAAGGCGGAGGAATCACGCTTGAGCTTGTCCGGGTACCGGGACGATGTCGCAGATTACCTGATGGCGGGGATCATTGAATACCTCGAACAGCGCACATACCGAAGATCGATAGAGAGAGGAAAAATACAACATGTCGCCAACCAAGAAAGATAACATGCTATACGTCGGGATTGACCTGGGCACTTCCAGGTCGGTGGTATCTGCCAGCAATGGCAATCGCAAATGGGTTGAAAGCTATGTCGGCTGGCCGAAGGATTTCGTTGCCAAAAAGATGCTCGGCAAAAATGTCCTGTTCGGCAGCGAGGCACTGGAGCATCGGCTTGCACTTCATCTCACCCGTCCGCTGCGCAACGGCATCATCACGGAAGGCACCGAGCGGGACGAGGCCGCCGTGCATGAACTGATCGACCACCTGATCGAACTGGCCGGGGCTGGTCCGGATGACGAGCTCTGCGTGGCAGTGGGTGTGCCGGCCGAGGCACTCAAGGTCAACAAAATCGCCATCAGGAATGCGGTAGCCCAGCATGCCAAGAAACTGATGGTGGTCTCCGAACCCTTCTCCGTGGCCTATGGACTGGGCACGCTGGACAACACCATGATTATCGACATCGGTGCCGGCACCGTGGACTTCTGCATCATGCACGGTACCGTGCCTACGGATGAGGACCAGCGGAGCATCCTCATGGCGGGCGACTACGTGGACGAGCAGTTGCTCAAGCTGCTCTCCGAGAAGCATCCCGAGGCTGACTTCTCACTCAACACGGTACGCAAGTTCAAGGAAAAACACGGTTTCGTGGGCGAGTCGAAACGCCGGGTCAAGGTCGAGGCCCCGGTGGATGGAAAATTCACCGAATTCGATATCACCAACGAAATACGCAAGGCATGCGAGAGTCCCATGCCCGCTATTGTCGAGACTGCCATCGACCTCATCGCGAGCTTCGACCCCGAATTCCAGGAAAGCGTGCGCAAAAACATCATTGTGGCCGGTGGCGGCAGCCAGCTCACGGGCCTGGATGCCTATCTGGGCGAAGCCACCAAGCAATTCGGGCCCTGCAGTTTCACCTGCATCACTGACCCGTTGTATGCGGGTGCGGATGGTGCACTGGAACTGGCGGTGGACATGCCCGAGGAATTTCTGGAGAAACTGTGAAGAGCGGGATGTACGGTATACACAGACGCAGGTTGCGTATGATTGCAACGATACGGCAGCACCTGTAAAGGGTTTATACACCGTTTGTTTTGCAAAGCTAAAGGGGGTGGAGAGCTAGTATTTTATTCTCTCCGTCCCCTTTATTCCTTCGTCCCCTTTATTCCTTTATCGAAGCGACTGTAGGGCACGATGAACACAGGTCATGCCGGCAAGGCAGGTTAACAGGGATGAATAACAGACCTGTCAAACGAGTCATCTTGAATTTGCCTGTTGCCGCCCTGAGCCTGCTTGCCATGCTCGGCGGTTGCGCTACCTATCAACCGAATCCCCTCGAGGAAACATCGCCTCTTGTGATTGAACCCGGCGAGCTACTGGTGCTGGCGGCAGACATGCGGGAAGGAGCTGCAGGTGGCTACCACATCGACCTTGCAGACGGACTGGATCTCACCGGGGTCGGCGTCCTTGCAGTCATCAACAATCCTGACCTCAGGCGACAACGGGCACAATGGCAGATCGCCGGTGCGCAGGCATTTGCCGCGGGTCTGTTGCCTGATCCGCAGCTCAGTGTCGGGCTGGACAAGCCTGCGGGCAATACTGCAGGACTGGTAAATGCCTGGTCGCTGGGTCTGGGTTACGACATCATCCCGCTGATTACCCGACAGGCACAAGTCGATGCGGCGCGACTGGGGCAGGACAAGGTGCGCCTCGACCTGTTGTGGCAGGAGTGGCAGGTCATTCAGCAGGCGCGCAGCCTGGCCGTGCGTCTGCAGCTTGAAGCGCAGCGGCTGGCGCTGCTGCACAGCATGCTCAGTCTGTACCAGGACCGTTACCAGCGGTCGGCGCAAGCCTTGCAAGACGGCGATATCACCCTGGACATCAATGGCACAGATCTGACAGCGCTGGTCGACACGCTCAGTCAGATCAACCAGCTTGAACAGACGCATAATCAGAGCCGTCATGACTTCAACCTGTTGCTGGGTCTGGATCCGCAGGTTTCGGTCAAGCTTGCCCCCCTGTCACAGGCGGTGGCCCTGGACCCGGATGCTGTGAAAGTCCGCCTGACCAGGCTGCCGGAAATGCGCCCGGACTTGCTGGCGCTGAAGGCCGGTTACGCGAGTCAGGAAGCGCGTGTGAGAGCGGCGGTTCTTGCCCAGTTTCCGTCACTTGGCATCGGTGTCACGCGTGCGCGCGATACCGGCAATGTCCATACACTCGGTTTGAGTGTCAATCTCGGCTTGCCCCTGTTCAGCGGCAACCGGGGGAATATCGCCATCGAACGGGCCACCCGTGAGCAATTGCAGGCGGAATTCCGGGCACGCCTGGCCCAGACCAGCGTGGATGTAGACCGGTTGCTGGAGCTGCAGACCATCCTGCAGCAGCAACAGGACGAGCTTGATATTTACCTGCCACGACTGAAGCAACTGGTGGACCGTGCACGCAGCGCTTACGACCAGGGCGATATCCAGGCGCTGACGTTTCTGAACATGGAGTCCACCTGGGTGAACAAGCGGCTGGAACAAATCAGCCTGGTGCAGGCATCCTGGGAAAACCGCATCGCACTGGAAGCCTTGCTGGCCCTGCCGGGCTATCCCGAAGGACCGGCCCCGATACCGGCTGACAATAGGGGTACACCACCATGAAGAGGATTCCAGCGGGTCGCCTGATCATGCACGTTCTGGTGCTAGCCCTGGGTATTTCCGGGGTGCTGCCGGCGGGCGCTGACACACCTAGCGTACAGGTCAGGACGGCAAGGGTCGTGGCACAGGACGTGAGCGAGACCCTGACGGTATTCGGCATACTGGATCCTGACCCCGATCAGGTCTTGAGTCTCTCGCTGCCGCACGCAGGGCTGATCAACCGTGTCTGGGTCCGTCTCGGTCAGCGGGTTAAAAGCGGTGACCAGTTGCTGGAGGTGATTACCGCGCCGGATGCGCGCATGCAGTATCTGCAGGCGCAGAGCGCCGTCGATTATGCGCGACGTGAAATTGAGCGCCAGCAGCGCATGCTGGACGAACAACTGGCTACCAGGTCCCAGGTCGATGCCGCGAAGAAAAACCTCGACGATGCAATCGCGACATTGAAGGCACTGGAACAGCGCGGGCAGGGCGTCGAACAGGAAACCCTGCGCGCACCCATGGACGGCATCATTACCCGGCTTGATGTTTCCCAGGGACAGCGTGTGCAGGCGGACGTAACAGCCTTGCTGATTGCGGCGGAACAGCGGCTGATTGCACGTCTCGGCGTCGAGCCGGAAGACCTCCCGTACGTAGAAGCCGGCATGCCCGTGACCATCGCATCTGTCTTTGGCCCGAATATCAAAATAGAAACCCGCGTCCGGGAAGTGCACGCCATGATCAATCCCGATACCCACCTGGTTGAGGTGCTGGCGGTGATCCCGGAATCACAAATCGACCACCTGGTGCTTGGCAGTCGAATTCTGGGCCGGATTCAGCTCGCCACCCACAGTGCGCTGGTCGTACCCCGCAGTGCCGTGCTGGGTGAGGCTGACAATGCGCACCTGTTTACCGTGAAGGGTGGCAAGGCTCGGCGTGTGCCGGTACAGGCCGGCATGGATGCAGGGAACCTGATTGCCGTCACTGGTGCCTTGCAGGCCGGCGATGTCGTGGTAGTGTCCGGTAACTACGAGTTGAGTGATGGTATGGCTGTCAGGGAAGCACCCTGATGGATATCGCACACTGGGCGGCGGCGCACCGCCGCTCGATCCTGTTCCTGGTTGCCATATTGGTGCTGGCCGGTATCGCTGCCGGCGTCAAATTGCCTGTCGCCCTGTTTCCACACGTGGACTTCCCGCGTGTGGTGGTTTCGCTGGACGCGGGTGACCGTCCTGCTGACCAGATGGTGATTGCCGTCACCCGCCTGGTGGAACAGGCAGTGCGTTCGGTGCCGGGCGTGGCCAGCCTGCGCTCCACTACCAGCCGCGGCAGTGCCGAGCTATCGGTCAACTTCGGCTGGGGTGATGACATGGTCGCCGCCATGCTGCAGGTTGAGTCCGCCGTCAACCAGGTGTTGCCGGAACTGCCGGCCGGCACCCGATTCACAGTCCGGCGCATGGATCCGACCGTGTTTCCGGTCGCCGCCTACAGTCTGACCTCGCAGAGTCAGGCGCCGGTGGCGCTCCGTGACCTTGCCGTGTACCAGCTGGTGCCGCTGCTGTCATCCATCAATGGCGTGGCCAGGGTAGTCGTGATGGGCGGGGAGGAGGCCGAGTACCGGGTCGAGGTTAACCCCGAAAAGCTGGCCGCCTACGGACTTACCCTCAATGATGTGACGACAGCCCTCTCGGCCAGTAATGTATTACAGGCGGTGGGACGCCTGGAAGATCATTACAAGCTCTACCTGCTGTTGTCCGACACCCGCATCCGCTCGCTGCAGACCATCGAGGAAACAGTGTTACGCAGCGGTGCAGACGGTCTGGTGCGGCTCGATGATATTGCCCGTGTCTATCCCACCAGTGCGCCGCAGTGGCTGCGAGTCAATGCCGACGGGCATGATGCGGTATTGTTCCAGGTATACCAGCAACCCGGTGGCAACACGGTCCAGATCGTGGATGGCGTCAAACGTCGTCTGGATGATTATCGTGACAAGTTGCCCGGAGATGTGTCTATCGCCAACTGGTATGACCAGAGTCAGCTGATTACCGATTCTGCGAAGAGCGTCCGCGATGCCATCGCGATTGGCGTGGGGCTGGCCGCCATTGTGCTGCTGGTATTTTTACGCAGCCTGAAGATAGCCCTGGTGGCGATTCTGATCGTGCCCTCGGTACTGGCCAGCACCATTTTGCTGCTTAACGTACTGCAAATGAGCTTCAACATCATGACGCTGGGAGGTATGGCTGCGGCTGTGGGCCTGATTGTCGACGACACCATCGTCATGATCGAGCACATCATCCGCCGCCTGCGTCAGCGCAGCCAGGATACGGCACTGACTATCCGCGCGGCAGCCATCGAGTTCACACCGCCGCTGGCTGGTTCTTCAGCTGCAACCATCATCATCTTTGCACCACTGGCGTTTCTGAGCGGTGTCACCGGCGCATTCTTCAAGGCACTGTCCCTGACCATGGCAAGCAGCCTGATCATATCGTTTTTGCTGGCGTGGCTGGCCGTGCCGCTGCTCGCCGAACACCTGCTCAGCAGCAGGGATGCCGAAAAAGAAGACATGGGGACCCTGTTCCAGCGCTTGTTACAGGGCTATCAGCGGCTGATGCAGCGGCTGCTGAAAACACCCTGGCTGGTTCTGGCCGGTATTGCGCCGCTGCTTATCGTTGGCGTTATCGCCTACCGGCAGGTCGGCTCCGGTTTCATGCCGCACATGGACGAAGGCGGGTTTATTCTGGATTATCGCGCGCCGGCTGGCACCTCGCTGTCAGAAACCGACCGCCTGTTGCGGCAGGTGGGCGACATCCTGCGAGCCAACCCGGCAGTGGAGACCTACTCACGGCGCACGGGCGCCCAGCTAGGTGGGGGGCTCACCGAGGCAAACGAGGGTGATTTTTTCGTGCACCTGAAACCCTTGCCCAGACCGCCCATCGACCAGATCATGGACACCATACGCACCCGCATCGAGAATGAAGTACCCGGCCTGGAAGTGGAAATGGTGCTGCTGATGGAAGACCTGATCGGTGACCTTACCGCCGTCCCGCAGCCCATCGAGATCAAGCTTTACGGCGACAGGCTCGACGAGCTGATTTCGGTAGCGCCCAGGGTTGCCGATGCCATCGACAAAATCAGCGGTGTGGTCGATGTCAAGGACGGTATCGTGCTGGCCGGCGATGCGATCAATATCGTGGTGGATCGCGACAAGGCCGCCCTGGAAGGTATCGATCCCGATCTGGTGACCCGGCAGCTCGACGCGTGGTTCACCGGGCTGGTAACCACCCAGGTGCAGGAAAACGTCAAGCTGGTCGGCGTACGTGTCTGGGTACCACCTTCGGTGCGGGACAGGGCGAGCGCAATCGACAGGATCTGGTTGCGCGCCCCGGATGGACACCGCTTTCCGCTCAAGCGAATTGCCCGCGTGTCAACAGAGACCGGGCAGGCGCAGATCACGCGCGACAACCTGAAACGCATGGTAGCGGTGACCGGCCGTATCAGCGGGCGTGATCTGGGTTCGACCGTCCGCGATGTCAGGCAGGTCCTGGCGCAATCCGGGCTGTTGCCCGCGGACATGTATTACGAACTGGGCGGCCTGTACCAGCAGCAACAGATTGCATTTCGCGGCCTGATTGCCGTGTTTGTCGCGGCGCTGGCGCTGGTGTTTCTGCTGCTGCTGTTCCTGTACGAGGAGTTTGCCGCTGCCTTCGCCATTCTGGTGTCACCGCTGCTGGCCATGTCGGCGGTATTTACCGGTCTTTGGCTGACCGGTATTGAGTTGAATATTACCGCCATGATGGGTATGACCATGATCGTGGGTATCGTTACCGAAGTATCAATCTTTTATTTTTCAGAATACCACGACCTGTTAAACAAGCAGACAGAGCAAGGGGCGGCACTGGTTCAGGCGGGCAACAATCGCCTGCGTCCCATTGTCATGACCACGCTGGCCGCTATCCTGGCCCTGTTGCCGCTGGCACTGGCGCTGGGGCAGGGGTCCGCCATGCAGCAACCGCTGGCGGTCGCCATCATCTCGGGTCTGCTGGTGCAGGTGCCGCTGGTGGTGGTTGTGATGCCGATAGCCTATCGGTGGATGAGCCGGCGATAGGGCTGTCCGATGGGCCACCAGGCTGATCAAGCCAGGGGCAACAGACGGTGACGGGTCCCGGTCACGGAATATTCAGCCCTTCGACCGATTTCAGGTAGGCGGTAAATACGCCGCCATTTTCCTCGTGTTGTATTTTTACGGGGAGGAAGTGAAGATCATAGGCGCACCACATGGTCGTTGTCTGCTTTTCCTTGCGCTGGATAACAACGGTGTTCAATTTGCCGTATATGGTATCGATGCGTTCGTCGCCGATGTGTTCGATATCGTAGGTGTGTAGTCCCTTTCTGCCAACCACATTGTAGATGAATTCCCGGTCTCCCTTCGCAAGGTCAATCATCAGGCTGACCTGGTAAGCGCTCTGATCGAGCGTATCGTCGGGCAGGGGATGTTCCAGGACAGTGCCATCAACCTGACTGATGACCTTGCCCTGCGCCCAGTCGAACTGTTGCGACATCGTACGGCTGCGCTTGCCGCTGCGGTTGTAGTGATACTCCAGCGGCAGCAGGTGTTCGCCATCCTGCCTGAGTCGCGTGGTTTCAATGATGTGATCGGAGACCAGCAGGTCAGCCAGGCCGGTGGTATCCGAACTGGACACGTACACGAGTTCCCCGCCTGGACCGTACTTCAGTTCATGGGTCGCGCGCCCGAGTGTGAGCGGCCCTTTCTTCACCTCGTAGTGCGCCTTGAATGCAGGGGGTAATCCGGCTGTCTGTCCATTGAGTGAGAGCAGGACTGAAAATACCAGGATGAGGAATCTGTACATTCTCTATAGTCTCCATTTCACTGTAAAAGTTCTGCAGCCGGCAAAGCCGGATTAACGGACACGCGCTGTTTTCGGTGACTGCTGCTATCTGAACGAAGGGGTGCGCGAAATCCGTGCGGGCCGAATGAGACTGTGCCAGACCTGTGTCTGCGCGTACACACACCCGATCGCAAGTGACTGGCGGCGGGCACGCAGGTCTCGATTTGCGGAGGGCGAGTCGTCTCTCCGGGCGCTGCAGAGCCGCTTATCCCGGGAGCCGGGTGACACGAACTTCAACCGTGAGTGCCGGCTGTGTATTAACCGCCCCCACAAACGAGCCCGAGACCGGGGGGACGGCTTCCGGGTGACGGTGCACGGCCACCGCGATGTGATCACCACTGACCACCAGGCCGCTGGTGGAATCAAAACCCCGCCAGCCGGACCCCGGCAGGTAGACTTCCGACCAGGCGTGGGTCGCGGTATGCCCGTCGGCCACCGCTTCGTTCAGCACGTAACCGCTGATGAAGCGGCTGGCAAGGCCGCAATGGCGACAGATCTCGATGAACAGGGTGGCAAGGTCGCGGCAGGAGCCATTGCCCGTCGACAGGGTCTGGGCCGGCGACTGGACGCCGGGTTCCTCGCGCACCTGGTACCGGAGTTCGTTGGCGATCTTGCGATTCAGCGCCGTCAGCAGGGCGATCGTGTCAGCATTGTTCCCCTGATTGCAGACGTCGGCTGCCCAGTCTTTCAAAACGGCCTGTTCCCGGGGATAGATCGCACCCTGATAGGGCGCCAGGTCGATCTGTTCCGAGGGGTCGTACTGGAAGGGGAAATGCCTTGCACGGTCCTCGAGCACGAATTCCAGCGGCTCTTCTTCATAGTGTTCCACCACCACCTCGCTGGAGATGACGAGCTCATCGGCGCTCTGCAGAAAATCAGCGACAGCGACGGAGTTACTGTAGACATCGCGTTTCCAGCGGATCCTGTACGCGGGGCTGATCTCCAGCCTGGAGGACTGCACGCGTATATCGTGACCCTCGCGCGGGCGCAGGTGCAGGGTGTGGGGCAACAGTGTTACCGTCCCCGCGTAGCGGTAGCGTGTCGTATGTTGGATTTGAATGCGGCGCACACCCCGGATTCTAGGGCACGGGCCCGCGAAAAGGTATCATCCACTTTCGGGGTGCGGTACGGGCAGAATACACAGCCCGGCGGCGCCCCCCAACTGATCGACAGTGCACTGGACCTGACACACCCGCCATATCGTGAAGACTGACCAGGACGATTTCGATGCCGCCATCCGTGCCCACGACGAGGCGGTGGCCGCCTGTGGTATCGATATCTGGGTGGGTGCCGAACCGACCTTCACCAACCGCCG
>Ga0307423_1001287_pt1 | contig 15324 bp, 11 predicted proteins | sample SalMarWE160310MG_FD_202154 | JGI IMG/M metagenome (GOLD analysis project Ga0307423, IMG submission 202154) | Salt marsh sediment microbial communities from the Plum Island Ecosystem LTER, Massachusetts, United States - WE1603-10 | ecosystem: Environmental > Aquatic > Marine > Intertidal zone >...
CCTCGCTCTTGATTGCAGGCATTTCCTCTCTTGACCTGCGATATACTAAGGTGACTTCTGCTCCTAGACGAAGTGCAACTCGAGCTGAGTCAATGGCTGAGTTTCCTCCACCGATGACTGCGACCTTGGAACCAAGGCTTACTTTCTGACTATCATTTACTCGATATAGGAAATCAAGTGCATGATAGACTCCCTTGGCATCTTCCCCAGTCACTCGAAGCTTCGAACTTACATATGCACCAGTTCCTAGGAAAAATGCATCGAACCCTTGCTTTCTGAGTTCATCAATGGACTCGACTCGCTTTCCAGTGATGATCTCTACGCCGTACTGTTGAACATAGTCTATTTCTGACTTGAGAATATCACGTGGTAAACGGTGCTCTGGAATACCCCAACGAAGTAATCCTCCCGCTTCTTTCTGTTCTTCAAAAACTGTAACTGGATACCCCTCTTGAGCAAGATAGAATGCACATGCAATACCTGCTGGTCCCGCTCCAACAACTGCTACTTTTTGCTTCTTGTCGATTATATTATCGACAGGGGCAATCTCACCTGACTTAAGTTCACGATCATGAAGCCATCTGTGAATATTTCTGATACTGACACTCTCATCGTAAGTACCTCTCTCACATTCGTCTTCACAAAGTGCTGGACAGACACGTCCTAAAGCTCCAGGGAACGGTATTGCCTCTCTGACAAGTTGAAGTGCTTCTTCGTATTTACCGACTTTTGTGAGTGTAACGAATCCTTGACAACTGACATGTGCAGGACAGGATATCTTGCAAGCAGCATGGCCAAGTTTCTCTATAGCTACAGCTCCTGGTACTGCTTGCGGAAATGGTTTGTAGATAGCTGTCCGTTTTGACATTTCTAAATCATGATGTTTCGGTGTTAAAACTGGACAGACCTTCAGACAGTCACCACAGTCGTTGCATTTCTCTAAATCTACGTATCTTGGTTTCTTTGTAAGTGTGACCTTGAAGTTGCCATAGTCTCTCTCAACCTCTTTGACTTCTGAAGTTGTGTGCAAATCGATGTTCTTGTTTCTATCAATTGCACTCAATTTTGGTGAGAGTATACACATCGAACAATCGAGCGTTGGGAACGTTTTTTCCAATTTGGCCATATATCCACCAATTGAAACATTACGTTCTACTAAATCAACATGAATCCCTTTATCAGCAAGGTCCAGAGCTGTCTGAATACCAGCGATTCCCGCCCCTATCACTACTGCACTCTTCTCAACCGGGTAATCTTCGAAACCAATGTCTTCAAGTAACTTGGCTCGTTCAACAGCTCCTGAGATTAGTTCGTATGCAAGCTTTTGAGCCTCCTCAGGTTCATCTCCATGAACCCATGTATCATGTTCTCTGAGGTTTGCCTGAGCTAGTCTGAACCTGTTGAGACCTTTCTCCTCAATGATATCCCTAAAGAGTTCTTCATGCAGTTTTGGAGTGCAGGATGCAATTACTACTCCAGTCAGATTTTCCTTTTCGATTGTGTCAGCAATCCTAGACTGACCTTCTTTTGAACAGGTGAACATATTCCAAGTTGAAAGTACGACGCCTGGATAATCATCAAATTCATGAGCGAGCTTGTCTACATCAACGACTCCGCCTATATTTGAACCACATGAACATACAAACACGCCAATTCGATCTTCTTGTTTTTTACCTTGTTTCTTGGACATCTATTCTTGCACCTCCGTTTTTACACGAATTGGGCTGGGCCCCAAGTGACGAATTTTATCAGTGAAAGTTTCAACGATTTCAGCGAACTTAATTCCCATCGCTGCTGATGCAAAGTCAATGTAGAGTCGTCCTCCAATCCCAATTTCTTCTAAAATGTCAGACCAAAACTTCACGAAATCATATTGCATGAAGTTGCCTGCCTTCGGACTATCTCCTCCATAGTGACACTCTGATAACAGACATCCTGTTACCAAGACACCATCAGCTCCTTGCTGCAGTGCCGTCATTATATGAATTGGTTCGAGTGCCCCACTACATGGAATTCGTATTGTTCGAATGCTTGCTGGATAATGCAGATGCATCAAACCTGCAAGGTCCGCTGCAGCATGAGAACACTCCCAACAGACAAAACAGATGATGAAGGGTTCCCAATCCTTTCTTTCGGGAGGTCGTGGTGGTGATTCGACCGTTCCTACAACCTCAGCTAATTTGTAGGTCTTCTGTAGTGTAAGACAGTTTTCTGGACATGCTTCAATACATTTTTCGCAAGCAATACATTGCTCTGCGCTCCATGCAATAGAACCGTAACCTGCAAGCCCATCTGGTACTGATACAGCTTGCACATCACCATAATCATAGTCCCCCTTGAGATTCTGTAACAGGGTGACAAGAGTTTCTCTGTTCTTCGACCTGAAACCCTCTTGTGGCATAGTAACTCTTAGGTAATCATGCATGCTTAGGGTCTCTTCCATATCCAACGCACCTGGTTCACATGCTAGTATACACTTTTTGCATGCACTGCAAGTTTGTGCTTTGTAGTCAATCGTTCCAAAACCCACGACTTTTTCGGGAACTTCTATGTCCTTCGTTGGCGTTCTTACAGCTATGGCTCGAATTGTATCTAGAAGATTTTCACGTTTATCCACGGTGAGCCACCTCCTCTTGCATCTTGTTAGGTAACGCTGCAATCATGTACGTTGCTTTGATCCGATCTGGGTCCTGACCTATAGTCTTCAGCATGTCTTGAGTAAATTCTACAATCAGCTCTGATAGGTGATCACCTGCTTGATGATGACATCCACCAGGTGGACAGTGTGCGATAATTACTTGTTCTGCCCCGACAACAAGTCCTTTCAAAATTTCAATTGGCGATACCATCCCCGCACATGGGAATTGAATCACATAATTATTTGCCGAGTAACCTTTCCCAGTAAATCCAGCTTGGTCTATTGATGCATTTGCACATTCACTGCAAGCGTAGACCAATGTGAAAGGTTCCTTTCCCTGCAGCTTTTTATGATTCTCAGCAATAGCTTCAATTCTGGACATCCAGCTGTCTTTACTGTGAGATTGAAACTCTATAGCACGAGTAGGACAAGCTGAAACACAAATACCACAGAACTCACAATGCATTGGAATGTGTTTTATTTCATCACCCACACGTCGAAGTGCGTCGTTAGGACATGCATTGACACAAGCTTCACAAACGTCGCAAAGCTCTTCATCAATGATTGGAATCCAACCTTTTCGTTCTCCTTCAGCAATAATACTCTTGATTACTTCTAGTGAAGCGTTTGAAGCAGATGCGAGTGCGTCGTTGAGATTCATTGGGGTCTTTGCATTACCAGCTATAAAGATCCCTCTCTTTGAAGTCTGGACAGGTTTTATCTTCGAATATCTTGTCTTAATGAATCCACTCTGATCTAAGTCCAAGTCAAGTGTTTCGGCTAGTTTTCTAGTACCAGACCAAGGTTTACATTCTGGCTGGAGAACAAGATAATCCACTGCAAATTCTCTTACCTGTGACTCCAGCGTGTTCTCGAGTCGGCAAACAAGTTGACCTTTCTTTTTGTCAACCCTCTCAAGAGTTCCTCTCACAAAGATGACTCCTGATTCCCTTGCCTTTCGATAGAGATTCTCATCCTTTGTGTAAATATTGAAATGCGCAACAATGACAGTATTTCCTTTTTCCGCAGCCTTAGTTACTTCTCGAAGGAGATAACTTCCTTCTGCATCACTGTCGTGGTACGTTGGATCTTGCGCTACAAGAATAGTTTTTCCTGATAGATTTGAAGTCAAAGTTGCTAACTCAGAAACAAATAAAGTGTTATCCGATTTTCCATAATGGGCTGTCTTTGCTAGAGATGGCGGAGATTGCTCTGTATTTGTCGCTACAATTATTGCACCTACAAGCAAGTCCTTGTCTTTTCCATCTTCGAGTTTCAAAGTGACTGAATAAAGTCCAGCTCTACCACTAAGACTCGTGATTGTTCCATTGAATTTCTTGGACCCTTTTGAAGCTGAGAGTAATCCCTTGACAGTATCTGTGAGTGTATCACTATCTGCCATGAACTGGTTCATTTCCACATAGCTATCTTTGTTGAACTCTGGAGGTTCGAGCAAAGTCACATCCACTCCAAGTTGAACTAGGTCACTGGCAACTTTCAGACCTGCTATTCCTCCTCCAACAATCAAGACCTTCTTCTCCATCTGGAGATCTACAGATGTCTTTGGTACCATGTAGTCGACATGAATTGCCCCATCATTGAGAAGAACCATTGCCTTGTTTGTTGCACCCTTTTTATCGTCTTTATGGACCCAAGCGACATGTTCTCGTATTGGCACAAATGATATCTGTTCGCTTGCAAGTCGTCTCTCTATAGGTACTCCAATAATTTGAGACGTACAAGCACCAATTACCACTGCATCATCCTTTGAAACCTCAGACTCTAGAAATGCAAGTCCTTCCTCCAAACATAGTGCATCATGAACTTGGACAGATTCGAAAGTACCACCAATTTCCTTCTCAATTCGAGCAAAATCCAACCGCTTATTGAGAGTCTTATTGCAAGTACATAGAAAGAGCTTCTTCATCTAGACACCTCCAGTCAAATCAGAGTATACTCTGAGTGCAATCGCATTAGCTTCTGCCATACTAGTTGGGATATCTGTAGGTCCGGTTGCAGTTCCACATGAATAGATCTTTCCTTCCTTTACAACTCGTTGGGCAAACCCATAGTTTCCTAGAAATTCAGACACAGGATCATTACAAGTACCCAATGGAGCCAGTGGTGAAGCAAGAACGACCAAATCAGATTCTATCTTCATGAGTTTCTGAGATTGAGTATCCTCTACTATCGTGATTGGTTTGCCGTTTCGAACCTTGACTTTATCCGGTTTACCTCTTATGAATTTGACTCCTTTCTGAAGTGAATTAGTCAGATAATGCAGGCTTGCATTTGGTACTCGTATATCCATGTAACAGATTGTTACATCTATACCAAGGTCTCGTAGCATTTCAGCATGCTTCAGGCTATACGTACAACATGCTTGGGAGCAGTACTCGAAAGCAGTCCTGTCCCTGCTACCAACACAAAGTACCATGGTCACTTTAGACACAGCATCGCCTGTTGAAGTGGTTACAACTCCATTTGTATCTCCAGCAGGATCTATCATCCTAGCTAATTCAGCATGGGATATGATATCTGCAGATGTCCTGTATTCGTATCCTGGGAAGTCGAGTGGGATTTTCTCTTCAACACCAGTTGCTATAATGACTGCATCAGCGTTGATCGTCTTTGAATTCTCCTTCTCCTCCAAATCTATAGCATTGACCTTGCAGACATCTACACATTTTCCGCATTTCGTACAGTGTTCCATATCTATAAGAGGTGCAAGAGGTACTCCTTGAGGAATTGGACGATAAATGGCCTTCCGCGTTCCTCCACGAAATGCATATTCATCTGGCGCTTCTTCATCACAGACATTAATGCATTCAAGGCACACAACACATCGGTCCAAATTGACGTAGCGAGGTTTCGATTTGATTGTAACTTTGAATCCATCATCCAACTCAGTAATTGACTTAACTTCTGCTTGAGTGTACAACTTGAGATTCTTCTTTTCTGTTACTAAAGCACGATACTGACATTTTCGATGGTGACCATCATACATCTCACCACTTGCATCAAGACATAATGCACAATCACCGGTCGGAAAGACACGACCTAGGTGTGTAGAGAGACCTCCAATAATAGGTTCTTTTTCGATTAGATTAACAGTGATTCCTAAATCAGTAAGTTGTTGTGTCACCTGTATTCCAGCTAGACCAGCACCAATAACAACTGCGTTCTTTGCCATTTCTATGCACCTCCAATCTTTTCTAATAACTCAGTGAGTTTGACACGGTGGTATCTTCTTTGATTTTCAGTAACAGTCTCAGTCAAGCCCATTGAAAGCGCCAACAATTCACCCAAGTATAATACCGGAATATTGAATTCTGTTTCAGATAGTGCTTCCACTTTCCCCTGCTGTGTTTCCATCTGAGTATAACATGTAGGGCAGACAACTACAATAGCATCGGCACCTGATGCTTTGATGTTCTTCAGATGCTTTGATGTGATTGTCAATGACGTCTGCTCATCGCCAGGCATTATAGGAGCTCCACAGCAAGCCATTTTATCTTCAAATTCTGCGACTTCTGCTCCTGTCGCTCGAATGATTTCATCCATCCATTGTGGATTATCCGCATGATCCATATTGGTTGCTTCTAGAGGTCTCACAAGATGGCATCCATAGTGAGGTGCAATCTTTAGCTGCTTCAAAGGATTTGATACTTGCTTCTGAATTGCTTCAATTCCAATATCATTATGAAGCACATGCAGAAGGTTCTTGACTGTGTGAGTTCCTGTGACCTCTAAACCTGATTTTTTGAGGCGTTTATTTATTCTGTCTTTCAGTTCTGTATCTTCATGAACCATATGATTTGCAACTGCTAGGGTGTGAAAACATCCACTACACATGGCAACAGTATCATTCCCTAAAGCTTCACTTACTGCAACATTTCTTGCAGCAATTGTTACCCATGCTTCAAAGTCAACTCCAGTAAACGTTGTTGGTTCTGGACAGCAAGAGTGATCTGGTGTCGTTTCCAATTCAACATTCAACTTCTTGAGAACTTCACGCATCGTCAATTCAAAATGTGGGAGTCTGTATGGAATCATACAACCTGGGAAGTAAGTGTATGTATGTTTTTTACTCATCCTCATTACCTCCAAAGTTTGATTCAACTTTATCCAGTCTACTTACAATTCCAATATCAGCAAGCATTTCTACGATCATATCCATAGGTGGTGTTCCAAGATCAGGGAGTCCCATCTTCTCACGAGTCTTAAGCATCGGTGGACTGACAAGCAAGCTCCTACCAATTGTTGTAATGTTCCTAGCTCGGTCCAAAGCAGCAGCAGGAACATTTCCTGTCATTAGCCCACGAACCTTGGCTAGAATGAGTATATGCGGTATCTTGACATGCTCTGGACAATGAACTTCACATTGTTCACATGTCAAGCAGTCCCATACCAATTGTTCCGCTGCAATCAATTCATCACTAAGTAGAATCTTTTGCAAAAACAGTCTCGGATTAAATGAAGGTTCAATATCTGCTACAGGACAAGCACTAGTACAACGACCACATTGATAGCATCGTAGCAATGTCTTACCTTCAGGTTGGTCTAGAAGCCATGTTCTGAAATTAAGGTTTAATTCGCTGGTAACCATATTAGTTACGACCCGTTGGTTCTTGGACTTAGCCTCTGCGTTGATAAAGGTCGATATATATAGACATCGCCCTGTACCATAGATTTCTTTTAAAAGGGTCAAAACATAGGTTTACTGGTTGTGACATATTTTATCTAAATTTGTGAAAGTTTAACTAGCTAGCCACTTAAGCAGTTGCGGGAAAGATGGAATCTGTAATTAGTAAATGTGGTAATCAATGCTCAAGTTGTCCATGGGGAGTATGGATTCGCAGAAACCAATCCGATGATGAATGGGATTCTTTTGCTGAGGATGTAAAGGTACACTTGGGATATTCTCCTGCGAAGAATCCTTGTCATGGGTGCCAGACGCCTACTGAGAACTTAGCAAAAGATGTTGGAGTTCATAATTTTCTGAGAGGCTGCTCTGTACGTAAATGTGCTTTTTTCAATGATTTCGAAAATTGTGCATACTGCTCACGATACCCTTGTGATAAAATCAAAGAACTGAATATTAGTAATAGTAAGGAACGTGTAGAACAACGCACAGGTAAATCCATACCTGACGATAAGTACATGGCATATGTTCGGGTTTTTGAGGGACAAAAAACACTTGATGAAATTCGTAAGGAATTGGCCTCTGATCAAATATTGGAAGTCAAACCAATCGAACAAAAAGACCTCAAGGTTGTTGCGTTTCCTAATGTGAGGAAGAGCCACATGAAATACAAACAGCTTCATGATGCACTTACGAAGATTATTACTTCTGAGTTAGGATTGACCGATATTGATACTGTTGCCATTCAAGAAATGCTGGAGAAACGTCGTGCAGTTCTTCTAAGATTATTATGGATGGTATCATTATATGGTGTCGTTGATGGCGAAACAATATCCATTGATTCAATCACTATCAACACTCACAAGAAGGGAACATCGGGTTTTCCGACGACTGAAGGAGCTTGGATTAGGTGGTTAGAGATTCTTTCAACAGCTGGAATCGAAGGAGAGTTGAAGCTAGCTCCAATAGATAAGAGTGATCTCGTCACTCCTATAGGATGGTTGAGGGATCGAATACCCGGTTCCAATGACCCTAGTTTTCATCTGAAGATATCTCTTGACGATAAACGAGGTGGATTCGAATCTTTGAAACTACTTCAATCCTATGCTAAGCTACTAGAAGAGGAATATGGGAATAGATCGTTTAGCGTCTTCAAGAAAGCCGATATGAGATTCATTGAAAAGAATTAGGTCGTGTTAACGGTATCGAAAATCAGAAAGCAGATTCACACAGACTTAAGAACTCAAAGAAATCCAGTCCGGAAAAAGAAGATCGCTGGATACCTCAAAACGTCATCACTAGAATTTATAGGGGTGGAACTTCCAGATATTCACAAAATCGTCAGGAAGAACATCAAGGGATTGAATTTTGATGAAATGCCAGAACTCATGAATGAACTTTGGAAGATTGAAACTTTTGAAACCCGCCTTGCTGCTATCGATATTATGAAAGTGTATGGAAAGAAAGGTTCGATTGACTTAGCAATGTCGATGGCTGACCGCTGGATTGATGACGCAGACACTTGGGCAATAACCGACCCACTATGTTCACCAACAATTGGCTCAATGATTATCAGTGAACCAAAAGTGGAGTCTATATTGGAATCATGGAAAGATTCAGAGAATTTCTGGCGCCGTCGATGCTCATTTCTGCCTTACCTGTTCCTCACTCTTAAAACACAGTATAAACCTGAATATGCCACGAAGATTCTCGAAGCAGTCACTCCTCATATTTCCGATAAGGAATTCTTCGTTGGCAAAGCTGCAGGATGGGTTCTCCGTGAATTGAGCAAGAGAAATCCTGACTTAGTTAGAATATACTTTGAGAAACATCGGTCTATGATAACCAAACTTGTGCTACGTGAAGGGATGAAGAAACTCTAGGAACATTGTTTCCTCATCATAATCAGTCAAGTTCTATCTACCGTCATGTTTTCTTCTTGAGTATCAAAATTACTACAATTAGAATTACTGCTAATGAAGCAAAACTAACTATCAGGATTAGAGTGGTTTCTATTGGAGGATTGGTTCCCTCACTAGTTGTTGTAGTGGGTTCTGTTGTAATGATAGAGGTAGTAGTAGATATAGTAGTAGAGGTAGTAGTAGTCGTTGTGGTTGTTGGTTCCTGAACTGTAACGAAAACCGTCCTTGATGTTGTTTGTCCACTAGTGTCAACAAGCACAATAGTGTAATTATACACCCCTATTGCTAATCCATTAACATATGTCGTGACTGGCAATCCGTCCCAAGGATTGAAAGCATAGATTGATGAATTCTTGTACACAGTGTAGTTTGATGGATTCAAATCTATTGCGTTCCATAAGATTGAATGACCAGTACTTCCTACATTGTATACAATGTCTTCGTTGGGCCCTTCAAAAGCAGGTGTAATGTCAAACACAAAAACAAACACTGTACTACTTGCACTGTTACCATTTGTGTCATTGACCATTATTGTGTAATTGTACTCTCCAATTTGTAGTCCATCTATTGAGATCTGAGGAATAGCACCAGTCCAAACACTCCAACTATCCAAGGTTTCATCTATGTAGAGATAGTATGCAAATGGATTAGCATCAGATACAACCCAAGTGATAAAGTGGCCTGTGGTATCGAAATTGTAATACTGGTCATCAGGGAACCAGATTATTGGCGCATAATCGTAAATTGTCACCCAAACAGTGTCCTGTGAATAAGTGCCAAAAGTCCCATTAACGAACAACGTGTATTTGAATGTTCCAAGTGAAGAAGTATTAACATTCACAGTTATTTCAGATCCATTCCAGTTCCCCTCTCTATAAACGACATCATCAATGTATATAATGAAATAGTCTGATTCTGATGCGGATGATGACCAAGTGAAAGATGCTCCGACAGAATCAAATTGGAAGCTCTCATTATTGTGATCAGGAAGATACACTGCTGGACTTCGTGGATATCTGTCTATATTGACTCCTGGACCTGGAATTGAATATACGCCGGATCCTATATAATCGTCCCACCAGTTACCCCTGAAGACACTATCATCCCATGTGTTTGTGTTCTCATAGGCATATCCATTGCCATCGAGATTCATAGAAAGGTTGTTCTCGAAGATTGTGTTGTAATCCGAATAGGCATCTAGGTAGATTCCATATGCTGAGTTTCCTTCCAATGTATTATTGATTACTTGAAAGTAATCACCATAATAAAATGAAATTCCATCTGCTTGATTATGCGACACTGTGTTTCCAATGATTTCACCATGAGTAGATTTGGTGCAATCTATTCCGTCATTCTTATTATTCGCAATCGTCCCATCACGAATGGTAATCCAGTCTGAGTAGTATAACTTGATACCAATATACGAATTGGATAAAATATCACAATCATAAATTGTCGAATTATCATAGTGGAATGTGTCGATTGCTTGGTAGTTATTTTCGAATGAACAATGAGAGAAATTGAGGTTAGCTGTAACACTTAGGTATGTACCATACGTATTGGATGAAATCACACTTTCATTTACCACAAAATCAGAGCAGGAGAAAAGATGCAATCCGCGCCCAGAGTCTAGAATTGTGACATTCTTTAGTATGCACTTATTTGAGTAATACGCCACAAATGCTGTAGTTGTTGAATTTTGAATCGTACTGTTCTCCAATTTGCACGTGTTACAATCCTGAAGTCGCAGACCAATGTCATTATCTGCAAGAGTGTTTTCGGTGATATTACAATTTGTTGAATATACAATTGCAATACCCATGGAAGCTCTGCTGATATCATGGTTTTTGATTTCTATGTGAGTTGAATTCACAATAATAATCTGTCCCAATGAATTATCATCTAGCGTTAGGTTTGATGCTTCATAGAAATATCCTAAGGGTTTACCGTTGACGGTTGTTTTTGCGAAATTGTGTACCCAGTTATTCGCAGAATCACCGGCGATATAAATCCCGCAATTCTCCATTGTAGTTTCTGTGATATTGCAAAAGTCTGATACATGGAGATAGACTCCCCTCAATTGGTTTGAGATAGTAGTCGAGTTCACTGTACTATTATTGCAGTAGTAGAATGCAATCCCTGTATCCGTCTGCGACATTGTACCACCTTGAATCACTAGTCCTGTACAATATGCCGCAAGTATCTGACCGTATGAATCGCCTTCAATAACCGTATTATTTACGTTGAAGAAATATCCTAGATCTTTACCATTAACTTGATTTCCTATTACTGTGTGGTTGTAATCAAGTATATCATCACTAATACACTCGAGGCCGTCATTCACAAATACATTGCTCGTTAGATAACAATTACGTGCATGATAAAGATAGAAACCGAAGTTCGAGTTTCCACTGATATAATTACTGCGTACTATTGCACCTTCTCCCGTGTTCCAATATACTCCATATCCTTTATTGTTGTAAATAGTGTTATTCTCGAATATTATATTATCATTGCCAGAGCTTCTGAATCCTACATTATAATTGTCGTGAAAAGTATTGTTAGAAACTGTCACCGAAGAACATACGGAAACAATTGCGCCGGTTGAAGAATTGCAGAATATGTTCTGATGTATTTCTCCAGAAGTGCAGGAAGACATGTACAATCCAACGGGCGTGTTCCAAAAGGTATTGTTTTCAAATCTGTTATTGGAGAATGCACAATATATACCATACGATACTGTATCGTGAATTCTGTTGTGAGTAACTACACAATTGCTAGTAGTTGATAGTTGAATTGCATATTTGTCGCAATTGGAAATAGTGTTGTTTGTGATTACCAAACCATTTGTCTGAAGTACAGAGATTCCATACTCGGCTGACTCTATTATGCAATCTTCTATTCTACCGTGGTCAGCATGATTGATATGGATTCCATCTCTATGGCTATATTCTGGATGAAGGTAACAATTTCGAATTACATAGTACTTACTTGTATAAATGATGTATAGACAATCGAAATTGCCACTTATTTCCAGATTTTCGATTACGTATGGATTTGCTTCGGTACCTGAACCTGGGATATTCTGTTCTTCCCAATCAAGGTCATCTGAAATTGAAATCCTATCATGCGATTCATATGAAGGCAAGTATGGTACCTTTTCTACTGATTCCATTTTTACAATTGGTTGATTCACTATCTCATTCTGAACAGAAGGATTACATCCATATTGTGAAAATAGTGGGCTTATTGCTATCATTCCTATTACAATAAGACTGAGAATTCCAATATGGTTCAATCTAAGCACTCCAACACCACCACGATGCTATAATCTGTCAGATAACTATAGCAATATTTACTTTTCGAAAAAAGAAACTCTTCCTACATGATTTCAACTATGTGTCAAAAGATAAAAGAGAAAAAAAAGAAGGAAACTAGAAGGCGAGTTGGGATAACGTCGCAAGCGCTTAATCCAATCATGAGGTCCTAGACCTCTTCGCCTTCCCCTGGCTTTTGCAACTCAGCAATTCTTTCATCGATGTGACCTATTCGGTCTTGAAGATGTGACTTGTGAGCCTCGAGTCGCTTGATCTTAGTTTCTTTGCTCTCGTGGCAATCGCAACCTCCTTCCATCATCATGAAGTGCCTTGGATGCATGCCAAATCCGTAAGCGTAGCCTTTCCGCATATTCGGTTGGTGTGGATCACACATTATTCTTTTTTCACCTCCCTGCTAGATGTATCGCTTTTGAGCTCTGCTAGATGTTTATTCACCCACTCAAGCTCTTCCAGAAGATGTTCTTTGTATTCTTTAAGAAATTCCAAATTCCTTCCACTACATTTGGGTGAGCATGATCGTTTCATATATGCAAAACCAATAGGACTTCGATTTTCCATGACCTGATCAAGTAGAATCTGGGTAGTTTCTCCTCTAGTCGAATCGCTTAGAAAGAACCAGAAGCTGTCCTGTTTATGCATCTCATCCCCCAAATGCAGAAGTGCATGAGTGAGTATCTTCTGACCTTTTTCAGTAAGTTGGTATTCAATTGCATCAGGTCGATCTTCTTGATAGACCTTTTTTCCCTTGATCAGTCCTCGTAGAACAAGTCTTCGAAGAGCTGGGTAGAGTGTACCACTCTTGATTTCCCAACCTCCAAGCTGTTCTTGAAGACCTGAGAGAATTGCATACCCATGTGCAGGATTACGTCTGAGCTGCGCGAGAATTAGAACCTCGACTCGACTTAGACGTCTTCCCGGTGAGCCCATGCTCCTAGGTCCGTGAAGCTCCAATATATAGACACCAACTTATGTAGAGTTCTACATAGGGTATGTAGATGTCTACATATAAGGATTAGCTTCCGAACTTATTACTCCTGAATTAACCCCCTAAGAATTTCATCTTTCTCTCGACTAATGAAATTAAGAATGGTCCACAAACTGAAGGAATTGTTTGAGTCTGGGTTTGTGTTCATCTGACTACTACTCGATGCATCTCCATAAAATTGAGAGAATCCTACTTAAGTCAGTTAACAGAGGGATTGAATTATGATTGAAGTTTCTCTGGTTCAGGCAAAACAATTCATCCTTGATATTCAGGGGCTCCGAACCGAGAAACCGAGTAAGAGTGTTGTCGATGTTGCTGGACGAATTCATAATATCCAGATTGATACAATATCTGTGGTATCACGGAGTCACAATCTAATTACTTTCAACCGATTTCCAGAGTACGAAGAGGGAATGATTTGGGATGTGGAGAAAGAGGGCCACCTGTTTGAATATTGGTCTCATGCTATGTGTATGATGCCCATAGAAACCTATCCTTTCTATGCATGGCGAAGGAAATTCTATCCAGGGAAGCGAACTAAGAAATGGGCTGTGGAGCAAAAAAACTTAATCAACCAAGTGTATCAACATGTGAAAAAGAATGGCGCGATTAACAGTGCATCGATAGGTGAAACAAAGGAAGGTAATACCGGGTGGTGGGATTGGAAAATCGAGAAACAAGTCCTAGAATATCTCTTCACAATTGGGAAACTAATGGTTGCATACAGAGGCGGATTCCAAAAATACTATGACCTTACTGAACGAGTGTTGCCAAATCATATAGATTCTGAACCCATGACTGACGCAGAAGCTGCGACGTTTGTTGTTGATTCTTCGCTTGGTTCACTCGGTCTCGGTTGTTATGATGACATACGAACCTATCATAATAAGCTACCTTCTCAGGAGCTTTGGAAGGGGAGAAAGGAAAAGATCGAAGCATACATGGATCAACGAGTTAGTGAGGGAGATCTGGAAGAGGTTGCAATTGAAGGTCGCGATGAACGTTACTTTATGCTTGCTTCTAATATTGCCAAGTTAGAATCTGGGAGTCAATTGAATTTAGACAACGCACCTGTAAAGATACTCACACCATTTGACAACATCGTGAGGGAACGAGCATTTGCCAAACGAATCTGGAACTTTGACTACAAGATAGAATGTTATGTTCCTGCTCCTGATAGAGTCTTTGGATATTTTGTTCTTCCAATTCTTGACAAAGCTGAGTTAGCAGGAAGACTAGACGCGAAAGCTCATCGGAAGGAGGGAATTCTCGAAGTAAAAGCCCTATATCTTGAGAATGATGAACTCCGAACTGCAGAAGGATTAGAACGTTTACAAAAAGGCTTAGTTGACTTTGCGCAGTTTCATAATTGCGATTCAATCAACGTCGGAAAGGTTACGCCAAGGAAATATAGCAAGAAAATCCGCAATCTATTCGACTATTAGAAATGACCCAACATGAAATCTTAATTATCCTCGAAGCGAACAATCATTAACCTTATCTATGCAGATTAGAATTCATAAACAGAGAGCCATTTGTGGGGAATGGATTTCTGACATGTAATGAAGGCCTCATAAATAAAGGCATGCGGAAGGTAACATAATGAAAGATCAGGACGATGGCAGTAAAATCATGAAAGCAGTGCTCATTGGTGATGGGGCTGTTGGGAAGACAAGCATTCGCCGCAATTATCTTGGAGAAGATTTCACCGAAGGTCATATTGCTACTATTGGAGTCGATTTGGCAACCAAGAGAGTTCTATTTGAACAAGAAATCGTCAAATTCATCATTTGGGA
>Ga0307423_1001288_pt1 | contig 15323 bp, 13 predicted proteins | sample SalMarWE160310MG_FD_202154 | JGI IMG/M metagenome (GOLD analysis project Ga0307423, IMG submission 202154) | Salt marsh sediment microbial communities from the Plum Island Ecosystem LTER, Massachusetts, United States - WE1603-10 | ecosystem: Environmental > Aquatic > Marine > Intertidal zone >...
CCGCCGGGCTTCCGGAGTCGAGCAGCGGTACCACCATGTCGGCTTCGACCGGATGCTCCCGGGCGAGCGCGCGCCCGAGATCCTTCCGAAACGCGTAGACGTTCCCGCCGCGAAGGTTCGAGTCGGGACGTGCGAAGTAGATGTACTCGAAGATACAGAACGACTCCCGCTCGGCTTTCGGGAAGGGACGCAGCGAGCGCAGTCTTCCGCGCCGGATCACCACCACCTCGCCGGGATCCAGATGCCGCTCGATCCGGCCGCCGATCAGATCGAGGGCGCAGGTCTCGCTCGCGACCACCCAGGCCCCGTCGAGACGACCCAGGACCAGGGGCCGAAAGCCGTTCGGATCGCGCGCCGCGACCAGGGCGTCGTGAGTGAGCATCACCACCGAGAAGCCGCCCTTCACCCGGGAGAGCGCGTCGATCAACCGCTCCTCCAGACTCCCCTCCCGGGAGCGGGCCAGCAGGTGCACCATCACCTCGCTGTCGCAGGTGGTGCTGAAGATCGCGCCGCGGCCTTCGAGCTCTTTGCGAACCGCCACGGCGTTCACCAGGTTTCCGTTGTGGGCGAGGGCGACGGGGCCACCGTCGGTGTTTGCACAGAAGGGCTGGGCGTTTCGGAGCAGGCTCCCCCCGGACGTGGAGTAACGGACATGGCCGATCGCGTGACGGCCGGGAAGCCTGGCGAGATTCTGCTCGTTGAACACGTCCGAGACGAGACCCATGGCGCGGTGAACGAAGTGCTCACCGGCCTGAGTGGAGCAGATGCCGGCGCTCTCCTGCCCCCGGTGCTGGAGAGCGTAGAGGCCCAGGTAGCTGATCTTTGCGGCCTCGGGGTGCCCGTGGACGCCGAATACCCCGCACTCGTCCCTGATCCGATCCTCGTCACGCTCGCAAGCCAGGTCAGGCAGTGTTTTCACCTGCCTCGATGACAATCGTGAGTGGCCTCGGCTCATCGGCGGACGCTCCTGCTGCCGCTAGCTGGCCCAGAAGTAGGTGTAGGCAAGCATCAGATAGTACATCACGGGAATCGCGAGGAGACTGGAATCGATCCGGTCGAGGATACCGCCGGTCCCCGGCAGCAACGCACCCGTATCCTTGACCGCGGCATCGCGCTTGAGGAGCGACTCCACCAGGTCTCCGATGATCCCGACGGAGGCGAGGATCACCGCGAGCACCCCACAGACCACCCAGCTGATCGGGGCAGTGATACCAGGAATCAGGATCTCGAAGACCGCCTTGCAGGCGAAGGCGACGCCGATCCCCGCGATCACAGCCCCAATGGCCCCCTCCACCGTCTTCGCCGGACTGATCCTGGGTGCGAGCTTGTGTCTTCCGTAGGCACGACCGGCGAAGTAGGCACCCGCATCACCCGCGATGACGATGGCGATGCTGAAGAACAGATAGAAGATTCCGACCTCGGGGAGCATCCCGGCCACCGCGGCCTCCCCCCACTTCCCCTCCACCACCCGGTGGAAGTCGCGAAGAACGACCGCATGGGAGAGCAGCCAGCCCACGTAGAAGATGCCGAAGAAGGTGCCGGAGATGCTGGCGAGCGAGTCGGCGATCCGCGCCTTGCCGAGCTGGGCGACCATCACGCCGAGCAGGACGACGCTCATCAGGATGGTGGTGTGGTACTCGCTCCCCACGAAGGCCACCACGGGCAGGGAGGCGCCGGCGATGATTCCGAAGCCGCGGAGCGGATGGGCGCCCTTCGCCTCGATCAGCTGATAGAACTCGCTGAGGCCCATCGCCGTGACGACCACGACCGTGGCGAGCACCCAGTAGCCACCCCTGAAGATCACGTAGGTGACCACCGGGATCAGCACCGCCGCGGTCAACAAACGAAGCTGCAGATTGGTGGCGATCCACCTGGGGCTCCGCTGTTCGATGGGCGTCGAGGGCTTCGGGTGGATCGGCTCCTCGCGGGCGGGCGTCGCTTCCGTCAATCTTCAGTCCCCCGTGTGGCCGAAACCGCCGGGGCCCCGGCGTGTCGCATCGAGATCCAGCTCCTCGTCCCACTCCACCTGCGCCACCGGTGCGACGACGAGCTGGGCGATGCGATCGCCCCGCCGGATGACGTAGGGCTTGGGTCCCGAATTCCAGACGATGACCTTCAGCTCTCCGCGATAGTCCGAGTCTACCGTACCGGGGGCGTTCGGGAGCATCAGGCCGTGCTCGAGGGCCAGCCCGCTGCGCGGCCGCACCTGGGCCTCGTAGCCCGGCGGCAGGGCGATCCGCACCCCGGTCGGGATCAGGGCGCGCTCCCCGGGCGCCAGCACCCGCTCGCCCTCCACGGACGCGTGGAGATCGCAACCCGCCGACCCCTCGGTCGCGTAGGTCGGAAGCGGCAGATCCCCGGCTCCCGGAAGGCGGGCGATCGCGACCCGAACCGCCACGGTCTCAGGCCCGGGCAATGGCGTCGGCCAACGCCTCCTTGCGGGAGAGGCGGATTCTGCCGCTGGGGTCGATGTCGATGCACTTGGCGAGAACCTCGTCGCCCTCGGCCAGGACATCGGTCACCGAGTCCACCCGGCCCTCGGCCAGGTGACTGATGTGGATCAACCCGTCGGTTCCAGGGAAGATCTCGACGAAGGCGCCGAAATCGGTGATCCGCTTGACCTTGCCCAGATAGACCTTGTCGATCTCGGCCTCCTGGGTGAGCTCGTCCACCATCGCTCGGGCCCGTTGCAGGGATTCGAGGTCTGGCGCGAAGATTCCCACCTCTCCGTTGTCGTTGACGTCGATCTTGGCGCCGCTCATCTCCTGGATGCCGCGGATGACGCGCCCACCGGGCCCGATGATGTCACGGATCCGGTCCGGCTTGATGGTGATCACCTCGAGACGCGGAGCCCACTTCGAGAGGTCGACCCGTGCCTTGAACCCCTCGAGCTCGGTCCGGGTCTCGGACTCCATGCAGTCGAGGATGTGGAGACGACCCTCGCGAGCCTGCTCGAGGGCCTCCTCCATCACCTTCCAGTCGACACTCTCGATCTTGATGTCCATCTGGAGGGCGGTGATGCCCTCGCGGGTTCCGGCGACCTTGAAGTCCATGTCGCCGAGGTGGTCCTCGTCGCCGAGAATGTCCGAGAGAATCGCGTGGCGCTCGCCGGATTCGATGAGCCCCATGGCGATTCCGGCCACCGGCGCCTTCAGCTCGACGCCGGCGTCCATCAGGGACAGGGTCGCTCCGCAGACGGTCGCCATGGACGAGGAACCGTTCGACTCGAGCACCTCGGACACCACGCGAACCGTGTAGGGAAAGTCCTCCTGGGAAGGCAGCACCGCCTGGATCGCACGTTCGGCGAGGTTCCCGTGGCCGACGTCCCGACGCGAGGGACCGCGCAGGAACTTCGCCTCGCCCACCGAGAAGGGCGGGAAATTATAGTGGAGCATGAAGTGCTTGCTGGAGCGCTCGGTGAGGGCATCGATGGTCTGGGCATCGGCGGAGCTACCGAGCGTGGTGTAGACCAGGGCCTGGGTCTCGCCCCGGGTGAAGAGCGCCGCACCGTGGGCGCGCGGCACCGCCCGCACCTCACAGGCGATCTGCCGGACGTCCCTGGAAGAACGCCCGTCGATCCGGACCCCGTCGCCGAGAATCCGCTCGCGCACCAGCTGGGAACGCAGGTCGTGGAGACTCCCCTTCACGTCGGCGAGGAGCTTGCGGAGCCCTGCCTGGCGCTCCTCGACGGCCTCCAGGGAGTCGAGCGCCACCTTCTGCTTCCGGTACTCGCCTCTGAACTGTTCGACCACCGCCCGCTCGACGGCGGCGATCCTGTCGTAGCGCTCGGCTTTGGCTCGAATCGCCACGGCCTCGCGGAGATCCGCCTCGGCCTTCTCACGCACCTGCGCGTCGATCTCGGCGCGGGCGTCTGGGACCGGGATCTCGCGCTTGGGTCTTCCGACCTTCGCCGCCAGATCAGCCTGGATGTCGATCAGGGGCTGGATCTGCTGGTGGGCGAACTGGAGTGCCGCCAGCACTTCCGCCTCCGTCGCCTCCTTGGCGCTCCCCTCGACCATCACCAGCGCGTCCCGACTCCCCGCCACGATCAGGTCCATCTCGGATTCCGCCAGCTGGGAATTCTCCGGGTTCACCAGGAGCTCGCCCTCGAGCTTCCCGACCCGCACCGCAGCGATCGGCCCCAGGAAGGGGAGATCGGAGATGACCAGCGCCGCAGAGGCCCCGATCAAGGCGGGAATGTCCGGGTGGGTGGCGCCGTCGGCGGCGAGCACCGTCGCGAGAATCTGGGTCTCGTCTCTGTACCCGTCGGCGAAGAGCGGGCGGATGGAGCGGTCGATGAAGCGGCAGACGATGATCTCGCGATCCGCCAGCCGCCCCTCCCGTTTGAAGAATCCCCCGGGAATCTTGCCGGCCGCGGAGGTCTTCTCCACGAAATCCACGGTGAGGGGAAAGAAATCGATTCCTTCCCGCGGTGTGCCTGATGTTGCCGCGACGAGCACGACCGTGTCCCCATAGCTCACGACGGCGGCCCCGGCCGCCTGCTTGGCCACACGCCCGGTCTCGATCGAGAGCGTGCGGCCACCGATCTGGGTGGACACGGTGGTGGGTTCAAACCAATAGGGCATCAGAAATGGTCTCCTCCCCGGCCCAATCGCGGAGATCGGGTTTCGGAGTCATGAGGCGGTGGAATACGGGGATCGAGGGGAGACGGAATGCGGGATCTGGGATACGCGAAGACGAACCGGCTTCGCGAATCACGGACTCCCACATTCCGCGTCGGCGCGACCCGCGCGCCCACCTCTTTCAGAAAAGTCCGCCTGTCTCTCAGGCGGGGTGCCGCTCTCTCCTTCTAGCGGCGCAGACCCAACTGCTTGATCAGGGTCTGGTAACGCCCGGAGTGGTAACCCCGGAGATAGTTCAGCAGCCTTCGCCGCTGGCTCACCAGCTTGAGCAGGCCACGACGCGAGTGATGATCCTTCTTGTGCGTCTTGAAATGCTCGGTGAGTTCGTTGATCCGTTCGGTCAAGATCGCCACCTGGACCTCCGGCGAGCCGGTATCCGTCTCATGGGTCCGGAAGCTCTGGATGACCTCTCGCTTGCGTTCAGCGGCAATCAAGGTCGTGTGTCCCTTCGCGCTCCTCGGGTCGCATCGGCTTTCGGTTCCCCGGGTGACCCGATGCAGAGCACGAGATCGCTGTAAGTGGCCGCAAGGTTTATCAAAGCCGCCCCTGTGCCGCCAGCACCCGGAGCGGGTGCAGAAGGCGGTCCGGGCGAAGCTCCATCACCGCAAGCAGTGTACCGGAGGGGGCCAGGGCGGCCAATCGGTCTCCGGGACGCGGTGGCGTACCCGACTCGAAGGGACCGGAGGCCTCGGCGACGGGAATGTCACCTCCGTGGCCGACCCGTCGTGCCTGGTCCACCCGGAGCTTCACCAACGGGAGGCCCAGGACCCGTTCTGGGGTGATCAGCCAACTCTCGCAGTCCCCCCGCTCCGCGGCCGTCTCGAGATCCTCCACCGAGGCAGCCTGACCCAGGAGAAAGGGCCCGGTGCAGGTGCGCCGGAGCCCGGACAGGTGCGCGCCGCAGCCCAGGCGCTCACCCAGATCCGAGGCCAGGGTCCGTACATAGGTGCCCGGAGAGCAGGAGATCTCGATTCCGATCTCGGGCGGCACGTAGTGATGCATCTCCAGGGAGTCGATCCGTATCGGGCGCGGCGCGCGCTCCACCTCCTCGCCCCGGCGGGCCAGGCGATAGAGGGGCACCCCGCCCTTCTTGACGGAGCTGAACATGGGCGGGACCTGCAGGGTCTCGCCGAGAAACTCCGCCAGGGCCTCTCGGACCACCCTCTCGGAGGGAAGGGGACCGTCATGTTGGCTCAGCACCCGGCCCTCGGCGTCGAACGTGTCCGTAGCGACACCGAGTCGAATGCTCCCCACGTAGACCCTGGGTCCTTGGGCGACGAAAGGCGCCAGCTTCGTGGCCTCCCGGATGGCGAGGGGAAGCAGCCCTGTCGCCAGCGGGTCGAGGGTGCCGAGATGTCCCACCCGGCGGATGCCGAGCCAGCGACGAGCTGCGTCGACCACTTCGTGAGAGGTCCAACCCACGGGCTTGTCGACGACGAGGAAGCCGCTGGGGCCGGGCCGATCGCTGCGCTTCCTGCTACTTCTGCGCGCCATCCTGGATCTCTCGTAGAAGAGAGAGGGTCGCCTCGCCCAGCGCCAGCGAAGAATCGTAGCGGAAGCGGAGCTCGGGAACCCTCTTCAGCTCGAGAACCTGAGCGAGCCGATGGCGCAGAAACCCGGCGGCGCTCTCGAGCCCCGCCTCGCTGGTCGAGAGCTCGTCGGAGTTCTTCGACTCCACCGCGCTCCAGTAGACACGGGCGTTGGAGAGATCCGGAGAAACATCCACCTGGGTCAGGGTCACGAGACCGATTCGCGGATCGGTGGTCTCTTCGTGCAGCAGTCGCGCCAGCTCGGCCCGGATCTGCTCTCCAATCCGCTCGGTGCGGCGGCTCATAGCACTTCCACTTCCTGATCGATCACCTCGGCCAGATGCAGGTCCTCGATGAAATCGATGGTCTTCTCGAGCCTTCTTCTCGCGCTCTGGCTGTCACCGGAAACAGTACAGATCCCGAGAACCACGTGCTGCCAGGTTCCCTGCCCTCCCACCTCCGCGACGGCCACGTTGAAGCGATTTCGCACCCGCTGGCTGATCGCGCGCACCACGCCTCTCTTCTGTTTGAGGGACTGGGAACCGTGAACGTGCAACTCGACGCGGGCTGCCCCAATGACCATCAGAGCTCGGCCGGCTGCTCCTCGTGCTCGAAGGCCTCGATTACATCGCCGATCTTCAAGTCGTTGAAGCCTTCGATGGCGATGCCGCACTCGAAACCCGACTGGACCTCGCGGACGTCTTCCTTGAAGCGCTTCAGTGATCCGAACCTGCCCTGGTAGACCTGGACGCCGTCGCGAACCAGCCGACAACGGATGTTGCGCCGCATCGCGCCTTCGGTCACGTAGCAGCCCGCGATGGTACCGATCCTGGGGATCGTGAAGGTCTTCCGTACCTCCGCCTGCCCGACGACCACTTCCCTCACGTTCGGCGGGAGCAGACCGACCATGGCGGCGCGGATCTCATCGATCACCTCATAGATGACCTGGTAGAGGCGGACGTCGACGCCCTGGCTCTCTGCGGCCGCCCGCGCGGCGGGATCGGGCCGGACGTGGAAGCCCACCACGATGGCGGCGCTGGCCGAGGCGAGCTGCACGTCACTCTCGGTGACCGCACCGACCGCGGCGTGGATCACGCTCAGCTTCACCTTCTCCGTGGGCAGCTGCAGGAGCGAATCGCGCAGCGCCTCGGCGGAACCCTGGGTGTCGGCCTTGATGATGACGTTGAGCTCCTTGACGCCGCTCTCCCCGGCCTCTGCAAAGAGATCCTCGAGGGTGACCCGCGGCTTGGGCGCCTCCACCCGGCCGCGGAGCCGGCTCTCGCGGTGGGTGGCGATGTCCTTGGCGATGCGCTCGTTCTCGACGCCGTTCAGCAAGTCGCCAACCTCGGGGAGACCGGAGAATCCAACGACCTGGACTGGCATCGAGGGTCCGGCCTCCTTCAGGACCTTGCCATGCTCGTTCAACATGGTGCGAACGCGTCCGTGAATCGTTCCGATCACGACCGCGTCACCGCGCCGCAGCGTTCCCTCCTTCACCAGGACCGTCGCCACCGGGCCGCGACCCCTGTCGAGCTGTGACTCCAGCACCACGCCCTCTGCGCGACGATCCGGGTCGGCCTTGGGCTCGTTGAGCTCCGCCTGGAGGGCCACCGCCTCGAGGAGCTTGTCGAGGCCCGTCTTCTTGGTCGCCGAGACCTCCACGGCGAGCACGTCGCCTCCGAATTCCTCCGTGACCAGACCGTGCTCCATCAACCTCTGCCGTGTCATCTGTGGGTTGGCATCGGGGAGATCGCACTTGTTCAAGGCCACGACGATCGGCACATCCGCCGCCTTGGCGTGATCGATCGCCTCGACGGTCTGGGGCATGATGCCCTCGGTCACAGCAATCACCAGGATCACCAGGTCGGTGACCTGGGCGCCGCGGGCCCGCATGGCGGTGAAGGCGGCATGACCCGGGGTGTCGATGAAGGTGAGTGTGTGGCCTTCGACAGTGACCTGGTAGGCGCCGATGTGCTGAGTGATGCCTCCCGCCTCGCTGGCCACGACGTCGGTCTGGCGCAGGGCGTCGAGGAGCGAGGTCTTGCCGTGGTCGACGTGACCCATGACGGTGACGACCGCCGGGCGCGGCTGGAGATTCTCCCGCTCGGATTCGCCGTCGGAGACCGCCAGGTATGCGCCCTCCTGGAAACCCACGTCCTGGACCTCGTAACCGAACTCCTTCGCAACCTGCTCGGCTATCTCCAGGGGCACCGTCTGATGGATCGACACCATCGTGCCGAGTGCCATGAGCTTTCCCTGGATCTCCGCCGCCTTGGCGCCGAGCTGCCTGGCGAGCTCTGCCACACTGACGTCGCTCTCGATGCGAACGACGCGCTTCTGCGCCTTGGGCGCGGCTACTGCGGGCTTCTTGGACAGAGCATCCCTTCTCTTGCGCCGCGGCGACGTGAAGGAGCGCGGGTCCATCGCGATGTGGGGGCGGCCGGTCGTCCGACTCGTGACCTGCCGGGCGATCTGCTCCTGTTCGCGGAGGTTCACGACTTCGCGGAACTGCTTGCGCTGTCGGCCCTTGCGGTCCGGCGCATCCTGGGGCGCGCGGACGCCCTCCGGGGGCGGACCCGGCTTGCCGCGCACGGCCGCGCCGGTCTCGCCGCGGGCCGCGACGGGTGCCGGCGCTTCGGGACTCGCTGGCTGCGGGACCTGCACGGGAAGCTCCGGAGCCTCGGGCTCCGCGATTCCGGGCGCCACCGGCGCGATCGCATCGGGAACCGGTAGGGGCTCTGCCGGGGCCGACGGCTCGGCCCGCACCTCCGCGGGGACCTCGGGCTCGACCGGCACCTCTTCGGAGACCTCGGGCTCCGGGGGGGCCGGTTCGGGCTCCGGCGCCACCTGCTTGCGCCTGCGAATGACGGCACCGCCTCCCTTGCGGGCGACACGTGCCTCGGTAACGGGTCCCTGGCGAACCTTCACGCCGAGCTTCTCGCGCAGCAGCGCCGCTTCCTCGTCGTCGACGGAGGCCATCGCGCTCTTGAGCTCGATGCCGATCTCGCGCGCCTTCTCGACGAACTCGCCGCGCTCGATGCCGAGCTCTTCCGCGATCTTGTAGGCCCTGACGTTCACCATTCGCGCCGCTTAGCTCCGCTCCCCATCCGGGGTGGACTGCTCGGCAGGCACCGGATCGGCCGACTCCGTCTCCCCGGTCGTATCCTCGCTCGCCACCTCTTCCGCGGCCGCAGCCGCCTCCGCCGCAGCCGCCTCCGCCGCAGCCGCCTCGGCTTCGGCGCGCGCCTCTTCCTCGGCCTTCTCGACCGCAAGCTCAGCGGCCCGCCGCTTGATCGCCTCGGCGCCACCCTGGTCGATTCCGGGAAGCGAAGCCAGCAGCTCCGACTGGCAGTCCGCCAGATCCTCCAGCGAGGTGATCCCACGCTGGAGCAGAAGCTCGGCTTCGGGCTCCCCGCAGCTCTCGACGATGGAGACGGCCTCGGCGAACCAGCGCGCGACCTCGCGCATCTTGGCTTCACTCTTGATATCGATCCGCCAACCGGTGAGCTGGACGGCGAGGCGAACGTTCTGCCCCTTTCGTCCGATCGCGAGAGAGAGCTGGTCGTCGGGGACGATCACGTCCATCGAATTCTCTCCCTCGTCGATGATCACCTTCGATACCTGTGCGGGAGACAGTGCGCTGCACACGTAGCGCGCCGGGTCGGGACTCCACGGGACGATGTCGATGCGCTCGCCTCGAAGCTCCTGGACGACGGCCTGAACGCGGCTCCCCTTCATGCCCACGCAGGCTCCCACGGGATCGACGTCGCCGTCCCGGGAGGCCACCGCGATCTTGGAGCGACCGCCGGGCTCCCGCGCCGCGGACTCGATGGTCACGATGCCTTCGTAGATCTCCGGCACCTCCTGGGCGAAGAGCTTCGTCAGCATCTGGATGCACGCCCGCGAGAGGATGATCTGAGCGCCCTTGGAAGCGTGGTTCACGTCGAGGACGTAGGCGCGGATGCGATCCCCCGGCCGGTAATTCTCCCGCGGCACCTGCTCCTTGGGCGGAAGAATCGCCTCGGCACGCCCGAGATCGACGATAATCGACCCCTTCTCGAAGCGGCGGACGATTCCGTTCAGGACCTCTCCCTTGCGGTCCTTGTACTCGTCGTAGACGATGTCCCGCTCGGCGTCGCGAACGCGCTGGATGATCACCTGCTTGGCGGTCTGCGCGAGAATCCGGCCGAAGCCGGTGGTATCGAGCCTCACGCCGATCTCGTCGCCGATCTGCGCTTCCGGATCGTACTCACGAGCCTCGCTCAAGGTGATCTGTATGGTCTCGTCCGTGGCCTCCTCCACGACCTCGCGGAATTCGAAGAGCTCGATCTCAGCGGTCTCGGTGTTGAAGCGCGCCTCGATCTCGCGTTCCTGGCCGAACTTCTTCCGCGCCGCCTGACGCATCGCCTCTTCGAGAGCACCAATGATGGTGTCCCGGTCGATGCCCTTGTCCTTGGCGATCTGATCGATCTCTCGCTTGAGCGGAGCGATGTTCATCTGAACTCCATCTCGCCGTCGCGCACGCACCGCCTAGCGGTTCGCGCGCTTTGCGAAATCCTCGCGAGTAAACTCGTAAACTGCATTCGCCCTGGCCACCTCGGCAAAGGCGATCTCGATCTCTTCTCCATCGACAAGGAGACGCGCAACCTCGTCGTCGAAGCTGACCAGGCGCCCCCGGAAGCGTCGTCGGCCGTCTCGGGGCGCGCGCGTTTCGAGCTTCACCTCACGACCACAGGCCGCTCTGAAGTCCTTCTCTCGTGCCAGCACCCGGTCGAGCCCAGGCGACGAGACCTCCAGGGTGTAGCGGACCGGGATCAGATCTCCGGCATCCAGATGGCTGCCGATCTCCCGAGAAACCCGTGCGCACTGCTCGACGGGTACACGGCCATCGCCCTCCGGCGTGTCTACGATGACACGCAGGGTCCACGGCGCCCGGCCCCGCTTGAGGTCGACGTCGACCAGCTCGAGACCGTGGTCATCGACGATCGGCTCGATCAATGCCCGCATCTCTTCCGGGATGTCCCGGTACACAATGGGTCCGTTCCAAACGCGCGCTCGGCAATTTCATCTGAAAATAAAAAGGTGGACGATTCGCCCACCTTCTCCCGCGTACAAATCTCGCGTAACCTATCCAAATTACAGGGGGTTTGCAAGACCGGCCGACACCCGCCGGGGCCCCGCCCCGGGGACCTGGAGCGGGGGACTAGAGGCCGGGGAACTCCACCACACCGACCAGGTCGGAGACCCGCTCCACGCCGTGGCGGGCGCAGTACTCCCCGATCCCTTCGGCCACCTCGACCGCCGCCATCGGATTCAGGAAGTTGGCGGTTCCCACCTGGACCGCCGCCGCCCCGCAGAGCAGAAACTGGATGGCATCCTCGGCGGTACAGATCCCACCGATCCCGCAGACCGGGATCCCGACCGCCCGGGCGCACTGCCAGACCATGCGCAGGGCGACGGGCCGAATCGCCGGGCCCGAGAGACCGCCGAGGCCGTTGGAGAGGCTTGGCCTCCGCGTCTCCACGTCCACGACCAGGGCCTTCAGGGTGTTGATCGCCGCAATTCCGTCAGCCCCCTCCCCCTCGCAGACCCGGGCCATCTCGGCGATATCTGTCACGTTGGGCGAGAGCTTCACGAACAGGGGAAGAGAGGTCGCGCGCCGCACGGCGCGAGTCAACCGGGCGAGGACAGCGGGATCCTGACCGAACTCGCTCCCCCCGCTCTTCACGTGGGGACAGGAGGCGTTGACCTCGATCCCCACCACCTTCGGCGCACCGTCCAGACGCCTGCAAACCTCGGCGTAGAGCTCGATCTCGGTGCCGAAGACGCTGGCGATCACCGGCACCCCCTCCGGGATCTCCGGGAGCTTCTCTTCGACGAAGGCGTGGACGCCCACGTTCTCGAGACTGATGGCGTTCAGCATGCCCGCCGGCGTCTCCACGATGCGAGGGGGCGGATTCCCGTGACGGGGCTCGAGGGTGAGACTCTTGGCGACAAAGCCGCCGATCCTGCGCAGATCCATGAAGGGCGCGAACTCCGTCCCGTAGCCAAAGGTGCCCGAGGCGGTGAGCACCGGGTTGCGCAGCTGGATCCCGCCGAGGTTGGTCGAGAGGTCCGGCGCCGTGGTCATGGCAGCCCCTCCCAGGAGAGGTCCCCGGATTCGAAGACCGGTCCGTCCCGGCAGACCAGGTGGTAGCCCTCGTCGGAGCGGGGCACCGCACATCCGAGGCAGACTCCGAAACCGCAGGCCATGCGGTTCTCCAGAGAGACGAGGCAAGGCAGACCGGCCGCCCCGGTGATCTCCGCCGCCCGGCGCATCATCGGGGTCGGACCGCAGGCGTAGACTCGGGCCGCCCCGCCGCGCGCGATCTCTCGCTCCAGGAGCTCCGTCACCAAGCCCTCGGTTCCATCGCTGCCGTCATCGGTGGCCACCTGGAGATCCACATCGAGGCTCTCGAAATCGGCCCGGCCCATCAGGTCGGCGGCGGTCCGTGCGCCGAGGAGCACCGAGACCCGGGCCCGCCCCGATGAACGCCGCGCCAGCTCGAAGAGCGAGGCGACGCCGGTCCCGCCGCCCACCAGGATGAGACGCTCACCGGGGGAGGGCTCGGGGAATCCCCTGCCGAGAGGGCCGACCAGGCGCACCTCGTCGCCAGGGCGAGCATCGGCGAGGAGACTCGTCCCCCGCCCCACCACCTTGTAGAGGACCTCGACCGCTGTCTCTCCTCCCGTGCGGCGCGCGCGGAAGATCGCCATGGGTCGGGGCAACAGGGGGTCGTAGCGCTCGACCCGGCCGCGCCTGCCCGGCGAGAGCATCAGGAACTGGCCCGGCTGGGTCTCGGGCCAGCCCTCCGCGATGCGGAGCACGAGTCGCCAGTTCGCCCCGCCCTCGGCGGCGTTGGAGATGACCTCTGAATCCACCCGCAGGGGCCTATCCATTGCGGAAACCACTCCCCCTTCGAATTCTCAACGCCCGGTGCGGGCTCCGCTGGCCGGGTCGGCGCTCGAGACTTCAATCACGCGGCACCTTGATCTCGAGGCTGCGCACCTTTCGCGACAGGCTCTCCCGGGCGATCCCGATCCCCTCGGCGGTACGGGAGATGTTCCAGTCGTTCTCCCGGAGGCGGGCGATCAGGAACTCCCGCTCGAAATCCTTGCGGGCCTCTCCGAGGGTGATTCCCTCGACATCCTCGCGCTGCTCGCGGTCCCCGAGATCCTGAGGCAGATCTTCGGCGCGGATCTTGGGCCCCGGCGTCATCAGCACCAGACGCTCCATCAAGTTGCGAAGCTCCCGGACGTTGCCGGGCCACGCGTAGCTCTGGAGCCGGCTCATGGCCCTGGGGGCGATCTGCTTGCGCCTGGTTCCGGATGCCGCGCAGAACTCCTCCACGAAAGCCTTGGCCAGGACCGGGAGATCCTCGCGGCGTTCCCGTAGGGGCGGAACGTGGAAGGGGATCACGTTGAGTCGGTAGTACAGGTCCTCCCGAAAGTGCCCCTCCTGGATCTGCTTCTCCAGACTCTTGTTGCTCGCGGCGATCACGCGAACGTCCACGTCGATGGTATCGGTGCCGCCCACCCGTTCGAACTTGTGCTCCTGAAGGATCCGCAGGATCTTGGCCTGCGTTCGCAGGCTCATGTCTGCGATCTCGTCGAGAAAGATCGTCCCTTCGTTGGCGAGCTCGAACTTGCCGCGCTTCTGGGCGATCGCCCCGGTGAAAGCCCCCTTCTCGTGGCCGAAGAGCTCGGACTCGATGAGCTCCTCGGGAATGGCGGCGCAGTTCACCTCCACGAAGGGCTTCTCCGCGCGCTTGCTCTGGAGGTGGATCTGCTTCGCCACCATCTCCTTTCCGGTCCCGTTCTCGCCGGTGATCAGCACCCAGCCGTTGGTCGGTGCGGCGACCTGGATCTGCTGCTTCAAGTTCTTGATGGGCGCCGATCTCCCGAGGATCTCGTGAGCCCGAAGGCTCTCGGCCCGGAGCTGCTGGTTCTCGCGTTCGAGGCGGGTGCGATCCAGGGCATGGCGCAGCGTCAGCAGCAGCTTCTCGATGGAGAGTGGCTTCTCGATGAAGTCGAAGGCGCCGAGCTGTGTGGCGCGGACAGCGGTCTCGATCGTCCCGTGACCGCTCATCATCACCACCGGCAGGGCCGGCCAGGCCTGGCGGATCTCCGCCAGGATCTCCACGCCGTCGCGACCGGGCATGGCGATGTCCAGGAGCACCAGATCCGGGACCTCCTCCCCTCTCTGGAGCGCAGTCAGTGCATTCTCACCGTCCGCGACGGTGTCGGTCTCGAAGCCCTCATCGGAGAGGATTCCAGCCAGGGAACGCCGGATGCTCTCCTCGTCGTCGACGATCAGGATGCGACTCAAACCTCAGGTGCTCCGTACCGGAAGCTCGACGATGAAGCGGGTTCCGCGGGGCCGGTTCCCGTGGACGCGAATATAGCCGTGATGGTCCGCAATGATACGGGAGACGATCGCCAGACCGAGGCCGGATCCGTGATCCTTGGTGGAGAAATAGGGCTCGAAGATCCGCCTGCGATCCCCCGGCGAAATGCCGATGCCGTCATCGGCGATCTCGAGCCTCACCGTCTGCAGCGGGGCATCGTGAACGGTGCGCACCTCGACGCAGCCGGTTCCTCCCTGCTCCGCGGCGCGCTCGATCACGGCAGCCGTGGCGTTGTCGATCATGTTGGAGAGCACCCGGCGGATCTGCTCTCGGTCGAGATCCACGCGAGGAAGCTGCGGGTCCAGGTCCGTCTCGAACTCGACACCGTCGGTTCCCGCGTAGCTGGAGACCGCCTCCTGGACCAGCTGATTGAGATCGTCGGGCTTGGGATTCGCGGCGGGGAGGCGCGCGAAGTTGGAGAACTCGTTGACGAGGACCTTCAGGCCCTCGACCTGGCTGATGATGGTGTCCACGCACTCGTCGAAGACCTGGGCATCCCGGGGCGATCCGTCCAGGCGATCGCGGAAGCGCCGCCGAATTCTCTGCGCGGAGAGCTGGATCGGCGTGAGCGGGTTCTTGATCTCGTGGGCGATCCGCCGGGCCACTTCCCGCCAGGCCGCCATGCGCTGCGCCCTCACCTCCTGGGTGTAATCGTCGAAGACCACGACCGAGCCGATCGGCCTTCCGTCGTAGTCCTGAAGCAG
>Ga0307423_1001289_pt1 | contig 15323 bp, 15 predicted proteins | sample SalMarWE160310MG_FD_202154 | JGI IMG/M metagenome (GOLD analysis project Ga0307423, IMG submission 202154) | Salt marsh sediment microbial communities from the Plum Island Ecosystem LTER, Massachusetts, United States - WE1603-10 | ecosystem: Environmental > Aquatic > Marine > Intertidal zone >...
TCACCAATATCACTCTTATAGGAGTTCATGAACGAAATATTTTAAATGTATTTTATTTAGCATTATGCTTTTACGAATTAAGTGTAGTTATAAACTTATCAGAATTTTTGGGAAGTCATGACGTTAGGATAATAATCTATTATATGACACTTTCATTCCAACTATTAATGGCCATTTTCTTCACCATATTTACTGAAAAGAGTAAATTTTTAATCGTGAAATTAAAATCAGCGAATTGATTTTTTTTACGTGAAAAAGCTTATGATTATCATTATTTCTATTTAACAATTTCTAGCCTTTTAACACCTATACTTAGAAATTTTCCGCCAGATTAAAAAAGTCATTAGTACTTGTACTAATGACTTTTTAATTAAAATGAATTAATATCACCTTAACGAAATTCTGATTATACATCATTCATTAAAAGCATAATTATTACTCATTAATCTTTAAGGAAAAACAATATGGCATCTCGTCAGGTTTTTGCTGCAAGAAAAAATGTTGAGGGAGACATTACGGCTCTTTGCAATTCAAATGAAACCTGGTCCCCCAGATATAAAAATGATGCAATAATCGATATAGAAACAGGGGAACATTCTTATTATGTCTTGATCTCAGGAATCAAAGTAAATATTCGGGTGGTAGATGATCCCATAAAAGGGAAATATCTTCGTACAGATCCGGATCAAACCAACAGGAATAATCTTGATATGTTACCTGATTGTTAGTGAGAAGAAATTGTTTAATGGTAGTAAAATAGATAAGTGGGCTGACTATTTAATTTCTGCGGTAAGATACGATTCAGATCTCAATAATAGGATGGTAGCATATTTAAAAGTCCACGAAGATGTTGGAAATTCTGTAGGTGAAAGTAAGACCTGGACAAAAGCGGAGTTGATTGAAGCACTTGCTAAGGGGAAGACATTTGTGACAATTCTTAGAGACGGGAGTGGAAACTGGAAAAAAGGGTACGATGTTTCAATAACTGCGAGTAAAGAGATATTTATTAGAACTGATTTTAAAAGTATTCCTGGTGATTTCTTAGAAGATCTTCCTGATTTTTAATTAGAACAGAAGAAAGATGGAGGGTATCAAAGGTATTCAACGATGGCAGTAAAAAAAATGAAAAATGCAACATAAGTATAAGCTTTAGATACATAGTTAATAACTACTAATAGGCAATTTTTATTTTATTTCTAGTTAGTTTATATAAAAATATAAATCGTAACTTGAATGAAATTAGTACAGGAAATCGATAATCTTTAAATATTTATCATTCCTTTAAATCAACATACAAAAAGGAGGCTGTTGTGTTAAAAAAATTTTCTTTACCAATATTCATTCTTTCATTAATTTTTCTTGAATTATTGATAGGGTGTAAAAAAGAAGAACCACAACCTACAAAAGAACCTCAAATAGAGTTGTTGAAATCCAATCAAGAGGGAATTGATTTTCGCGTGAACGTTTCGGAGTTAAGTATGTACACTATTAAAAAGGAGAACGAAACATTTTACCGAATCTCTCCCCCCAGTGGTAAGCAACAAATGATGTTGGGCGGGAACGAGAACATCTCTTTTCCTGAAGTGCCTATTTATTCAACGTTTCTTGCACTTCCCGTTGAAGGAGAGGCTGAAAAAATTGATATTGAACCGGAGGGCAAACCTATTACTCGGACTGTTAAACTTTACCCGGTGCAGCCCGAGCAACGCAACAAAATAGGTGAAAAGGATTCGGCTATTTTTGTATTTGATAGAAAAAAGTATCTGCAAAAACAAACATATGTAAAAGAAGTCGTCAGCTTTAGACCCGTTCAACAAGTAGATGCTAATATTTATAAGCTGTCTTTCAATCTTGTTGATTATAATCCGAATACTGAAACTTTAGTGATGTACCCATCGATTAAAATTAAAATAAGATTTAAAGGAAAAATTGATTGTTTCCGTATTATCCCTCGAGTGACCAAAGTATTTAAAAGAGACCAGATTGATTCTTTATTTGAAGATTACAAGTATCTATTTGCTGAAAAAATATTAAACTACAATATCTTCTCAAGATACTTTTGTCTTTCTGAGTTTGAGCCAATATATCTTGGTTCTCAATTTTTAATTATTACTCCCAAAAATTTTCTTAATGCCTCACAGAAATTAAGAGAACATAAGATATCACGTGGAATATCAACAACAGTTGTAACCACTCAATTAATTTCTAACAAATTTGGGGACGGTAGTGGAACAGTAACTGATAGTCAAATCAAAGATTACATCAAGGATTACTACAAACGTTCTCTTATCAGATTTAAATGGCTTTTGCTTATGGGTGATGCTGAATATATTCCTCCACACTATACCACCCAGAAAAACTTTTGGGATACCGCTTTGAATGCTGGAGACCAGTATTATGGACAGCTTGATGACAATGATTTATCTATCCCCATCTTTGGAATTGGCAGATTTCCGGTAGATATTGAACAACAAGCTTTTGATGTTGTGAATAAGATTATTGACTATGAGAATAATCCCCCGTCGATTTTTAACAGGTATTATTATGATCTCACATTTGCGGCTCAATTTCAAGATGATAATCTTGACAACCGAGCAGATAGACAGTTTGCGGAAACAGCTGAAAACATCCGTGATTATCTGTTAACTTTAGGGTATTCAATTGAAAGAATCTATAGTTCTCCTTCTGCAAGCAGTCCAACTTATTGGTTAGATGGTACCACCATACCTGCCGCACTTCAGAGACCAACTTTTGCATGGAGTGGGAACACTACAAATATCATTAATGCAACTAATGATGGAACATCCATCCTTTTCCATCGTAACCATGGGTGGTGGACTGGTTGGGGAACTCCATCTTTTAGCACTACAGATCTCGGGAGTATTCATATATCTAATAGTGAATATCCAGTTGTATTTAGTATTAATTGTGCCAGTGGGATGTTTGATAATGAAACTGTTGACTTGCCAGCAAATATAGTTGATGGTGGATACGGACCAAGTACAAGTGGCGTTTACTGGGCTGAAACATTTATTCGCAAGGGAGATGGTGCAATTGGGGTTATTGGAGATACTAGATCCAGTGATACTTACCTGAATAACACAATGGCTAGAGGACTTTTTGATGCCGTATTCCCTGGTTATGATCCATTCGGAAGTTCTTCCTCAATTCGAACACTGGGTGATGTATTAAACCATGCGAAATCATATGTAAGCAGTTCGGGCTATTCCGATGAAAGTGTTAAACAAGAAAATACAATTTACAACTTACTTGGAGATCCAACTATTTCTGTAAAAACTTCTAGATACTGGATCGTTGCTGTTGATTACATAAGGCTTCTGAAAAAGTATCTTGAAATAAAAATAAAGTACACTTTACCAGAGTGTCTCAAATGTCCCCCTTTGGATATGAATTTGAGGGAGAAAACAATAGTAGTTGCACAAGAACCAAAATCCGGTAGAATCATTGGTCGTGGAGTTCTTAATCAAGATGGTTCGGTTAACATTCAAATAGGTGATTACCGGGGTTCACTGATGCTTACTTTCTCAAGTGCAGATGTCAAGACATTAAAGTATAAATACTTAGTAAAGTGAATCGATTCAAATTCTATTTTGTATCAGAATTCAGTGTATAAAGAGTGTTTGTTCTATGATATTTTGTTTGATTGTTTTAAAGGAGGTGATGAAACAAAAAAAGAGGAAGTGTATTTATTAAATTTTTGAGGTAATAGATTATATAATCAAAAAATTTCAGAGAGGAGGCTATGCTATGTCTGAAACAATAGAAAAAATGGGTATGGGGTGGTTGCCCGATTATCCGGATTATCGAGATTTCTCCGTAGAACAATCTGAAGTGCCTTCAGATTTGCAAAAGTTGGGACAAAAGGATTCAATAAAGGATATGCTTCAAAAAGTGGGAGTCTCAGAGCCTGCAAAATTAAGTTTGCCTGCTTCTGTGGATTTGAGGCCATGGTGTTCACCTGTTGAAGATCAGGGATCGCTGGGTTCATGCACAGCGAATGCCGGAGTTGGAATCGTAGAATATTTTGAAAGACGGGCTTTTGGAAAACATATAGACGCTTCCAGGCTTTTTCTCTATAAAGTCACTCGAAATATGCTGCATTGGACTGGAGACAGAGGGGCTTTTCTAAGGACAACAATGGGTGCTTTGGTTCTGTTTGGTGTACCTCCAGAGGAATACTGGAAGTACATAATAGCAGATTTCGATAAAGAACCACCAGCATTCTGCTATGCATTCGCACAGAATTATCAGGCAATTTCCTATTTCCGTTACGATCCTCCGGGAACACCGAAAAATGTACTTCTTGCCAGGATCAAAGCTTATTTAGCAGCAGGTATTCCATCAATGTTCGGTTTTACGGTTTATAATTCTATTTATCAAGCATCGTCTACGGGAAAAATACCGTATCCAGTTCCACATGAGAGTATTCTGGGTGGTCACGCAATTGATGCTGTTGGTTATGATGATAATATGAAGATCAAAAATACTAACTTGGGAGGAATTGAAACTACAGGCGCTCTGCTAATAAGGAATTCCTGGGGAACAGGTTGGGGTAGTAGTGGCTATGGTTGGTTACCTTATGAGTATATAAAGAAAGGTCTAGCAGTAGATTGGTGGTCGGTGCTAAGAAATGAATGGGTCAATACAGGGAATTTTAAGGTGTAAATGAAGGCTGATTAAAACTTAAAATTTGATCAAACAAAATATTCATTCAGAGGTTGCTGGGATAAAATGGGTGGGTGGTCATTAGTAATAAAAATTTCAGCAACCTTTAAAAATTATATTATAATAGCCATAAACCGGTTGATAATTTTATTAATGTTACAACTTTTTAAGGAGGAGATAAAATGTTTTTCAAAACATTAGCTGCTGTAATGATATTCCTCTCCTGGTTCTGCAATAGTAATGATTTGTTTGCACAAAGTTCCGATATACCAACCAGGACAGATGATAATGTAATAATAGCATCGTATAATATAAAATGGTTTGGGCAACTAAACCACGATTATAAAAAGCTAGCAGAGGTTATTCAGAATTTTGATGTGTGCGGTATATTGGAAATTAAAGTCGAAACTGATTTAACAGAGCTAGTTGACAAACTGAACAATCTTACAGGGAAGGAATGGGGATATGCATTTGGAATGAGGACTCATAGACCTCACGGAACGTATTATGAAGCTTATGGTGTAGTATGGAGAAAAGACAGGGTGGAAACTGGAAATGGATTGGTAAGTAATCTATGGGATCTGGAAGAGGCCTATAGAAACGATCCATATCTGGTTTCATTCAAAAGCAAAAATTTTGACTTTTTACTATTTCTGGTTCATACAAGATGGAGTGCAGACGATTATGGAAATAGAGAAAATGAAGTTAGAATGATTGTAGATAAAATTGATTTTATAAAACATATAACTGATGAGAGAGACATCATAGTTGCTGGAGACTTCAACTATTCTGGGACTAATGCTGTAATGGAGGAAATGGCTTCAGATGCTGGTCTTACTCAAATAGATCTCAATCAAAAATCTACATTCAAAAGTAATTATTCTGGTTATGCGAGTTCATACGATCATATTTTTATATCAGATTCCGATACCCAAGAATATATCTCCCCCCAATCTGCAGTGCTAGATGTTACACAGATTATTTATGGAAATAATTCAGTGGAGAATATGAAAAAATCAAAGTCTGAACTTTCGGACCATTTGCCCATTTGGGCTGTGTTTAATACTTCAATGCCAGACGATGATTGAAATTTGATTTTCATAAGTTAAAACATCAGTTTTAAGTTGTAGCTTAACGAATTTATTCCATGAGAGGAGAAATTGCTATGCCCGAGTCTAGGGAAAAGGCCGAACAGAAATCAAATCAGGATTTAAAGGATGCAACCGAAAAATTACCACAGCCATTTAAATTTATAGCAACAATTCTTTTCGTCACACTTCCACAAACATCTAATGTGACAAAAACTATAATTGTTTTATTATTTACATTGCTATTAGTTGTGTTTGCTCTTGCGTCATTAAAAGGAATTGCAGGGGTTGATTTTTTCTTCTTCTTAAATCCAGCTAATAATACCTATTATTATAGTGTTACCGGAGATATTGTTTTAAAAGGAAGCCAGAGTTGGTCGCCTTCAAATTCGGGAATTGAATTTACATCCGCAAAAATTCTATATACGAGAAAAGAGTTTATGAATATGGGTTACTTTAGACTTTTATGGATAATCAGGTTTCCTAATACCGAGCTAGAGTCTGGGGAGATAGACTTAACATTAACACGAAAAATTCCGTCTGGAAGAGATATATTAATTGCATCATCGTTAAAAAAATATGCTGATCTTTTTAATCCTGAAGATCCATATCGCTGGGTTCATTTGGTGGTGGATACCTCTCTTTCAATTGATAAAATCCAGAGAGTTCTGCCGAATAATTAAACTAAAGTTATAATAGTAACGGTTTTTATTTAATTGTGAAAAGGCATGCATTACAAGTAATATAGTTCTATTAAACAAAAGTTGTTACAACTACACAGCATTGCTATTCTAGGTTGCTGGTTATTTGCAACACCGTTAGGCACAAAATAATCTAAAGGAGATTAACTATGTGGGTTGATACTTACAACAAAAACGTTAAGCTGTTAAACGGAAGCAGTGTAAAGCGACTACACGATGAGATGCAGCGACTAGAGAAAGAGTATCCAGAAATGTTCGCGACCATCAACGTTTTGGCATTAGCACTGGCCGAGAAAATTGAAAAGTTAGGACAGGTTGAGACGGATGATGGAATCAGTATGATCAGCCTAATCCCAAAGCATGTGGTTAACTTTGCCCTACAGACCCAACTTGTTTTACCGACGAAAGATGAACTATGTGACAAGCTCAACAAATGGGCAACTCATGTTTGGTATGAGAAACTTAGGCAGGGGAAACTTGAAGAACCAGATCACTACTGCGGCTAGTACAAAATAAAATAATGAAACGTAGATAAAAAAGTTAAACCCGATCAGGAAAAGAATACTAAAGATATAAAAAGAACAAAAATGTTTAGCTAGTGGCTCAAGTCGAAAGCGTTTTCATATTCGGCATTTTCGAGATTTTAGGGTAGGTGATCCGCTTTCAATTTCTTATTCAGTGGAGCCGCTCTTATTAATATAGTTACCCCCAGTGCACACGGAGAGTTTTACGCACCTCCAGCTAAGCATTCTGAATTAGTAATAAATATAACATTCTTGTTCTAGGTCGCAGGTTATTAGCATAATCATCATACATTTGGATTATGGAAAACGAAAAAGTTATAGAAATTGAGCTTAGCAAGCTCAGGGATGAAATACTATTCCTAAAGATATGCCAATTAGATTTTATCAAATATGCTACTATAATGTTTGGCACTATCATTACGGTTGTAGTTTCTATTATGCAGTTTTTTAAAATTGATAATATCTATGCTATCTCCGACTCAAATGTGATCAAAATAATTTTAATTGTAAGTATACCAGTAATTATTACCCTTCCATACTTCTTATGGATTATTATTCATAAGTGCAGATCAGTTTTTCGGATTGTTGCATATATAAGATTCGTTGAAGAAAATTATTTAGTTAGGTCAGAAGTATGCATTTTTGGCTATGAAAATTTACAAAGTCAAATGAAAAAACATCCTTGGTTACTTTCAAGAATTTCAACATTTTCTTTTTCGTTTAAAAAACTCTTTAACGATATGAGATTCTACTTGTTTCAAACATCTAAAGCGATAAAAAATTATCGGAAATCAGAACAGATTCAACCAACGAGAAGTAAAATTATTAGTACTATCGGAAACAATAAAAGGCATAAAGTATCATATTTGGGTGATTATTACGGAAGATTATTGTTTTTTATGAAACTTCTTTTCTTGATAAGTATTGTTGTAATATTATTTCTTATTGCTTATGGAATATTTATAAATGTAAATTCCAGTTATGGCTATATATATTATGCAATAATTACAGTATTACTTTTGTGGTCAATATATTTCTATAATTTATCACGAAAGCAATTAAAAGAAATAAGGTATCGTCCATTTTCTATCGATGCATATTATGATATGTGGAATTGGGCTTTCATAAAAATGAAACAAAGAGATGTATGCCCTAAACCTACCCCTGACTATTAAATTTTCAAAATAGATAGAACTAATCTTTCTCCTTAAATTGTTTATTCATTAATTTCGATCGAAATTTATAAACATCCAGCATTATGCCTAATAAGACCAGTTATAATCTTACAATCTTTGAATAAACAATAGTTTGTATTAAACATTTTCAGTAACTGATTTTTAGTGAGTATATAATGCAGTCAGTCTATCTTATGTTATATAGTAATTCATATTCAACCCTTTTGTCAAAATAATTAACATATTATTTGACGCTTTTAGTACAAAATAATTATTATATAATCGCCCTTGGTTGTGCAACTACTCTTTTTTCCTCAATTTGTAACTGATCAATCCTTCTTTTTATATCACCGAAATTAAAAAATTCTTCTACAAATTGGGCTGAGAGTTTATTTTGTTTATTTTTTTTTATTCCCCAATAATCAGAATGACCTGCTCCCGGAATCCTATTTTTTTCAACAAGACCTAACATATCTGGTGTTGGTTTTAAACCAAGAGCAGTTGGAAAGTTACCTTCCCCAGCTAATTTTTGTCCAATTGGAAAGGCTCCTCCGAGTACCCATATGTCAGATGATGAAAATAAAATTTTTATTTTAGATTTATTTGATTGAAGTTTAAGCAATGTAGACTCGAATTTACCACCACGGCTAACCATCTCATTTTCAACCGCTGCAGCCATCAAACAAATCTTGCCAATGGCAGGGTATCCTCTGTTTTGGAGAAGAGTAATGGTTTCAAGAATTAACCTGCAGCCTAACGAATGACCGATAAAATTCACTTCCAATAATCCTGGAATTTTTAAGATGAGATCTGCCAAAAGCGGACCAGCTTTCTTTGCAACATCAACTGCCTTAGAATAAAAGAAAAAATCCAAAAGATCTGCCCCCCAAATCCATTTAGCGTCACCGGGCCAAAATGTATCTCCAAGTAATTTTTCCAGATTATCCTCCGTAAGACTTTTTTGTATACTCTTTTGTTTCGCTCTAAAACTATAGTAGGCTTTTGACGCCTGCCCAACATGATTATTGTAGCCATGTACCAACACAACGCAAATTCTTTTACTTGGAGTATTTTTTTCTGGAATTAATTTTCCTGGATTACGAAGTGGTCCACCCTCAACTTGTGTTCGCAAATATAACTTTAAACTAGGCTTATAGGCCGGATTATTATATGCTTTATATCTACCCACGGTCTTTAATATTTCCAATTATGCCGATTAAATCTTTTATTATCGGGGCAAATATTCCTCCAATTGATGAGATTAAAAGGAATCCCAAAATTATTTCAACATTCAACACATTACTTAAATTAACTAAAAACAAAACCAGAAACATTAATAGAGAACTTATTAATAAAGCATATAACTGGTTTAAATTAGTCCATCGATAATCTTTTTTTAGTTGAAATGTATCCAATTTTCTTTTTGCAAGTCTTTGTAATGTCATAAACTGGTCGGCTCTTTTTTTTGCAATCGAAGTATCTTCAACATCAAGTTCACTTTTCTGTGCATTTTGATACCATTCTTTTACATCAGAAAAGTCAGCGCCGCTGGTTATAAAACTATACAAGGACGGATACTTATGTGGTGTATCTATTGTAGAATCAACAGCAATTTGAACATGTCCCATCATTTTAGAAATATCTAAAGAAAACACTGTAAATCTTTCATCAGCAGAATAAAAAATAAAAACTTCAAAAAAAGATGACTTCCTTTCTTCTTTTAATAATTCTGCATAATTTGAACCGGTTGTTAAGTGTAACAACTCTTCATAGGCATGATAACCTTTTTCAGATGAATTTTTTGATTCCTTATCATTCGCAAATATCAATTTATTAAACCTTTCTCTTCCTAAATCATCATATTTAATCCACCTCTTTATATGAAACAGATTATATTTTTGTCGAATTGAAAGCGTTTTCTTTAATGCCTCAAGAAGTGCCATAGATAAAAGTCCTATAGCAAGTAGCGCGAAAAGGTAACCTTGCAAAAAGGATACAAATTGTCCAATTGAATCGGTAATTAAATTTGAGATCATATTCTCCTCCTAAAATAGTGATAGTGAATAGTTTACATTCTTGTTTATATGAATATTCACCCTTTTAATTTCAACACTACATCTTTAAAACTTTTCATCGCTGCATCTATATTATTAATTATTTCTCTCAAAGTATTCGGATTTATCTTATTCTATTATGCCGCTAATATGTAGTTATACTTCGTTGAATTTCAGCGCTTTATTTTAATAGTTAATATAATTTCCCAATTATTCTTAAGTCCATTTCACCCTAAGTAAAACCATTAAGAATGTGTTCACTAAATTCACTTTCAAAAAGAATTAAAATAAATTTTTTATCCAATTTAAATACATTTTTTCCCTTAAATTGTTTCTGACTATTCTTGAGGAAAAGCCTCACTCCACAAATCATAAATAAAATTCAATTGGTCATCATCGTGCAAAATATCAAGAAGATTGGCAACGCTTATTTCTTCCCATTTCAATCTTGCTGCAATTATTCTAATCTGATCTTTAGCGAATTGTATCTTTGTATTGTCATTGCTTATGAGTTTTTTATTCAAACAAAATAATTCAATAGCGCAACGAACACCACATTCACGTATCTCGCTTATTTTGTTTCCGACATAACAATATAATATGGCTTGATCTATGTAATCGAGAAGGACTGTCCACTCAAAATTTGTTTTCATAAGAAGCCTTATAGGATCAGCAAGTGCCAAGTGCTGAGCTGAATAAATATTTTCTTCTTCGAAGCGTTCAATGACGTATTTTGTCATCCCCTGTAGTAAATGCAAGTTTGGTTTTTCATAATCTTTTATTTCTTCTACAAATTTCAACTTTTCAATTACTCTTTTCCTAAGGAAATTGTTTATAGTATGAGCAGGAAAGGTTCCAATACCAAATGCGATTAATAGAGCTACAGGTTCCTTAAATGCCGGACTGATTAAGTACGCGAGTATACCACATACCATAAATCTGATCCACATATTGTAAAGCGGTTGTGGTGAAAGATCGATTACAAAAAATCTACGCAACAGGTCATAGTGTGACCATATGTATGCTCCTGTGAATCCGGTAACTACAGTTAATGGAATTGTGAATATGAAGTTTGAAACTGAGGAATCTGTAACAGTAATTAATTTTTGTTGAGTGAAAAATATCAACGAAAGAGTTGCTGCGGAAATCATGTTTAATATGTTTGGTAAGATATAACCCTTCCAGTCATAATACTTCCTGAAGAGTTGTTCTTCGTGATATTCTTTTTTGCCATCTACCTCATAAAATAATCCATAAGCAATTAAATATCGCTGTAAAGTTGGTCCTTTTATAAGCCTAAAAACTTCGCTTCGTTTTTGTCTTAGTACAAAATAATATGATAAGCATATAAGTGGATAGGTCAAGCTGGGAAGGATTATAAGCAGTATTTCTAAATTAGTCATAACTTCACCCTTTTAATTTTGAATAAAAGAATTATCTTTTATAAGCAAACAATAAAAAGAGCAATGCTTTACAAAGCTAATCAAATTTACTTTTAATTCCTCAGATCATTACCTCTCTTTAAATCAACTCCAAACTCAAAACCAAATTCAATTAAATGATCTGAGATGCCGGTTCTTATTTTTAAAAGATTTAGCCACAGTTTATAATTTTTTTGTCATACTTGCACTGGTAAAATTTCTAATTAAGCACCTGCTTCTTCTGATTTTTCAATTCCAAGCCTGAATGCCTTTAATTTTATGCGAGTTATAATCTTGCTTAATATTACCAGTGTTAAAATTCTTATGTTCTAATATCTTCCGGCCAAAGCATTTCCTTTGAATCTACCCCTAATGGATAACCAAAAGAATATACATTATATAATTTTATTGCGCGTCTGTCTTGCATGCCGGTTAATGGTCTTAACATAATATAATACAATTTTTCTTTTATTGAATTATATCCGGCCTCTTCAGTTGTCATACCTTCCCAGTTTTTTGGTAATGGTTTATTATCAAAAACTTTTTTGCCAACTTGCGACATATACCAGAATGTCATTTCGAAAGCTGCCTGCTCCAAAGATTCCTGAGACCAATTAAGTTTAATTTCGTATGTATTCGAATCGATCTTATTTATTGTTGTCTTTTCTTTTGGAAAATCGGGTTCCGGGAAAATCATTCTTCGTACTCCATCTTTCTCTTCCCAGGTAAAATTTCGGTTCACTTTCCAGGAAGATGGAGTAATCATTATTTGCAAAGTGTTTTTTTTGTCAATGTTTAATTCTTGTGGAGTGAATTTTTCTTCTCCAAGAACAAGCCCCCATTTTAATCGTGAAATGTGTTTACTTATTTGAGCTAAAAGTTTCCTGGTGGGAACATACATTGATTTAATTTCAATGATAGCCCTAACGGTTAAGGATTTACTATTATTTGACTTTTCAGCTATTAAACCATCCGCACCTTTGGCCAATACGAGAGACGAATTAGTTGTATCATTTTTACTTTTCTTGTACTCCCGAATATAGTCGCCAAAGCAAATAAAAGCGTCTTGCGCTATTCCCTTTTGATTTTTCAACTCTTCAAATAATTCATAGCAAGGTTGAATAGATAGAAGCTCTGCCAGCTCACCTTTGAACCGGTTTATAATAAATGAGAAAATGAAGTTGACAGTAGAAGCACATTCTTCATCTGACAAGACAGTATTTTGTTTATTTGCAGAAAGATGGTCTTCATCAGGAGTTAATGGTCCATATTCTATAAGCCGTTGAAAGAGTTGACCACGAGGATGATTTTCAATATCTCTGATTGCAGCATTCAGAGAATTATTAAAAACCTCTTTAACAGATTCCTTGCTCAAAAGAGATACTCTATCACTAGAAATGCCAAGAGAGATTGAATTAAATAATGCCTTGGCTAGATGATAATTAGATATAATTGATGAAATATAATTCTTTGTTGAAATATTCAATTCAATTTACCCAGACACATTCTTTATTATAACAATGGCTGCATTGACCATTTTCTTGTTGTCATTTTTGTTTCTTTAAGTATTGTATGCCACACTAAAGTTGTATGCTTGATTGCGTTAGTTAATATGTTTGAAGTCATTGTTACTTTTGGATTATCATCCTTGTTATTGTATATACTTGGTAGTTTAAGAAATAAATTGTTATAAGTATCCTTAGCTATGTTCCAAAAATAATCTCGGTTTATTTCTACCTTGACTAACTTAGGTAAAACAATATTGCATCGCCTTTCAAATTTCCAAATGTCATTCTCAACCTGATTATGAAATCGAGCCAAAGTTTTAAAGCCAAGCGATTTGTAGTTTATGAGATGTCCGACGTGTACCGGAGTGCAAAGATCCGATATATGATGACTTACTACACCAAGAAACATTCCCAAGTTTTCAAGAAACTCATCCTCGGTATATCCACTATTATCCTTTGTATAATCATTTATAAATCCGATACTTCCCTCTGAGTAATCCAAAGCTCTCTTAACACAACCGTGATCTTTTGAATCTTCGCTGTCAATATAACATCTGTGAACTAGTTGTTTCCTATTGTTCTTTACATCTTCAATTTCCCACATAATCCGAAAGTAGTCTGACATTGTCGCGCCAGCTTCAATTCCTCCCCATCTGGGATACAGAATATGTCTTTCTTTTTCTGGAAGACTAGCCAGGGCAAGATTTGCAACTAAACAATGTGAATCACCTTTCATAGTTCTAATAAGTAAAAAAAATTTTTTCAGTAAAAATTGTTACGAGAATACTTTTAGAATTAATATTATGATTTGTGAGAAGTGTTTGTACACTTTCTGTAATAACGCGTATTTTCCCAGCTCCCGGACCGGCTAGAACTATTGCTGGTCCATATAAATGATTGATTGCTCTTATTTTTAAATCAGTAAAATTCATTGATCCATTATATTTTTGTCAAACATCACCAAGTTTAACCCAAGACCAGTTGGGGAGAAGATTAGTGGGTTGCATCTACTAAGAGTTTAATTTTATTTGTCATTTTCTTTGATTGCATATTTAATTTCGAATCCCTTAATAGCTTAGTAGCTATCTTTCCAGTTTTTCTTATGCCCTTACCTGTAGGTTGAGTAATTTCAACAATAAATAATCCTATCCCCTCCTTTAAATTTTCGTAAGTAGACATTGAATATAAAGGTTTTATTTCCGGGCCCTTAACTTGTCTGAATAAAAAACTATCTTTAGTATTATTCATTCCATCATTAGCGACGATTAACATAAGATAATTTTTATAAAATTTATATTTTTCAAACATTTTGTTAACCTGAATAATTCCTTCTTCGATATTAGAAAATTTTACTTTATTGATTCCATCTGCATCAATAAATCCTTTGAATCTTTTGACCTGAAATCCCAGGGAGTTACCAACCTGCGACTTATCCACTAATATTAAATCTATGTCACCTGGTTTTTCATTTGCATTCTCAATAATTGGTTGTGATTTTTCATAAAAAGGGATATAGGAGTTACTTATTCCTAGTTCCTCATATATTAAGTATTCGTAGAACCTATAAAATGGATCAAATAAAAATTTTACAAGTTCACGCTCCAGTATTGAATTTACTCTTTCATCTTTTGTAGAATAATCGTCTTGAAAAAACTCATAAATCACTGAACCAGGTTTTAACGATACCGTATCATATACAATTGAACGTATGGTTACAGATTTATTCTCAGTCATTTAATTTATCATCAAGAATATTTCAAAGTAGATGTAGCTGAAATTATGAAAATCGTTCATTCATAAAACAAAAGTTAGTTAAATTTGTTTGCTGTATTTGTTTAAGTCTATAGCTGGAACAGTTCCCATTTTTTGAAGTTCTGTAAATAGATTCAGAAAAAAAAGTAAAAGACTTTTAGTTTGTCTTTTATGTTCAAAAGCATATGGGATTTTATTCTTTAACCAAGGGTGAAAATTTGTAAGATGAAAATATGACCCACTTAAGCTACAACAAAAGTTCAGACATTCCTTCTCTTTTAAATTGATTAGATAGTTTATAGAACGGGATGATAATGTACCATCTATAGTCAGAAGGCCAGATAATATTTTAGGAGGAGATTTAGGCGGGAAATCTTTACCGTCAGCTTGTACAATTTTTGAACTTGTTCTTTT
>Ga0307423_1001290_pt1 | contig 15314 bp, 18 predicted proteins | sample SalMarWE160310MG_FD_202154 | JGI IMG/M metagenome (GOLD analysis project Ga0307423, IMG submission 202154) | Salt marsh sediment microbial communities from the Plum Island Ecosystem LTER, Massachusetts, United States - WE1603-10 | ecosystem: Environmental > Aquatic > Marine > Intertidal zone >...
CAGCGCGTCGGCGGTGTCGTAGAAGTCGAGAATGCCCGCGTCGAAGATCCGGATCGTCGCTTTGCAGAACTCCACCACCGAGTCTGGGTGGACGACCCCCACGAAGTCGTCCCCCCCAATGTGGCCCACGAAGATGCTCGTGTCCTCATTTTCGGCGGCCGCCTCCAGCAACGCATGAGCGGTGAACTTGATGACCTGGTCACCCCGCATGAATCCGTAGTGGTCGTTGAACGACTTGAAGTTGTCCAAGTCGGCGTGCACGATCGCGAGTGGTCCTCGCTCTGCGACCCTACGCTCCATCTCCTCGGAGATCCGAAAGTTCCCCGGCAGCCCGGTGAGGGGCGACACGTCCCGCATGGTCTGTGAGCGCCGGATCACGGCTTTCACCCGTGCGACCAGCTCATCGACATCGAACGGTTTGTTCACGTAGTCGTCGGCACCCAGGTCGAGCCCCCGGATTCGGTCTTCCGGCATGGTTCTCGCCGTCAGAAGGATGACCGACGTGTTCGCTGCAGAGGGATGGACGCGCAGACGGCGGAGCACGTCGAATCCATCGAGTTCAGGCATCATCACGTCCAGCAACACGAGATCGGGCGGATCGTTCATCACCGACTCGAGCGCTTCCCTCCCGTTGGTCGCCTCGGTCACCTGGAAACCCTCCAGCTCGAGGTTCACTCGCACGAACTGGAGGATGTCGGGGTCGTCGTCTGCGACCAGAATCCGTTGCACCATCCGTCTACTCCACTGACGCTTTCAGATCTCTCACCGCAGCCGCCGGATCCGAGGTCCTGAACACGGAGGTACCGGCGACGAACACATCGACTCCCGCATCCCGCGCCGCCCTGGCGGTGCCGGTGGTGATACCACCGTCGATCTCTATATCGGCCGAAAGGCCCCGAGAATCAATCAGCTTTCTGGCTGCCTCCACCTTCTTGAGCGTCGAATAAGTGAACGACTGGCCTCCGAAACCAGGTTCCACCGACATCACGAGCACGAGATCGGCCAGTTCGACGAAAGGTTCCACCGCTTCGAACGGGGTCGCGGGATTCAACGCGAGGCCGAACGCCAGCCCCGCATCTCGCGCCTGGTCCGCTGCTCTACTGGGATCCGGGTATGCCTCGATGTGGACCGTGACCAGATCCACCCCGGCCGCTCGAAGAGGGCCGAAGTAGACGTGCGGGTTGGTGGTCATCATGTGGCAGTCGAAGAAGAGCGATGTCGCCTTCCTCAACGACGCGATCACCGGGATGCCCAGACTGAGATTCGGAGCGAAGTGGCCGTCCATGACGTCGATGTGGAGAAGCTCGACATACGGCTCGACCTTCGCAACGTCATCGGCGAGGTGCGCAAAGTCCGCGGCAAGGATGGAGGGGGCGATCCGGGCGGGTTGCATCATCCGAGTGTATCGGCTCTAGGTCAACGTTCCGGTCTTGTGCCCTCGAGCCCACGCTGAGGCACTCATCCTTCGACTGCCTGCCGGCTGCACCTCGAGCAGCTCCAGGGCTCCGCGACCAGTCCCCAGCAGTACCAGCCCGCCTTCGCTGGCGAGCTGGCCCGGCAACAGTGATGCGGGAACGGGTCTCGCCCGCCACACTTTCAGCCGTTCCCCGTCGAGGAACGCGTAGGCACCACCCCGCGTGGTTGACGCCCGAATCACACGGTGCAATCGTTCCGCATCGTCGGTGACGACCAGCCGGCTCTCATCCCTGTCGAATCGAGGGGCGTAGGTAGCTCCCTCTTCTGGCTGTGGTACCGGGCGAAGCCGACCCTCCACGTACCCGTTGAGCGTTTCGACCAGCAGGTCTGCCCCGACGACTGCGAGTGTCGTCGTGAGGGCCGCTGCATCCGTTTCATCGGAAAGAGGTACCCGCGCCGACGACAGTGTTGGACCCGTGTCGAGTCCGGAATCGAGCTGCATGACCGTGACCCCTGTCACGTGGTCACCGGCCAGGATCGCCCGCTCGACGGGAGCGGCTCCCCTCCAGCGCGGCAGCAAGGAGAAGTGGACATTGAGAAAACCAAGTGGAACCGACTCCAAGGCCGGCTCAGGGATGATGCGCCCGTAGGCGACGACCACCGCGATGTCGACCCCGGCGGTAGTCATGATCGATGTGATGTCGGCGGATCGCTCCGGTTGTGCCACGTCTATCCCGAGTCTGGAGGCCGCGGTCTTCACGGGAGAGGCCTCCGGTCGGTGGGAGCGTCCGCGTGGCTTGTCGACCCTGGTGACGACGACAACGGTGTTCTCCGCGATCGCCTCCAGTGTCGCAACGGCCGCTTCGGGGGTTCCAAGGAAGGCGATCCGCGTCACAGACTGAGTCCCAACGCCTCCTCACGCAGTTCTCGCAGCACCTGTTTGCGAGTGCGGCGATCGAGGCGCTCTATCAACAACGTTCCGTTCAGGTGGTCGATCTCGTGCTGCAGCACGCGTCCCAGGAGTTCCTCCCCTTCATACTCGACTTCCCTCCCTTGCTCGTCGAGACCTCGTACCCTCGCGAACCCCGGCCGTTGGATCTCCCAGAACCGGCCGGGGACCGACAGGCATCCCTCGTCGGATACCCATGTGCCGGACGTCTCGATGAGCTCAGGGTTGATCAGTACCTTCGGGCCCTCTCCTGCGTCGAACACGACGATCCGTTTCGAAATGCCGATCTGTGGTGCAGCCAGCCCCACACCGGGGGCATCGTACATCGTCTCGATCATGTCCTCGGCGAGCCGTCGAATGCCGTCATCGATGGTTTCGATCTCCTTCGCCTTCGTCCGCAGGACAGGATCACCGAAGATACGAATAGGGAAGATGGCCATGGGGCAGCAGGATAGCTCACAGGTCGAGTGGGTCGACATCAACCCGTACGGTGCTCCCGGCCTCGCGGAGTGTCGCCACCGCCGCCCGAAGCGCTGGCCTGACGGGCATCAGGTCCCGCCCTTGGATGAGCCACCGTAGCGTCCCACGTTGTTCCGCCGGACCGTAGACGGCCGCCTCTGGCCCGAGGTCCGACACCAATGCTCGCGCATCCCGCGTTCCTCCCGACACCTCCACCACGATCACTTCACCGGCAGGGGGCAGGCCGAACTCCCTCCGCCGCTGCACCTCCGCCTCGAGATACGGGAGAGGATCCCCGCGACGAACGGCCTCGAGCACGGGATGCTCGGGGATGCTCGTCTGAACTATGAGATGCCGACCCCTTCCGAACGGGATCGCGCGAGCCAGGCGAGCAACGATTCGCAACGCCTCCTCCCCCGCGTTGTACGTGCTACCGAGAACGAGACCGTCCATGTCCACCACCACACCGAGGGAGATATCGTCCAGCCGCGCAACGTCCCGCTCCGTACCCACCCAAATCGCTGCGTCGCTCCGAACCTCTCCGACCTGGTCGCCGAAGAGCCCACGGAGGACCTCGGTCACCCGACCGACTCCTGAGCCGAGCGGCTCGAAGCGTCGTCCACCGCACCTCGCACATTCGCCGAGTGTCGCGCCACATCGCGTGCACCGCTCTCCCGGTTCCGGACGCGCGCCACACGACGGACAGATGCGCAGCGTCTTGCACGACACACAGCGAAAGGCGGGTGCGTACCCGTGGCGGTGGCTGAAGACGAAGATACGGCCCCCACGGGTGAGTGCCCCCGCAACCGTCCGCTTCGTGTGGTCTGCTATCAACCCTGTGCCCGGCGGATCGTCACGGCGATCGACGATTTCGACCGGTGGCCAGGCGCGGGACGCACGGCGACGGATTTCTACTCCGTACGCAACGATCCTCGCGCTTGGCACCGCGCCCGTGTACACCACGTCGAACCGTTCGGTCAGGGCGCGACGCCGAATGACTTCGCGGGCGTGGACGGTCGGAGTCTGGCGGTCTTTCATCGCCCGCCGTCCTTCTTCGACCAACATCGCAATACCTAGGCTCGCAACGGGCCAGAACGCGATCCGGTGTGTCCCTACCGCCACACTGCCCGAGGACAAACACACCCGTTGCCAAGCCGCAGTCACCTCTCGCGCCGCTGAGGTCGGCGGGACCTCCACGGTGCGGTCACCAATACGAGATCGAAGGGCGGAGGCGAACTGAGCTGCCTCCACGGCAGTAGGAAGAATGACCATTCCCGATCGGTCGTGGTCCACGGCCTCCGCCACCATGTCGACGGCATCGGATGTATGGCTCGTGATGACGTACATCGAGCGGGTGCGGTCTCCGTAGCTTCTCGCCGCGTGGAGAGCCCCGCCTCGGGGAAGGTTGGGCGGTCCGGAGCGGGGCAGCATCGCCGCGACCGGTGCGACGTAGTACCCCGCCGCCCACTTGAGGGTTCTGAGAAGGGTGTCAGTGAAGATCGGAACCGACGACGAGACAGCCTTGATCGGTTTCAGGTCGGACGGGTCCTCATCGCCGACCCCTACGACCCACCCTCGGACGACTCGCCGGCCCAGTGGAATCCTGACGATCTGCCCGACGGAGATCGTTTGATCGGCGGCGTAGCGAAACCCTTCGTCGACAGCGAAAGTCGGGACGTCCGGGACGACCCTGGCTACGCTCAGGTCGCCTCCCTCACGAGCGCCTCGGTCATATCGGTCTGCTCCCATGGGAACTCCGCCCGACCGAAGTGGCCGTATGCAGAGGTCGGAGTGTATATCGGACGTCGAAGGTCGAGACGTCGAATGATCGCCTCCGGCCGGAAGTCGAACAGCTCTTTGGCGATCTCGCCGAGCCTCACCGGGTCGATCTGCTCGGTATCGAACGTCTCGACTCGTACCGAGAACGGGGTCGCCCGACCGATGGCGTACGACAGCTGAACCTCGCACTCGTCGGCGAGCCCGGCCGCAACGATGTTCTTCGCGGCGTGGCGAGCGGCGTAGGCGGCAGAACGGTCGACCTTCGTGGGGTCCTTTCCCGAGAAGGATCCCCCGCCGTGGCGTGCCGTCCCGCCGTACGTGTCCACGATGATCTTGCGGCCGGTGAGACCGGTGTCCGCTTCGGGTCCTCCAACCTCGAACCGCCCGCTCGGGTTCACGAGAATCTCCACCCCGTCGTGCTCGAACCCCTCCATGACCGGTGCGATCACGGCTTCCGTAAGGTCCTGCTGCATGCGGTTCTGGTCGATGCCCGGCTTGTGCATGCTCGAGATCAGGATCCGTCGAGCAGCTACGGGCGTCCGGCCTTCGTACTCGAGGGTTACCTGGGTCTTCCCATCCGGCCCGAGGTAGTCGAGGATGCCCTCCTTGCGAACGTACGCGAGCCGCCGGGCCAACCTGTGTGCATAGTCGATCGGAGCCGGCATCAACTGCGGCGTTTCGCGCACCGCGTAGCCGAACATGATGCCCTGATCCCCCGCGCCGAGATGGTCCAACGGATCCGTCGAACCCCGCCTCGCTTCGAGGGAGTCGGCGACACCTCCGGCGATGTCAGGGCTCTGCTTGCCTATCAAGTCCTCGACGGAGCACGTGGTTGCAGAAAAGCCTTCACCGCGGTCGTAGCCTGCGGCGGCGATCGCCTCGCGAGCGATCTCGTCGACGTCGAGCCTCGCGTCCGACCCGATTTCGCCGGCGACGAGCACCCTCCCTCGTGTCACGAGCGTTTCGCACGCGACTCTCCCATAGGGGTCTTGAGCGAGGACCGCGTCGAGGATCCCGTCGGAGATTCGATCCGCGACTTTGTCAGGGTGACCTTCCGTAACCGACTCAGATGTGAAGAACCACTTGATCATGGCGGGCAGTATACGGGACAGTGCATGGAAGCCCCCATCCCATCTCAGCTGCGGCGCGCGGCCTCTCGCTGGATGATGTCCAGGAGCCGTCCGGCGACCTCGTCCTTCGAGAGGAGCGGCCATTTTTCGGCATTCCCTTGAGCGTCAAAAACGGTCACCTGGTTCGTGTCCGTTCCGAAGCCCGAACCCGCTGCCGTGACATCGTTCGCCACCGTCAGGTCGGCTCTCGCCGCCTTCGCCCGAGCACCTTCGGCCGGCCCTGTCTCGGCAGCAAACCCAACGATGAAGGGCCGTCCGCCGTCTCCCGAGCCGAGCCCGTCGAGGATATCGACGGTAGGTTCCAGCTCGAGTCGAGGCGGACCCTCGGCTCTCCTGAGTTTCGTCGGTCGAGGGTCTGCCGGCCGGAAGTCCGCCACGGCCGCCGCCATGATCACGACATCGCACGTACCGGCTTCTCGCTCCACCGCCTCGGCCATTTGTTTGGCCGTCTCCACAGGCACGATGCTCACTCCCGGAGGCACAGGCAGCGCTGAGGAACTCACCAGCACCACCTTCGCGCCCCTTCTCGCGGCAGCTCGGGCGATCGCGTACCCCATCTTGCCGGAAGACCGGTTCCCGATGAACCGTACGGGATCGATGGGTTCCCGTGTCCCTCCGGCCGTCACGAGGAGGCGCCAACCCTCGAGGTCCGGGTCGAGCATCGCGGCCAGCGCCACGAGTATCTCCTCGGGTTCCACCATCCGTCCTTCTCCCACGTCGCCGCCCGCGAGCGGTCCTGAGGCCGGCCCGACAAACCGGCACTCGTCGTCGCGCAGTGTCGCCACGTTGCGCCGGGTTGCAGGGTGCTCCCACATCTCGGTGTGCATCGCGGGAGCGAACAGGATCGGCGCCCGCGTAGCGAGCAGCGTCGCGGACAGCAGGTCGTCGCCGAGGCCGGTTGCCGCTTTGGCGATCGTCGTCGCAGTCGCAGGGGCCACCACGATGGCTTCAGCCCACTGCCCGAGCTCGGTGTGGGGGCTGATCGCGCCGAAGAGCTCGGTGTGCACCCGGTTGCCTGTGACGGCGGCGAACGTCTGCGCGCCCACGAACTGTCGAGCCGCGTCGGTCATCACGACCCTGACATCGGCCCCCTCCTCAACCAGCCGTCTGGCGAGAAACACGGCCTTGTAGGCGGCGATACCCCCGGTTACACCGAGAAGGATCCGGCGTTGCATCCTCAGTCTTCGGAGTGTTCGACGACGAGCTTGCCGTCTGCAATCTCCTCGAAGGCGATCGTGAGTGCCTTGTGGCTCAGGGTGTGTACCTGCGGCGGCACGTAGTGACCGATGCCTTCTCCGAGTTGATTGAAGTACGCGTTGATTTGCCGCGCTCGTCGTGACGCAAGGACAACTAGCTCGAATCGTCCGCCGGTCACGTCGAGGAGGTCCTCAACGGGTGGTTGCATCATCATGACTGTGCTCTCGTGGGGGGAGCATTCAGTATACGCAGAATCTCGGCGACTGTGGCGTCCACGCTGCTGTTCACCAACACATGGTCGAAGCGCTCTACCGCTTCGCGCAACTGCCACTCTGCGATGCGGAGACGTAGCGCGATCTGATCCTCGTCGGTATCCCCTCGTCCCCGAAGTCGTTCTTCGAGTGTCGCCCTGGAAGGAGGCGATACGAAAATGGTGACTGCGGCAGGGAAGGCGGTCTTGACCTGCATGGCGCCGTTGACTTCGATGTCGAGCAGGACGTCGTTGCCTCCATCCAGCATGGTCAGGACCGGCGCCTTGGGTGTTCCGTATCTGAACCCGCTGTACTCGGCCCACTCCAGCAGTTCCCCTGCACCCACGAGCGCATCGAACTCTCGATCGCTCACGAACCGGTAGTCGACGCCGTCGCGCTCGGATGCCCTGCGTGCCCGTGTGGTCACCGAAACCGAGAAGAAGAACGGGTGTTGTCTGTGGAGTGCAGCGACCACGGTCGACTTGCCCACCCCGGACGGGCCGGAGACGACGATGAGACGTCCGCTCAACTCACTCGGTTGCGCCGAGCAGCGCTGCCTTCTGGCGCTCGCCGAGTCCTCGCAGGCGTCTGCTCTCCGCTATTCCGTGGGTCTCCATCATCCGCTTCGCCTTCACCTTCCCGGTTCCCGGCAGCGAACTGAGGACTGCGTACACCTTCATCCCAGCGACCGCCGGGTCCTCGGCGGCCCTTTCGAGGAGCTCGGCAAACGTTACCGAACCGGTCTTCAGGAGCTGTTTCAACTCCGCTCGGACTCTTCGTACTTCGGCAGCCCGTGCCAGGGCTGCAGCCCTTTGTTCATCGGTGAGTACAGGAGGTGCCATGCTCCGCACTCTACCAACCTGAAACGCTCACGAGACGCCGTATCGCTGCCACGGGATCGGGGGAGGTCGTGATCGGCCTTCCCACCACGAGGTAGTCGGCACCGCCGGCAAGGGCGTCACGTGGTGTTGCGATCCTCCGCTGGTCATGTGCCGCCGCTCCCGGCGGACGGATCCCCGGGGTCACTTTCAGCAGTTGCGGAGCCACCGTCGAAACGACACCAAGCTCCATCGGGGAGCACACGACGCCTTCACACCCGGTGTCCGCGGCGAGGGCCGCCATCTTGGATGTCAGACGCCCCGGCGACTCTCCGATTCCGACTTCTCTGAGACTCTCCTGGTCGAGACTCGTCAACACCGTGACCGCGAGCACACCGGCCTCTCTGCCCGCCGAGCCTTCGGCGAACCCCTCGACGGCAGCCTCGAGCATCGCCCTGCCCCCGGACGCATGCACGCTCAGCCAGCGCGCACCGAGGCTCCCAAGGCGACGTGCGGCCCGACGAACGGTCGCCGGGATGTCGTGGAGTTTCGCGTCGACGAAGACCGGTGCGTTCCCAGCCTCCGATACGGCGCCAATCGTTGCTGGTCCCGGCCCGCTCAGCAGCTCCAACCCGACCTTGAAGCCTCCGGCTTCTCCCGCCAGAACACCTGCAAGGTGTACGGCGTGCGTTGCTTCGGCGACATCGAGCGCTACGACTATCGGATTCACCACGGTTGCATGCCTCCTATCAGTTCGCTCGGATCGTGCGCCCCAAGCCGAGTCACCAGATCCAACGTCTCGCGCAGCACCCGCTCACCCGCACGCGGTTCTGCGAAGTGCACCGTACCGAGCGCCACCGCGGTTGCCCCGGCGAGCAGGTACTCCACCACGTCCCGTCCCGTGCGAACACCCCCACATCCGACGATAGGAGTCTCGGGCAGCGCCGCGTGGACCTCGAGAACGCACGCCAGCGAGATCGGTTTGATCGCGGGCCCGGAGTAGCCTCCGATGACGCCTGAGAGGGCAGGGCGTCGTGACTCGATGTCGATGGCAGCCCCCTTGACGGTGTTCGTGAGCGTCAGGAAGTCCGCTCCGGCATCCACGACCGCAGCTGCGATTTCGACGATGTTCGATGCATTCGGCGACAACTTGGCACCGATTGGCATCTGCACGACGGATCTGACCTCACCGATCACCTCAGACGACAGCTTGGCATCAAGAGAGATGATCGAGTGGCTCTCGAGGTTCGGGCACGAGAGGTTGACCTCGATCGCCGCAACCCCTCCGTTCGACATCTTGCTCGCCACACTCGAGAACTCCCCCGGCGTCCGCCCTACCGCAGAACCCCAGACCGACACTCCGAGCGACTCGACCTGAGGTGCGATGTTCTCCAGCCACGAGTCGATGCCCGGGTTTTGGATACCGATGCCATTCAGCATTCCGGCATCCGTACCCGCCACTCTGGGCGGGGCCCTGCCCGGCCAAGGCTCACCACTGACGGATTTGGCGACGAGCGCGCCGTATGCGTCGAGACTGGCGACATCGGCGAACTCGACGATCGATCCGAACGTGCCTGCGGCAGCCACCAGCGGCGTCTCCAGGCGAAGGGGGCCCAGCTGGATCATGGGGCCTCGTAGCTGACCACTCCGTCGTGGATCGTCGCGAGAACCCGACCCTTCATCGCACGTCCCTTGAACGGCGAGTTCTCGGAGCGGGAGGCAAACCGTTGTGGAGTCCACGAGACCTCAGGTGCGAACACGACGAGGTTCGCCGGGATGCCCGGTTCTGGCCAGCGGCCGTGCCGGTCGAGTCCCAGCAGTCGGGCTGCTGTCACGGATAGACGCTCGAAGAACTTCACTGGATCGAGCGGTACTGCTTCGTTCACAACGGCCGCTGCCGTCTCGAGTCCGATGACGCCCCGAGGTGCGTCGTCGAAGGGGACGTCCTTTTCGGCCGCGGCGTGCGGCGCATGATCAGTGCCGACAACGTCGATCACGCCGGTCCGAAGCGCTTCCCTGACGGCGGCGACGTCGGACTTCGTTCGCAGCGGCGGGTACATTTTGAAGGCCGGATCCATTCGCTCGATCTGCCTGTGGTCGAACGCAAGATGGTGCGGCGTCACCTCGGCTGTCACAGGTAGTCCTCGCTCTTTCGCCTCCTCGACGAGACGCACGCTCCCGGCGGTCGACACATGCTGCACGTGGTAGCGGACACCTGTCAGTTCGACGAGAGCCAGGTCCCGCATGATGATCACCTCTTCCGCGAGAGCAGGCATGCCTCGCATCCCCAGTCGGGCGGACACGGCACCTTCGTGCATGTGGGCACCGCGTGTCAAGGTTGTGTCCTCTGCGTGCTGAGCGACAATGCCACCCAGGTCGGACAGGTACTCCATCGCGAGCCTGAGGAGGCCTGTGTCCTGCACACTGTCTCCGTCGTCGCTGAACAGCCGCACTCCGGCAGCCCACAATTCGTCCAGGTGCGAGAGGTGCGTTCCGGCGCGGCCGAGGGTGATCGCCCCGGCGGGCACCACGTCGACCAGCCCCACGTCACTCCCTCGCTCCGACACATATCGAGCCAGATGGCCGGCGTCGATCGCGGGATCCGTATTCGCCATGGCAACGACCGCTGTGAAGCCGCCTGCAGCTGCAGCGCGAGACCCCGTCTCGATGTCCTCCTTCCACTCTTGGCCGGGTTCTCTGAAGTGGACGTGCGTGTCTACGAAACCAGGGCCTATCAAGGCGCCACCGCAGTCGATGACACGATCTGATTCCAGGTCGACTCCGATCTCGAGGACTATGCCATCACGAATCAGGACATCGGTGTCGAGCACCCCGTCCGGGCCAACGACCCGTCCGCCTTTCAGCACCATCTCAGACATCTTCTGCCTCCCCTCCGAGCAGACGAAAAAGGACCGCCATTCGGACAGCGACACCATTTGCGACCTGCGGTTCGACGAGCGAGCGAGGATGGTCGGCTACTTCAGGCGCGATCTCTACGCCACGATTCATCGGGCCGGGGTGCATCACCACACTGTCCGAAGACATCCGGGCGAACCGCTCCCATGTCAACCCGAAGCGGCTGACGTATTCAGGGAGCGATGGCAGTACCGAGGCACCCCCTCGCTCTTTCTGGATGCGTAGGAGGTAGATGACATCGGAGTCCAACACCTCGTCGATCGCTCTTGCCGTTCGTACAGGCCAATCTCCCAGATCCACCGGCAGCAGAGTTCGGGGTGCGACCAGCGTCACGGTCGCACCCAGTGTGGAGAACGCGGTGATGTCGGAACGAGCAACACGCGAGTGACGAATATCACCGACGATCGCCACCTTGAGTCCTTCGAGGCTGCCGAAGTGTTGCCGTATGGTGAGGGCGTCGAGCAGCGCCTGGGTCGGGTGCTGGTGAGCTCCGTCACCGCCGTTCAACACCGGCAACCCGGTCCATTCGGCGATCCTCCAAGGGGCTCCCGTAGAAGAGTGGCGGACCACGAGTGCGTCTGCACCCATGGCCTTGATGGTGAGCGCCGTGTCCTTCAGGCTCTCCCCCTTGGAGAGCGACGACGTACCGGGCGAGAAACTCATCGTATCGGCAGAGAGCGCCTTGGCGGCTCGTTCGAACGACATCCTGGTTCTCGTCGACGGTTCGAAGAACAGCATGGCAACGGTACGGCCGCGCAGTGCAGGGACCTTCGGAATCGGCCGTGCGAGGACCTCGACGAATTCGTCAGAGAGGTCGAGCACCGACGTCAACTCGTCCTTGGAGAGGCCCTCCATGGTCAGGAAGTTGTTCATGGGCGCTCCTCGATCGCTACCCCGTCCTCTCCATCGATCTCGGTGAGGTGCACCCACACTCGTTCCGAAGCCGACGTTGGAAGGTTCTTGCCAACGAAGTCGGCCCGAATAGGGAGCTGCCGGTGTCCCCGGTCCACGAGAGCTGCGAGCTGCACGACGCGGGGTCTGCCGAGATCGGCAAGGGCATCGAGCGCCGCCCTGATCGTACGCCCCGTGTAGAGGACGTCGTCCACAAGGACGACCGCATGCCCGGAGATGTCGACGGGGATCTGGGTGTGAGCAAGCGCTGTCGTCGGACGTTGCGAGAGGTCATCCCTGTACAGTCCGATGTCGAGCGTTCCGACGGGAACACTCGTCGCTTCGATCTCTCCGATCACCTCTGCCAGACGCCGGGCGAGCGGCACACCCCTGGTGTGGATGCCCACCAGGATCACATCGCCGGCGCCTTCGTTGCGCTCGGCGATCTCGTGCGCCATGCGTCGAACGGCACGCCCGATGTCGTCGGCTCCCATCACCGAAGGCACGGGACATCCCATGAATCAGCCGCCCTCCGGGCGGCTTCAAGGACGGTACACATCGGTTCTCCTTCCCGGCCTCACCGGACCGTGGTTAAAGGACGTTTCGAGGCACTGTAGCACCGTCAGCGCTCGGACTGTGATATGCGTCCGAGGATCCCATTGACGAACGCTCCGCTCCGGTCGGTCGAGTACTTCTTGGCGAGTCTCACCGCCTCAGCCACAACAACCGCGGTCGGCGTGTCAGGCTCGAATCGAAGTTCGTACAGGGCGAGTCTGAGAACTGCGCGGTCGACCGGCGCCATCCGAGCCACCCGCCACCGCCTCGATACCTCATCGAGGGTTTGGTCGAGGTCTGCCATGTGCTGGACGACCCCGGAGGCGAGCCGATCTGCTCGCCCCGAGAGAGGACCGATCTCGCCATCGCGAAGATCGAACTCGTAGAGCGCCTGGAGCGCCCTTTCCCGTGCGTCGATCATCACAGACGGGTGATGTACTCGCCGCTTCGGGTGTCGACCTTGATGTGGTCTCCAGCCTCGACGAACAACGGGACTTGAACGACGAGACCAGTCGACACGGTGACCGGCTTCGTGGCTCCCGACACGCGATCTCCCTTGACACCGGGCTCCGCTTGCACCACCTCCATCTCCACTGACGCCGGCAATTCGACCGCGATGGGCACGTCCTGGTACATGGGAAGGATCGCGACCAATCCGTCGACGAGGAACGGCCCCGCGTCGCTCACCTGATCGGCGCTGAGGGCGAACTGTGCGTAGGTCTCGAGGTCCATGAAGTGATAGCCGAGATCATCGCGGTACAGAAACTGATGCTCCCGGCGGTCTATCACGGCCTGCTGCACGTTCTCACCCGCACGGAACGTGCGGTCGATGACGGCACCCGTGTCCAGGTTCTTGAGTTTCATGCGCACGAATGCCTTGCCCTTGCCCGGCTTCACATGCTGGTACTCGATCACACTGAACAGCCCCTCCGGGAGATCCAAAGCCATGCCGGGACGTGCGTCATTGGTCGAAATCATGGAACCTCCTTCACGCGAGTGTATCCGACAGCACCGAACGGACAGCCGGTTCGCCAACGGTGAGCACCCGAGGGGCGCCGATGCGTTCGAGAAGTACCATGTTGATCGAACCTCGTCGACGTTTCTTGTCGCTGCGCAGCAGGCGCATGAGCGGCTCAATCTCACCCCTCCAGGTCGTAGGCAGTCCCAGATCGGCGAGCAACACCCGCTGTCGAGCGGCGTCGGAAAACCCGAGGAGCCGTTCCGACAGCTCTGCTGCGATCGTCATGCCGATCGAGACGGCGTCACCGTGGGCGATCCCCGCGACGCGCTCGATCGCATGCCCGATCGTGTGCCCATAGTTGAGGATGGCTCGCATACCCTGCTCACGTGGGTCCCTCGTCACTACGCGGACCTTCACCGCGATCGCGTCACGAACGATGCGATCAAGTGCAGCGTCAGTGCCGTACTCCTCCAGGACCTCAACCAGGTGCAGGTCGCCGATCAACCCCGCCTTCGCAATCTCCGCCATACCTTCCCTCCGCAAGGATGTGGGAAGCTGTTCGAGGATCTCGAAGTCGACGAAAACGGCATCCGGTTCCCAGAACGTCCCGACGAGGTTCTTGGCGTCGAGATTGACTCCTGTCTTTCCTCCAATTGCTGCATCCACCGCTCCGAGGAGGGTCGTGGGCACGCTGACAAGACGGATCCCTCGCAGATACGTGGACGCGACGAATCCCGCGAGGTCGGTGACCGTTCCCCCACCGACGGCCACGATGGACCCCGAGCGGTCGATGTCCTGGGAGTCGAGCCAGCGGTATGCACGCTCCGCCACCTCCAGCGTCTTGGCGGCCTCTCGATCGGGGAGCACAAACAACGGCGCACCATTCCGTTCAGCGATGGCATGTGCGATCTGTTCTGCCCCTGGTTGCGTGAAGATGGCCGACTGGTCGTGTCCCGGCATCTCTGAGAGGATCCCTCTCCCCAACCGGATCTCGGTGCTTCCGCACGCCATCACTTCCACGACGCAACCACCCTGGCGACGACTTCTTCGACTGGAAGCTCGTCGGTGTCGATGACGACATCCGCTGAAGCCCGGTACAGGTCGCTGCGTTCTTCGTCGAGATCCTCGACACGGCGGGTGGCGAGCGGCGGTCTGTACGGCCCGCCGGAGAGTCGTTGACGCACCGTTGCGGGGTTCGCTCTGAGCCAGACGACCTTGCCGGAGGCACGCATCGTCTCCACAGACTTCGGCGACAGCACGACACCGCCACCGGTAGACACGATCGTCTGCGGCTCGTCCCGAGCAAGCTCGTGAACCAGGTCGGCTTCTCGCTGTCGAAAGACCACCTCTCCGTCCTCCTCCCACTGTCGGGAAACAGGCCCCCAGCGAGCCTCGAGGATGCGATCCATGTCCACGAATGGGCACCCGATCAGCTGCGCCGCAGCTTCACCCACGGTGGACTTGCCGGATGCCATCATGCCGACGAGCCAGAGCATCAGAAATGCCCGAGGCGCTCACGATACGACTGCGCGGCGCGCTGGTAGTCGCCTATCGTCGCGCCACCGAACTGCTCGATCGTCTGCTGGGCGAGCACGAACGCCACCATCTGCTCCCCCACTACGGCCGCAGGAGGCACGGCGCAAACGTCCGAGCGTTCCCTGAGCGCGTCGGCGGGTTCCCCAGTCGCCACGTCGACGGACCGCAGGGGTCGCATCAATGTCGACAGCGGCTTCATCGCCGCTCGAACACGAATCGGCTCTCCGTTGCTGACTCCGCCTTCGATTCCCCCGGCCCGGTTCGAAACTCGGCTGTAGCCAACCTCGATCTCATCGTGTGCTGCGGATCCCCGCCCCTGCGCCTGTACGAGAGCATCACCGATTTCGACTCCCTTGACACCTGGAATCGACATCACAGCTTGCGCGAGAAGCCCGTCGAGGCGGCGATCCCACTGCGCGTAGGTTCCGATTCCCGGCGGGACCCCGTGGGCGACGA
>Ga0307423_1001292_pt1 | contig 15307 bp, 17 predicted proteins | sample SalMarWE160310MG_FD_202154 | JGI IMG/M metagenome (GOLD analysis project Ga0307423, IMG submission 202154) | Salt marsh sediment microbial communities from the Plum Island Ecosystem LTER, Massachusetts, United States - WE1603-10 | ecosystem: Environmental > Aquatic > Marine > Intertidal zone >...
TACAGGCTTTCCTGGATGGCACATCGAATGCGCAATCATGGGCTTGAAGTATCTGGGAAGCCAGTTTGACATCCACGGCGGGGCTCGGGACCTGATTTTTCCTCATCACGAAAACGAGATTGCCCAAAGTGAGGCATTGACCGGAAAGAAGCCGTTTGTCAAGTATTGGTTGCATACTGGTTTTCTGAAGATTAATGGAGAAAAGATGGCTAAGTCGTTAAACAACTACATTACTGTCCGTGAGGCGCTGAAGAAGTATTCTGCTGAGGCTATCCGCCTATTTGTCTTGTCCACGCATTACAGGAGTGAGATAGATTTCACTGACGAGAGGTTGAAGGGCGCAGAAACAAGCCTGAACCGGCTCTATAACACTTTGGAGTCTTTGGAAGATGCGAAGAAGGTTTCAGTGAAGCGAGAACCGAATGAGAATGAGAAGAGTTACGGCGAGAACGTGAAGAAACTTAGGCGCGAATTTGTTGCGGCTATGGATGAAGATTTTAACACTCCGCAGGCGCTGGCTGCCCTCTTTGAGATGTCTAGGGAGATTAACAGGTTTCTGGATGAACAGAAACAGGTGAACATTGAGATTCTGGAACAGGTTTATGACGGTTTTTCTGAGCTTGGAAAAGCTTTGGGTCTCTTCAAGCAAGAGAGGACCAAGGATGTTGGCAGCAAGATAGTGGATGAGTTGGTGCAGCTTCTGTTTGACATGAGGGAGGAGCTGCGCAAGAAAGGAGATTATGGCTTGTCGGATGAGATTAGGGCAAGGATGAAAGAGGCAGGTTTGGTTATAGAGGACACCGCTGAGGGACCAAAGTGGAAACTAGCTTAAACAACGTTTACGACACCATCATTGTTCGGTTCAGCGGAGAACTTTGGCTCAAGAAGCTTTGGACAAGAAAATATTACGAGAAGCGGCTTGCCAGAAACCTGAGACAAACACTGAAACACTACAACGTTTCGTACAGTGAGCTTGTTCGTAAACATGGCAGATTCTACCTGAAAACAGACTCAGCGGTAGAGGCAGCGGATAAGCTGGCGCGTGTTTTTGGTGTCTCCTCGGTTTCTCCTGCAGTTGAAACATCCTCTAAAATTGATGATGTAATCGGGAAGAGCATGTTGTTGGCGAAAAGCGTGCTGAAGGCGGGGGGCAGTTTTGCTGTTAAATGTAAACGGGTCGGCGAACAGGACTACTCAAGCGCTGATATACGCAACCTGCTGGGTCAACAGGTTCTTGACGTGTTCGGCGAGAGCCATTGTTTGAGGGTTGATTTGGGTAACCCTGACGTTGTTTTGGGCGTTGAGATTAGAGATGAACAAGCATTCATTTACTCGCAGAGTATTGACGCTGTTGGTGGCATGCCCCTAGGTGTCCAGCCGAGGCTTATTGGCTTGTTCAGCGGAGGAATAGATTCCCCTGTTGGATTGTGGCTGGTCATGAAACGGGGCAGCCCAGTTGTGCCCGTCTATTTCGATAACAGCCCCTTCACGGATGAAACCACAACCCAGAGAGCATTGAAGGTTGCTGAGGTGCTGTTCAGCTGGGCAATAGGGTTCCCCAGAAAAGTTTACGTGGTCCAGCACAGCGAAAACATGAAACAAATCATGCAGACCAACAGAAAATATTCGTGTTTGCTCTGTAAACGTATGATGTACCGGGTTGCTGAGCGGCTGGCAGAACAATTGCATGCTGAGGGAATCGTCACAGGAGAAGCCATAGGCGAGCAGGCCAGCCAAACCATAACCAACCTGCGAGTGCTAAACAGTGCCGTCAAAGACTATCCTGTACATAGACCGTTGCTGGGTTTTGACAAGGAAGAAACCGAGGCACTGGCAAGAAAGATTGGAACTTACATGCCTTCAAGCAAGAAGGCGGGAGCATGCACAGCGGTTCCGTATCAGCCGTCCACCAAAGCCAAACTAGAAGAAGTCCTCAAGGCAGAGGAGAAGCTGGACATAGAAACGATGGTTAGGCGGTCGCTCGAGTCCATCAAAATCGTCGAATTATAAGCTTGTTCTCTGTTTTTCTTTAAGCCACTGTTCTGTTCCAACTATCTTTCTTTTTGCGAGGTCGTTTTGTCTTGCAACAAGAGCCTTCTCAGCTTCTTCGTCGCTTAAGGATGGGTCACGTAACGCCAGAAATGTTTCACAGGGAAGCTCACTGCATAAGCCACAATGCTCTAGATGTTTCTTGTTTACGCAGCAGCTGTATAATGGGCAGGATTCAACGTTCATCATGGTTGTCCAGAATGGCTTGCCTTCTTGGTGTCCGCATCCTCGACATTTTGTGCCTAAATGTTCACAGGCGCCGCAGAATAAACCGCATGCTGCCGCCAAACTTTTATCTACCATAACTTTCACCAGTTTATTTAATATACAGTGGTGTTCTATCCAGAAAAGGACTACGGTGGAATATTGTATGGATTTTGAAGATTGCATCAATTTTGCTAACGAGAACAAGGCGAGTTACGTTGCCACTGTTGAAGGCGATCAGCCACGCGTGAGAGGCTTCTTGATGTGGTACGCAGATGAGTCTGGATTCTATTTCCACACAGGAGCCATGAAGCCGGTGTATAGTCAGTTGAAACAGAATCCTAAGGTTGAGGCATGCTTCTATCATCCAGCCGAAAACGGCGGGGTTATGATGAGGGTATCTGGAACTGTCGAATTCGTAGATGATGCAGAATTGAAAGGGAAGTTGATTGAAGAACGGCAGTTCCTGAAGGCGTGGGGTTTCACAGCCGAAAGCAAGGATTTGATAGTTTTCAGAATTGCCAAAGGCGAAGCCTACTTCTGGACTATGGAAACCAATTTTGAGTCTAAGAAAGTAATCAAATTCGGATAAAATTTTGATATTTTATTGGATAAGAAAAACAGTTTATTGTGTTGTGGATTTATGCGGTTACGCAGACGGTCCACAATATTTCTACTCTTCCACAGACGTCACATCTGTATTGTTTCATGTAGCCTGATTCTTTGTCCACATTCATTTCCGATTTACAGTCAGAACATTTCATTTCTCTATTCACCTCCGACTTGTTTATCTAATCTTGTTACGGTTAGCTTTCTACAGGGTTTCAGTACAGTATCGGATGATATATACATATACCCCGTAAACTATATAGACTATAGAACGTTTCTGGAATAGCAACACTCATTAAAAGAGGAATAGAAAAAAAGGGCAAAATATGCGCCCAAAAGCTGACCGAATTAAGCTCGGATGACTATGTAAAGTTTAGTTTGAAGCTTATCGGCACATCTTCGCCCCAAGACTGACGAAGCGGACAGATTTTCTGCGCAATATCGTAAACCTTTTTGGCTTTAGCTCTTTCACGCTCATCATCCTTCGGTAACCCGATGTTCATGGTGAAGTGTATATGAGTGAAGATCAGCTTCTCGAGACCCTCAACATTCATTGTTACAGCAGCTTTTGTTTCAAGACTCTTGAGCGCCAGTTTAGAATTTCCTGCGACCAACAGAAAAATAGTGTTCATGCACGAGGCTAAAGAAGCCGCGAAAACCTCTTCGGGAACGCAGTATCCAGCTTTTCCGCCGAACTCGGGTGGAGGACTGACAGTGGCTATAGTTTTGCCCTTGATTGTCAAGTCGCATTCGGTTCCGCCGCTCCAATTTGCAGCACCTTCAAAAACCATTTCAGGCATAAAACAAACCCCCTAGAACATGACCAAACCAGAGATTTAACGCTTACTAAAAACACCGATTTTGACAAGCTGAACAAAGTAGCCAAAGGCTGAAAATAAAAAAGAGGAAGTGAAGCGGCGAAACTAGGGTACTAGCTTGCTTCCTTCCGTGGTCAGTTGATAGTTGTCGTCTACTTGCTTTACGAATCCTGCGTTGACTAGCTCCCTGAGCCCACTTCTAGCTCGGAAAAGAGGTTTTCCAGTGATTTTTGAAACAGCCTCAGGCGTCGATGGTCCGCTTTTCAAAGCAGCCAACATGGCAATACCGCTTGTGGTGGGTTTTCCGTCTGCAGATACGCATGGCACGGCAATCACAGCTTCTTGAAGCAGAGGTACCAGTCTTTGCAGTCGTAGCCTTCCTTGGTTCTCTCTTCGGCTTGTTCTGTTGTGCCGGGTGGAGGAACAACAACTGGGTCTCCGGGCTTCCAGTTTGCAGGCGTAGCCACTTTATGTTTATCTGTGGTCTGCAAAGCGTCAATGATACGCAAGATTTCTTTCATGTTTCTGCCAGTCGTCAATGGGTAATATAGGATGGTTCTGATTTTGCTTTCTGGGTCTATGATGAAGACGCAGCGAACAGTTTCTGTTTTGCTCTGTGCAGGGTGTATCATCCCAAACTTTTTGGACACTTCCTTGTTCAGGTCTGCGATGATTGGGAAAGGAATCGTTACTCCCATCTTTTCTTTAACGTTTCTTATCCATGCGATGTGGGAGGAGACGCTGTCAACGCTTAAGCCAAGAAGTTCAGTGTTTCTTTTCTTTAGGTCATCATAAATTTCAGAAAAGGCGATGAACTCTGTTGTGCAGACTGGCGTGAAATCTGCAGGATGCGAGAACAGGACAAGCCAGGTTCCCTTGAAATCTGAGAGCCTCAAAGTTCCCTGAGTTGTGGCGGCTTCGAAGTCGGGTGCTTTTTCGCCAATTAATGGCAATCTAATTTCATCTGTTTTTTCTTCCATAAAAATCACTATGAATAATATGTGCGTCGATAGCCAAAATAAACGTTACCTATATAAATTTTGTAGATAAAACACAGAAATTCTGAAAGGCAAAACTGCGCTTTTGGTCAGGTGACATAAAGTTTTATCCAGAGAATCGCATGACAGGTTATCTGTTAGGCGCAAACAAACGTGGAAGGAACAAACTTGGATTACCCAAGCGAGTGGGAAACCGAATTCATGGCTAAAAATGGCAAGAAAATAGTTTTTCGTCCAGAACAGCCCGGTGACACGGAAATGTTGTGGAAAATGTTTTCGACTTTATCCAAAGAAAGCGTATCGAATTTGCTTCCTCCATTTACCAGAGAACGGGTAGAAGGCTGGACACGCAACATAGACTATAACGAAGTGCTGGCGATTGTTGCTGTCCTAGAAAGTGAGCAACGAATCATTGGGTCAGCGTCACTACAGTTCAGTCCACAGGAGGCGCTCAAGCATAAGGCAGAACTGGGACTGTCTGTGCATGACGACTACCAGAACATGGGCATAGGCACGGCGTTGCTAAATCACTTGATTGATGTTGCCCGCCTGAAGAAGCTAAGTAAAGTTTGGCTCCACGTAAGCACAGCCAATAACCGAGCAATCCACTTGTACAAGAAAGCAGGCTTCATGATAGAAGGAAAACTCTGCAAAGAAAGCCGCATAAACGGCAAATACCGAAACGAATACAGCATGGCACTCTTCCTAAGTTGAGTATTCGGTAAACTCCTTAAGTGCTCTTTTGTTATAGTTGTTTGGTTATGTCAGCTGTCGATATTGCTGTGCGAGCCTTCCGTGAGCTTGAGCCTGAAGACTTTCAGTTACTGCAAGCCATTGAACAGCAACTAAAAAATTATGAATATGCACCAAAAGATGCAATCCAAAAACAGTCAGAGCTTCCGTTCTCAGAAATCGACTATCGGCTGTCGCCTCTCATAAAAAAGGGACTGCTGCAGGGCACACGAGAACATTACACGGGCTACACGCTCACAGCTGCAGGACATGACACATTAGCCATAAACGCCCTCGTTAAAGCAGACGTGATCAAAGCATTCGGCAAACCCATTGGAGTAGGCAAAGAATCGGACGTGTACGACGCCCTAACACCAGATGAGCAGAGAGTGGCACTAAAATTTCATCGCGTAGGCAGAACAAGCTTCAAAAAAACCAAACTCAAACGAAACTACACAATCAAATATAGCTACACGCCAGACTGGAACCACCAATCCAGAATCGCAGCCAAAAAAGAATACAATGCCCTGAAGATGCTGTATCCCCGTGCCGTAGCTGTTCCGGAGCCAATCCGGCAGAATCGCCACGTCCTAGTTATGAACATGATAGAAGGCGCAGAGCTTTACCATTACCCAGAACTGCCAGACGCGAAAGCTGTGTATGACGAGATACTGGTTAACGTGAGAAAAGCTTACCAAGACGTCCACATAATCCACGGAGACCTCAGCCCATACAACATCATCATCCAACACAACCAGCACATCCTCATAATAGACTGGCCCCAAAACGTTTCCACAAAACACCCAAACGCAAAAGAACTCATAGAAAGAGACCTGCGAAACGTTCTAACCTTTTTCCAACGCAAACATGGACTAGAAAACAGGCTAGAAGATGCCCTAATCTATGTCACAGAGAACTCCAAAACTAAGTTAACGGAACAAAACTGAACCGGAAACCTGAACACAGCCTATTTTTCGTGAGGCACATCAACGCAGATGTACAGAATATTATTTCCTCTTAGGAGTATGCTTCCGTAGTTTGCAGTCAAACGGTCATTAACCCGCTCAGTGGCTTTCTCAAGCAGCACGTTCATGTGGCTGTCACAGCGAACCATGGTTCCTCTATATTCAACGCCATTCTTCAGGACAATCGCCACATAGCTGTTCAACTGTTTTGTTAAAGCATTCAAAGGCTTTCTACTTGGCTCCAACGAATCACCAGCAACCAACTACTAACGATAACAACGGTTTATAAAAGTTATGAGCAAACAATAAAAAGAAGAGGAACAAGCTGCCAGATACGCTGACTTAGCGGTGTTAAGATGCATGAACCAGAGGCGACGCTTATCCCAATATTTCCCTGAACGTTTCCGCAACAAGTTGCGGATCCAATTTCTCGAGGGCTTCTGTGCTGAGAACATCATACCAGAACGCTTTCGAAACATAGCCGTAAACTGGCTTGCCACCTTTCAGAAGATGAGGCAAAACTTCGCCCATGAAATCTAGCTCTGGCTTGTTTCCCTTCAAGCGTTTCATCTCTTCAAGCATTTCGCCCTTCAACACAGAGATTCCCACGCTCACTGGCTTCTCCAATGTTGGCTTTTCTTCAAATCCAATAACCTTCGAGTCACTGTCCAAGTTTGCTAAGCCAACTCTAACTTTGAATCCTGAAGACAACGCAACAGTGCTCCAAGCCTTCTTGCTTTTGTGGTACTGCAGCAACTCTGTGAGATTCATGTTTGTTATGATGTCCCCGTAATACACAAGCAAAGTGTCATCGGCGCTAACCAAACCCTTATTGTAGGCAGTCAGCACCGCGCCGGCAGTTCCTTTCGAGTTTGGGTCATCCTCCACGTAGGCGATGTTCACGCCAAATCTGGAGCCATCCTCAAAGTAGTTGATGATCTGCTCTGACTTGTAGTTGACCAGAAAAACCAAGTCTTTGATTCCATGAAACTTGAATAGCTGAACAACATACTCTAGAAGCGGCTTCTGTTTAACTCCCACAGGAACCATGGTTTTCTGAATATAGTACGTAAGTGGTCTAAGCCGCGTGCCTTTTCCACCACAAAGAATTATGCCCTTAACTTTGCTCATCTGAAACACTACCAAAATATAAAGGAAAAGAAGAAAATAGAGGTTTTGTTTGTTTAATCTGTGCTCTCGGATTCAATCTCTTCTATTGGTCTGGGAGGTGGAGTTGTTCCCATTGTCCAGCCTATCCATGCTCCTATCGCCAAGACGGCGACAAAAGCGATTAGCACTGGAACTGCAATCAGCCAGAATTGAACGTCGCCTGCTGTTCCCAAGTTGAGATAGGGCTGAATTATTTGTTCATAAGCGAAGAGTGCGACGATGTATCCGATAATAACTACAGCGCAGACCAGAAAGATTAACCACCCGATAGCTTGATCTTTACTAACCATTATTTATTCACCACGATGTAGCCAATTCTATCTAAAACTCTATTATAAGCTTTATTGTTAAATTAGATAGTTCCAGCATCCCAAGTAGCCAAATACTTCTTCTGCTCGTCAGTAAGAACATCAATTTTCACGTTTATTGCCTTCAACTTCAGACCTGCCACAAGCTCGTCAATCTCCTTTGGCACCCGGTAAACTCGGGTTTCTAGACCCCTATTCTTCACCAGATACTCAGATGACAGAGCCTGATTCGCAAAGGACATATCCATAACCTCTGACGGATGACCCTCTGCCGCAGCAAGGTTCACGAGTCTTCCCTCAGCCAGCAAATGAAGTTTCCTTCCATCATGCAGGGCGTACTCGACCAGATTTGGTCGCAGCGTTCTCTTGGATGTGGACATTTTCTCCAAGTCAGGTATGTTGATTTCGACATTGAAGTGTCCACTGTTTGCGATTATGGCACCATCCTTCATCTTCTGCATGTGCTCTTTTCGGATAACGCTCTTGTTTCCTGTGAGCGTCACGAACACGTCTCCAATCTCAGCGGCTTCGCTCATGGGCATCACTTGGAAGCCGTCCATTACTGCTTCTAATGCCTTTGTTGGGTCCACTTCTGTGACTACTACTTTGGCGCCCATGCCTTTGGCTCTCATGGCTAAACCTCGTCCACACCATCCGTAACCTGCAACAACAAAGTTTTTTGCAGCCAGCAAGATGCTTGTGGCTCGTAGTATTCCGTCTATTGTGCTTTGTCCGGTACCGTATCTGTTGTCGAATAGATATTTGGTGTACGCATCGTTCACGGCTATGATTGGGTATTTAAGTGCCTTGTCCTGTTCCATGGCTCTTAGGCGGATGACTCCTGTGGTGGTTTCTTCGGTTCCTCCAATCACATTCGTTAGCAGGTCTGTCCGTTCCTTGTGTAGGATGCCAACCACGTCTGCGCCGTCGTCCATGGTAACTTGGGGTTTATAGTCTAAGACCTTGTTTATGCACCAGAAGTATTCGTCTGTTTTTTGGTCACGCCAAGCATAAACGTTTATTCCCTTAGTGGCCAGGTATGCCGCCACTTCGTCTTGGGTAGACAGAGGATTTGAGCCGCACAATACGACTGTTGCTCCTCCAGCCTTGAGAGTCTCTGCAAGAACTGCAGTCTCTTTGGTGACGTGAAGGCATGCGCCTATAGTGACGCCTGCTAAGGGTTTCTCTTTTTCGAATCTGGCTCTAATCTGAGCCAATACAGGCATATGTTTTGCTGCCCACTCAACGAGCAAGGCTCCCTGAGGAGCCAAATTCGGATCTTTAACTTTGAAATCTGTCATTAGTATCTCCTTCCTGCTTCTACCTATACCTAATTATAACTATTATTGTTTTTTTTGATATGCTATACATAAATCTCGGCGATTAACCGTTGTGCTATTCTAGTCGTTTTATTATATGGTAGCCGAACTGTGTTTTCACTATTCCAGAGATTTGTCCTTTCTCAAGGACAAAAGCAGCGTTTTCGAATTCTTTCACCATCTGTCCTCTGCCAAAGGTTCCGAGGTCTCCGCCGCGTTTTTTGGATGGGCAGAGCGAAACGTCCTTGGCTATGGCTGAAAAGTTTTCTCCCTTCGTTAACCGCTCTAAAACCGTGTTTACTTCTTTTTCTGTTTTGACTAGAATATGGGCGCAATGAAGTTTGTTTGACATATCAACAGATTACCGAAAAATGGTTTATAACAATTATGGACTAGCATCCTTGTGTATATCACTTAATTTTAGTCAGCATTCTATTCTGAAGTTACTCTGTTAACCAGCTTTCTCGCTAACGGAAAGACCAGAATGCTTGTCGGCAAAGCCACAGCAAAACCGATTAACCATCCGAACACAAATCTCTCAAGAAACCCAGAGGTCCATCCAGTAGTTACTGAGACCATCGTGAAGGTCATCGCCGAATCCAAAGCTATCGTCATAAATAGCGCCATCAACAAACCATAATATTTCTTGTTAACCTTTCAGAGCAGGCAACAATCCCCCAAACGTTTTCTATAGTATATACTATACTTGTTTTTTGTAACTTTCCCTAATTGCAACGCTAAAACCTGGCATGTTAGTCAGGCTTAAATACAAAGAACGTGCCCCTTTACAGTAAGGTGCATGGGGAGCTGGGTATAATTCGGCTGAGAGGACAACTGGACTGTTGTCGACCCTAAGGAACCTGATCCAGGTAATGCTGGCGGAGGGAAAAAAGAAGTGAACATAAGTAAACATTTTTCAACAAAAATAATAGCAGAAACCGTCACGTTTGTGGCTCTTGCCACAGTTTTAAGTTACATCAAAATTTTTAGTCTACCACAGGGAGGCTCCGTAACCGCTGCCTCAATGGTGCCGATTCTGTGGCTGGCGTTACGCAGAGGCCCAAAAGTGGGACTGTTCGCGGCTACGTTATATGGCGTAGTCCAGTTTGCGCTTGGACCATACATTTACCATCCCGCACAGATACTGCTCGATTATCCGATCGCGTTTGGGTTGTTGGGGGTTGCGGGCTTCTTCCAGAAACGTCCCTTCATCGGCGTAAGCTTGGGCATATTCGGGCGATTCTTTGCTCACTTTCTTTCGGGCATAATCTTTTTTTCCAGTTACGCGCCTGAGGGAATGAATCCTGCAATCTACTCTGCAGTTTATAATGGGGGCTATCTGCTGGTTGAGCTTGTGATAAGCGTGTATGTGATTTACTTGCTGCGGGCGAGCAAAGTGCTGGAAATCTACATGTAAACGGCAGATGACTCCTATTCGGGGTTTCTTTCAGCAAAAATGTTGCTTTAGGTGCGTCGTTTCAGGAAGTCGTCTATGCCCTGCTTGTTTCTCTTAGCTTTTCCAACAGATATTCGTTCGCCTATCCGCAGTTTCATTCCGTCAAAGGCTGCTACTGTGGGGACTCCTGTTGTGTCTTCGATCAGTTTTACTTCGTAGGCGGGTCCGCTGAAGATCATTTTCATTCCGAAGTGGGTGGCTACAGCAAGCTCAGGCTTTACAGCGTCAACGATTGTGGCGGCTTCTTTCGGGGTCATGTGTCCTGTCCATGGGCTTCCGGATGGTCTCATCACAGAGAGGATGAGGACTCTGACTCCCCGGTATTGCTCTTCGATGCCCTCAAAATATTCGGTGTCCGCTGTGTACCCGATGGCTCCGACCTCCGGGATTTCGAACCGGAAACCAACTGCTTCGGGGTCGGTGTGCCGGGTCTCTGTGGAAACTATTCTGGTTTTGTCGACTTCAAAGTTGACGCCGGGCTTCAAAGTTACCACATTCTCTATCATGTTCTGGTGGTACGTGGAGATTGCGGGTCCAGTTTCGGCGTTTCCGGATAGGGTGCTGGGTGGCGCGGCTACTGTTCCCCTTTTTTTGAGCATGCCTCGGGTCATGGCTTCGACTAGAATCTCTGCGTTGGCGTAGTGGTCTGGGTGCCGGTGGGAAACTAGCACTGCCTTGAGTTTTTGGGGATTCAAACCAGCTTCTAGGGAGTAGATGAGGGCGCCGGGACCGGGGTCAACGTGAAGGTTGAGGCTCTTGGAAATCAAGCGGAATCCTGCGGTTCTTCGTTTCTGGGTTATGGTGACGAACCTTCCGCCCCCTGTTCCCAAGAAAGTCAGCTCTACTCCATCCATGCTGTTCACCAAAAGATATGTGGTGGATTTGTTTTTGTTTGATAGAATATGGTAAGATGCCGTTATAAGGTTTGAATCTTTGGGCAGCAGAGAATGTTATATTCTGTTTCGTTGACTATCAGGGTAGAGGCTCTCGGTGATGAAGGTTATAGTTCGTGTTGGCGGCTCAGTTGTGGGCTCCCCACTTAACGCGTCAATGATAAACAGATACGTTACTTTATTGAAGGATTTGAGAAATCAAGGACATGAAGTCGCGGCAGTTGTGGGCGGAGGCTCCTTGGCTCGCGAGTTCATCAAAGTGGCTGCTTATCTTGGGTTAGAGGAAGAACGTAGAGACTGGGCTGCGATTCATGTTTCGCGACTGTTTGCCCAATTGTTTGTGTTGGGTTTAGGCGATGCTGGTTGTGGAACTGTGCCAGTTAGTTTGGATGAGGCTGAGGCTTGCCTGAAGAAGGGAAAGGTTGTTGTATTGGGCGGTTTGCGTCCTGGAATGACAACGGACACTGTGGCTGCACTTATTGGAGAACGTGTAAAGGCTGATTTGCTGGTGAAAGGCTCAAACGTGGACGGCATATACACGAAGGACCCGCGGAAGTACTCTGACGCAAAAAAACTGGACAAACTAAGGTTCGAGGAACTTGCGCATCTGTTTGACGAAAAGCAGCACAAGGCGGGAATTAACCAGATTATTGACCCTGAGGCTGTGCGGATTCTGGGTAAAATCAAGCTGAGGACAATAGTTGTGGACGGCTATGACACTGCCAATCTTGTGTTTGCTGTTGAGGGCAGACATGTTGGAACAGTTATCGAGTAGTCTTGTTGTCTGATAGGTAAGGCTTAAATTAACTATTTCATGTTTGTTTGAGGGGATGGAGCGGCGGTAGCGAAGCCAGGTCAAACGCGGAGGACTCAAGATCAGCGTTTGATGAGCTATCCTCTCCCGTAGGGGTTCGCAGGTTCGATTCCTGCCCGCCGCACCACCATCACAGATTCTGGCTGTGCGAATTCTTATATGAACAGTCGGTGTATAGTGTACTTTTATGGTGTTGAGTAGGCAGTTTTTCTTTCAGGCAATCAACATAATCGCCTTCATAGTCACACTTGTAGTGAATGGGGTGGCTGGAAGCACAACCATCCTGAATGGCATGACAAGCGCTGACGTTTCTGACATGTACCCAACATTGGTTACGCCTGCGGGCTTCACGTTCGCCATCTGGGGCATCATCTACACTCTTCTGCTGCTCTTCGTCGTCTATCAAGCATTACCCCGAAACAGGGACAACCCTTTCCTAAGCAAAATTGGATTATTTTTTGGGTTAAGTAGCGTCTGTAATGTTTGTTGGCTGCTTCTCTGGCACTATAATCTGATAACTTACAGTCTGGTTCTGATGTTTGCGCTTTTGGCAAGCCTGATTCTCGTTTATCGGCGGCTGGATATTGGCAGGGCAACGGTTTCGCTTAAGGAGATTGTGTTTGTGCATTTGCCGTTCAGCGTTTACTTGGGCTGGATCAGCATCGCAACCATAGCCAACGTTTCTGTCGCATTAACTGCTGTTGGCTGGGACGGATGGGGCATTGAAGCGGCAACATGGTCTGTTGCAATAATCTGTGTTGCTTTGCTTCTGTCTATTGCTATGCTTGCAACAAGAAAGGACATAATGTTCTGTTTCGTGGTTGTCTGGGCACTAACGGGCATAATAGTACAGCAGAGTGCATATGAGAGCATTGTTTTTTCTTCTGAGATAGGCATTGTGCTTCTTCTTGCTGCCATCGGCGTGACTGTTGCTTTTTCAAGGCTTAAAGGCTGAAACAACATATCTTCTGTTACTGCATGGTGACGTTCGGGTTGCTGAAGAAAACCAAGATTGTGTGCACGATTGGTCCCGCTAGTCTTGAAACTGAAACCTTGGAGAAGATGTTCAATGCGGGCATGAACTGTGTTAGGATAAACACTGCCTATGGAGACTTTGACCTTTACAGGCAGGTTGTGGAGCATGTTCGGGAAGTAGCCGATATTCCGGTGATGGTTGACTTGAAGGGTCCAGAAATCAGGCTGCGAACAGACAAAGAACAGGCTGTCAAGAAGGGCGAAGTGCTGGAGGCGGGCTTCAACGGCGAGGCAATCAGCTTTAATCACAACTTCATTGACCAGATGAATGTTGGCGACGTGGTTTTCATCGATAACGGAAGAATCCGAACAGTTGTCGCCGAAAGGGCTGATGGCTCGTTGCGTCTGCTGGTGGAAGAGGGGGGCGTGGTAGCTGAAGGCAAAGGAATCAACGTTCCCAACAAGCAGCTTAAGGTTCCAACCCTGTCACAACGGGACCTGAAAATCATAGAATTCGCAAAAGAGCAAGAAGTCGAAGTTTTGGCTCTTTCATTCACAAGAAACGCAGAAGATGTGGCAAACTTGAAGTCCGCGGCTGAAGGATTCGAGGAAGCAGTGATTTCCAAGATCGAAAACTTTGAAGGAATCAAAAACTTTCAGGAAATCTTGGAGGCGTCAGAGGGCATCATGATTGCGCGGGGCGACTTGGGCGTAGAAATAGAACCTGAGCATGTTCCGCTGGTTCAGAAGTCTCTGGTTCGCAGATGCAATCAGGCAGGAAAAACTGTTGTGACAGCCACGGAGATGCTGGAGTCCATGATGCATCAGCCGAATCCGACCAGAGCCGAAGTCAGCGACGTGGCAAACGCGATACTGGACGGAACTGACGCGACCATGCTTTCTGGAGAAACCGCTGTTGGCGAGTATCCGGTGGAGGCTACGGCTATGATGGCGCGTATAGCCTTGGAAGTTGAGAAGGCGACAAAAAGCAGCGTGGAAGACGGGGGATTCGTTAACATCTCGGATACTGTGAGCAGTTCCATCCAACGGATATGCCAGAACATGCCCGTGGACAAGGTGGTTACTTTGACTAGGTCAGGTTACACGGCGAAGATGATATCCAGATTCAAGATTAGGCAGCCGATAATTGCGGTTACGTCAAACCCTGTTGCAAAGAGGCAGCTGGAGCTGGTTTATGGCGTAGTTCCAGTACATTATGATTACCGCCAAGAAAAGGACAGAATACAGGCGGTAGCATGCACATTGTATTCCATGAAGCTGCTGGACATCGAGGACACGGTGCTCTTCACAGCCGCCTTCAGAACCAGAAAGAAGCATGCAAGCAACCTCATCGAAATTCACACCCTAAAAGAGCTCATGGACCTCAAAGATGAGGGCTTTTGAGGCTTTGGTCAAGGTTTCTTGACAAAAATCCTTTTCAACTCTGCTAAAGGCACTATTCTTAGTGTCCAAGGTGAAGAAAAAAAGGGCATCGTTCATTCTGTTGATGATTCTATGTTCTTTGATTGTTACATTTCCAGAGATGGGGATAGCTAAAGCAGAAGCTAAGACGGTTGTTGTTCCAGACGATTACTCAACTATCCAAGAGGCTGTTGACAACGCGGCAGAAGGCGACACCGTGTTTGTGAGAAAAGGATACTACTTTGAAAGCGTGCTGATCAACAAGTCTTTGTCGCTTGTTGCCGAAGACAATGAAACATTTATCGTTGGAAACGATTACAAACTGAACGGAACTATCGTTCTGATACGCCACGACCACGTTAATGTGTCTGGTTTTACTATACGCGCCAATCAGAGAACAAGCAGCAGAAGGGGAATCCATCTACTGCATGTCCGCTACTGTAACGTGTCCGGCAACACAATCGCGAACTGCGGCACTGGAATATGGCTTTATAGCGCTTCCCAGAACATCATAACCGGAAACAATCTCACCGACAACACGCATGGAATCAACATTAACCTTTCAGACTCCAACA
>Ga0307423_1001293_pt1 | contig 15296 bp, 12 predicted proteins | sample SalMarWE160310MG_FD_202154 | JGI IMG/M metagenome (GOLD analysis project Ga0307423, IMG submission 202154) | Salt marsh sediment microbial communities from the Plum Island Ecosystem LTER, Massachusetts, United States - WE1603-10 | ecosystem: Environmental > Aquatic > Marine > Intertidal zone >...
AATGATTCCGCTCAAGTTTGTTCACTGCGGTCAACACTACGATTACAATATGGCGCATCAGTTTATTGAAGACCTTGAATTACCACAACCCGATTTCTCTTTCAAAGTTGATGCTTCCTCGCCTGGGGTTCAGACCGCACAGATAATAATTCAAATGGATGCTTTGCTTGAGAAAACTGAACCCTCAGTTGTCTTGGTTGAGGGTGATACAAACAGTGTGTTGGCATCAGCGATAGCCGCAAACAAGCGAGGCGTACCCATCGGCCACGTTGAGGCTGGTTTAAGAAGTTTTGACCTGCGCATGCCCGAAGAGCATAACCGGCGCCTAACAGATCACATATCAAAATACTTGTTTGCTCCAACTGTGACAGCCCAAGCAAATCTGGAGAGAGAACATGTTTGGGGCAGAATATACGTGACGGGGAACACTGTTATAGACGCTGTAATTCAGCATCTGCCCCTAGCTGAGGAAAAATCCAATATACTAGAAAAAATTTCTTTCACGGAGTTTGCTTTGGCAACGGCTCACAGAGCAGAAAATGTTGATGACTTATCAGTTCTCAAAAACATCATTGAGGCTTTTGCCGAGGCGCCTTTGCCAATTATCTATCCGATGCACCCACGCACGCAAAAGCGAATTCGCCAGAACAACTTGTTTTCAAAGATTAAAAAGCTGAACAACCTTCATATTCTTCCTCCTCTTGGCTACATGGATTTTTTGGTTCTGATGAGTAAGAGTAAGTTTATAGTTACAGATTCCGGTGGCATTCAAGAGGAAGCCACAGCACCCGGAATCAGGAAGTCAGTACTTGTAATTCGGTTATCCACTGAAAGACCTGAAGCAGTTGAAACCGGATTTGCCAAAGTTGTTGGTACTGAAAAATGTGATATTTTAGCCGCGATTGAAGATAAAATAGGTAATGAAGGAAGACTTCCTAAGAAGTCTCCGTTTGGGGACGGTAATGCAGCGGAAAGAATTGTTGCAACAATTCGCCAGGACTTTTTCTCTGAACAAGAGATGTAACTTATCACGTCGTACGTTCAGTTGAAGTTCAGCATTTTAAACTCATTTTGAGGAATTTAATATGAAAAACTATAGAAGCAGATTAGATATTATAGCAGACATTCTAAGAGTTGTCAGCCAAACTGCTAAAAAGACTCAGATAATGTTCCAGGCAAACCTGAGCTACAAAGTGTTGCAGAGATACATGGAAGAGATAACCTCAGCTTCTCTGATAAGTTACGAGACAGCAGAGCAATGCTACGTGCTTACGCAGAAGGGACAAGAGTTCCTCGAAGCATACAAGGAGTACGCAAAAACAAATAGGCGAATAGAGAAACATCTCAACGACGTTGACAATAAAAAGAAAAACCTAGAAGAATTATGCTCAACTGAATGAGCGCGCTTGTAACGGACAGCTCACAATGCTTATACACTGATCCTTGAAAATAGAGGATCTTATGGTGTGGTTCAAGGCATCTACTGCGTTATCTAAAGCATGTTTATTCTTAATATTACTTGAATCGCACGTTTACGCAGAACCAAGTTATCACATAACAGCAGAATCAAAAAGCTCACCTTCCTTTTCATAGTCTTAGAAACGTAATATGTGCAGTTATTGTTGGAATATGCTGAGATCAATTTGTCGTTTGAACTCCACATATTATAAAAGAGATATACAAAACCTATTGCCCTTCGCCTTTTTTTGGGACTCTTAGGGCTCTAACTTGAGAAGTAAAGAACAACGAGGCTCAAGATGTTGTTAACGGTATTAATTACTGGATGTGGCGGGGCAGCAGGTCAGGGTATTGTAAAAGCTTTACGAATTGGGTCCAATGATCTGCGTCTTATTGGTGCTGATGCAGACCCTTACGCCGGATTTTTTTACTTAAAAGACACTGGGTTGAGTAAAGCTGCTTGCTTGCCTTTCGGTGATAGATCAAACTACATTTCTGAAGTAACTAAATTATGCAGAAAAGAAGATGTTGACGTTGTTTTTCCTGGTTCTGATAAAGAGCTTATGAAACTTGCAACTCACCGGGAAGATTTGGAAGAGTTGGGCACAAAAGTAATAGTTTCAACTATTGAATCTATTACGACTTGCAGAGATAAATGGTTGACTTATGGTCGTTTTAAAAAAGCTGTTCCTATGGTTCGATCTGCTTTGCCTAAGGAAGGCATCGGAAAAGCACTTGGTTTTACAGGATTGCCTGCTGTTGTTAAACCACGAATAGGCTGGGGATCTAAGCAGGTTTACAAAGTGCAAAATACCTCGCAGACCAAGGCAATCCTTAAGGGAATTAGTAATCCGATAATTCAAACATGGCTTGACGGAGAAGAGTACACTGTTGACTGTTTTGTAAACAAAATGCGGAAGCTCGTTTGTGTGGTGCCTAGACGAAGAATAAAGATATTCCATGGGCTCTCTTTTGAGGGAGTTACAGTGCGAGATCCACATCTTGTTAATTTAGGAATAAAAATAGCGGCAGAGATTCCTATTTATGGGCCATTCAATTTCCAAGCAAAGATTGTCGATGGGAAGCCTCTGATTTTTGAAATTAATCCCCGTTTCTCCGGTAGCGGTATCTTGACAGTTCATGCCGGTGCTAACATACCTTTGTTAGCGGTTCGAGAAGCTTATGGTCTGAAGATACCCACTGACGTTAAATTTAACGTGGGTATTGGTTTTTCCCGCGTTTTTGATGAAGTATTTTTTAAATTACCTAAAGGAAGTGAATGATCTGATCAAAGCTGTACTGCTTGATTTGGATAACACTTTATATGATGAACATGAATTTGTGAAAAGCGGGTTTAAAGCGGTTGCCCACCAATTGGCGGATAAGTTTGGTCTAAATGAAGAATTATTTTACTCCCGTTTATGTAACATTTTTTTGGAACACGGAAGAAAACAGGTTTTTACTCAAGTTCTAAATTACTTTGGTATTTACACAGATGTAGATCTCTCTTACGCTTTAGAAGTCTACCGGAAACATCCGCCTCGAATCTCTGTTTTTAAGGATGTTACCGATGTTCTTCCTGTCCTTAAGAAGAAATACCGACTTGGTCTAATTACCGATGGTTTAAGATTGGTTCAAGAAAACAAAGTTAAAGCTTTGAAAATTGGTGGATATTTTGACGCCACCATTTATTCCAGTGATTACGGAAGCAAGTGTTGTCCAAAACCTTTCTCAGTGATTTTGGAGAAGCTACAGATTAAAGCTGATGAGAGTGTTTATGTTGATGATAATCCTAACAAAGGATTTGCTGTAGCAAAAGAATTAGGAATTCGAACAATTAGAATGCTACGCGGCGAAAATATGAGTATCTTGGTTTCTGACCAACATGTTAAACCTGACAAGGAAATCAGCAATCTTTATCAACTTGAGGATCGCATTTGCGAAATTAATAGGCTATAACCAAATAGATGCTGAAAAAAAATCTGTCTCGTTTGAAAGGAGCTATATAATATGGGTAGCAGACTTTTGTCACTTCAAATCGCCAAGTCAGCTGGGTTTAAACTCTTAAACACTAGGTTTGGTTCCCCTTATCACGTGATAATCGAAACAACGACTAAATGCAATCTTAAGTGTAGAACGTGCATGAGGTCTAAACAGGAATCTGGAATTTTCAACTCTGAAATGAGTTATGACCTTTATAAATCACTTATTCAAGATTTGAAGTATCCAACAAGGTTCGTTAGTTTTGTTGGAATGGGTGAACAACTGTTAAATCCTCAAATTTTTCGTATGATTGATCTAGCCAAAGAAAAAGGCTTCGAAGTAAGCTTAACTGATAATTTTACCCTCGTAAACGATGAAGTTGCTGTTACCTTAATAACCTCGCAAATCGACTATGTTTATGCATCCTTCGATAGCGTTTCAAAAAATAAGTTTGAAGAAATACGCTTTGGAGCTAATTTTGATGATGTTGTCAAAAACATCAAACATTTCGTAGATGTAAAGAGAAATGCCAACTCGGAGAAACCAAAGATATTTTTTAAATCTACTATTTACAAAGATAATTTTTCTGAAATTCCTGATCTCATTAGACTTGCCGAAGACCTATGTCTTGATGGTATAGATTTCAGCAAAGAACACAGTTATTTTCAGGATAATGTTAATGATTCCTCTTTCTATTTAAATCCAGAGGACTTACCCCCGAGTAAGCTCAAATTTGTTCTTTGTGAAATGGGCAAAAATTACCCCTGTCAAGCACTCACTGGTTGCTTCGTAACTTTTGACGGAAAAGTTATGCCTTGTGATCACGTTATGCAGCTTTTGCCGAGAAACGAGTTTTCGCGATTTTCCGTCGGGGATGTTAAATTCGATAGCATCACAGAAATCTGGCGGTCAGAAAAATATCGGAGGATTAGACATAGATTAGCTTCGGGCTTCTGGTTGCCGTTCTGCAAGGGATGTCCTGCTTTTCATGAAAAATGAATAAAATTCAATAAAGACGGTTTCGGTTGTTAAGGATGTGTTGTGAATTGGATATTGATCATTTACGCGTTGCTGTTGTGGGTATGGGAAAAATGGGTTTACTGCATGCCAGCATTCTAAATGTAATTCCTGATGTTCAATTAGTTGCGATTTGCGAGAAAAGTTCATTTACTCGTAAATTGCTAAAAAAATTGTTCCTCCAAGTTGATCTTGTAGATGACGTTAGTGGCCTTTCTGGTTTAGATCTGGATGCTGTTTACGTTACAACCCCTATTCCTTCACATTATAGTGTTGCAAAACTGGTTTGTCAAAAACGATTAGCACGAAACTTGTTTGTTGAAAAACCCCTATCCGCAAATGCTTCCGAAGCAGCAGAATTATGCAATTTGGCGAAACAGGCTTGTAACACAACCATGGTTGGCTATCTTAGGCGTTTTATGGTTACCTTTTTGAAAGCTAAAGAGCTTCTTTCTGAGAATGCCATAGGAGAGCTTAAATCTTTCACGGTTAAAGCTTTTTCAGCAGATTTCTATGATATAAAAGATAATCCTGAAATCTCTATCGCTCGAGGCGGCGTTCTTAAAGATTTGGGCTCTTACGCAATAGACTTGGCCTTATGGTATTTCGACGATTTAGAAGTGGATTCCGTTGCGATTTCCTCGCTGACTGGCAAGGGAGCGGAAGATGTTGCCGATTTCACTGCTCACAGAGAATACGACGGGTTGAAAGGGGATTTTTCTGTTTCATGGTGCGCCGAAGGCTATCGTATGCCTGAAGTTGTGATGTCGATTTCGGGTTCTAAAGGAACGATAAAAGTAAATGATGATAGAATTAGCTTGTGCAATGATAAAGGCGAGTTTCTATGGCATAGACCAGACCTAAACGATTCTGTTTCTTTCTGGTTAGGCAGCCCAGAATTTTATCGTGAAAGCACATATTTCATCAATTCTGTGCAAAAAAGTTCGATAGCAGAGCCCAGTTTTCAAACAGCCTCACGAGTGGATTTCTTGATTGACAAAATACAGAGGAGAGGCAAGCATGATTAAATCTAATGAAAAACTACTGTTGGTGGGCGATAACCCTTTTCACAATATAAGTCATTTGTCACAGGAACGTGCTCGGGCCAGAGTTGAAGACCCAAGCGACCCAAAATACGCGGCCAACTTGATTAAAATTTCATCTGAAAATGACGCTAACGGTTTCATGTTTTCTGTCAGCGATACAACGCTCTCAATTCTAACCGAGCTTAAAGAAATGGACAACCTCGACAACTTAAGGCTTTATGCTATTGTTCCTTACGCATTTGAGTATGTAAGATTAGCTAACCAGCTCGGAGGTATTCAAGGTCTAGCAAAGAAGTTTGGACGTGACATGCTAAAAACTCGCAATATAACCGCAATGCGCTACGGCATTGAAGGCGTTCTGACATTTGATCCCGTCAGTTTGCTGAAGACGTATTTATCATATGAAATTTCAAGGATAAGATTATCTACCCATAAAAAAGCAAAGTTGGATTCAATGTTGCTTCACCAATTGATTACTGATATGGCATTAGCTTTAGATCTTGATTGGCTATTCAAATCATACGTTGAGTTCTTAGAAAAACGCAAGATAACGCCTGGATTTAACACAGGCAACTTTTCGTTCTTAGTGAACAAATTTTCTAATTGGGGAATAAAATTGGATAACGTTGTCATTGCTGCGCCATTCAACAAAGTTGGCTTCCAAATGACCCCATCAATCAAAGAATGCGAAAAAACCCTGAAAATGCTGCCTAAACCTAACGTAATAGCCATCAGTGTATTAGCCGCTGGCTACATTAGCATAAAAGAAGCAGCTGATTACCTCCAAACACTTCCCAACATCGAAGGGGTTTCTATAGGTATATCCAAAGAAAAACATGCAAAAGAAACTTTCAGCGTTTTCAAACATTTCTACAATACCAAAACCAGTAGCTTTTGACTATCAAGTTATAGTAAATATTTTGAGGTAACAGACTATAAAAAAACCTTTAACTTCGCTATTGATGCTAAGGTGGTCGAGGGTTCAGGCAGCGGCCTGAAAAGCCGTATAGGTCGGTTTAAATCCGACCCCTAGCTCCAAACTTGTTGTCTATTACTCTCATTCCCACGGAAGTGATTCTAATGCTGCCTCTACTGTTAATCACAAGTCTGATTGTTTTTTGTGTACCATATATAGCCTATCTGTTTTACGTTAGGCACTATGCAACGCAGCCTTGGAAGCTTAAGATTGATGAAAATTTTCAGCCTTCTATATCTATCTTAGTTCCAGCACGCAATGAAGAGGCTAATATAGAAAAGAAATTAAAAAATTTGGCGGCCGTTGATTATCCCAAAGAGAAACTAGAGATTATAGTTGTCGATGATGCTTCGGAAGATGGAACATTACAGACAGTTGAACACTTCATTAACGCTCATCCTGACCTGACCATAAGGATAGTGATGCAAAAAACACACGCTGGGAAATCTGCCGCGTTAAACAACGCTTTAAATGTATCCTCGAATTCGATAGTGGTTGTTTCAGATGCGGATACTTACTGGGCTCCCAACGTATTGTCAAACGCTTTGCGATACCTTTCAGATCCCACTGTTGGTGCTATTACCGGCAGGGGAATAAACGAAAACCTAGAATCGTCATGGGTTACAAACGCAGAAGATAATTATCTGAATCTCACTTGTATTATAAGGGTTGGAGAATCAAAGATACACTCAACTATCCGCTTCGAAGGAGGCTTTTGCGCTTACAAGAAGAACGCTTTTTCAGAGTTCGATCGTGAAACTGGATCAGATGATTCTGGTACCGCTTTAGATGTTGTCCAACATAAACAACGTGCAATATTGGTGCCAGAGGTCGTTTTCACTACTTCTTTTCCTACGGTCTTATCTGGTAAACTTAAAATAAAAGCTCGTCGTGCTAACCAACTAATCGGTTTATGGATAAAATGCTTGAGATTGCTGGTCAAAGGCGAGCTTGTGCTTCCAAAAAGAATAGTCATTCCAGAAATTCTCTTATTTATTGTGAATCCCCTGATTTTCCTTTCAATAACGATTATTTCAGCGGTATTACTCATACTATCTCCATTTTCACTCTTTTCGGTATCTCTTTTACTTTTCCTTGGTGTTTTGTTGCTTCTTGCTCGGAATTTGTTCCTTGAGCTTATACTTGACAATTATATTTTGGTTTACGCTTTTCTGAGTTTCCTGCTTGGTCGACGATATGTTTCGTGGAAAAAAACTAAAAGTTAAGAAATCAAGGTGGCCAAATGATTTTGAATTCAACTGCTACAACAGTTACCTACAGGAACTTAGCTTCTGAGAAGAAACCTAGAGTAACGATTGGTGTGTGTGTACGTAACTCCGCAGATTCGATAACAGCAGCGATTTCAAGCATAACTGATCAGGACTTTTCCCATGACCTAATGGAAATCGTTTTTGTTGATGACGGCAGTGAAGATAACACTCTTTCAACTATTCGTGAGTCTGTATTAGGAATCGATATCTCGGTTACTGTTTATCACACGGCCTGGAATGGGATTGGTCACGCGCGAAACCTTGTACTTTCTCATGCTATCGGTGAGTATGTTCTCTGGGTTGACGGTGATATGACTATCTGCCCTGACTACGCTCGAAAACTTGTAGATTTAATGGATGAACATCCTGAACTGGGCATTGTTAAAGGCAAACAAACATTGAAGCCTATGGGAAACGTTTTGGGTATACTGGAAGGTATGTCGCGAGCTGCTTCTAGAATGGTTGATTATAAAAATAACTATAATCCCTCAAAAGCTCTTGGAACGGGCGGTTCGATCTATAGAACACAGATGATTTCAGCTGTGGGAAAATTCGATGAAACTCTGCGAGGTTATGGTGAAGATTGGGATTTTGAGCTTAGAGCTACGACGGCTGGCTGGATTCTATGTACCTTAAACGTTGAATTTTTTGATTATGAGCGACATGGCATAACATGGTCTTCTTTATGGAGGCGATATTGGTTACGTGGTTACCATCTTCATCACTTTCTGCGTAAGCATCAAGGATTAATTAAACACACACGAATGATTCCACCCGTATCTTTCATAGCTGGTCTGCTTCAATCGCAAACCCTTTTTAAACTGACAAGAAAAAAGATAGTGTTTCTCTTGCCTTTTGAATATTGGTTTAAAACCAGCGCTTGGTATGTTGGTTTTCTCAATGGATATTCAGCTTCCAAGAAGTTTTAATCATTCTATATTTTCATTTTTGGGTAGGTTCTAATGGAATATCATTCAAAAAGTTACCGGGTTAGTGTTACACTCGGCATGTGTGTTAAAAATGCCGAAGGCACTGTCGAAAAAGCTATACAAAGCGTTCTTGATCAAAACTATCCTCACGAATTTATGGAATTAATAATTGTAGATGGTAACAGCCGAGACCGGACAATCCAAATTCTTAAAGAGAATTTGAAAGACAAAAAAATCCAGGCTTCAATTTTTTATGAAGCTGGCGGACTTGGGTTAGCGCGGCAAGTTGTAGTGGACAAAGCCGCCGGTGTCTATATCATCTGGATTGACAGTGACATGATTTTGTCCAAAGATTTTGTAAGAAACCAAGTGAATTTCATGAATACAAATCCAAAAGCTGGGATAGCGAAAGGAAAGTATTCTTTTCAAGGTCACCTTGAAAATGAGCATCTTGTTGCAACTTTGGAAGATGTTGAGTTCGTGTTAAGCACTTCACATGAAGGTATGACTGATTCGAAGTCGTTAGGTACATCTGGTTGCATCTACAGAGTCAAGGCAATAAAGCAGGTGGGAGGTTTTGATTTGAATATTAAAGGTGCCGGAGAAGATACAGATGCTGAAAACAGAATCCGCGCTGCGGGATGGGAGCTTCATATTACTTCTGCCTTGTTTTGTGAGATACGCAGACAAAATTGGCATTCACTTTGGAATGAATATTTCTGGCTCGGGCAAGGTGGACAACAGGTTTTGAAGAAAAATTCGAAGAACATCGACCTTTATAAGATGATACCTGTTATTGCTCTTGTTTCTGAACTTCTGAGAGTTCCAAACGCTTATAGAGCTACTTACCGAAGAGTCGTTATTCTTTTGCCGATCCATTATACTTTCAAACGGGTGGCGTGGTTATTGGGTTTTATAAAACGGCGGCTTACACGAGACACGCAAAGTAAACATTTTTCGCGGTCTTCTAATCTTAAGTCTGTATACATCAAACATTAATATGATGTTTCCGTTTAAATATCGCTAAACTTCAGAATGAAGGTATAGTTATGAGAGTTGGTTTAATTGGTTGCGGCGGAATAGCCCCTGCGCACTTAAAAGTCTACAGCAATATGGAAGACGTTGACCTTGTTGCTCTATGTGACCTTGATATCGCTAGGGCAAAAAACATGGCTTCTACCTATGGAGTACCGAACGTTTTTGACAATTACTGGGACATGTTCAAAACTCAAAATCTGGACTTAGTAGATATATGTACTCCAGTTTCAACACATAAAAAAATTGTTTGTGATTCAGCTGAAGTGGTTCCTTCAATTCTTGTTGAAAAACCCATGTCTCTGACAGTTTCAGACTGTGATGAGATGATTCAAAAAGTGAAAAAAGAAGGTGCAAAGCTCTGTATCGGACACAATCAGCTTTTTCATCCTAACGTTCTGTACGCAAAAAACCTAGTTGATACCGGCCAGTTCGATTTGTTTTCGTTTAGAACTACTCAAAAAGAGAGTTTTGAACTACTTAAAAATCATAAGTTGGCTCCTCCTTGGAATGTTGAACCTGCCCATAAAGGAATAATATGGGAGGTTTGTGCTCACTTGGCATATCTCCAATTAAACTTTCTGCCTGATATCAAAGAGGTCTACGCTTTAGGCGGCAAAGTTAAGTATCCTGTTTATGATGACTTTGCGGTTCTTTTACGTACTGAAAGCGACCGTTTCGGTATAATCGAGCTTTCATGGGTGTCAATTGAGACTGAGATAGTTTATGAACTCAAAGACCCAAATGGAAGACGATTGCAACTATACAGAGACTTCAATTACTTTGAAGAAACATCTCAACCCCCTCCCTTCAATGTCGGCGGCGTAGCTAAGAATATGCTAATTGAAGAGAAAAGATTAATAAAAAAATGGTTGAAATTTGGTTCGGGTTATTTCAGAAAGAGAAAGGTTTTGCCTACCCTTAATCTAATCCATAAATACGTAGACGCAATTAAGAATGATCGTCCTCCACCAGTTACTCCAGAGGATGGTCGGAATACAATTAACCTTCTAGAATGTATTGAGAGGTCTTTGGATGAAAATCGAGCAATACCCCTTAAATGATCATCTATATTTCTCCTCATAGCTTCGTCCTATATTTTTTGGCACTATATTCCGCGGTGCAGAATCTTTTCTCGTGCTGTTTGGCTCATCTGATAGGGTAAGACGTTAAAATCTTAGTGGTTAACCTCTAAATTTTAGTTTTCGGCTTGCCTTATTTAAACTAGCGAATTACTGATTGTCTGATAATGTTAGAGGGTGAGGATATGTATAGGGTGTATATTCAAAAGTTGTGGGTGCATGGAGATAATAATTAACATTCTCTTGAATATCACCTAACGGGTCATACTTGCTGACTTCTCTACATCCTGAAAGCATAGTATTATTCCAGACGTACCAATCGTTTACCCAACATTTAGAAACCGCCTCATCTGCTTCATTTCTGAGATAAATAAATACACCATAAGTTCCGCCGCCTACCACGTTGTTAAAGGCGACACCTGCCCCACCGCGAATAGAGGTACCCCAAGAGTCTTGAATAGAATCAGTGATTGTGCAGTCATAAATCTCAACTGCCCTAGTTCCAACTTGTGTTATAGTACCATCCTCCATAAATCCCCAGCCGTGAGCATCTATACTTGCCGAAGCGAAATCATTTTTTATCCTGCAATGCCGCAAAACGTAATGCGCACCAGAATTTGCCGCAACAACATGTCGCCATTTTTCGAAATAGCAATCTTCAATGTAAACCGAATAAGCAGTGTATTTTCCTAACACTTTAGTAACATCATTTTCCCACACGTTACCATATGTCCTCCTCACATCAATGCCATAACCTGCAGTGCACTCTTCCCAGCCAACGGTTTGAACGTGAGCCACCGGATTAACGAAGTAACAGTGATCTACAACACCGTTGCTGTCCGCTGTTGTTATTCCTCCGCCCGCTACGTGTTCAAAGTAAACGTGGTCTACGCGAAAATCAACTACGCTGTTGATGGAAAGACATTGGACAATGTATTTAGAATTCGGGTCGATGCTTCTATATCCCACAAGTTTTATGTTTGAAAATCTTGAATGTTCGTTTGAGTTAGCATTTCCAATAATTCTGAACCATGTGGGTACACTTGGGCCTCCATTTGCGGGGGGTGCCCCACTTCCTCCAAGCCAACTACCTGGTACATCCCATGGCAAAGTCAGCACAGTTCTCCATTCCGTGTTCTGACCATTGGCGTCTCTATTGTTTGATGCTCCAATAACATTTACGCCGGCTGGAATGCTTACTCTTGCACCAGTCCAACTTTCTCCAACGTTCACAAAATTGAAGATGCCTGCAGGAATAAGCACTGTGCCTCCACCTTGAGTGTTAGCGTCATTTATGGCCTTTTGAATATCTTGCCAATAACCGCTTTCTGCGACCACTGTTGTGGTGTTAATTATCCTGCCTGTGCTTGCAATGCTAGTAGTCGCTGTTAGCGCAGAAAGAACTTGGGGAATTATTAGAATTCCATAGAGTAATGCAATCGCCGCAATTTTTGTATAGGGTCCACGTTTTGGCATTTTCATCAGGCTATCTCACTATTGCGGTTATCAGATTAAAATGCTTTGTTGTTTATCTGTTCTCTACATATACATGCTGTGTGTATTAACTCTTTTGTATTAAGATATGAGTTAAGAATTGTTTATGCACGCAGAAAGCTAAATATACAAAATTTATAGGTTTATTTATGATGTCGGCAATCACCCACCTCAACTCAAAAAGCTTCATGGTAATACTAATACTTCTACAATTATTGTTATACGTAACCATAATCTTCAACATCCCGATTGCGCGGCAAGTTGTCGGTTTTACATATTTCACTTTTATTCCTGGCTTAGTCATCGTCAAATTGTTGAAATTTGATAAATTCAATGATATAGAGACTGTTCTCTTCTCCGTCGGGTTAAGCATAGTCTATCTAATGTTGGTTGGTCTTTTCGTTAACGAACTTGGCTCTTTGTTTTCTTTTTCCAACCCCCTTTCACAGTATCCTTTGTTAATAGCTTTAAGTGGTGTGACCTTTATTCTGGGAGTTGGTGCTTACGTTAGAAATAAGAATTATGACTTTCAAAGTGTAAGCTCTTTTGATTTCTCTGCAAAGAGTCTGATTCTGATTCTATTGCCTATTCTAAGTGTTGTTGGAGCCATGTGGGTAAATGTTTATCAAAATAATCTGCTCCTAATTTTTACGATATCTGCAATTGCCATCACATTTATAGCTGTCCTAATTTTGAAAAGATATGTATCCCAAAAATATTATCCCATTATCATTTTTGTAATAGCACTTTCTCTTCTCTTTCATTCATCGATTATATCTAACCATTTTGTATCTTTTGGGTCTGATGTTTATATCGAGAATTTTGCCTTTCAGACCACCGCCCAAAATGGAAATTGGGGTTTACCTTCTTCTCTTTCATTCTCAAGCGAGTTAAGTCGGGTAAATTCGATGTTAAGTGTTACCATTCTTCCAACAATCTACTCAAGTTTATTGAATATTGATTCTACGCTAATGTACAAGCTAATATATCCATTAATTTTTGCCTTTGTTCCTTTAGCTTTGTATCAACTGTGGCAAATGTATATCGGAAAAAAATACGCGTTTATTTCTGCTTTTCTTTTAATGGCACAGGCCACATTCTACACTGAAATGTTTGGGTTAAACAGACAAATGATAGCTGAACTGTTTTTTGTACTATTACTTTTTACTATGCTCGCTAAAAAAATATCTCCACGAAACAAAGTAATTTGCTTTATACTCTTCAGTGTTGGTTTAATAACTTCACATTACGCCATAGCAGAAATCTTTCTGTTTTTCACCACTTTTGCCTTTATCACTCTCATTATCATGAAACGTCCTAGCAGAAAGATAACATTAGGAATGATTTCAATATTTTTTGTCATGATGTTTGTCTGGTACATCTATGTATCTAATGGAGCGGTATTTGCCAGTTTTACAGAATTCGGCGATTACGTCTATCGTCAACTTGGCGATTTTTTCAATTTAGGCGCTAGACAGCAAACAGTTTTAAGAGGATTAGGACTTGAGGCGGCACCGACTATTTGGAATACAATCAGTCGCGCATTCGCGTATGCTACTCAAATCTTGATTGTTGTTGGATTTGCAGGATTTCTTTCCAAAAGATTGTCTAAAGAAGGAGCAAATTTTGATCCCAAATCTGAATATTTCCTTTTCGGGTTGGCCGCTATGGGCCTTTTAGGAGCGCTTATTATTGTGCCTGGACTAGCAAATACTCTTAACATGACGAGGTTCTATCACATATTACTTTTTTTCCTTGCGCCTTTTTGTGTGATAGGGATTGCAAATATTACTCGATTTGCATCAAAACGAAGAGAACAAATCTTATCAATAGCTGTGGCAATTGGTGTAATTGTGCCCTATTTCTTTTTTCAAACAGGCTTTGTATACGCTTTTACAGGGACTGACAGCTATTCGTTGTCACTAAACTTGAATGGGATGGATCCAATAAGGTTATACAACCATTTCGGTTACATAAGTGATCAAGATGTGGCAAGCGCTCAATGGATTGCCAATAATGTAGACTATAAGCAGACGCCGCTTTATGCTGACATATCGTCTCGTAGCGCGATTCTTACGACGTATGCTATGATTTTCTATGGATCAACAGGTTCGATATCTAACGTTACTCCATTGCAGGACATTGGAATTCTTTACATGAACAAACTTAACGTAGTTGCCGGCGTAGTGACAGGAAGTGATTTGTGGAGTACCGACGAATTTTCTTACATTTTTACTAACACTAATAAAATCTATTCAAATGGAGCAGGCGATGTATACTTCAATCCTTTTCAATAATCTTTAATAGTTTAGTTATTAAGCTTAATAGTTGACAATTGAAAATCTTGGGAGACAAATCATCGAAGAATTTTAGGATTTTTCAATGAGAGCATTAAATGTATCATGTTATGAATTAAAATGGCCCATTTGACGTGTTAGAGGAATTTCTTGTTTTACCCAATATTCATTGATATTATGGAGAAGTGCAAGCGTGAAATGGATGACTTAAAATCTGTTATTAATAGAATCACGTGGCGTGCAGTTCAACATGGTATTTTTGACAAGTACCGACCAAAATTTTGTCATACTCCTGCTTATTGGATTAGAGGCAGAGCGAAAGGAGGGAAAAACCTTTCAACTTTAGTTTTTGCTTCCGACAAATGGGTTCAATATTTTTTAAAGCTGGTATATGAAGAAGAGCCAACAAATGAATATTTAGGTGACGTGTCATTTGATGAAATTTCATCATTGATAAACAGCCAAACCCACGACATTGCCTTGGTCAGTTCAAATATGGCTTTCGCAGACTTTTTAGGTTCGAACGGCTTTTTCATTTTGCCTCACATAGATTTCAAGCTAGACATATCTCCTCCATGGAACGTAATATATAAGAAAATGGATCGTAGTCTCCGAAGAACCATAAATCGAATTGAGGAGCGCCCATTCTGCTACGAAGTAACCCAAGACAAAATTAGAATCGAATTTTTTTACTATAAGCTATATTTG
>Ga0307423_1001294_pt1 | contig 15289 bp, 16 predicted proteins | sample SalMarWE160310MG_FD_202154 | JGI IMG/M metagenome (GOLD analysis project Ga0307423, IMG submission 202154) | Salt marsh sediment microbial communities from the Plum Island Ecosystem LTER, Massachusetts, United States - WE1603-10 | ecosystem: Environmental > Aquatic > Marine > Intertidal zone >...
CCATCAGGCCCACCAATTCCGTCTGCACGATGCGCGAGAGATGGGCCATGAAGCCGGGCATCTTTTCCATGGAGGAACGCCCTTCGGGCGAAGCATAGAATTTGCTAAGCGCCTCCAGTTCGGCCTTGGAAAAGGTCCTGGCCGCCGCCTCGACGGTCTGCTTCTTGATCCGGCCGCTGCCCATGAGCTTGTCGCTGATCTCGGTCTTAAACTTAGCGCGCTCGGCCTCGGGAATGCGCATGGCCATGCGCTGCATGGATTCTTGGATCATCTCGGAGATCTGAGACGCCTTGTAATAACCCTCAGCAGCCTTCAACTGGGCCGGAGCCACGGGCTTGGCCTTGGCCTCGGCCGGAGGCTTGGGCTTGTCCTGGGACTTGGCATCGGCCGCAAAAGCCGCTCCGGCCGTTAAAAGAGCGCACGAAAGCACCAGGGCCAGAGCCATGAAATATTTTCTCATCAATTATCGCCTTTCTAGGTAGGGTGACGGCTCAAGCGACTTGACCCGTCTGCTGACGCCCGATGGGTCGGTAATCCACAGGCCGGAGGCGTCTTTCCGGTCCATGGAAAAGCCCTGGCCTTCCTGGCTGGCTTTCTTTCTCTTCTTTTCTTGGATCTCATCCAGCGCGCTTAGCGCATTGCGGGCCTTGGCCTCCAGCTGGGGCTGGCCGGCAAGGCCCTTCACCGCCCGCGCCAGATGGTAGCGCGCCGCCTTGTAGTTGCGGCGGGCCTTGAAGGCCAGGCCCAGGTACAAGGAGGCTTCGGCAGTCTGGCCCAAGCGGCCCAGAGCAACGCCCAGGTCGTACTGGGCCTGCTCGCTCTCTGGATTCAGCTCCAGTACCTTTTTGAAGTAATTCCTGGCCTGGGCGGGCTGCTCCTTCTGCAGATAGGCCTGGCCCATGTAAAGCAGCGCCTCTTGGTCGTTGGGGCTGCGCGCCAGCACCCGGGCCAAAAGGTTCATGGACTCGTCGAATCTGCCCAAGCGCATTTGGCAGATGGCTTGGGCGCGGATCACCGATGGAGAGTCGGCCCATTTGCCGCTCACCAGCGCCAGGTTCTTCAAGGCCTTCTCGAATTGCGAGCGCCGCATTTCCAGAAGGCCCATGCCGTAACGGGCCAAGTCGCGCTCCTCGGGGCTTTTACTTTGGGCCTGGTGCAGGAACTTGCGCTGGGCGGTGTCCTCCTCATCGTAAAGCGCGATAAGCCTGGTACGGATGCGCAGGAACTCGCTGTTGCTATAGGAGGCGTCCTTGACGGGATGGCGCTTCACTAGATTCTGCAGGGTTTCCATGCGCTCCGGGCTGGTGGGGTGGGTGAGCAGATAACTCGGCGCATCGGGCATGGTTTGACGCTGCTCGCGGTAGATGCGTTCGAAGCTCTTTTCCATCTCCTCGGGAGGGTAACCCGCGCTGGAGATGATCTTGAAGGCCCCGTAGTCGGCCTGCCTTTCATCGTCGCGGCTGAACTCCAATTGCTTCTGGATGCCGCCGGCAATGGAGCCCATGGTCAGCGCCTGGCCCAATTGGGGCACGCCGGCCAGACCGCCCAGGATCATACCGGCCAACATGCCGGCCAAAGAGGCGGCGGTCACTGGGCCGGAGCGTTTTATGCGCGAGGAGATGTGCCGGTAATATACATGGCTCATTTCGTGAGCCATGACTCCGGCCAGCTCGGCCTCGGAATCCATGGTGGTTATCATGCCCCGGAAAAAGACCATCCAGCCCCCGGGCAGGGCAAAGGCGTTCATTTCGTCCAGATCGGCCACGTAGAATTTGAATTCCCAGGGGTTGTCGTCCAACTGCTTGACCAGCTTGGCGCCCAGCCCCCGTATGTAGGCGAGGATGTCCGGATCTTCGATTAGAGGAATCTCGGTCTGCACCTCTTGCATGGCCTTGCGCCCGATTTCGCGCTCCTCTTCCAAGGTGAGCGCCAGGGCGGCGGGCGCGGTCAGGGCCCAGCCCAGCATGAGCGCGGTGCACAAGGCTATGATCTTTTTAAGCACGGCCTTCTCATTCCTCGCAAGGTTCCATCAGGCACTTCCCGGTCATCTCGGGAGGCTGGGCCAACCCCATTAATTTTATCAAGGTGGGCGCCACATCGCAAAGGGCCCCCGGATTCAGCTTGCTTTGCCTGCGCTTAGGGTCGATCAGGATCAAGGGTACGGGGTTGGAAACCGTGTGGGCGGTGTAGGGTCCGCCGCCATGGGGGTCTATCATTTGTTCGGCGTTGCCGTGATCGGCGGTCAAAAGCACGCTGCCGCCCTGGTCCAAAAGCGCCGGGATCACCCGGGCCAGGCATTCGTCCAAATCCTCCATGGCTTGGCGCGCGGCCTGGAAAACGCCGGTGTGGCCCACCATGTCGCCGTTGGCGTAGTTCATCACTATAAAATCATAGCTGAGCGGATTGCCGCCGATGCGTTCCAGCACCTGGTCGGTGACCAGAAAGGCGCTCATCTCGGGCTTTTGGTCGTAGGTGTTCACCTCCTTGGGGGAGGGCACCAGCACCCGGTCCTCGCCGGGGAAGGGCCTTTCCTCGCCGCCGTTGAAGAAGAAGGTGACATGGGCGTATTTTTCGGTTTCAGCTATGTGCAACTGGGTGAGCCCGGCCTTGCTCACCACCTCGGCTATGGTGTTCTTGATCTCCTGGGGCGGGAAGGCTACCGAAACCTCCAGCTCCTCGTCGTATTGGGTCATGCATACGTAATCCGCCAAGCGGGGCCGGTCGGAGGCGTCGAAGCCGCTGAAATCGGGGCTGTTGAAGACCCAAGTCAACTCGCGGGCCCGGTCGGCCCGGAAGTTAAAGAAGACCGCTGCGTCGCCGTCTTGCATCTGGCCCAGGGGCCGGCCGTCGGCGTCCACCACCACCGCCGGGGTGACGAATTCATCGAACTCCTCTTCTGCATAGCAATCGCGCACATACTGCACCGGGTCGCTGATCCGGGGGCCCTCGGCGCGCACCAGGGCGGCATAGTGCTTGCCCACCCGCTCCCAGCGCTTGTCCCGGTCCATGCCCCAATAGCGCCCGCCCAGCGTGGCCAACTTGGCCTGGGGATGGGCTGCCAGGAAATCCTGCAATTCCTGCAGAAAGTCAGCGCCCGAGTCGGGCGGAGTATCGCGGCCGTCCAGAAAAGCGTGCACCGCGATCTTGGCGGCCCCGCGCTCCTCGGCCATTGCGATCAGGGCGTATAGGTGGGTCATTAGAGAATGCACCCCGCCGTTGCTCATGAGCCCCAGAAAGTGCAGGGTGGAGCCGCGCTCCTTGACCAGATCCATGGCGCGCGCCAGGGCGGGGTTTTGCCGCAGGCTGCCGTCCTTGACCGCCAGGTTGATGCGGGTGATGTCCTGATAGATCACCCGTCCGGCGCCCAGGTTGAGGTGGCCCACCTCTGAGTTGCCCATCTGCCCTTCGGGCAGGCCCACGGCCTCGCCGTAGCAAATCAGTTGGCTATTGGGGTACTTTGCGAACAGGGAATCAATGTAGGGAGTGTTTGCCCGGGATACGGCATTGCCTTGGCTGTCGGGCGCAATGCCCCAGCCGTCCAGGATGATCAGGGCCACGGGTGCCTTGCCGTTCATTGCCTAGCCTTTCTCAGTGCGGGCTATTGACCTTCCTCCTTGGGGATAAGCCCGGCCAGCGCCTCCGGTTCGAATTCCAGCTTGGGGGCGTCGGCCCACAGGGAGTCAAGGTCATAGAACTCCCGTACCGGGCTGTGGAACACGTGCACCACCAAGTCGCCGAAGTCCAAGAGCGCCCAGCGGCCTTCCTTGAGGCCGTCCACGCCCAAGGGCTTGACCCCGGCCTTTTTCAGTACCCGTTCTATGCGCTCGGCGATGGCCGTGGTTTGGCGGGTGGAGCGGCCGCTGGCCAAGAGGAAGTAGTCGGCGTAACCCGAAAGCTCGTCCACATCGAGAACCGTGAGGTCTTCGGCCTTTTTGTCCAAGGCCGCCGCCGCCGCCAGCAGGGTGATGGAGCGGGAGTCCGTGGGGTGGCTGGGACGCTTTCTCATGACTGGCTCGACCTGGGCCCGCTAAGCGAAGCGGTGGTTTCATGATAGAGTTTCATGCTTTTAATATAGTCCTCCACCGCAGGGGGCACAAGGTAAGTAAGCGACAGGCCCTCGGCGGACCGGCGTCGCACGTCGGTGCTGGAAATGGATAAAAGCGTGCTGGGCACGTGTTTGGCGCCGTGACCTCCGTTGCGGCGGATCCAGCCGTCGCCCGCCGGAGCGAAATCCGAGTCCAGCTGTTTTTGCATGTATTCCACCACATCGGTACGCGGGCTCTTGGGCCGGGCCATGACCACGAAATCGGCGTAGTCGAAAAGCCGGTGGTATTCATGCCAGGTGTGCAGATGGAAAAAGGCGTCCGCGCCGATGAGGAAATATATCTGGGCGTCTAGGTTTTGCTGGTGGATTTTCTCCAGGGTGCGCACCGTGTAAGAGGTGCCGCCCATTCTGGCCTCCAGGTCGCTGACCCCGAATAACGGATTATCGGCCACGGCCAGCTCCAGCATGCGCAGGCGGTCTTTGGCCGAAGCCATGACGTGCTTGGGGTGGGGTGGCTGGGCGCAGGGCATGAAGAGGACCTTGTTCAGGCCGATTTCCTCGGCCGCCTCCAGGGCGGCGCGTAGATGGGCCATGTGCACCGGGTCGAAGGTGCCTCCGAAGATGGCGATGCGTTCTTTCACCGGAATGATTCCGCTCCCTTTTGTTACTCGCGTACCTGGCCGTCGCCGTACACGATGAACTTCTGGCTGGTTAGCTCGCTGAGCCCCATGGGGCCGAAAGCGTGCAGCTTGGAGGTATTGATGCCGATCTCAGCGCCCAGGCCCAGCTGGCCGCCGTCGTTGAAACGGGTGGAGGCGTTGACCAGGACCACCGAGGAATCCACCGCGTTTAAAAAACGCCGGGCCCTCTCATAATCGCGGGTCACGATGGCCTCAGTGTGCTGGCTGCTGTAGGTTGCGATGTGCTCCAGGGCCTGGTCCATGTCGTCCACCACACGTACCGCCAGGATCAGGTCCAGGTATTCCATGGGCCAGTCGTCGTCTGAGGCCGGATTGGCCTCGATGAGGATGTCGCAGGTCTGGTGACAGCCCCTAATCTTCACGCCGCGCTCCTGGAAGGCCTGGCCCACCTTGGGCAAAAACTCCCCGGCCACGTCCTGGTGGACCAAAAGCGTTTCCATGGCGTTGCACACGCCTGGGCGCTGGCATTTGGAGTTGATGCAGATTTCCTGGGCCATGGCCAGATCGGCGCCCTGGTCCACATACACGTGGCACACACCCTTGTAGTGCTTTAGCACCGGGATGGAGGAGTTCTCGGCCACGAAGCGGATCAGGCTCTCGCCGCCCCGGGGAATGATCACGTCCACCAGCTCGTCCATTTTTAAGAGCGCGCTGGTGGCGGCGCGGTCGGTGGTGGGTATCACCGACACCGCGGCGCTGGGTATCTGGAGTTCCATCAGGACCTCGCGGATCACCGCGGCCAGGGCAAGGTTGGAGTTGATGGCCTCCTTGCCGCCTTTTAAAATCACGGCGTTGCCGCTTTTAAGGCACAGCGCGGCCGCGTCCACGGTCACGTTGGGCCGGGACTCGTAGATGAAGCCGATGACGCCCAGGGGTATGCGCTGGCGGCCTACTAAAAGCCCGTTGGGGCGGCGCCACATGCCACTCACCTCGCCCACCGGGTCGGGCAGGGCGGCCACTTCCCTTAGGCCGTCGGCCATGGAGGCGATCACCTGGTCGGAAAGCGTGAGCCGGTCGATCATGGCCGCGCTTAAGCCCGCCTCGCGAGCCGCGGCCAGGTCTATCTGGTTGGCCTCCTTGAGTTCGCCGGCCTTGGCCGTGAGCGCCTCGGCCATCTTAAGCAGCGCCTGGTCCTTTTTGACCCGGGGCATAACCGCCAGGGCGCGGGAGGCCCATTTGGCGTTTTTGCAGAGCTCCTCAACTAGCTGCTCAACAGACATGCCACACTCTCCTCTTCGTCCAAATCGAAAACCACCAGGTTGTCGCGGTGGATGACTTCATCCGCGTGATCGCGCCCCAGGCGTCTTAGTATCTGGTCGGAGCGCAAGCCCATCACCGAGCGCAGATCATCGCTGGCATAATTGCATAGGCCTACGCCCAGGATGCAGTCGCCCGGACCCAGCACCTTGACCGCGCTGCCCGGCTTGAACTCGCCGCGCACCTCGCGCACGCCCGCGGCCAAAAGGCTCTTGCCCTTTTCCACCAGGGGCCGCACCGCGCCCTCGTCCACCACCACCTCACCGCCGCCCGCCGCCGCAAAGGCGATCCAATGCTTGCGCGAGGTAAGCGGCGTCAGGCGGGGCAGGAACAGGGTGCCCAGGTCTTCGCCCGCCGTGAGCCGGTCCAGTATGTCGTTTTTAAGGCCGTTGGCCACGATGGTGTGGGCCCCGCAGCGGGCCACCTTGTCGGCGGCGCGCACCTTGGAGAGGATGCCGCCCAGGCCCACCGCGCCGGGTTGGGCGCTGGCCGCCCTTAAAAGCTCGGCATCCACCTTTTCCACCACCGGGATGCGCTGGGCCTCGGGGTTTAGCCGGGGGTCCGCGTCCAGGACGCCGTCAACGTTGGTGAGGTTGATCATGAGCTCGGCGCCCAGGAGATTGGTCAGCATTGCCGCCAGGTTGTCATTGTCGCCCAGCTTGATCTCCGCCACGCTCACGGTGTCGTTTTCATTGACGATGGGGATCACGCCCCAATCCAAGAGCGTATACAGGGTGCTGCGGGCGTTGATGAAGCGGGGGCGGCTCCTAAGGTCGGCTGCGGTTAAGAGCACCTGGGCCACCTTGATGTCGTGTTCGGCGAAAGCCTCTTCATAGGCTTGCATGAGGCCGGCTTGGCCCAGGGCGGCCACGGCCTGCTTTTCGTTCAGGCTGAGCTCGTGATCCACGGGCAGCCCGGCCTTGGCCCGGCCCGAGGCCACCGCGCCGGAAGAAACCAAAAGCACCTGGCGTCCGCCCGTATTCAGGCGGGCGAGTTGGCCGGCCAGAGTCCGCACCCGGTCCCGGTCCAGTCCCTGGCCCTGGGTGGTGAGCACGCCGGAACCCACCTTTACCACCACCCGGCGGCTACCTGCTATCAGCTCAGCTCGGTTCAAGCTTCCAGACTCCGTTTTTTTATTCGCCAGGCCCATGGATACAGCTTTACGCCTAAGAATAGCAGAAGGTTGTTAAGTGCTCAAAAAAAATGCATTCCCGGCCCAAAGCCCCTTGGCTCAAACCTGCTCGGCCGAAGTATCCGCCTCCGCTAGACGGCGCCAAATCTCCCGGATCAGGTCCTTCACTCCATCGCCTTGTTTGGCGCTCATGGGAAACACGGCCAGGCCTAAATCTTCCACCGTTTGCTTGAACCCGGCCAGGCGCTCCGCCGCCTCGGGCAGATCCATCTTGTTGGCCGCCACCAGTCCGGCCCGCTGGGCCAGGCGGGGGTCATAGGCTTCCAGTTCGGCCCGCACCACGGTCAGGTCGTTTTCCGGGTCGTCGCCGGTCATATCCACCACAAACACGAAAAGCCGGGTGCGCTCCACGTGCTTGAGGAATTTAAGCCCCAACCCGGCGCCTTGATGGGCGCCTTCCACCAGGCCGGGGATGTCGGCCACGATAAAGGGGTCGCCCTCCTCGGCCTGGGCCACGCCCAACTGCGGCACCAAGGTGGTGAAGGGGTAGTCCGCGATCTTGGGCCGGGCCGCGCTGGCCGCGGCCACCAGGCTGGATTTGCCCGCGTTGGGCAGCCCGATCAGTCCCACGTCGGCCAACAGCTTCAGTTCCAGGGTCAGCACGCGTTTTTCGCCGGCCTCGCCGTCTTGGGCCATGCGCGGGGCGCGATTGGTGCTGGTGGCGAAATGCTTGTTGCCCTTGCCGCCGCGTCCGCCCTGGGCCGCGATGAATTCCTGGCCGTCGGCCGACAAATCGGCCAGAAGCTCGCCGGTCTCCTGGTCCATGACCAAGGTGCCCAGGGGCACCTCGATCACCTTGTCCTCGCCGGCCCGGCCGTTCTTGTCGCTGCCCATGCCGTGCTGGCCCCGGCCGGCCTTGAAATGGCGCAGATAGGAGTGATCGGCCAGAGTGGCGATGTTGCGCCTGGCCGTGATAATGACGTTGCCGCCGCGGCCGCCGTTGCCGCCGTTGGGGCCGGCCTTGGGCTGAAAGGGCAGGTGCAGGAAGCTCACGCACCCCTTGCCGCCGTCTCCGGCCGTTACCTCTATGGTTGCTTCGTCAACAAAGCGCATTTTGTTACAGCGGGCCTAATATTCCGCCGCCTCCGCCATCAGGGTTTGGTTCCCGCCGATACACCGCTGCTCGCGGCGGGGCATATGGTTGCTCATCGCCTAAAAAGTGGAAAGACGGCCCCCGCGCCCAAGGCGCCGGTATTGGCCGTCTCCAAAGCTGATTCTCGGCTGGCTTAGTCGGGGTAGACGCTGACCTGTTTGCGGTCCCGGCCCAGACGCTCGAACTTGACCCTGCCGGTCACCTTGGCGAACAAGGTGAAGTCACGGCCCAGGCCCACGTTCTGGCCCGGATGGATCTTGGTGCCGCACTGACGCACGATGATGCTGCCGGCCGTCACCGGAGTGCCCTCGCCGGTCTTTACGCCCAGCCGCTTGCCTGCCGAGTCGCGCCCATTGCGGGAAGAACCGCCGGCTTTTTTGTGTGCCATTTCTATTCCTCCCGTTTAGGCCTGGATGGCTTCGATGCGTACCGCAGTAAAGGGCTGACGATGGCCGCGTTTCACGCTGAAGCCCTTGCGGCGCTTTTTCTTGATCATCATGACCTTTTTAGCCTTGCCCTGTTCCACGATGACCGCCGAGACCTGGCCTTGCAGGTGAGGCTGGCCGATCTTGGCCTCGCCTTCGCCGCCGATCATCAGGACCGGAGCCAGCTCCACGGGCTGGCCAACTTCGCCGCTTAGTTTTTCCAGGCGAAGGACTTGGCCCTGTTCCACTTTGTATTGTTTGCCGCCATTGGCAATTATTGCGTACATGATTTATGCAACCTCCCGGAAACGGATGCAAACTATACGTAAGCCGGCCCACTCTGTCAAGACGCCAGCCTAGATTTAAAGGCCGTTTCCGCACCTTAAATTTTAGAACACCGAATAATACACCCTGACCGGCCATCGGCCAAGCCCCAGATCATACTAAATGCCCGGCAACACGGCATTTTGGATCATGGCCGGGCGTACCCCCAAATATAGGGGGAAATGTGAAATTGTCCACCAGATATTGACATTTATTTTCAATAAATGCTAATTTTTTTGCGCAAGACGCGCTCGTCCCGCGCAAACGGCTTATGGCCGAGGAGGAACCTACATGGTCCTCGTGGATGCCCTTAATGATCTGGAGCCCCGCTGGTCGGGCCCCTGGCATGAACACGAGCTGGACGAGCTGCCCCAGGCGCCGGGCTTGTACTGCGTGTGCGAGTGCACACCGGACGACTCCCGCCAAGGCTGGCGCGTCAACCGGCCTTTGTTCATCGGCGAATCCCACAACGTGCGTCAGGCCGTGCTGGATTCCGATGGGTGGCATGAGTGGCGCGATCTGGCGCAGGACGGACACGGCATCTGCTTTTGCTATAAGTCCGCGCCGCCGGCCAAGCTTGATGTCATGCAAAGCGCCATGATCGCCTATTACCGCCCGCCGGGCAACGACGTGGCTGTCTGGCACTAGTTGGGCCGGGGAGCCAGGGGGCTAGGGGCCGGGGAGGCTAACTGACCCGGGGGAAGACCCTTATCCGGCGTTTCACTGAAATTGCGCTATCTATAATTAAAAGGGCCCGCGCCTTAGGTGACGCGGGCCCTTGCTGTTTAGTGATCGAGGCGTTTACTTGGCCTGCTTTAGGTATTTGAAGTACTCGCCGTCGGTGGAAAGAATCAGCTCGGCCTTGTCCGTGCCCGGACTTATGCTCAGGCTTTCCAGGGTCTTGAACAAGGAGTAGAACTCCGGGTCCTGGCCATAGGCCTTGCCATAGATATCGGTGGCCTTGGCGTCGGCGTTACCCAGGATCTTCTGGGCCTTTTCATAGGCCTCGGAGCGGATGCGGGCCAGTTCCTTCTGCATGGTGCCCAGGATGGTCTGCTTTTCGCCCTCGCCCTCGGAGCGGTATTGGCTGGCGATGCGCTTACGTTCGGAAATCATGCGCTCATAGACCCGCTTCTGCACGCTCTCCACGTAGTTGATACGCTTGATCTCCACGTCCACCAACTCGATGCCGTATTGGGGGGTCACCTTGGCCGCCGCGGCCAACATGCGCCGGGTGATAAGTTGGCGGCCCTGCTGCACGATGGTGGGCTCGCCGTCGTCTTTCTTGACCACGGCCTGGAGTTTTTCCGGAGCCGGGGGATTGAACTCCTCCATGGCCTCGCGGCCCCGGGCCGGGTCCCAGTCGGCCGAGCGCACCAACTCGATCAACAGGTTTGACGAAACCAAGTCGCGCACCACGGAGTCGATGATGTCATCCAGGCGCGAGAGGGCCCCGCGCTCGGTGGCTACGGTCTGTAGGAAGCGCAAGGGGTTGGTGATGCGCCAGCGGGCCGTGGTGTCCACCCAGATGTATTTCTTGTCGCGGGTGGGGATCTGGTTGGGCGAGCCGTCCCATTTCAGAAGGCGCTTCTCGAAAAGGTGCACATCTTGAATAAAGGGGATCTTGAAATACAGGCCGGCCTCACTGAAGGGGCCGCCCACCGGCTTGCCGAATTGGGTGATCAGCGCCTGCTCGCCTTCCTTTACGGTGAAAAAGGAAGAGCTGGCCAGGATGATTATGATAATGACCAGAGGCACTATTGCGCGTAGAGATTTCATTTTTGCACCTCCTTGGCCGGACCGCGTCCCTTGGTCAGGTCCATGAAGGGCAGGAGCCCCTTGACTTTATCGTCCACCACATACACCTTGCCGGCGTTTTTAAGCACTTTTTGCATGGTCTCCAGATAGAAGCGCCGCTTGGTGACTTCCTTGGCCTTTCGATAGGCGGTGAGCACCTGGTCGAAGCGCAGCGCCTCGCCGGCGGCCCGGTTCACGCGCTCGGCCATGTAGCCCTCGGCCTCAGTGACTACGCGCTTGGCATTACCCAGGGCCTTGGGAATCTCGCGGTTATAGGCTTCCTGAGCCTCGTTTATCATGCGCTCCTTTTGCTGGCGCGCCTCGTTGACCTCGTTGAAGGCGGGCTGCACCGGCTTGGGCGGGTTGACGTCCTGCAATTTCACGGTGACCACCTGGACCCCCGCGTCATAGGAATCCAAGAGCTTCTGCAAATCGACCTGGGCCTGGGCCGCGATTTCCACGCGGGCCAAGGTCAGCACCTCGTCGCCGTAGCGGTTGCCCACGATGGAGCGCATGGTGGCCTCGGAGAGGTCGCGGATGGCGGCCACTCCGTCGCGCACCGCGAACAGCCATTTGCGCGGCTCGCGCACCTTGAACTGCACGATCCATTTCACGTCTATCACGTTGAGGTCGCCGGTGAGCATCAAGGACTCGTCGGAATAGCCTTTTTCCGTGAAACGGCTGCGGATGCCGGGCTGGGTGCCCCGGAAGCCGAACTCCTCCTTGAACACGCGGCCGGTTTTGACGGTGGTGGCGGTTTCAATACCCAGGGGCAGTTTGAAATGCAGGCCTGGTCCGCTTTCGCGCACATACTGGCCGAAGCGCAGCACCACGCCGGTCTCCTCGGGGCCCACTGTGTAATAGGCCGATGAGCCGGCGATCAAGGCCAGCACGATCAGCACCACGATCCAGAGTCCCTTGGCTTTCTTGAAGCTGGGCAGCTTGCTTCTAATATCGCTAACGACCTTGCCAAGGTCGGGCTGTTGCTGCCCGCCGGTGCCTCGCGGCGGCGGCGTCCAGTCCATGGGCATATTGTTGGCTCCTCGTTAGTAGACTGCGGGAATAACTATCATCACGATATCTCAAACTGTATCAGGCCCCGGCAATCGGGGCAAGCTAATCAGGATTCGATGTGGGCCTGCTTGCCGTTCCAGGGGGCGAACTTTATGAGCATCACCATGCCCGGTATGGCAATCAGGGTGCAGAAAATGAAAAACTCGGTCCAGCCCATGTATTTGGCCATAAAGCCGGTGGGAGCGGCGGCCAAGACCCGGGGGATGCCCATTAAACTTGAAAAAAGTGCATATTGGGTGGCGGTGAAGCGTTTATTGGTGAGAGCGGCCATGTAGGCCGCATAGGCGGCGGTGCCCATGCCGGAGGCCAGGTTCTCAAATGCGATCACCGCCGCCAAACCCGCCAGGCTGGGGCCGATGTTGGCTAGCACCGCGAAACCCGCCGTGCTCACGGCTTGCAGAAAACCGAAAATCCACAACCCCCGGTAGATGCCAATTTTGAGCAGTATGACGCCGCCGGCCAATCCGCCCGCTATGGTGGCCCAAAAACCGAACAGCTTTACCACCGCGCCGATCTGGGTCTTTGTAAATCCGATTTCCAAGTAAAATGGCGTGGTCATGGCCGCTGCCATGGTATCGCCGATCTTATATAGAAGGATAAAAAGCAGCACGCCCAGACCCCAGAGCCAGCCTGAGCGGCTGAAGTACTCCACAAAAGGATCTATCACCGCTTCCTTGATGCTCTTGGGAGAGCCTTGGGTCATCTCCGGCTCGCGGGACGCCAAGGTTGTGACCACACCCACCAGCATGCAGGCGGCCATGATGAGGTACACCATGGAAAAGGGGATCAGGTCGGCCAGGATCAAGCCACCGCCCGAAGCCAAGAGCATGCCAACTCTATAACCGTTTATATATAATGACGAGCCCAGGCCCAGTTCTTCATCGGAAAGGTCCTCGCGGCGATAGGCGTCCACCACGATGTCCTGGCTGGCGCTGAAAAAGGTGACCAGAAAGGCCAGGAACGCCACCATCCATGGATTGACCGCGGGCTGGCTAAAGCCCAGGCAAGCGATGGCGGCGGTTAGCAGAATTTGGACTATAAGCAGCCAGCCTCGGCGGCGTCCCAAAAAGGGCGGGATGTATCTGTCCAGCACCGGGGCCCAGAGGAATTTAAGGGTATAGGGCAGCCCCACCAAGGCCATGAGTCCGATTACGGTCAGGTCCACGCCTTCTTGTTGCATCCAAGCTTGCAGAACGCTGATGGTGAGTAAAAGAGGAAGGCCGCAGCTGAAACCCATCATAAATGAGACCAGCATGCGGCCGTTCAATATGGCCCTTATAAAGCTGGGCATTACTTTGCCGGCCTTTGGTAGTGAATCAGGATAGGTGGTATTGCGGCAGGCCTGGTTTGGCAGCCCTCATGCAACTTCCACGATCTCCAGGACGCGGGCGCCGCCGGGGGTGTCGAAGCGCACCTCGTCGCCCTCTTCCTTGCCCAAAAGCGCCTGGGCGATGGGCGAGGAGATGGAGATGCAGCCGTTGTTGGGATCGCTTTCGGATTGGCCTTTGATACAGTAGGCGAATTCCTGATCCGCATCCGGGTCGTACACCGTGACCGTGGCTCCGAACACCACCCGGCCCTCGGGCACGGGCAGGGGGTCCACCACCTCGGCGTTGGCCATTATTGACTCAAGTTCCGCGATTTTGGAGGCCAGTACGGCCTGGCGCTCCTTGGCGGCGTGGAACTCGGCGTTCTCGGAAAGATCGCCATGTGCGCGGGCTTCGGCAATGTCCTGCACGTTCCTGGGCAACTCCACCTTTTTCAGCCTCTCCAATTCGGCCTTGGTTTTTTCGTGCCCCTGTTTGGTGATGAGTTGTCGATCCAACTGCAGCTCCCTGCTAAAAAGTAATAGTCGTCCTCTGGGCGCGGGTTCACATTCCAAGCCCAGCAGAATCAGCATTGTCCTATAAATGACCGGAGCGGACCTTTGGTGACACGCGCCCGCTCCAGGTGTATTGTGGTGTCACAGAGCGGGATTGTCAACCTCCCCGTATGTTTGAGCAAATCTTGTTGAGCGGGCGGAGGGGTGGTATACTACATCGCTCGCTGGCGCCCTGCCTGGGCCAACGCCCTAGCCTTGTTTGGGATTTCACTGCTTGGCGGGCCTTGACAGGCGGGGCGGAATTCTATAGAAATCCACTGTGCCGGGGTAGGGCTGGCTTGAAGGTCCGTTTGGAAGACATACCGCCCGAGGGCTTGGACGTGAGTTTCAGCGACGCCCGCCTGGGGCCCAAGGACATCGGGGCTCAGGTGCGCGAAATCCTGGAGCCGCCCTCGGCGGAGCTGCACCTGACGCTAAGCGGCGATCTGGTGGACGTGCGCGGCTCCTTCAAGGTCCGCCTGCTTTTGGAATGCTCGCGCTGCCTGGAGCCGGTTGCGGTAAGCCTCTCGGGGCCCTTGAAGGTGGTTTATCAGCCCCAGCCCACAGGCCTGAGCGGCGAGGAACTGGAGCTGGCCGACGAGGACCTGGAGGTCAGCTTTTACACGGGCGAGGAGATTGACCTCTCCCTCGGCCTGCATGACGAAGTAGCCTTGGCCGTGCCCATGGCGCCGGTTTGCCGCGAAAACTGCCCGGGCTTGTGCCCGGTGTGCGGCAAAAGCCGGCTGGAGGGCGAGTGCGGCTGTTTGGATAAAAAGGTAGATCCCCGCTGGGCCAAGTTGGCCAAGCTTAAACTGAAATGATTATTCGCGGCCGCGCCGCCTTTTGACGGCGTGGTTTCCAGCAAGGAGAAATAAGGACATGGCCGTTCCCAAGAGACGCCACTCCAAGACCCGGGGCCGCAAGCGCCGCGCCCACGACGCCATCACCCTGGCCAACCCCACCACTTGCCCCGACTGCGGCGAGCCCAGCATGCCTCACCGGGCCTGCCCCTCCTGCGGCACCTATAAGGGCCGCCAGGTGGTGGCCAAGGACGAAGAGTAAGCTTTAGCCGCCATGCGTATCGCATTGGACGGCATGGGCGGCGACCACGCCCCGGCCGAAGTGGTTAAGGGCGCGGCCCAGGCCTTGCAGCAAGGCCCACCGGATTTGGAGATCACTCTGGTGGGCCAGCCCGAGGCGCTGGAGCCCGAAATTAAGCGGGCCGGACCCATCGGCAGCCGCCTGAAGCTGCAGGCCGCCAGCCAGGTGGCCGGCATGGCCGACAGCCCGTCATCGGTTTTGCGGCATCAGCGCGACGCTTCCATCCGGGTCGCCTTCGACCTTCATAAGGCCGGCGAGGTGGACGCGGTCATAAGCGCGGGCAACTCCGGCGCCACCATGGCGGTGGGCATGGTGGTCATGGGCCGCCTGCCCGAGGTGGACCGGCCGGCCCTGGCCTCGGTGCTGCCCGGCTTGTCGGGCCCCACGGTGGTGATCGACGTGGGCGCCAATGTGGATTG
>Ga0307423_1001295_pt1 | contig 15287 bp, 16 predicted proteins | sample SalMarWE160310MG_FD_202154 | JGI IMG/M metagenome (GOLD analysis project Ga0307423, IMG submission 202154) | Salt marsh sediment microbial communities from the Plum Island Ecosystem LTER, Massachusetts, United States - WE1603-10 | ecosystem: Environmental > Aquatic > Marine > Intertidal zone >...
TGAAGTACCACCACTCGTTGCGAAAGGCGCGGTGGACCCAGTGATCCCGTGGAAACGACCACTCGTAGTTGGGACTGGCGGAGACCCACTGCTGTTTCGCTTCGGGATCCGCGGCTCGAGGAGGTTCCGCCGCCAGGATGATCGCCAACGAGCACAGCACTGCAACGAGTGCGTGCCGGGCCAATTCACTCCACCGCCTGCTCTAGAGTCTTGTGGGTGCCATCGCAGTAGGGCACGTTCTTGGTGTGCTTGCACATGCACAGCCACTTCGTCTCAGAGCTTTCCGCGGTGAATTTGTGTGGCTTGAACGGGCTTCCCCTGTGCGCGCCGTCACAGAAGGGCTGATTCTGGGAGCGCCCGCACATGCAGAACGCGTACTTCTTCCCCGCCTCCAATTCGACGGCCACGGGGGATCTTCCGGCGACACGAACTTCTTCGTTGCTCATCTTGGCCTCGGTAGTCGAGTGCAGAGGCAGGTAATATCCGAAGCCCTGGGGGGACGCAACAGCATAGGCCGCAGAGGGGCTAGCATGGCTGCTGCTGGCGGCGAACGAAGCCCCTCGCACCCAACCGGATGAGCATCTCTCGTATGAATGACGCTGACAAGTACTCTTTGAAATGTCCCGTCTGCTCGAAGTCATACCCGCCGGTGGGCGGCAACTTCACCTGCAGAGGATGCGATGCGCCCACGGTCGTCGCAATGAACACTGCCCGAGCGGCGCCCTTCCAACCTTCAGACGAGGCCTCGATGTGGCGGTACTTCGAGCTGCTTCCTTTGGGCGACAGGGCGTCGATCGTCTCGCAGGGCGAGGGACAGACCCCCCTGATGGCGTCTCCGAGGCTGGCAGACCACCTGGGCGTGGGCAGCCTCTCGCTCAAGAACGAGACCATGAATCCCACCGGTTCTTTCAAGGACCGCCAGGTCTCGCTCGGCATCTCCAAAGCCAGGGAGGCCGGCGCCCGCACGCTGGCCGTGATCTCCTCTGGCAACGTCGCCGCCGCCGCGGCCTCTTACTCGGCAATCGCCGGAATGAAATGCAGGATATTCGCCCCGTACAACACCGCAGAAGACAAGCTGGTACAGGCGCGCATGTACGGAGCTTCCTTCGTGAAAGTCAACACGCTGTCATCGAGCCGGATATTCGAGCTGGTAGCAGAGGCATGTCCTCAAAGAAGCTGGCACCTGCTCTCCACGGCCGGGCTCTACAACCCCTATCACGTCGAGGGCGCCAAGACCATCGCATATGAGCTGATGGAACAATGCTCGGCGATGCCCGACTGGGTGATCGCGCCCGTGGGAGGCGGGGGACTGATCGGGGCGCTCTGGAGGGGATTCAACGAGCTCATGTCGCTGGGCAGACTGGAGGAACTCCCGGCGATCGTGGGAGTGCAATCTTCGCTGTGCACACCGCTGCTCGACGCGATCGAGAAGGACCTCTCACCCGCGGACGTCGTCGCAAATCCCGTGGAAGTCGGGGACACGATTGCCGGTGCGATCGCCGACGACATCCTCTTCGATGCCTACACGGCCCTGCCCGCCATCCGGGAGAGCGGGGGCAAGGCAGTCAGTGTCACCGACGAGGAGATGCTGGAGGCCGAAGCGCTGCTGGCCCGCAAGACCGGCATCTTCGCCGAGCCGGCCAGCGCCTCGACAATCGCAGCGATCGAGAAGCTGCGCGATTCGAACGCGATCGGGGAGAGCGACTCCGTCTGCTGCATCATCACTGGATCGGGATTCAAGGACATGGCATCGGCGAAGAGGCTGGTGGGAGCCCCGGCGCAGATCGAGCCGACCATCGAGGCATTCCTGCAATTGGATTGAGGGATCGAGAGCCAGGGATGCCGGTTCCCCTGGATCAGAGGTTCTCGCGGCTCAGCTCCGTGGCCGGCGTGCGACTGGCGCGGATCGCCGGGTAGAGGCTCGCCAGCGCCGATGCCATCAGGATCGTCAAGGCCTGCATGGCCAGGGCGCCCCACGGCCAGTGGAAGGCAATGGTCCAGCCGAAGTAGGCCCGATTGATGATCAGGATCAGGATCAACGCCAGAGCGAGTCCTCCGCCTGCTCCCATGGCGAGGCCGAACAGCGCCATGCCCAGGCCCTTGCCGAGAAAGACGCGGAAGATCTGCCGGCGCCGGGCGCCCAGCGCCCGGTAGAGCGCCAGCTCCGAGATCCGCTCGCGCGCCAGGACGATGAGCGTCAGTGTGACACCGCAGACGGCGATCAGCAGGCTGATCGCCTGCAGCAGCCGGGTGACGGCGAAGGTCTGATCGAAGATCCTGAACACATCCTCACGCAGGCTTCGCTCGCTACGAATCACCAACGGCAGGCCGGCGTAGCGCCTCTTGAGACCGTCCACGAACCCTTCCGGGTCGACGCCGTCCTCGAGATAGAGCCCGACGTTGTTGACCGGGCCAGGGCCGAACGCCCGCTCCAGCGTTCCGAGGTCGGTGGCTGCCGCGCCGGCTTCGTTGCTGTAGTCGTAGAAGATCCCCGCGACGGGGAAGACCAATTCCACCGTGGGTCCGGCCACGAGCAGGGTGCTGCCCACGCCGAGCCCGTCCTTGCGGGCGAGTGGCTCGCTGATGATCACCGCACCTTCCTCGCGGCAGCGCCGCAGCGCCTCTGCCAGATCCCCCTCGATCAGCTCGAACTGGCCCAGATCGGCGGACAGACTCATGTCGACCCCGGCCAGGGGAATCCGGCGATCGCCTGAATAGACGCGGAGCTGCCGCAGCCGATCCATCTGAGCGACACCGGGTAGCGAGCGGAGCTCGCGGACCAGGGCGTCGTCCAGTGTGGCCGCGCTGTGGGCCCGTCCCCAGGACTCGGTGCTGATGTAGACGTCGGCGTTCACCGTGGCGTTGATCCAGATCTCGACGGTGCGCCGGAAGCTGCCGATCATCAGCGTGATGCCGATCAGCAGGCTGACGGCGACGGCCAGGGCGGCGACGGCGAAGGAGGTGGTCTGCAAGCGCAGGCCGAGCGCCTTCATCCCGTAGAAGAGCCCGAAGCCTCGTGTCCTCATTCCCCGGGTCACCTGCTTGACCACCCAGGGCGTCATCAGGGGCAGGCCGATCAGCAGTGTCACGCCGAGGGCGAAGCCGCCCGGACGCCAGGCGCGGCCGAAGCTGAGGTAGCCAGTGAGGCCGAGCAGGAGCACCAGCCAGCCCAGCAGGAAGAGACGGAACGCCCCGGCGCCGGAGCGTTCCTGCAGGGTGTAGGCGAGTAGCAGAGATCTGGCGTCGCGGCGGCTCACCTCCAGAGCCGGAAGCAGTGCGCCCGCCACTGCGCCCCCCACACCGATGGCCGCCGCCATTGCGTAGAGCCAGGCGGGAAGCTGAAGCGTCTCGATCCCCTCCAGCAGGTACAGGTTGGTGAGCGTGCCACTGACCCTTTCCACGCTGAGAGAGGCGACCCCGTAGCCCAGGGGCAGCCCGAGAAGCACGCCGATGGCGCCGAGCAGGGCCACCTCGCCGAGGATCAGGCCGAGCATCTGGCCCCGCGTGGTGCCGACAGACCGCAAGAGGCCGAACTCGTTGCGCCTTCGCACCAGCGAGGCCTGGGTGCTGGAGTAGATGAGAAAGCCGCCCACGAAGAGACTCACCAGGCTGAGGGCCGTCAGGTTGAGGCGGAACGCGCCGAGCAGGCCAGACGCCTCCTGCCGCCGCTGCTCGGGCGTGAGGAGCCGCACGGCTGGCCCCAGGGCTCGTGACAGACGCCTCTTGACCTGCTCGGGATCCGACCCCTCGCGCACCTGCACGTCGATCTGATGGATCACACCCCGGCCCCCGAATGCGCTCTGGGCCTGGGCGATGTCCATCACGACCATGCGGCTGTTGGCCAGCGGACTGGCGCTGCGGAAGTCGACGAGGGCTCCCACTTGCAGCGTGGCGCGCCTGGAACCGCTCGACACCTCGAAGACGTCGCCGACGCTCCAGCCCTGCCGGGCGGCCAGCTCCGGAGAGACCGCCGCCCAGCCCGGAACCCACAATGGACTCGCGGTGCTGTCCGGGGTCTCCCGCCAGGGGATCTGCATTGGCGCGAACAGATCGAGACCCAGGATCTGGAGGTAGATCTCGTCCCGCCCTGCCAGGGCGACGTCGAGGCGGTAGAGAGGCCACGCCCCCGCAACGCCCTGGTCGGCCAGCACGCGTGGGTAGAGTGTCTCGGGAATCGTGGGTGTGCGTCCCAGGATCGAGAAGTCGGCGTCTCCACTGATCGCACGCATGCTTCCCTCGAAGGCTCCGAGCGCGTTGCGATTGATGATCTGGATGGAGAGAACCGACGCGACGCCGAGTGCCACCCCGAGCACGCTCAGACCGAAGAGCGCGCGGCCGGCGCCGAAGTGTGCAGCCAGGGATTTGAAGAAGTACCTGATCACGTCTTCTCGAGGACACCGCTGTGGAGGCTCCAGGTCTGATCCGCCAGCGCAGCGAGCTCCCGGCTGTGAGTCACGTAGACGAGCGTGCTCGCCTCGTCCTCGACGAGGCGGAGCAGCAGCTCCATCACGCGGCGGCCCGTGTCATCATCCAGGTTTCCGGTCGGCTCGTCGGCGAGAAGAAGACTCGGCCGACGCAGCATCGCCCGGCAGATCGCCACGCGCTGCATCTCACCGCCACTGAGCTTCTCTACGGTTTCGCCGGCACGATCGCCGAGACCGACGCGTCCGAGCAGCTCCCGAGCCCGCGGCTCGTAATCCCTCCGCTGATCCCCGGCGATCAATGCGGGAAGCGCCACGTTGTCGAGCACGTCGAGGTGCAGCAGCAGGTGAAAGAACTGGAACACCAGGCCGATCTTCTCCCGCCGCTGGAGCGTCCGCTCGAGATCGCTCAGCTCGCTCAGTCTGCTGCCGAGGATCGAGATCTCGCCGCGGCTCGGCTCGTCGATCCCCGCCGCCAGGTGCAGGAATGTCGACTTGCCGCTTCCACTGCGCCCGGTGATGGCGACTTTGGCTCCAGGCTCGACGTGAGCGGTCACGCTGCGCAGGGCGTGGAGCTGCCGTCCATCTACCTGCGGATAGCTCTTCCAGACCTCCTGGAAGCGGAGCGCGTATCGGGGCATCAGTGCTCCCGGGGCAAAAGCGCGCCTGCACGCTCGAGGAAGTCTGTAACGGCGGCATCGAAGGTGTCGACGGCTTCGATGTTGACGGCGTGGCCGGCGTCGACGGCCACCACTTCGAGATGGGGCAGGTGGCGCTCGGCGAAGCGCCGCTGGGCTTCGAAGCGCGAGTCGCGCTCGCCGCAGACCAGAAGCGTCGGCACGCGGTTCGACGTCACCCGCTCCCGAAGGGGGGATTCAGGAACCGTGTAGCGGATCGTGTGCGCCACGCCTCTCGGATCCAGGAGGGCCGCGTCCGCAACCAGCGCCTCTTGCACCTGGGGCGGAAGCCGCCTCGCCCGCAGCGGATGCAGGGGGATCCTCTCGAGCGCGTCCCGGCCCCCCCGCTCGATTGCATCCGCCTGCTCGGGGCCGCTGGCGCGCACGCCGGCGACCCAGTCCGAGTCGGCCAGCGCCGACGTCGAGTTCGTGAACACCTGGGCGAGCACGCGCTCCGGGTAGTCGAGGGCGTAGCGCAGCGTGAGCGTGGCTCCGAGAGACTGCCCGCAGACCAGCCAGCGCGACGCACCGAGTCGCTCGCGCAGGGTCTCGAACGCGGCGACGTAGGCGTCCGGGTGGTAGGAGCTCGCATCTTCGGGGGTCGGCGAACGGCCGTGTCCCCAGAGCTCGACCACGACCGGCCGTGTCACCCGGGCGAGGGCCGGCAGGTTCACCTGCCACTGGGCCCGACTCGAGAGGATGCCGTGCACCAGCAGGAGGAAGGGACCGTGACCGTCGTGGACGTCGCAGTGAAGCTCCATCCGGACCAACTCAGCGGCCCTCGAAATCGGGATCCCGCTTCTCGAGGAAGGCGGCAATTCCCTCCGCGACGTCCCGGCTCTTCCGCAGCATCTCCAGCACGTAGACCTCGTAGTCGAGCGCCTGGGCCAGATCCCAGTGCCCGAAGCGCTGGAGTCCGCGCTTTGCGAAGGCGATGGGAAGGGGAGCGTTCCGGGCGATGCGCCCTGCCAGCTCCTCGGTCGCGGAGCGGAGCTCTCCCGGCGCAACGACGCGGTTCACCAGACCCAGCCGCAGGGCCTCCGCCGCGTCCACGATCTCGCCGCTCATGATCAGCTCCGCCGCCTTGGCGTATCCCACCAACCGCGGAAGGAAGTAGATGCCGCCCCAGTCCGGATGGAGCCCCCGGCGCGTGAAGACCTGGGCGAAGCGGGCGGCGTCGCTGGCGATGCGGATGTCGCAGGCGAGGGCGAGGTTGCAGCCCCCGCCGGCCGCCACGCCGTTCACCGATGCGATTACCGGCTTCTCCATTTCGTGGATGGCCAGGACGGCCTTGCACATGGGCGGGCGCTGATTGGTCGCCTCCTTGGAGAGAGCCTGGACCGTCCCGTCCGCGAATTCGCGGAGATCACCCCCCGTGCAGAAGGCCTTGCCTGCTCCCGTGATCACCACCACGCGGATCCCGGTGTCCACCTTGAGCGCCTCGAGGATCACGACGAGCTGCTGTCGCATGCGGCCGCCGAAGGCATTCATTCGCTCCGGCCGGTTGAGCGTGATGGTCGCGACGTGGTCGGTCTGGTCCAGAAGGATGTGATGCTGACTCATCCTGTCCCCCGCCCGGGTGCGGCCATCGTCGCTTCGATCGTGAAGATCTCGAGTCCGACGTTCATCGTCATGCGCGGTGGTTCACGATGCTGCCGGTGCGGAACTGCGCCAGGAAGTCGTGGGGGAAGCCGAGCTCGATGTGGCTGACCTCGTCGAGCCGGGCCTTGTCGCCTGGATCGAGCTCGAAGTCCAGACAGCCGAGGTTGTCGTCGAGCTGCTCGCGGGTCTTGGCGCCCACGAGCGGCACGATCACGCCTTGCCCCTGGCGTACCCAGTTGAGCGCTACCTGGGCAGGCGTGCGCCCCAGCTTCTCGGCCAGCTTCACCACCTCCGCAGCAATTTCGAGATCCCGGTCCTTGATCTGGCCTCGTAGTGCGGCGCGTCCCTTGGTCTCTGCGTCGCGGTTGTACTTTCCCGTGAGCACGCCTGAGCCCAGCACGTCCCAGGGTGTGACCGCCAGATCGAGCTCCTTGGCCATCGGGAGGAGCTCGCGCTCGACGGCGCGGTCGAGCAGGCTGTAGCGGATCTGGAGACCGACGAAAGGCGTCCAGCCACGCAGGGCGGCCAAGGTATTGGCGCGCGCTACCTCCCAGGCGGGCGTATCGGAGATACCGACGTAGAGAACCTTCCCCAGGCGGACCAGATCGTCGAGGCCACGCATCACCTCCTCGATCGGAGTGGTGAAGTCGCGCGCGTGCACCCAGTAGAGGTCGATGTAGTCGGTATCGAGGCGCTTCAGGCTGGCGTGAACGGAGTCCATCATGTTCTTGCGGTTGTTCCCTCCCGCGTTCACATCACGGCGGCGGGTGGCACCGGTGTACTTGCTGGCGAGGACGATGCGATCGCGATCGCGAGCGATGAATTCGCCGAGAAACGACTCGCTGCGCCCGCCTGCGTAGAGATTGGCGGTGTCGACGAAGTTGCCCCCCGCCTCGCGAAAGCGGTCGTAGACCCGCCGACTCTCCTCCTTCTCGGCGCCCCAGTCCTTGTTGCCGAAGGTCATGGCACCGAGTCCGAGCTCGGACACTCGCAGGCCGCTGTTTCCCATCAGCCGGTATTTCATGATGTGGTCACTCCTATCTTGGAGAGAGCTAGGAAATGCTGCGCCCGCCGTCGACGTCGAGGCAGACGCCGGTGATGAAGCCGGCGTCCTCCGAGGCCAGGAAGAGCACCGCGGTGGCCACGTCCAGAGGCTCGGCCAGGCGTCCCAGGGGAATCCCCTCGATCAGACCCTTGCGGATCGGATCGGGCACGGCGTCCACACCGAGCGCACCCTTGAAGAAGGCCGTCGCCGACGCGACCGGGTTCACGGCATTGACGCGGATCCTGTAGGGTGCGACTTCCATCGCCAGCCCCCGGGTCATGGTCACCACTGCGCCCTTGGTGGCGTTGTAGGCGGTGACGCCGGGGCGCGGCGCCACCGCGCCGATCGAGGCGGTGTTGACGATCACCCCGCCGCCGCGCTCGCGCAGGGCGGGGACCCCGTACTTGGCACCCAGGTAGACACCCTTGGTATTGACGGCGAAGACCCGGTCGTATTCCTCTTCGGGGAGGTCCCAGAGCGGCATCATGCGGTGGGTGAAGCCGGCGTTGTTGACGAGAACGTCGAGGCCGCCGAATTTGTCGACGGCAGCGTCGATCATCGCCTTCACCTGGTCGGCCTGGGAGACGTCGGTCCGCACGAAGATGGCCGCACCGCCCGAATCGCAGATGGCAGCGGCGACCTCCTTGCCGCCGGCTTCGTCCACGTCGGCTACCACGACGCTGGCGCCCTCCGCGGCGAAGCATTTCGCGATGGCCGCGCCGAACCCCGAGGCGGCCCCCGTCACGACTGCAATCTTGTCCTGGAATCGCATTCTCTACCTCAAAGCTTGATGGTCACGCACTTGACCTGGGTGTAGTGATGCAGGGCCTCGATACCCTTCTCGCGGCCGTAGCCGCTCTGCTTGTAGCCGCCGAACGGGATTTCGACGGGCCCCGTGACCCACTCGTTCACGTAGACCTGACCCGCCTCGAGGCGCGCCGCGACGCGGTGGGCGCGCGAGAGGTCGCGCGTCCAGATCCCGGCGGCAAGGCCGTAGCTGGTGTCGTTGGCGATCTCGATGGCCTGCTCCTCGTCGGCGAAGGGGATCACCGAGACGACGGGTCCGAAGATCTCCTCTCGCGCGATGCGCATGTCGTTCCGCACGTTCGTATAGATGGTAGGGGCGACGAACCAGCCGCCGGCGAGCTCGGGATCCTCGGGGAGATCGCCGCCCGCCACGGCGGTGGCGCCTTCCTCTCGCGCGATCCCGTAGTAGTCTTGAACCTTCCGGTACTGGTCCTCGGTCGTCAGGGGCCCGATCAGCTGCCCCGGCTTGACCGCCTGGATCGCCTGGGAGAGTGCGGCGACGAACTCGTCGTGGATCTCCTTCTGAAGCAGCAGCCGGGTTCCGGCCATGCAGACCTGGCCGGCATTGGTGACGAAGGCGCGCAGCGACCCCGGCACCGCCTGGGACATGTCCGCATCCGAGAAGACCAGGTTGGGAGACTTGCCACCCAGCTCGAGTGTCAGCGGGAGGATGCGTTCCGCGGCGATCTTCCCGATCTCGCGACCGGCGCGGATCGATCCGGTGAAGGCCACCTTGCGCACGTCCGGATGCTCGACCAGGAGAGCGCCGAGCTCGGGGCCGGTTCCCGTGACCACATTCAGGACGCCGGCGGGAAGGCCGCACTCCGCCGCGATTCGCGCCAGCTCGATGGTGCTGGTGGAGGTGAACTCGGAGGGCTTTGCCACCACCGCGTTGCCCGCGGCCAGGGCCGGAGCGATGCCGCGCGCGGCCTGGTTGATGGGTGAATTCCAGGGCGTGATCACGACCACCACACCGAAGGGCTCGCGACGCGTATAGGAGTGGTAGCCCGGGCCCAGGTCGAGGGCCTCGCCATGGAGCGTGTTCACGAGGCCGCCGTAGAACTCGAAGTACTGGGCGGCGATCTCCACCTCGAAGGGCGCCTGGAAGGCGGGCTTCCCGGCCTCCAGCTGCTCGAGCTCGGCGAGCTCCTTGGACCGCGTCCGGATCATCCGGGCGATTTCGAGCAGGACGCGCCCGCGCTCGATGGGCTTGCGATCTCGCCACTCGGCGAAGGCCGCTCCGGCGGCGGCGACGGCCGCCGCGGCATCAGCGGCGTCGCCGCGGGCGATCTCCGTGAGCTTCTCACCGTTGGCCGGATTCGTCGAATCGAGGTAGCGCCCCGCTTTCGGGGGGACGGCCTCGCCAGCGATCCATTGTTGGTAACGGGGTTGCATCGCCGTTCTCCTTCAGAGACGACCGGTGAGCCGGGCGCGTTCGATGACGGCCTCGAAGATCCGCAGCGAGGCGGCGTCGACCAGAAAGCCGCCCGAGCCCGCGGCACCCTGGCCATCCTTCTCGGAGGCCTCGTAGGCCTCGCACATCCGCCGGGCCAGGCCGATCTCCTGCTGGGTCGGGGCGAACACGTCATTGGCGATCTCGATCTGCCCTGGGTGAATGCACCACTTGCCGACCGCGCCCAGGCTGCTCGCCCAGGACGCCTCGCGGCGGTAGCCATCCCCATCCCTGAAATTCGCGAAGGGTCCGTCGATGGCGTCGAGGCCGTTGGCTCGGGCCGCGGCGATCATGCGCGAGCGGGCAGCGTGCCAGAGATCGCCGGGATAGCGATGCGAGGGATCCTGCTCGTGGCCGATTCGAATCCCGAGACTCGCCGCCAGATCGCCGAAGCCCAGAATCAGCGCCTCCAGCCGCGGAGAGCAGGCCGCGATCTCCTCCACCCGGGAGAGGGCCTCGGCCTCCTCGATCAGGATCTCGATCCCGATCCTCTGGGGAAGGCGCAGCTTCTTTTCGAGCTGATCGAGAAGCGTCTCGAAGAACCAGACGTCGCGCGGTGACTTCACCTTGGGGACGATCAGGATGTCGAGGTGCTGCCCGGCCTTCTCGACGACCGTGAGCACGTCATCGGTGGCCCACTCGGTGTCGGCCGAGTTGACCCGCACCGCGCGCAGTGTGCGGCCCCAGTTCACGCCCTCGAGTCCCGCGACGACGTTGTCGCGCGAGGGCACCTTGAGGGCCGGGAGCACCGCATCCTCCAGATCGAGGAACACCAGGTCGGCAGCGCTCGCGGCCGCCTTCTCGATCAGGTGGGGCTTGGAGGCCGGAACCGCGAGCTCCGAGCGTCGGAGTCGGAGCGTCATGACCGCTCCTTCCTGATTCCGTCGATGCCCGCCTCCGCCAGGATCTCCTGGCTGTGCTCGCCGATCTGGGGGGGCCGCCGGTAGATGCCCGACGGCGTCCCGGTGAGCTTGATGGGCGGCCCGGCCAGTGTGATGGGGCGGTTGTTCCCGGGCTGGTCGACCTCGACCAGCATTCCGCGGATCTTCACGTGGGGATCGGCGAAGATGTCCGCGGCCGTGTTCACGGGGCCCACCGGAACCTTGCGAGCGAGCGCGGCGACGACCTCCTGGGTCGTCGTCTGCCGGGTCCAGGCAAGGATCGCATCGTTTACGAGATCGCGGTTGGCGGCCCGCACCAGCACGTTGCTCGAGCGCTCGTCGTCGATCAGATCGGGTCGCCCGATCACCTCGCAGAGCACCCGCCACTGCTCGTCCTTGGGTGCTGCAATGGCGGCGGCGCCGTCCTTCGTCTCGTAGACGTCGAAGGGGGAGAGGGCAGGGTGCCCGAAGCCCTTGGGGGGCTGGACCTGCCCGCTGGCCGAGAACTTGTAGACGATGCTCTCACACAGCAAGAGCACGCCGTCGTACATCGCCACATCGAGGAACTGGCCCTCGCCACTGCGCCGCGCCGCGTGCACTGCGGAGACCACGCCGAGTGCGGCGAGCGTTCCCGGGAAGAGGTCGCCGACGCTGGCTCCCGCCGGCATCCCGCGGCTACCGGGGGGTCCGGTGGTCGCGACCATGCCACCCATCGACTGCGCCACGATGTCGAAGGCGGGCCAGTCGGCGTAGGGGCTCTCGCCGGTGCGCGGGTCGCCGAAGCCGCGGATGGCGGCGTAGACGATGCGCGGGTTGCGGGTGCGGAGCGTCTCGTAGCCGAGGCCCAGGCGGTCGATCACACCCACCCGGGCGTTCTCGACGACCGCGTCGACCGTCTCGGCCAGGAGGAGGAAGGTGTCGCGGTCCGCCTCGATCTTGAGATTGAGGACGATGCTGCGCTTGTTGCGGTTGATGCTGGCGAAGTAGCCTCCGTAATCGCAGCTCTCCGGGTCGTCGGGAGGGGGTCCCAGGTAGCGCGCCATGTCTCCCAGCGGTGGCTCCACCTTGATCACGTCCGCGCCGAGATCCGCGAGAAGCATGGTGCAGAAGGGGCCCGCGAGGGCCTGGGTGAGGTCGAGGATGCGCAGGTCGGACAGGGGTCCGGTTCGCTCAGCCATCTGCTCTGCTCTCCTTGACCCAGTGGCTTCGGCGCTTGATCAACACCTCGCGCTCGCCCTCGAAGACGATGGTGTCGTCCTGCTTGACGCCCCAGTGCTTGAAGCGCACGATGCCGGCGTCGTCGCGGTCCGCCTCCCGGGTCTCCAGAACCTGCGTATAGGCGGTCAGTGTGTCGCCGTGGAACACGGGGGCGCGGAACTCGAGGCCATCGAGCCTGAGCTCGGCGAGCGCGTTCTCGGCGGTGTCCTGGGTAGCGAGTCCGATCACGATGGAGCCGGTGACCAGCCCGAAGACCAGGCGCTGGCCGAAGGGCAAGGCCCGCATCTTCTGCTCGTTGTAGTGGGCGTCGGCGCTGTTCATGACGAGCTTGGTGAGGAGCTGGCCCTCCACCTCGTCCACGGTGCAGCCACGCGCATGGCGCATCTTCGCGCCCACCTCGAAGTCCTCGAAGTAGTTGCCGGCGCCGGTGAGACTCGAGATCGGAGCGCTCATCAATCAAAGCTCCGCCTGGCGACCAGATTGGTGCGCTGGTAGCTCACGACGACCTCGCCCTTCTGGTTCCGGCCCTCCGTCCGCCAGGTGACGATCCCGAACTGGGGGCGCTTCTTGGACTCGCGCATCGAGACCACCACGCTGCGTGCGGTGAGCGTATCTCCAGGATACACGGGCCGATGGAACTCGACGTCGTCGATGCCTAGGAATGGGCCGCCGGCCTCGGACAGATCCTCGACGGAAAGGCCGACGACCGTGCAGAGCGCCAGCAGGGGATCGACGACGACGCCCGGGTGGCCGTGGGCGCGTGCGTACTCGGCATTCCAGTAGAGCGGCGTGAAGCGCAGAGCCACCGTGGCGAAGAGGGAGGCGTCTCCCTCGTTCAGCGTGCGGCCCCAGTGGTGCTCGAAGATCTGTCCCTCCTCGAAGTCCTCGTAGCCGTTCCCTTTCGAAACCAGGGAAAAGCCGGAGAAATCGGGGTCGGGCATGGATCGCCTCGGTGGCAGAGGGGACCGTAGTAGCATGCATTAATTGGCCAATCAATAAATGAGTGATAGAGTCGCCTCCCGAACGCTCTGGCACGCCGGGAGGGGCCGGAAATGGCACTGATCGCGTGGGACGAGCTGGTTCGTCGCGTCAGCCAGGACGGCGAGTTTCGCCTCGCGTCGCGTTTCTGGGACGCCACGCTGCGGCTCGACCTGGGTTCCGAGAGCCAGCGGCTCTGCTTCGAGGCGGGCCGGCTGCGAGAGATCGGAAGCTGCGATCCAGACGCGGACTGCGACCTGCACATCTCGGCGCCGCTCGAGGATTGGGAGCGTCTACTGGCGCCGGTCCCCCGGCCCTTCTACCAGGACCTCGTCGGCGCCCAGCTCCATCACGGCTTCCAGATGAACGCGGATTTCCTCGACTACGCCGCCTACTACCCTGCGCTGCGGCGGCTGGTCGAGATCCTCCGCGAGGCGCGAGAGGACTAGCCTTGGCCCGCTTCGATGCGGCCACCGGCCGCTACGTCCATCTCGAGATCGCCGGCGTCGAGTATCGCGTCTACTTCGAGGAGAGCGGAAGCGGCATTCCCCTGCTGCTGCAGCACACCGCTGGCGCCGATGCGCGCCAGTGGCGCCACGTCCTCGAGGATCCGCAGCTCGCCGGCCGCTTCCGGATGATCGCCTACGACCTTCCCTATCACGGCAAGTCGCTTCCGCCCGCCGGTATCGCGTGGTGGAAGCAGGAGTACCGGCTCACCAAGGCGTTCCTGATTCGGGTTCCGGTGACCCTGTCGCAGGCGCTGGAGCTCGAGCGTCCGGTCTACATGGGAAGCTCCATCGGGGGGCACCTGGCGCTCGACCTGGCGCTCCACCATCCCGACGAGTTCCGCGCGGTGATCGGGCTGGAGGCCGCGGCAGCGACTCCGGGAGGCTACCTGGAGATCTGGAACCATCCCCGCGTGAGCAACGCCTTCAAGGCCAGCGTGATGTACGGCCTGATGTCTCCGACGTCACCCGAGGCCTGCCGGCGCGAGGTCGCTTGGGGCTACAGCCAGGGAGCGCCACCGGTCTTCAAGGGCGACATCTACTACCACGACGTCGATCACAACATGGGAGAGACGGCCAGGCAGATCGACACCTCGAAGGTCGCGGTCTACCTCCTCACAGGCGAGTATGACTGGAGCACGCCACCGGCGCTCTCCCAGGCCGTGGCCGAGCAGATCCCCGGCGCCTTCTACCAGACCATGGAGGGGCTCGGCCACTTCCCGATGAGCGAGGATCCCGAGCGATTCCTGGGCTACCTGCGACCCGTCCTCGAGAAGATCCAGGCTGCCGGCGGGGGAGACGGGGGGTGAGTCCATGGTTCGAGGCGCCAACGAAGAGGCCGGCGGCGCGCGCCGCCGCACCCAGGCGGAGCGCACCGCTACCGCCAACCGACGGATGATCCGCGCGGCCATCCGGCTGATCGCCCGCCAGGGATACACTCGTACCACGCTGGCCCAGGTCGGCAAGGAGGCCGGCTACACCGGGGGGCTGGTGAGCCACCACTTCGGCTCCAAGGAGGGGCTGCTGCGCGCATTGGTGGAACGCGCCGCGGGCCGCTTCTACCAGGACCAGCTGCTCGCCGCCACGCGGGACAAGTCCGGCCTCGACGCGCTCTGCGCGTCGATGGACACCTACCTGGACGAGCTCGTGGTTCGCGAGGAGTACATGCGGGCTCTCTACGTGCTGATGGGCGAAGCTCTGGGTCCGGTTGCCGAGATCAACGAGGTCTTTGCCGAGCTCAACCGGGGCTTCCGTCTCAGTGCGCGCACCTGGATCCGGGAGGGGATGGATGCCGAAGAGATCCGCCCCAATCTCGATCCCGACGCCGAGGCGGCGGTCTTCGTGGGAATGCTGCGGGGCGTGGCAACGCAGTGGATGGCGGAGCCGCGCTGCTTCGATCTCGACGCTGTGCGCGAGAGCCTGAAGGATGCGCTGCGCCGGCACCTGATGGTGAGAGGGGAGGGCGACGATGGCAGGTGAGGAGCGCGAGAGCCTGACCCGGGCGCTCGTCGAGGCGGTCCGAGGGATCCGCTACGACGAGATTCCCCAGGAAGCCCGCCAGACAGCGCACCACTGCCTGCTCGATTTTCTCGGCGTGGCGCTGGCGGGCTCGCACGAGCCTCTCACGGACATCCTGGTCGGTGAGGTCGTTCGTAGCGAGGCATCCCGGGAGGCTGGGATCATCGGGCGGCCTGAGCGC
>Ga0307423_1001297_pt1 | contig 15277 bp, 13 predicted proteins | sample SalMarWE160310MG_FD_202154 | JGI IMG/M metagenome (GOLD analysis project Ga0307423, IMG submission 202154) | Salt marsh sediment microbial communities from the Plum Island Ecosystem LTER, Massachusetts, United States - WE1603-10 | ecosystem: Environmental > Aquatic > Marine > Intertidal zone >...
AAACCAGAACCCACAAAACAGCAAGTTTCCCTTCACAAAACCGAAGTTCCTCCTTTATGCGACCCAAAATTATTCCAAAAACAACAGAAACCAGCATATTTGAAGCCTAATAGGATCCTAATAGAGGTTCATTGCAGAAACCAGTAGGGGGTCTACCCGCGCACGGCGTCCGAGCAAAAAACAGGCGGTAAACCGCTATTACCTCGGAAAACACGCCGAAACCATGCAGAAAACAACACGAACATATTAGGATCCTAATAGGAAATCATTGCAGAAAACGGGGAGGGGGGTCTACCCAGCACAGAAAAAATATAGAGGGGGTAGGTCGCTATTGCCGATTTTCCACGCCAATAGCATGTAGAAAACCAGCCAGAATGTTTGCTGCCGGATAGTGATCAGCAAGGAGATGTTTAGGGTTAGGGGAAAAACTTTGTTGGTAATTCTAAAAAACTAAAAAGGGAATGGGGAAGTGATTTATGGTTGCCATTTGTCGATTATATACTTGGGGATTTCGCTGCTGTCGCGTGGTCCGACTTGGACTTTCCAGCCGCTGAGTTCTTCAATTTCGCCGCTTATTCTTGATGCCTTGCCGGGGATGATGATTTTTCTGTGTTTAACTTTGTTTTCTATGCCTGTTTCTTTTATGGCTTCTGCCACTTTTTCTGCTGTGAGTTTGCGTCCTGCGACGCCGCTGTCAACTGCTGAGCCTTCAGTTTCAACCACGATCAAGTAAGCGTTTGTCTTTGAGCTTTCGATGTCCGATGCTACAGTGTAGTACGTCAATGCAAAGTTTGTTGTGAACAGCACTGGCGAATTCTCGTCTGGTGTGCCGAACTCTTTCAAGCCAGGCTCCACAGCCACAGGCTTCCGTGGGTCAGTGTAAATGTTCTGCCGCAACACCGCGTTCGGGAGAAGCGACCAGCCGTCGTCACCGTGCATCACAAGCACGTCAGCGTAACGTACAATCAGCATAGACGCCAAGTTGGCTTCGCGCCACTTCATAACTTCGTCTGCGATTTCGCCCTTGTCCACCCAAGCAGCCATTGGAACACCCATCAGTGGAAAACCAGCAAGCTCTTCTCCGCCCTTGCACGCCGCCCTGCGCAGCATAGTAAAGTTGTTTAATGTGTCAGCTAAACCCTCATTCGCAAAGGTGCCAGGGTCCAAAACCAGATTGCCCACGCCGTAAGCCATCAAAGTCTTAGCCAACGACACCAACGAGTTCAAATCGTTAGGAGCAGAAACCACAAGCGGGCAACCATACATCAACGCCAGCTCTGCCATGTCCTTCCAGTTCGCCATCGTAGCCGCGTACAGCAGAGGCTTAGCTTTCGGCGCAGCCATTAAACCAGCTTCCGCAACGTTCGCGTTCAAAGTGCACAGAATCAGAGGCAACGTGGTTTTTTCAGCCACCTTCTTGACGGCAGCCTTGAACTTTTCAGGTTCACCAGACGTGCAGCGAACCGCAATCATATCCAGCTTAAGCGTGTAGCCGATGTATTCGTAGCTGAAATTCTCAGTTTTCTTTATGCGAGCCGCTAATTCTTCGTCAGTCATCTCGTCCGTTACGTCGATGGCAATAGCCGTCGGGTTGGTGTACGTGAACTCGTGGCGGTACATGACGAGTTTTCCGCCTAGCCTGCGGGCTTTTTCGCCTGCGCCAACGACTACTTCTTTGACTGGGGGCTTCAGCAGCTCCTTCAGTTGAGCGTAAGCTTTCGCGTTCTCAGGCTTCTTCAGTGGAGCACACTGGTCAATGTTGACTTCGCGGTTAACGATTTTGGTGGCGAAAGCCATGCAGTTTTCTTCGCCGCACTCTTTACAGTTAGTCTTCGGAAGAAGCTTGTAAACATCTATGGGACTGATTTCTTTTACTCCAGCTTTTTTCTTTTTCTCACTCATTCCATCCACATCTCCATTATGGCTTCACGGAAACCCAATCAGCAAACTTGGACGCATCAGCTTTCTTACCGCTTACCAGCTGTTTAGTAACTTCTTTCAACGTCTTCACCGCAGCAGGATGCATCATCATAAACAAGTCTACACCAGCAAGCAACAACGTCAACGCCGTGGTAACTTCCCACAGTGGACCTCTAAGTTCACGAGGCTCCCATTCAGGCGACATCTTCAGCCACGCTTCCCGCGCAGCCCAAGCGTTCGTGGTGCCGGAAGACATTGGATGCGCAAGCTCCACGTCACCCATCAAACCCGCCAGCCTAGCGCGCTCCATGTTGGTAAACGCGTAGTCCAAGCCGTAGCCGAGAGCCGCAGTCGTCAAGTCCATGATTATGTCTTCTTTGCCCATGAAATCATAGAGGCGCCTGTTAAGTTCACGAGCCAAGTTCAAATCCATAGGAGTGAAAGACAACGCCACGTGACCGTTCTTCTTAACGAACTTGGCGCAACGTTCAACATTCATGTCCTGAGTTAAAGAGCTTATGAGGAAGCGTTCCCCAGCGAAAGTCTCAGTTATCTCAGCGAAAACAGCTTCATCCTTAATGGGGTCACCGCAACCGCCAATCACCAAAGGCACGTCAACAGCCTGCAGAACCTCTTCCACAGTTTTAACCGCGTCCTTCGGCGTAGCATCCTTCAGCAATGGGTCAACGCTAATCAGGTGAACTGTAACCATGTCTGCACCGAACTTTTCAACCGCAAGCTTAGCCCAAGCCGCAGGGTCACCGATAACTTCCTTCACGTGCATCTTAACAGCCTTGGACAAGGGAAGCGCCATGTCGAAAACGTCAAGCGTGACAACTGGCGGATGGGTAACAGGACGCTCAAAAGTGTAGAATGGAGGAGAGGTCTCGCCGCCGATTACTACGGATTTGCCGCGTGAGCCACCGTCGCTTTTTGTGCCGCCGAGCTTGACTTCAACGATTTTTCCCGGATAAGTCTCGATGGGAGGCATAAACTGCGCCTTCAGCAACTCTACAGGCTTACCCTTCAAAGCGCCAGCGGCTTTCATTTGAGGCACGAGTTGTCGGGGTAAAGCGCCAGATTCAAGCCATAGCTCTAAGTCTTTTACTTCCAGCTCGAAGTCTTCCAGCTCTACCTCCTGAAACTTCGCAAGGAGGTCCAGTAGGTCAGGGTTGAAGTTTATTCCGCCTTCTTCAGCTTTTTTCTTTTTGTCAGCCATCAGGCTTCACCCGTTTCAGCTTTTCTTTTCGTCTTTCATTGAACGGATAATGACTTTCTTAGCGTAGATTTTAGCGTCCTTCAGAATTATCTTGAAGCCGCCAGCCATTATGGGCAAGGTTCCAGCCGTCGCCACAGGCATCATTGCACCTTCTTCCGCTGTTGCTTCTGCAGGTACTGCTTCTTCAACTGCCGCCTCTTCAGTCCATCTTGCCACAACAGGGTGGTTCTTCTCCTTCAGGAAAGCCTTCAAATCATCAATGTTTTGCGCATCTTCTTCGGTAGCTATCTTGTCCACCATTTCTGCGGGAATGAAGTCTTTGACGCGTTCCTTCACTTCTTTCGGCAGCCAGACCACGCGGTTCCATCCGCCGTCAGCTGAGAGGAACTTCGTTGACCGCATGTACTCAATGGACATGCCGTGGAAACCGTCCACTTGCCTTCCGCCTGCAGTGGAGTCAGCAAGAGTTGAGAACGGCAGACCGTTAACTGTGACGCCTTTGAAGCCTCTGTTGACCACGCCGAAGCCTTCGACTTCTGGAATGTAGAACGCAACTGCTTCGAAGCATCCGCATGAAGTGTGTGGATGACCAAACGCCGTGTACAGCCAGACCTGGTCAACATCGCCGAGTGTGCGTTTCTTGACGGTTTCGTTCACGCCTGAAAACTCGCCTTTCTCAGCGTCTACCAGTTCACCTCTTTCAATGGCGAAAACTGGTCCTTTCGGGTCGATTTGCGCTGAGGCGCGTCCGTCAAACCAGCTTATGGCACCGCAGTTGCTGTAGCGTTGCGGAGTGATGACGCACACGTGGCTTGGGGCGAATGACTGGCACAACACGCAACCGTAGAACTTGTCAACTTCCTCGTCTTTCAAGCCTCTTGCTTTTGCATCGCGGGCTTCGTAGATTTCCAAGGCTTCAGTGTAGAGGCCTTTGATTTTCGCGGGGTCAGTTATGAAGGTTATCTGCACTTTTTCGATTATGGGCAGTTCGCTCTTGAAAAGCTTGTAGAGCACTTTTCCGATGTAAGTGAAAGAGTTCAGCCCTTTCTGGAAGGCTTTCTTGCCTAGCCGTATCCAGATGTCGTAGCGCTGGTTAAGGTGCATGAAGCCTTCGATGAAGTTCAGGTAGCCGTGGATGCGTCTTTCGATGACGCCTTCAAGGGCGTCTTCAAGCGTGGAGCCTGCAGCTTCAACCAGAATGCCCAGCGGGTAAGCTTTGCCTTCTTCCATGTCTTTAATGTCGGGACCAATGATGGTTATTTTCCCGTCTTCAACTTCATTCATGGGTTTTACTCTTGCGAGTTCAAATTTTTCTTTAAGTGATGGCCCACCGAGTTCCACTTGCATGTCGTTTCTGCGGATACGCTCGCCTTCGTAAATGACGCCAACATCTACAGGTATATCTTTAAACATTGACATTTTTTATTGTCCTCCTTCAAATTTTGAAGTCATGACTTTGAGGTTGCTAGCCCACTCATCCAAAGACCCGTTTGGGTAAGACCAGCTAGCATGCGGATGATGCAGATTGTCTATAGTCATAGTTTTAAGATCTGGAGCAAAGTGCTTGAGTCCTGACAGGATCAGCGCTTCCATGTAGTAGGGCAAACCGACAAAGATTGCCAAGTCAGGGTGTCCTTTGCCGTCAAGTCCCTGCCAAGTTGGGTCAACAAGGCGGTTGCCTATGTCCATGGCATTCATGAATCCCGCAGGCGTATAGCCTCTTTTCAGGAATTCGCCAACCATGTGTGCTGTTGCAACCACTTGGACTTCGGAGGCTTTAGCGAAGTCAATCAGGAAATCAATCAGTTGTCTACCCTCCATGCTTCTGTTGATGGCGTTGCTACCGACCACAAGAAGTGGGTGAGCAGCTCGTTTTATCAGTGCCACGGCTACTTCGGGTTTTGTTATCGGGTTTGCTTTCTTTGTTGCTGCTACTTCAGCACATTGCCAAGGTTCACACGACATTTCATATCACTCCTTCTTTTTCCTTATCATTCTAGGAAGCAACGTTGGATCTGGAATCACGGTTTCTTTCCAGTTGTGCTCTTTCAGTATCTGGGTGACTTCGTCTTTCATGGTCATGGGTACATCAGCCATTGTACGCACAAACCTGTGCACATCTGGAGGCATGACGCCGTAGTGGCGCTTGTGCAAGTCAATATAGTGCGAAAGCTTGATTGACCGACCCTTCCATGTATCGTTAGGTCTTATGCACAGCTTGGCGATGGTAACCATGGCTTCTTGCGGGGTTTCAACTGTCTGGAACAGGTGCTCAGGTGCAGGACCAACGTTAACTTTGTCGCCTGTTCGAGCGTCGTAAACTTCCCAGTTTTCAGGCTTATCTTCTCTACCAAGAAGCATTCGGCGGTATTTGCTTCCGTGTGGACCAACGAGCACTGGCACGCCTAAGCTCCAGAATCCAGCGGCGATTGATGCTGCTTTCTGCGAGTATGCGCCCCATGCTAAGCCGACTGCGCCTACACGGTTGTGTATGTAATCAGCTATTTCTTCGTAGTTGCCTCGGAGGTTGCGTTTAGCGAAGATATTTGCGACTTTTATGGCTGCGCCTGCAATGTGGGGGTTAGTAACGCATGAACCAGTATTAAGCACGCCGCCAGCTTCAAAGCCGCCTGGGAATTCCTCGTAAAGGGTCTTGCCTTCCTCGTTCTTGTAGGAGCCAGCAGACATGGCTGAGCATCCAGAAGTAACCACTATGAAGCGGCGGAGAGCGAATTCTCTGCATATGTCGTAAACGTCCTTGCCGCCATGCGGATAGTTAGCGCATCCAACAACCGCGACAATGCCAGGAATTTCACCGAGCACGATTGGACTGCCGACATTGCGTATCTCTGTGTCTTGAATAGCACCTCTGCCCGAGCGGCAATAGTTCGTTTCCGCAAGCATTTTTTTCTCGCCGACTTTTAGTATGAAGCTGTGGATTTCAAGGTTGACCGGGCAAGCTTCTTCGCAGCGTCCGCATCCGATGCATTCCTCATACAGGTCTGCTAGTTTAGAGTAGTCTCCTTCAGATGCTGCTTTGACCGCTGGTTCGATTCTAAGGTCTTGTGGGCAGCTTCTCTGGCACATGTTACAGTGTCGACATTTCTTCGCAAGCTCTTTGATTTCTTCTAACTCTGGAAGAGATTTCATCTTCTTGCGTATCGGAGCAACTTTTTGCGCAACTTTAACAGCGACTTCACCGACTTTTTCAGGGTCAAGAATCAAAACGCCTGGAACTTTCCCGCTGACCAAGTCTGCCACAATCTCGTCGGCAGGGTCGTTTGTGCGGTCCTTGTAACCTATGCAGTTCTTTTCTGAAGCAGCGATGACTGGTGCGTGGACGCGTTCAGCTTCAAGCGAAGCGTCTGTTCTTACACATTGCTCGTCCAGAACGACTACGTCGGCAAATCCTCCGCGTATGAAGCGGAGTTCCCATGAGATTGGCCCGACAATTTTCGCACGTTCAAAGTATCTTGTGTTATCTATGGCAGTGCAGCATAACCCGACGACTTCCATTTTCTCGTCAAGTTTCTGCTCTTTCATGTAATCGATTATTCCAACTGAAGGCACAACGTTATGGCCGATGCACATTATGACAGGTTTTGACTGGTCAACTGTGCCTATGCCCATTTTGATGAGGGGTGCTTCAGGCTCAGCTTTGGGGAAGTCATAGACTGAAACTTGGGCGATATCCGCGACTTCCATGCCTACCTGATCGATTCTGCCAGCGTGGAAGGCTTTGGATTCAAAATCTAAGTTGTTGGCTTCTTGCCCAGTGTGCGCAACAGAGAGCAGATGGGTGATTTGTGATTCACAGTAAGTCAGAACTTCATCTAGGTCTCCAAGTGTTTGAGGGCGTATTCCAGTGACTAGCCTCGTAACGGGAGCTTCAACTTTAACGTTTAAGCCGCCTATATCTAAAGGATAACGGCGACCATACTTCTCAATAAGGTGGTCAACCACATGGCGGGCATGCCCATTGTGCGTTGCAGCGCCAATGCAGCAAGCGATAAGTACGATACGTGATGACTGGTCGGCTATGTTAAGTCCACAGGCTCCACGTTTCCCCGCTGTCAAGTCGCACTTGCCATAAGTGCAGAGGCAGCACAAGTCACAATCAGGCATGTAAAAGGGCTTGTACTTGTTAAGGAGCGTCATGTCCCAGTTTCTCAGAGTAGTCAGACCGGGCATGGGTGTGGGTCCCATGGGTTCCTCCCAATTATCATCAACAATTTTTCCTATGGATATATCAAGATTTTTAACAAGACCAGTGCTGGTCTTCATTTCCCCAATTTTTACGCGCACGTTTTTGCTCGTCAATTCTAAACCTCTGTAAAGGTTTAGCTAGAAGCTTCATTACAGAGTTTTTAAACTTTTCCAGAAAAATTTAGCAAAAGTCATGGTGTGTTGATAGTTATGCAAGCCTCTTGAGAAAAGAAAAGGTGAGCGAGACTGGTTTAGAGGTAGCCTGCGGTTTTCAGTATTTTTTTCACTGAAAGGTAAGCGGCGTTGTCTGAGGATAAATCAAGCAGGGATTTTCCTTCGAGAACGTATTCGTCCAGAGTTGGGTCTGCTGCTATTTTTCCCAAATATTTGAAGTTCAACTCGGTTTCTGCGTGAACGCCGAGTTCCGCGGGGAACCTGTATCCGCCTATGAGGTAGAAATTATCGAACTGCATGTCAACTTCTTTGGTGATGCGGTGTGCTCTTCTGACGTGGTCCATAGACTTCTTTGAATGATCCAGAATGTCGAAGATGTCGTTCACTTTTGAGGTTATGCGCCTGTTTAAGTGTTCAAGACCTGCGGGTGAATCGATAAGCACGTACTTGTAGTTCTTGGTTAACGACCCTAACGCGCCTTTCAACGCCGAGTTCGGCATGCAGTAGCAGCCTTCAACCCATTTTGTGCCAACCGACATGAAGTCGAAGCTGTCGCTTTCGAACAAACCTTTCTCCCAGATGCTGCTTTCTATCCTTTCTGTGGGTGGAACGCCCACGGTTGTTCCGCCTTTTTCGATGAAAGTGCTGACAAGCAACTCTGCGATTGTGTATTTCCCAGCTTCTCGCATTTCTATGCCAACCATTTCGGCTAGGTTCTGATCGGGGTCAGCATCCACGAGCAACAACGGCGCTTGGTTCGCTTCAACAAAGCATTTCGCCATTAAAGCCGTGAAACTTGATTTTCCAGTTCCTCCGCGCCCAATCGTTACAAGAGTTTTCATAAAAGCACTACTCCAAATTATATGACCTTCTTTAACAGAACGTCGCATATATTGTCTATGGCACGCACCGCGGAAATCTCCTTGTTCTTAAGCGGTGTTTCCCCAAGCGTGTCCGCTTCAATAACTTTCACGTCAAACGGGATAAAAGTGAGGATAGATAAACCGTTTTTCTCGGCGAAACTGGTGACCGCCTCTTTTTGCGTTTCGTTCATGATTCTGTTTCCGACGAGGTATAGATGCTGCATTCCAGCGTTCGCCGCCAAGTCATGTATGTGCTTGGCTATTTCAAGGGATTTCAGGTTTGAATCCGCAACAATCAGCAGAGCATCAACTTGCTTTGCGGTTCCTCTGCCTATATGCTCAACTCCTGCTTCAAAGTCCAAGACAACCGCTTCGTCTCGCTCCACAATCAAATGGCGGAGCATGGCACGTATGACAGCGTTTGGAGCGCACATGCAACCAGACTCCATGGCTTTAACTGTGCCCATCACAATCAGGTTCACACCGAAAGGAGTAGCTGTTGAGTATTCGCGAACTATGTCATCCACGGTAAAGGATAACTTGTAAAAGCCAGATACCCCTGTACCAGTTTTTGAGTCAACAAGCTCCTTGTTCTCAGATATTGGCACTATATTGCGGGTTTCTTCCGCGGATAAGCCTAAAGTTAGACCAAGATTAGGCGAAGAATCCGCGTCTATCGCCATAGTTTTCAATCCACGCTCCGCGAAACCCCGCGCAAGACCCGCGGCAATCAGTGTTTTGCCGACGCCGCCTTTACCAGAAACAGCAACCTTCATGGTTCTCACCAGTGGGAAGAGTAGTTTCGTTTGATAGTTTATTTACGTTTCCTTGAAACAGCGAGAAATTGGATATGCAAAAGATTTTTTAATCCAAAGCTATCTCCCCTTTAGCCGAGATGATATCTCGATGAAAATACTAAATGAGTTTGTACCAACACGTAAATTTCTGAAGCTTGCTGAAGAACTCGAAGGACTAGTTGATGGATGGAACGTCACTGACAGCGCTGCCGGTTTTCCTGCCCCAAGCGGTGTAGTTGTAAGCTGCATACTCAAATACAAATACCCCGACAAGTATGTGGTTCCCATATTTATTCTCCACTACAAAGGTTCAGTTGAAGTGGGTGGATTAGCTTTAGCCTCCGACATCATTGGACTCGACGGGTTAATCATTACAATGGGCGACAAACCCCATTTTGGCGAACCCATAAAAGAGCTAAAGTCATCCGAAGGCGCCCGCGAATTCCTGCGAACCAACGTGAAACTCAAGAACCTGAAACTAGGATGCCTGCTCACATCTAGACGATCAGTGGAAGACAACATTGAACGCGTAAGAGGCGACTGGGACTTCATCTACTTCATGAGACTTGAAGACAAAACTCTCCCAATGCTTAAAGAAGTAGCAAAAGAATGCAAGAAACTGGGCAAGCCAATCTACGCATACTTCCTAGTAGCCACAGACAAAAACCAGAAAACAATAGAAATGATCGGCTGGCCACCAACCACAACCATGGACAAAGTTGAAGAAACCGCGGCAAAGCTGGACGGAGTCGTTGACGGCATAATCGCCACATGTGCTGGAGACGCCGAAGGTGACAAAGAGATGCTGCAGAAACTGCAGAAGTTCCGAAGCTAAACAAAAGAGTCAGTCACTGCAGAAACAGAGACGCTTTAGTCGTCTCTTCATCAAAAATTTCCACCTTAAATCCTTTTTTCTTACATAACTTAAGCATCTTGTAGTTGTTAGCGCTCACGTAACCGTAGATTTTATCCACACGCATGTCTTTGCCGATTTCAACAAGCAAGTCCATAAGCTTCGAGCCTAAGCCAAGGCCCTGCAGTTTGTCGCCGACTAAAACAGCGAATTCGCCGCTTTTACAGTCAGGGTCAAGAATTAACCGTACAGCCCCTATTATCGGCTTGTTACCCTCGTCTAGCTCTGCTACAACCGCGATTTCCCTGTCGTAATCCAGATTGCAGTAACGCGTCAACATTTCATGGGACATCTCTTTGATTATCTCGAAAAACCTGAATCGCATGCTCTCCGCGGAAAGAGACTTCAAAAACTCGTTGAACCGATTCTCGTCTTCAGGCTTCACAGGGTGAAGAAACACTCCAGTCCCGTCCTTGAGCCGTCTGGCGGCAACGTACTTCTTCGGGTAGCAAGCAATAACCTGAGTGTCATGGTGCTCGGCAACTTCGCGCATCATTCGGTCCCACTCGATTACTACGCGGGCGTCAACCGCTAAGGCAGTTTTCTTCGTGACGATAACAGGGTTTATGTCAACCTCTTTTATCTCTGGAAAATCCGTGACAAGCTGCGAAAACTTCACCAGAATTTCCTCTATAAGCCCAATGTTCAGAGGGTTTCCCGTGGAAGCCGCGTGCTTGTAAATGGCAGTGTCTTCTATTAGCCTCCTTGCAAGCGTCTGATTCAGAGGGGGAAAACCGATGCTTACGTCATGAAAAAGTTCGGTGGCGGTTCCCCCTATGCCGAAGAGGATTGTTGAGCCGAACTGTTCGTCTTTTTTGGAGCCTATGATCAGCTCGTGCCCTTTTTCACGTATCATGGGCTGAACGGTGACGCCTTGGAACTCGGCGGCGCGGCTGAAGCTTTTAACTTTATTCTCTAGGTCTTTGAAGGCGGTTGCAGTTTCCTTGGGGGAGCAGACGTTTAGGATTACGCCTCCGGCTTTGGATTTGTGTGAAATCTGGGGAGACAGCGCTTTCAGGACTACGGGGTAGCCTATCTTGGAAGCTGCCGCGGTGGCTTCTTTTGGGGTCTGCGCCACGATTGTTGTTACGGTTGGAATTTTGTAGGCTTCCAAGAAACGCATGGATTCAGGCAAATTGAGGACGGTGCGCCCTTCGCGGAAAGCGTGTCTGAGAACGCCCTTAAGTGAAGTGGAGTCGGGTTGCTCTATGAGGAGTTCTTCAGGAGTTTGGTATAGGAGCTCCAAGTTTTGAGTGTAATTGTACATGTACATGAAGGTTGAGACGGCTTCTTCAGGAGTTGCAAACGAGGGAATTCTGTTTTTTTGCAGGATGCGGCGGGCTTTGCGGCAGTTGTCGTCTTCGCTCATTAAAGCCGTCAGAACAGGCTTTCTAGTTTGCTTGGCTATGTCCACTATGGCGTTTGCGAGGTCAACGGGTTTTGTTGCGCCCTGAGGAGTGTAGATAACAAGGAAGCCGCTGCTGTTGGGGTCTTTCAGACATATCTCCAGCACGCTTCTGAACCTGTCAGGAGTCGCTTCCTCATAAACGTCAATCGGGTTTGCTCGGCTGCAGTAAGAGGGCAACGCATTCGTTAAGGCTTGAACGGTTTCGTTACTTAACTTTGAGAGTTTTCCTTCTCTTGCGATGAGGTGGTCAGTGGCCATTATTGCTGGTCCTCCCGCGTTGGTGATTATTGTCAGGTTTGGGTTGGTCGGGTTTGGCTGCATCGCCAAAGCTTCTGCGCAATCAAAAAGGGCCTTTATTGCCTCAACACGGACTATGCCTGCGCGTCTGAAAGCGGCGCTGTACACTGCGTCTTCTCCGCCTAAAGAGCCGCTGTGGGATAGGGCGGCTTCACTGCTTTCTTTGAAACGTCCAGCCTTAACCAGCATGATAGGTTTGGTTCTGGCGGAGCATCGTGCGGCGCTGATGAATTTTCTGCCGTTTTTTATGGATTCAACGTATAGTACGATGCTTCTGGTTTGCGCGTCAATCCCGAAGTAGTCAAGCAGGTCTCCGAGGTCAACATCAAGAATTGAACCCGTAGAAACTACGGCGCTGAACCCAACCTGCGCTTCCGAAGCCCAGTCCAGAGCCGAAGCGCATAAAGCGGCGCTTTGGGAGATGAACGCTATTTTCCCAGGTTGCGCCTGCTTGTCGGCGAAAGTGGCGTAAAGATTGATTTTCGGCCGGATCACGCCTAAACTGTTAGGTCCGATTATGCGCATGCCGTACCGTTTTTGGTGCTCCAGAAGCTGCTTCTCCAAGCCAGCGCCAGAATCACATGGCTCTTTCAAACCAGCAGAGATTATCACGACGCCTGCGACCCCAGCCTTTCCGCATTCTTCAACAACCTGTGGAACTGTGTGCGCTGGCGTAGCCACGACTGCAAGGTCTATTTCAGAGGGGATTTTGCTGACACTTGGGTAAGCGGTTACTCCTTGAACGGTCTGCCTGAAGGGATTCACGGGAAAAACCTCACCCTCGTAGCCTGCTCCTGTTAGATTGCTGAAGATTTTGGCGCCTATGGAGCCTTCTCTGTCGCTTGCGCCGATGACTGCTATTCGCTTAGGATTGAAAATTCGGTTGAGGTTCTCGATTCCCAAGTTTGACTTTTCCCCACTCTAGAAGTAACTTTTCTGAATAAATGTAAATGACGCATAGGGTTTTAAAACTTCTCGGAATAATCATGTAAATGGTTTGACACGGATTGAAGAGCAACTGCATGTGAGAGACGATTTCTCAAGCAGATAAACTTAAGTTTATTGCATGGTTAGCCATTCAAGCCTAAGAGGTTTGCAACGGTGGACCCTGTTAAGATAATTGCTGTTGAGAATTTACCATTAATAAAGCAAGGGGACAACTTAGCTGAACTCATCTGTAACGCGGCTGAAACGCAGAATACGCCCATACAAGAAAGGGATGTGCTAGTCATTACTCATGTTGCTGTTTCGAAAGCCGAAGGAAACGTGGTTAACCTTGACAAGGTCTCGCCTTCGGAAAAGGCAAGGGAAATAGCACGAGAAACCGACAAGGAACCAGCGTTAGTTGAGGTGATACTGAGGGAAACAAAGGAAATTGTGCGCATGCGCCGCAACAGTCTAATCACCGAAACTAAGGGCGGCATAGTTTGTGCAAATGCGGGAGTGGACAGGTCCAATATTGAGGGCGAAAGAAACATAGTGTTACTGCCTGAAGACGCTAATGTGTCAGCTCAGAAAATCAGGCAGAAAATAAGGAAGCTAACGGGTTGCGACGTTGCCGTGATTGTATCGGATACGCACGGACGACCCTTCAGGATGGGAGAAATCAATATAGCTATAGGCGTAGCTGGAATCAAGCCGATAAGGGACAGACGGGGAGAGAAAGACCTGTTCGGCTACGTGCTGAGAATAAAACAAACGGCTGTTGCCGACGAACTGGCATCTGCCGCGGAGCTTGTGATTGGTCAAGCTAACGAGGGGATCCCCGTCGCCATCATAAGAGGATATAAGTATAAGGCAACGGAAAACGCGTCGGCAACCGAGCTTACCAGACCTAAAGAAAAAGACTTGTTCAGATAGCAGGTGGAACAAATGAGCACAGACACCATTAAAGACATCAGCGAACGGCTTGTGAAATCTGGCAGAGAACTGTATGAGAATGGGTTAGTGCGAGGAAACAGCGGAAACATAAGCGCTAAAATTCCTGACGCAAATGCTTTTTTGATTAAGCCTTCGGGGACTCGCATGAGAGACTTGAAGCCTGAAGAACTGGTTTTTGTGGACATGCAAGGAAACAAAATCAGAGGAACCATGAGCGTTTCTTTGGAAACACCTATACACGCTGCCATTTACAGAGCGCGAAAGGATGTTCAAGCTGTTGTTCACACGCATGCACCCACAGCCACTGCGTTTGGAATCACTCGAACGGAAATTCTTCCGTTGCAGGTGGAAGTTTTTATGTTTCTGCCGAACGGGGTTCCTGTTGTTCCTTTTGAGACACCGGGTTCTGAAGCGCTTGCGGTGGCGGTTCAGAAAAGGATGGCGAAGTATGACGCGGTGATGCTGGAAAATCATGGCATAGTAACTGTTGGCTCAACCATAGAAGCAGCGTGCAACCTGAACGAAATGGTAGAAGAAGCCGCCAAGATTCAGCTTTTAGCCATGACGCTGGCTGGCAGAGACGTGTTCGATTTGGCGAAACTAAAGGAAAAGTTCAAAACAGAGAACACTGTAGAATAGCAGAAAACGGAAAGGAAGAGGAACGAGTGACTGAAGCTGAAACGCCAAAAGAGTTTTTCGAGAAAACATTACCCAACAGGTTCAAACCAGAAAAAGCTGCAGGCGTTGATGTTACAGTTCAGGTAAACATCACTGGGCCCAACGCCAGTGACTGGGTTGTTATAATAAAAGACCAGAAACTGGAATCCAAAGAGGGAACACATTCTTCGCCGGAACTGGAACTGAAGATGGCAGAAGCAGATTTCATGGATCTGATTAACGGCAAAATGAGCGCCGAAAAAGCCTTTTTCACAGGAAAAATCAAGTTTCAGGGCAATATTGGCTTGGCGTTGAAGTTAAGGGAAACAGGCTTCCTTTAGAAGACATAATAAAAAAGTAGAAGAGCCTTGAGCATCTCTTTCAGCATTGTTCTATTTTTTAGCTTTGTCTTTGGATTTCATCATTTCTCGGGAGAGAAACATGAAGGTAGGAGGCAACGTGTTTTTTTCTTCGTCTAAGTTGATTAAGAACACGTTCATTTCGGTTATTTTTCCGCTCATGATGTTTTTCACGTATTTTCTGAATTCGTCGTAAGAAGCGTAGTCTTCGTGAAATGAAACTATTATTGCGTCGTATCCTAAGCCCATGCCACGGTGAATTAGAACAACCCCGACTGGGTCTTTGCCTATCGCTTCAGGATGCGCGAAACGAACAGCATCAATGTCCTGATGTGTTACTTTCGGGTCCAGTTTAACAAAGTTTAAAGCCATTATATTATAGCCAATTTTGCTAAAGTTAGGAAGTATCGTGTACTCTTTGATGTAACCTTCTTTCTCCAGTTTAGTTCTAAGCCTGGTTGTGGTAGGCTGTGAAACTCCTATCGCTTTAGCTAATTCCCTGTCACTTCTTCTAGAATTCTTCATAAGTTCTGAAAGCAACTTACGTTCCAAGTCTTTCAAACACCACCCTCCTCCCTTCGCC
>Ga0307423_1001299_pt1 | contig 15275 bp, 14 predicted proteins | sample SalMarWE160310MG_FD_202154 | JGI IMG/M metagenome (GOLD analysis project Ga0307423, IMG submission 202154) | Salt marsh sediment microbial communities from the Plum Island Ecosystem LTER, Massachusetts, United States - WE1603-10 | ecosystem: Environmental > Aquatic > Marine > Intertidal zone >...
CGTACATGGATGGCAATGGCCGTATTGGAAGATTTCTTATGAACGTGATGCTCGCTGCAGGCGGATACCCATGGACCGTTATTCCATTTGATAAACGAGACGACTATATGGATGCGTTGGAAAGCGGAAGTGTAAAACAGGACATTGAGCCGTTTGCAATTTTTCTTGGACGCCTCGTTTCTGATTGTTTGTAATATAAACAGGTACGACAGGTATCGACTATTTAAATAATTTGCGGACATTCCTCTGCCAGATCTGAGATCATAATTTGAGATCACGCGGATAAGAATATATTTTTGCAGCGATCAAGGAAAAGAGCAGAAGAAACTCCAATGTTAACCTCTCTTCTCCGAGCTGTGGTCTCTACAGGCTGGACGCGGAGCAGAAAGCTGAATATAAGTGTTTAGAATCACTTGACCCCTTGATTCCTTGAATCCTTGCACCCTCTTCTCCAACAAATTGGAGAAGAACCAAATTTTAGAGTATAGTTTTGTTTGCTACAATGTGTTGTTTTTTTAATTTCCTTGACATGTCAGATTAATTCTGTGAAATAATAAAACAATTCAAGATATTTGCTTTAACTTTAAACAAAGGGATGACTTATGGTGGTATAAGAAACCCCATTCTCAGGACAGAGAGTGGGGTTTCTCTTTTGGTCGGATACCGATTAGATATCACAAAAACAGCTATCTCCCATATTGTACTTATGGCAAACAAATCTGTACTTTTTTTGATTTCGGTTTTAAACCTTCACTTTTCGGAAATGGAAGATGTAGATAGTCAATCTTGATTTTTTGCTGTTCTTATGACAACCTATATATTGTGTTTTATTCTATCATTATTTCCGATTAATCTGAGGATTTTTCAATGACTAAAAAACCAACCTATGAAGAATTGGAACAAAGGGTTAAGGACTTAGAGAAAGATGATTTTGAGCGCAAGCAGGTGGAAGAATCAATACTAAGAGAGAAGAATTTTTCAGAATCAATAATAGATAGTTTGCCAGGAATCTTTTATTTTTTTGACGATACAGGCAAACTTCTACGATGGAATAAAAATTTTGAAAAAGTTTCAGGTTATTCGGCTGAAGAAATATCAAAAATGAGTCCGCTTGATTTCTTTGCATCGGAGGAGAAGAAAGAAGTAGCAAAGAGGATTCAAGAAGTATTTATTAAAGAAAAATCTTCTGTTGAAGCGAATTTCGTATCCAAAAATGGCAAGAGAACTCCTTATTTCTTTTCCGGACTGCGTTTAATAATTGGTAATACACTTTATCTGGCAGGGATGGGGATAGATATTGCTAAGCGAAAGCGGTTTGAGGAGGCGCTGGAGGAGAGTGAAAAGCGATTTCGCAGTATTATTGAAGCTACAGAGGCTGGATATTTTTTTATTGACCAAGATGGTTGTTTTCAGAATGTAAATGATGCTTGGTTAAGAATGCACCATTATTCTTCATCTGACGAGGTGATTGGTCAACATTTCAGCTTGACTCAAATTAACTCTGACATGGAGAAGGCTAATAAAAATGTTAAAAGATTACTTGAAGGAAAACCTCTTTCGGCAGGAGAATTCAGCAGACGCTGCAAAGATGGCTCCATTGGATACCACACTTTCACTGTAAGTCCTGTTGTGCACGGTGGAGAAATTATAGGGCTTGAAGGGTTCATTATAGACGTTACAGATAAAAAGGAACTTGAGAACCATCTTCGACAAGCACAAAAAATGGAAGCCATAGGAATCTTAGCAGGTGGTATTGCCCATGATTTCAACAACATCCTTGGTATTATTCTCGGAAATACGGAATTAGCATTGGATGATATTCCTGAGTCGAATCCGGTCCGGTTTAATTTAGAAGAGGTGATAATTGCCAGCCTTCGGGCAAAAGATGTGGTAAGACAACTCCTAAATTTCGCCCGCAAAACAGAACCGATGAAAAAACCAACCAATATCATGCCCATTGTCATAGAATCACTCAAGTTGCTGCAGTCATCTATCCCCACAAGCATTGAGATTCGTCAGAATATTTCCAAAAATGTTGATGCAATTATGGCAGACCCCACGCAAATCAATCAGGTTCTTATAAATCTTTGCACCAATGCGGATCATGCCATGCCAGATGGAGGGATGCTTGAGGTCAGCCTGAAGAATGTTGAACTCGGTAAAGATTCTGCGGCCCAACATCCTAATTTAAACCCAGGACGATATGTCAATCTGACTGTAAGAGATAGTGGGAATGGCATGCCTTCTGAAGAAATAGATCGAATCTTTGACCCCTATTTTACGACAAAGGAAATTGGCAAGGGATCCGGGATGGGATTATCAGTAGTGCATGGTATTGTAATGAATCATGATGGTGCAATTTTTGTGGATAGTGAACTTGAAAAAGGAACAACCTTCAACATATTTTTTCCCATCACCGAGAGGGAACCTATATCAGAAATACCAATTGATGAGGACCTTCCAGCCGGAAAAGAGCGGATACTTTTTGTTGATGATGAGAAATCCCTAATGACTATTGGACATCAAATGCTGGAACGACTTGGATATAAAGTTGAATCGACAACAAGCCCGAGTGGAGCGTTAGATCTTTTCCGCTCAAAACCGGATCAGTTTGATTTAGTTATAACTGATATGACAATGCCTCAGATGGCTGGGGACAAACTGATGAAAGGAATATTGAGTATACGACCAAAAATTCCAATTATTATCTGCACTGGATTCAGCGAAAAGATCAATGGAGAAAAAGCAACGGAGATAGGCGCTACTGGATACCTTGAAAAACCACTTGATAAGCGAGGTTTGGCTATAACAGTCCGGCAAGTTTTAGACGGGAAATGATGCTGAAAAACTATGCTGGCGAACCTGTGTTTACTGCTGAGACTGTCGAAAAACCCCAAAAAGGCAATTTGCAAACTTCAAAGTGTTTGATATTATTATGCGTGAATTTCACAAAAATGCGGAATTTGAACTTTTTCGACAGTCTCGCTATGAAACACACGTTTCATGTCTATAAAAAATTTTGTGATATCGTGTTTTTAATTTGAGCGAATCCTTTTTCCGGAAATTTGTTTTTATGCAATTTTGTAAGAAATAGGATATATGTACTGTAAATTGAAGTGCTTGAACCTGTGCTCATGGATAGAAATCACAAGTTTTATTTCGGTTATAAACCTTTACTTTTCGGAAATTGAAGCTTCAGAAAATCAATCTGCAATAAGAGAGAATGCGTGCAAGTGTTGTTTTCTCACGTGTTATTCTATTTTATCTTTGAAAGGAGTCTATTATGGGCGTGACCAACAAACAGGCCGGTACTCGTGTGGATGAGATTGCCGAGGAAATCTATCGGATCAGCACTCCAGTTAGCGAAATCCCTGGCGGTTTCTCATTCAACCAGTATTTGGTAATAGGCGATCAACCGTTGCTATTTCACACAGGACCAAGGAGAATGCAATCGCTGGTGCAGGAGGCAATCTCGAGCGTTATAGACGTCAAGGATCTGCGCTTCATCGCCTTCTCGCACTTTGAGTCAGACGAATGCGGTTCCTTGAATAAGTTCTTAAGCCTCGCTCCCAATGCGGTGCCATTATGCGGTCAGGTAAATTCAATGATCAATGGTGACTGCTTCGACAAGCCGGCGCGCGTTCTCGCTGATGGCGAAACGCTCTCACTCGGCAGTCATGTCGTTCGCTGGTTCGACACACCGCACCTTCCCCATGCATGGGAGTGCGGGTACCTAATGGAGGAAAAGACCAGCACGCTTCTGTGTGGCGATCTGTTCACCCAAGGTGGCGCCGATCTTATTCCTCTTACTTCTGCGGACATCCTTGAATCGAGTGAGGCTTTCCGAAAGCAGATGGACTACTATTCGCATACGAAGAATGTTCATTCACTGATTGATAGCCTGGCGGCAACCAACCCGACGACGCTCGCTTGCATGCATGGTAGCGCTTGGGAGGGGGACGGCAGCCGGTTGCTCAAAGCGCTGGCAGAATCTCTAGATTCCAGAGCTTGAAGAAGGAACTCCTCAGATGTTTGGGGTCGACCTATAAACACAAATCCCGTCCAAGCGTCTTGCACCGGCCGGGCCACGCGGCTGAATTGCTTGGCGGCTTGGCGTGTACGGCCATCAAGGCAATGAGATGGCCTCACAACCATGTAGCCCGGCGGGCGAAGCCTATTGCAGTTCGGTTACCGATATCTGCTATTAGAGCAGAAATCCGACTATGCGAAAATATCTTGTGTTCCGAAGATATATCTGAAAAAGGAGAAAATTACCGATCATTAATATGAACACACGAATTTTGAATGTTTTAAAACCTGCACTATCTCCTACATACATTGCGATTTGGTAAACCTTTGATCACTGCTTCAAATCACAGCCGCCCCCAATCCTTTGATAAAAGAATAATACCCCACCTGACAGACGATCATCCATTTAAAATCAAAGGATAGATTATAAAGTTCGGCATTTAAAACCTAAAAATGCATGATTTACAAACCACATCTTCAATGATATTAATCTGACACTGTCAAGAAATCGTGCATCAAGACCTCCATAACGAAATAATAAACAGGTATTTAAATGGCCAATTTGAATCTTCCCCCCTCATTCTTCCGGAAAACCGGTGAAGGGAAATATGAGCCAACCGAAGCTACGATCGGGCCCTGGTCATCAGATCTTCAGCACGGTGGACCGCCATGTGCATTGTTGACCCATGCGTTGCGTATATTTCCATCGCCCGAAAATCTGAAAATTGTCAGGGTAACCATTGAGTTTTTTAGTGCTGTTCCTATCAAGTCCTGTGAAATCAAAATCAAAAAGATCCGGGCCGGTAAAAAAATAGAACTCCTCAGAGGGCAATACATTTCCGGAGGAAAAACAATTTTGCTCGCTCATGCCTGGCGCTTTGAATCGCAGATGGGGATATCCGAACCCGTGTCAGATGGGTTTAAATTACCTCGGCTTCCTGGCCCGCAAGTCCAGAAATTTTTTCCGGGCGTAAATTATTTTCCATACCTGGACGCTTTAGAGTGGCGCTTCACGGAAGGGTCTTTCGATAAAATGGGACCAGCTACAGTATGGACAAGGCCTCGAGTTCCGTTGATAGAAGGTTGCGCAACAGACGCACTTGAATCCCTATTCCTAATGATTGATTCTGCCAACGGAGTTAGCGCAGAACTCGGTGTTCTCAATTGGACATTTGTACCGGTTGACATGACGGTCGGATTCTATCGTCATCCCATCGGCCCGTGGGTAGGCATGGCAGCCCGCACTTCCATAGGTAACGAAGGGATTGGCCAGTCAACTACCACCATATTTGACAGCAAGGGAAGCATTGGTCGCAGCATACACACCTTGTTTATAAGACCAAGATGAGTTTACAAATATGATCCCCTTACCGAATCTACTATAGATCGACTTGAACCCTTAATCGGGAGATGATCCAGATTTTTAATATCTAAACCTATGCTTTTAGTTTCGACGCAATCGTTGCGACATGTTTGCCTTGAAAGCGTGCAGCGTCCAGTTCATTTTCACTTGGCATCCTCTCTCCTTGGCCACCGGCAATTGTGGAAGCGCCATAAGGAGACCCTCCCGTTATTTCATCTATGCGCATTTGTCCCTGGAACGTATACGGCAAACCAACAACAACGAATCCCTGATGAAGCAGGGTGATGTGAAACGAGAGGATCGTGGACTCCTGGCCACCGTGTTGTGTCGCACTGCTTGCAAAAACACTTCCTACTTTTCCAACCAAAGCGCCTGTTGCCCAGAGTTGTCCGGTGGCATCCAAGAACTGGCGCATCTGGCCGCACATATTACCGAACCGTGTCGGCGTCCCGAAAATAACGGCGTCCGCTGAAGCAAGCTCATCTACCGTACAAATCGGAACATTTGACATGGATTGTTGCGCTTCGACTGCGCCCATTTTTTCGAGCACTTCCTCCGGAAGTGTTTCGGGAACACGACGCAGGATTGCCTCAGCGCCCGCGATTTCCCTTACACCTTCTGCAACAGCTTCTGCCATTTTATGGACATGTCCATATGTCGAGTAATACACAATTAATACTTTCATGATAGCGCCCTCCATTTTTTTTGAAATTATATTGTGAAATATCATTTAGTTGATAACAAGCTTATCCGCATGAATTCCAATTTTTTTAAGAAGCCTGACCAGCTCCTTTCTTTCTCCCTTGGTCAGGATTTCAGCAATCTTTTCAAGATTCAGTTGATGATTGCAATACGCCTCTTTTATGATTTTGCGGCCCGATTTTGTCAAATGCACGTGAAAATAACGGCCATCGGATGGGTTCTGGACCCTTTTCACAAGTCTGCCTTTCTCCAACCGGTTTATTGCAGCCGTCATTGATCCACTGGTCAGAAGAACCTTCTCGCCTATTTGGTTTATGGGTAATGACCCCTTATGCAGTAAGGCCTCCATGATGGCGAAATCCGACAATCCCAGTCCGGTTTGAGCAATGCTTGCCTTATCGACTTTTTCAACAGCTTTGGCGGCCTTCCATAATACCAGCCGTATGTGTGGTCCTGTTTCCATGTATTGAATCTAAAGCAATAAATCTTGATGTCAAGATATGGGCATCTTTCGTTGGAAGAAATAGGGATAAAAAGAAAGATTTTTGAAAAAAGATTCTCATTGATTTTCATACAAGATTCAAGAATACAATACTTTTAATCTCACCAGGAAATCCTACCCTGAATATAAGGGTATTAACCTACCATAAAACCCAAAATCATCTCTTATTGCATTTAACGTTTTTAACCCTATTATTATCTACAGAGTATTTACTATCATTCGAACGCTAAAATGCTGAATTTTAAAAGTGACGTTATTTATGAGAACTTAACAGAGTTACCTTGGAGTTGGACAGGCTGACTACATCGGGACTCAAATCAAAAAGGAGGATACCATGGAAGTAAAAGACTATTGTTCTAACGTGGATATGGAGCTTACCTTATGGAAAGCAAAAATTTTTGACACCATCCGTAAAGCCGATCAATTGGGATCTGCGGATCTGGAAAAGGTTCTTCCAAACATTCAAGACCTCAAGATGGTCGTTACTGAATTGGAAGATAGAATTCATCAGCTCAGAACGGAATGTCCTCTGGAGTGGAAGCCGGTAAGGGACGAAATTGAGGGTGTCAAAGGCAACTTAACCAATACGTATGACGAAGTCATTGATTACATCGGCGGTAGAGCCGCACCTGTAGACGTACCGGGCTAATTTTTAAAAACTGATGCGCATCTATTTTTTATAGATTTGTTTAAAGATGTCCGGCAATCTGAATTTAACGGGTTGTCGGACACTTTTTTTAAATTATCGTTTTGGCACATAGGCTTAATACTCTCAACCCACTAGCATGCGAATCTGCCTATTAAATTTTTCTAAATTTTTGATTATTTCTTATAGCCCCTGTTGATAAGATCTTGTTTTACCTTCAACACGGCCAATTCCTTGGCCTTGGCTTCCACTTCCACCGTGATGTCGAGATTCGTCCAACACAGCGGGAAATCATCTATATCGATGTAATCATGATGACTGCCAGGCTTGCCGGAATCCCAACCGTCCCTGGGGCTTGACAGGTGAAACAGCGGCTCGCGGTTCCAGGTGCTTATAGCCAGTTCCGTGGTTGTTTCAACACCGCTGCCATCGGCCAAACAGCGATGATGGTGCACGTCATACACCAGAGGGATATCCATGTCCCTACACATCGGCAGCAAATCCTTGGGCGTGTAAACCCGGTCGTCGTTTTCCAGGGTCAATCGCGAACGCACGGCTTCGGGAAGTTGTTCGATTCGTTCTCCAAGGCGGCGTAGCGACGTGCTTTTATCCCCATAAGCCCCTCCGCCATGGATGTTGATGACATCCGCATTTACCCACCCGGCCACTTCCGCCTGGTAGGCCAAATCAGCTATAGAACGCTGAATCACCTCGCTGCTCGGTGACGAGAGCAAAATAAACTGGTCGGGATGAAACGTCGTTCGAATGTCGTGCTTTTTGCAAAACCGCCCGCAGTCCTTGAATGTTTGTATAATTTGATCGTGCAAGGGCAAATCTCCCATGGTATAGCCGATATCGGGATGTGTTTTTAGGGGCAGTATCTGGCTGTTGATCCGAAAATCCTTAATATCGTGATCGCGACAATATCGCAAGGCTTTGTTCAAAGCGCGGGCATTGTGCCGGCAAATTTCGGCAAGGTATTCAAGCTGTTGATTCCGGGAAAAGGTCTTAATATATTTCGCGGTTGTTCGGCGAAATTTAATGGGTTCTTTACGAAAAATGCAGCACAGGCCGAAACGAAGCATAAATAAATTTCCTATTTAAGACTTTTTAACCGACAATTTTTTGCGGTATTCCGATCCGTTTCAGCGGATAGATATTGCCAAGCGAACAATTGCGGCCAGTGTAAACGTGGCTGATAATCCGCCCAAGCAAAGTGCGACAAACCACAGCCATTGCTTTTGCTTTTCAGTAAAGGGTTTCATCGGATGACTTACCTCGAAACAAATAATAACAGTACCCAACATAACCGAGTATCAACGGAAGCATCACAATTGTCCCGACCAGAAGCAATGACTGAGATTCCGGCACAGCGGCGGCCTGACGAAAGGATACATTAAATGGAACCAGCCACGGCCATAAACTGATTCCCAATCCCAGATAACCTGTCAGAAACACACCGATACTCATAAAAAAAGGTAAATGCTCTTTTCCTTTATGCAGGCCGCGCCAGATCATCACTAACATTACGAGGGCGGATAAGGGGATGGGCAAAAGATAGAAAAAATTCGGTAAACTGAACCACAGTGTCTTTACATCGGTATTCATCATGGGCATGCTGATGCTGACAAGCCCCAGAAAAATGCCGACATAGCCCAGCACATATCCGGCACACTTTCTTGCCCAGTCCTGGGTGATACCATCGGTCTTCATAACCAGCCAGGTAGCGCCCAACAAGGCATAACCAAACACCAACGCCATACCCACCATGACACTGTAGGCATTGAGCCAGTCAAATGCACCACCGGCAAAGCTGCGTCCCTGAATCTTTATACCCTGGACAAATGCTCCCAACACCATGCCCTGCATGAAGGTCGCCCCGAGTGACCCGAAATGAAAAGAATAGTCCCATAACCTTCGAGATCTTCCGGTGGCCTTGAATCGAAACTCAAATGCAACACCTCGGAAGATCAATCCGATCAGCATCAGTATGATCGGCATATAAAGCGCCGGCATCAATATCGCATAGGCCAGGGGAAAAGCGGCAAACATCCCACCCCCGCCAAGGACCAGCCATGTTTCGTTGCCGTCCCAGAAAGGTGCGATGGAGTTCATCATGCGATTCCGACAGCTATCCGAAGGTGCAAAAGGAAACAAGATACCCACCCCTAAATCAAATCCATCCAGCAGAACATACAAAAAGATGGCCGTAGCAATGAGACCATACCAGACCAACGGCAAATCCACGAAGCCTTCGAGACTAAACATGCTTTCCTCCTGATTCAGAAGTCAGATCTGTAAAAAGCGGCGGTTCTTTTACACCGTGTGTGCCGTATGCATTTTCCGGGATACCGGGGCCCTTTCCGATCAGCCTTAAAATGTAATAACTTCCCGCACCAAATATAAAAACATAACTGAAGATAAATGCCAGAAGAGACAGTGCCACCTGGGAGCCCATCACCGGCGATATTGTTTTCGCGGTGCGTATAACACCATAGACGATATACGGCTGCCGACCGATTTCAGTAACAAACCAACCGGCAAGTACGGTGACAAACCCCGCCGGCGTCATGGCCATACACCAGAGATGAAACCATCGTTTGGTGAACAACTGTTTGCGCAAAAAAAGGATTGCAGCAGTTATACCGGTGAAAATCATCAGCACGCCGATACCGACCATGATCCGAAACGACCAGAATACCAAAGCAACAGGGGGACGTTCGTCTTTTGGCCATTCTTTTAAACCTTTTACTTCGCCATTGAGGTCATGGGTTAAAATCAGACTCGATAATTTAGGAATTTCAATGGCATATTTGGTCTTCTCGTCCTCTTGATCCGGCCATCCAAACAGCCGCAATGGAGCCCCTTGTTCTGTCTCCCAGATACCTTCCATGGCAGCCACTTTGGCCGGCTGGTGTTGCAGTGTATTCAGACCGTGAAAATCACCCATCACCGCCTGAATTGGAGCGACAAATATCGCCATAATCATTGCCATTCCCAGCATCACCCTGGCGTGTTTTACATGTCGATTTCGCCAGAGGTAATGCGCACCGATCCCGCCGACGACGAATGCCGTGGTTAAGTAGGATGCAGTGACCATATGCAGAAAACGATAGGGAAAAGAAGGATTGAAAATGATCTTAATCCAGTCGGTGGGGTACAGCAGGCCGTCAGCCCCCACTTGGTATCCCTGAGGGGTCTGCATCCAGCTATTGGCCGATAGGATCCAGAATGCCGAAATCAAAGTTCCGACGGCAACAATGACGGTGGCGGCAAAATGCATTTTTGGACTCACGCGATTCCATCCAAAGAGCATCACCCCCAAAAACGAGGCCTCTAAAAAAAATGCGGTGAGCACTTCGTAGCCCAGCAGCGGTCCCAACACATTACCGGCCCGATCAGAAAAAACCGACCAGTTGGTGCCGAACTGAAATGACATCACCACGCCGGACACCACGCCCATGCCAAATGTTACGGCAAATATTTTGACCCACATACGGTAGACTTCTTCGTAGACCGTGTTGCCGGTTTTTAGCCATCGCCATTCCAAAACTGCCAACCAGCTCGCAAGACCGATGGTAAAGGCCGGAAAGATAATATGAAACGATATGGTAAAGGCAAACTGTATGCGCGCCAAAAAAACAGGATCAAGATTTATTATCATCAGCATAACCTCATTTTATGTTTGCTCCATCACTTTTGAATTAACAACGAATGCCTCCAGTTTGTCAAGTTAACTGTGTTTTAAAAGAGTGCATCAAAGGCCTTGGCATACCCTGTCAATTCCACATATCCCTGTCCGTTAATCCGACGGTTTTTTTTAAAACCTCGAACGGACACGCTCCCTTCCCAGTAAGTCACTCCGGTACTTTCATTGGTTCTCATTTCCTGGTCTGCCATGTTGGGAACAATATCGAGATCCAGGGACAGCAACGGAATCTTCAGTCGCCATCGGGCCGGATAGATTGCCCTGGAATTCGGGCTATTCCAGGTATCCGTGACGGTCACTTCAATATCATGCCTGGATAAATGTCTTGTCTTCCCATTGGAACGTATATATGTTCCGCTGGAAGCAGAACTTAGCTTTCCGTCCTTTTGCCGCAATAGATAGATCATGATTTCCGTGTTGTCTGATAATTGAAGGCTGAACCAATCCCATCCCACAAGTCCGGGCTCCAACGACGCAGTGCTGAATTCATGATCCATCCAAGACAGGCCGTGAACTGAAAATGTTTTTCCGGAGAGCGTCACCTGTCCTTGGGTCTCAAGCCGGGTCAATGAGTAGTAACAACTGGCTCTTTCCGGCGTCGAACCTTTTCGGCTGTAACCTTTTTTGCCATGAAACACGGGCGGTTTGACAGGCATTAAATTGAGATCAAAAGAGAATTTGTCGGAAACCGCTTTCAGATGGTGAGTTTTCGGGCTGATTTGGGTTGACCATTTTTTGAGAAAGATACGAACAACATCACCATCCCGGAATTCACCAGCAATCCCCAGCACCCCTCGACCCATGCGCTGGGCATATATATGACGTTTTCCGTCAAGATCCGATATGGCTGCATGGGCCAGATAGATCTGGCCGGTGCGCCAGGCAGATGCGGGCGTGGGCCATTTCTTTTCAGATTCTAAAGGGATGATACGTCTGCGAAAAAAAGTGAGCTGAAATCCATAGCGATTCCCCGCTGCGGATTGTAAATTGCCGGTATAGTACCACCATTCTGTTCGATATCCTTGATGTGATGCGTGATCTTCAGGGAATTTGAAATCGCAGGGACCGGTGACAGAAAGATACCCCTTGGTGTCTTCAGAGTTTACCCACACAGGGGAAAAAACAAAGATGAACAAGAAGATAAGTATCAAGCGCTTGTTAAAACACATCATGTTCAAATTAGAAATTAGGAAATAGGAATTAGAAAATAGATAACTGCAAATGGATCTGCCTTCTATCATGAGCCTTGGGCTCGTTCAGGCGAGGCAGGGGGATGATTTCCCTTATCCTCTTTTCTATTTTCTCTCTCCTCTCTTCTATTTCCTCTTTTCTCTCTTCTCTTTCCTATTTTTGTTTTAGCGGGTTAATTTTCTCTCAACAACAATGCCGGTGATTCTCGAAACACCATTTTGATGGCCGGGTATGCGGCAGCCAGGGCTGTCAATACAATCAACGGCAATGACATTGCCAGCGCCCCCCAGTCCACTTCATAAAGAAATGTCCAGCCAAAGGATTGGCGATTGATGACATACACCAGTACATAAGACAGGATAAATCCGCAAATGATTCCTGCCAATTCCCCGGCAGCGACTATAAAAGCCGCCTCCCAGAGAATCATGGATCGAATCTGCCCAAAGTCTGCGCCCACGGCATACAGCGTATTTAATTGCTTGGAGCGTTCCAGCACCGATACCGTCAGTGTCGTGGCAATGCCCAGAGCGGCGATGGCTAATGCAATGAGTAAAAGAACGGTGGTAATGGCAAACGTTTCATCAAAGACCCTTAAAATGGTGTTTCGCAGCGCATGGCCGCTGATGATGTCCAACGTGTCTCCCCAGCGCCTTATGAATTCATTTTGCAAAGAGGCAACGGCCGTTTCCAGATCCTTTGTACGATCTTTTAAAAAAATACGAAATCCCCCCCACTGAACATCATAGTAACGCATTCTAAACTGTGACAGAGAATAAAAGACCACGCCACCTTGAGTCCGATAGTCCCGAATGATGCCCAACACCGGTAGCTCAACCAGCGATGATTCGATCCGGGCCCGGAACCTGTCGTCGATGGTCAATCCGGTACGATTGGCAAAGACTTCGGAAATCACAACCCCTTTGCCGTGCTTCAACAACTCTCGAACCCGACCCGGATTACCCTTTAACCAGACAAAATCCCCGTGACGGAAAAAAACATCGATATCCAGCAGTTCGAATTCATACGGAAAATTGTTATAGCGTAAAAAATACCGCCGGGTAGGGACAATGTCCACTTGATTTTTAAATTCCTCCAGTTTATTCACAACAACCCGAGGTATAGGGTCGCGAAACCGGTTGATTTCTCCCATTTTAGTCGTAACAAACACATCACCGCTGACGGTCTGATCGGTCCACAACTCAACCGTGCTGCGAAAACTGTTGATCATGATGACCAAAGATGTAAATAACGCCACAGCAGTGATGAGAGCTCCCACGGAAACCGCGGTTCGGGTTCCACTGTCTCGCACATACCGACCGGCAAGATAGGCCGGAATTCCGGCAAATCGATGCAGTGTCGGCGAAAGGATATGCCCCATCTGCCGGAGGCCCCAGGGCGATAACAGTGAAAATCCAACAAACAAAAACAAAATGGCGAAATACCCTGGCAAGGTCATGTGCAAAATCTCCGGAAGCACGGACAGCGGCACCACCAGAAAAAGACACCCGATGCCTGCCATAACAAGTACCTTGGGAGATGTTTTGTGTGCCATGCCGTGTCGGGATATTTCGAGTGCCTCATTGGGGGATACTTGCATGGCTTCCCAAGCCGGCTGTAAGGCGGAAACACTCGATGTGAACACGGTAATACCAAAACTCAATATAAGTTCCCAGGGACTTAGAGATAGTGTGTCCACATGAACTTTTACGAACAGTATGGAAATCGTCTGGCTGACCCCCTTCAACAAATACTTGACCAGTATCGTGCTGATGGGAAGTGCCGTCAGCCAGCCGATGACACCAAACAACGCCCCTTCTGCCAAAAACACCAGAAACAGCAGATAAGGCGATGCACCGGTTGCGCGCAGTATAGCCAGTTCCTGTCGCCGCGAAGCAGCGTTCAACGCCACCAGGCTGTATACCAGAAACATTCCTACAAACAATGAGGCAAAACTTAGAATCGAAAGATTAAGCTGATAAGCGCGAATCAGTCCCTGACCGCTCTGTTTTGCAGCGGATGGAACGCCCAACTGGAAGTTGTCGGGCAGTATTTTACGGATATGATCGATATCTTTGGATGTCGCATTGGGATCGATTTTTATATCGATACGATCCACCCATCCGTGAAGTTTTGTCAACTCCTGAAAGGTCGCAATGTCGGTTAAAGCGATCATTCCCCCTTCAGCCATGGCCAGTCCGTCAGGCGACAGAATTCCTACGATGTTAAAAAAGGCGGTCTGCCGGGTATGTTCGATGAAGAGTTGATCGCCGCGACGGCACGCATATTTTTCAGCCAGAGCCTTTCCGATGATCAGGGTATAGGGTCTTTTGAGCAGTTCAAGCCAACTTTCGGCATCTTCCTTAGCGTGTTCGGAAATTTGCCAATTGTGAAAGCTCCGATCCATGATTGGATCAACACCGATCAATAATATCGGCTCGGATTTTTTATCAGCCAAACGGACATATGTGGTCAAAACAGGTGAAACTTCCCGGACAACGGGAAATTGCATGACTTTGGCCACCCATTCTTCAGGAACTCGCCCCCCGGGTTGGGTCAGTACACGATCAGCACTACCGGCAATCACGTCCATACTGCGGGTGAACGAATCAAGAGCTGCATGAATGGAAAGTCGCACACTGGTGAAGACTGCGGCACCCAACGCGATCCCTAAAAGCACCGTCAGTGCCCGACCCAAGTGTTTTTTCATGTTTCGCAGACTGAACCAAATAAAAAATCGGAAGAAAAAACCTATATGTCGCATGATTGATCTGTAATCATTCCGTCTTTTAAACAGATGCTCATGGATGCCAACGAATCTGCCATATCGCTGTGGGTGGCGATGATCACGGTTCGGTTCCATTTACGATTCAGTTCCGCAAACAACTCCACCACAATTTGGCCGTTGCGACTGTCTAAGTTCCCCGTGGGTTCATCGGCCAAGATGATATCCGGATCATTGATCAAAGCCCGGGCGATGGCCGTACGTTGCATTTCTCCACCGGAAAGTTGGGCCGGCAAATGGTTCCATCGGGCTGAAAGACCCAACCAGTCCAGCAGTTCCATGGCTTTGGATGTAATCCGGTCCGCAGGTTTTCCCGCCAGCAAGCCCGGCAGGCAGGCATTTTCAACCACG
>Ga0307423_1001303_pt1 | contig 15262 bp, 12 predicted proteins | sample SalMarWE160310MG_FD_202154 | JGI IMG/M metagenome (GOLD analysis project Ga0307423, IMG submission 202154) | Salt marsh sediment microbial communities from the Plum Island Ecosystem LTER, Massachusetts, United States - WE1603-10 | ecosystem: Environmental > Aquatic > Marine > Intertidal zone >...
ACTGCCAAACGACTACCGGGAGGGGATAAACCCCTCCCCTACATGTATTCGGGAAAGATCGCACCGGTCGCTATTGGGGTGTACTTGGGCTTTCTGGATAACCGGAAATCGTTTTTATGAACTGTGGGGTCTAAACCTTGCTTTGAGCCATTTGTAAGGGAAGAACATGGATACTTTGCTCTGGTATTCCCTGTACGTATTCCCAAGCTCGGTGCTCAGCTTACGCTCCTCCAGAAACGCCCCAACCACAAAGTACCCCGTGATTATTGCATTGGTCAAGATCGCCGAGAGGTCCAGATCCCTCGTCCAGACTATGATCATGCCGCCGAGGTACCAGGGATGGCGTATTATGCTCAGGATCCCGGTTGTATTTAACTCACAGTTTTCGGTCAGCACTGCACACGAATCAGATTGCGTTAATTGGCGGATGCCAAGAAACTGCAGAGCGTCGTAATGCCTTGCCCCGGACACAAAGAGGAAAGTCGAGACCAGGAGCAGAAAAATTTGTAACATCCTAAAAGGGCCTTCCCATCTGAACAATGCTTCAGTCCGGAGAGAGTAGGCATAAAGGGCTACGGGAATTAACGTTATCGCCGAGAATCCGTTATAAAGGATCCGGTAATAGCGAAATCCATTTCCAAACCGACGCTTCAAGGGTTCAGTCACCCGAAAAGATATCAGGAGGCTGTGGACTGTGCACCATGCTGTCCAGAGAAAGGCGAGTATCACATACTTCATTTTTCTACACGATCGAACATTTCATCGATTGCGGAGATACCGCCTGAAAAGGCTGTTGAGGCAGGCCGTTTGCCGGGCAATTATCCGACCTTGATCGGCGACAAAAACACGCTTGCCATCCTTGCTGATTTGGAGTAGTCCTGGAGCAGAAAAGGCGGCTTGTGATGACACGCTAAGTTTCCGAAATTAAAGAAAAAATGGCGGAAGTGCATGGGAATCGAACCCACCTAGGACGGTTCTAGCGCCCCACACCGGATTTGAAGTCCGGGAGCCCCACCAGCGAGCTATCCACTTCCGCACGTTTAGATATTGATCTAATTGATGAATTATTATTTTGTTCCCGTACCTTGTCAATCTTTTTCTTGAAGACAAAGACGGGCCTTGGGCTGGCGCCAAGGCAATCGTGGGCAACGGCATTGTGAGCGCAGGGGAGGCGAGAAGAGATGGTAAATCAGGACCGTCTGGCTGATGTTTTCAAGATGCTGGTTCAGATCGACAGTGTTTCAAGAAAAGAAGGCGCGGTGGCAAAGGCCTTAAAAGAGATCTTTGAATCCCTGGACGGCGAGGTGGTTTTTGATGGCGCCGGTTCCGAGGTCGGGGGGGATACAGGCAACCTGATCGCGAAGTTTAAGGGCTCAGAGCCCGGTGTAGAACCCCTTTTGCTCAATGCCCACATGGACACCGTGCAGCCGGGCGAGGGCGTCAAGGTCCTCTTCTCAGAGGGCACGTTTACCAGTAACGGAGAGACCATCCTGGGCGCTGACGACAAGTCCGCCCTTGCCGTTCTTATTGAAGCCCTCATGGTTCTTCAGGAAAAAAAGGTTCCTTTTGGCCCGCTGGAAATCGTGATAACGGTCTGCGAAGAGGTGGGTCTCCTTGGGGCCAAGCACCTTGATTATTCGATGCTCACCGCGCGGTACGGTTACAGCATCGATGCCACCGATACGGAGGGGATTGTGACCCAGGCCCCTGCGGCCAACCACGTCCAATTCAAAGTCCACGGTCGGGATGCTCATGCAGGGGCAGCCCCGGAAAAAGGGATCAACGCGATCCAGCTCGCCAGCAAAGCCATCTCGGAGATGCGTATTGGACGAATTGACAAAGAAACAACCGCCAACATTGGGCTTATTCAAGGCGGTACAGCCACGAATATCGTGCCGGCCCTCGTGACCGTTGCCGGCGAGATTCGCAGCCACGACCCCATGAAGCTGGAAGCAGAGACTCAAAGAATGCTTCAGGTTTTTGAACGGCACGTGTCGGGCTACAGGAAATCGTTTCCCTCCGAGGACGGGCTGCCGAAGCTTGACGTGGACGTGTACGAGGATTTTTCGGTTTTGCATATTTCCGACGACCATCCGGTCGTGACTCTGGCCACGGAGGCGGCATCGAATCTGGGTCGTCACATGGCCATCAAGATCAGCGGTGGGGGGAGTGATGCCAATATTTTCTACGGACACGGGGTGGTTACAGCCATCCTGGGTACCGGCATGAAAGACATGCACACTGTTCGGGAGTCGATTCGACTCGAGGATCTGGTGAGGTCTGCGGAACTCCTTCTGGAAATCATACAGCTTCACGCCAAAAAAGGCTAAAGGGTCTGCTTAGCATGGATTCTTGAGGTCTTTGCAAAGCCTTCAATTCTGCACAAACTCAACGACTTCTCTTTGTTTTGACTGCTAACCCCCGCTATGGTAAAAGGATTTTCGCATCCGGCGCTCTGTGGGCAGGGGAACGCTGCAGCGCTGTGAAATCGAGGTGGTTCATGAAGATTGCCTATTTCGACTGTTTTGCGGGGATTAGCGGCGACATGATTCTTGGGGCCCTGATTCATCTCGGGGTGCCCCCGGCCTTCCTTGAAGAAAACATTCGTAACCTTCCCCTCGATGCTTTCCGCCTTGAAGTCTCGACAGCCTCCCGGAGGGGCATCCACGGAAAAAAAGTTAAAGTACTGGTAGAAGAAGATAGCTTATCATCCAGGAATTACGGTGATATTGTTAGGATGATCGAGAAGAGTCCTCTTCCGGAGAGGGTCAGGGCACTCAGCCTCGAGGTCTTTGGGAGGCTGGCGGAAGTGGAGGGGGCTATCCACAACTGCCCCAAAGAGGATGTCCATTTTCATGAACTTGGAGGGGTGGACGCCATTGTGGATGTGGTAGGGGCGACGCTTTGTGTGGATTGGCTGGGCCTGGGTAAAATTTGCGCTTCGGAGATTCCCGTGGGCAAGGGGTTTGTAAACTGCCGGCATGGAAGGCTCCCGATTCCGGCGCCGGCCACGGTGAGTCTCCTTCAGGGGGTGCCGGTTTATGGTACAGACGTTTCCCACGAACTCGTTACACCCACGGGCGCCGCTGTTCTCACCTCCCTCTGCAAGGCGTTTGGGCCGATGCCCAGAATGGTCGTTCAACGGGTTGGCTACGGGGTGGGTACACGGGACACGGAAGAGATGCCCAATCTGCTGAGGGTGGTGATCGGAGACCCGGTTCCGGCCCTTGAGGCAGATGCGGTCACCATCGTGGAGACCAACATTGATGACATGAATCCGGAAATTTTTGGTTTTGTCATGGAGAGACTTTTTGATGACGGGGCCCTCGATGTGAGTTGGATTCCCATTTTCATGAAGAAGAACCGGCCCGGCACCCTGGTGCAGGTTCTCTGCAAGGAGGCAGATCGCGAGACCGTGGTCAGGCGGATTCTCTCCGAAACAACCGCCACGGGGGTGCGTTATTATCAGGTGGGACGGGTCAAGCTTCCTAGAACCGTGAGAACAGCCATGACCTCGTTCGGGACCGTCCGGGTGAAGGAGGTGTCCGATCCGGGCGGCGGGGTTCATGTGGTGCCTGAATATGAGGACTGCAGGAGAATTGCCCTTGAAAGAAACCTCCCCCTGAAAAGCGTTTACGAGAAGATCCTGAAGGAAACTTGATTAGTGTGAGGTTGGGCAAACTGGGCGAAAAATGTGTGGTATTTTGGGCAACGGGTTGTTATGCAGGATATCTTCCCGGCGCACCCGGGACCTATGGTACCCTCGTGGCCATCCCGCTTTGCTATCTTCTGTCGCGGCTTGGCCTGTTGACAGGAATCGTTTTCATAGGCGCTTTTGTCGGCGTTGCAGTTTGGGTGAGCAGTGAAGCGGAAACCATATTCAGGAAGAAAGACAGCTCCCTCATTGTCGTCGATGAGATGGCCGGCTTTTTGGTGACCTTGTTTCTCATACCCTGGAGTGCGAAAAGCCTGGTCACCGGCTTCGTCGTTTTCAGAATCTTTGATATAGTAAAACCTTTTCCCATCAGACGGTTGGAGTCGCAATTGCCTGGCGGCTGGGGTGTTGTTGCCGATGACGTCTTTGCCGGATTCTACGCCAATGTTATCTCAAGAGTCATCATCGGTTTCTTGTAGGAGTGGATCGCGTATGGCGTCTGATGCCCTGGATCGGGAAGTGGGTGAGTTGCTGCTGCGCTCCAAAACAACCATTGCGGTAGCCGAGTCCTGCACCGGGGGATTGGTCTGCCATCGATTGACAAACCTCTCGGGCAGTTCCGACTATCTCGAAAGAGGCCTGGTCACGTACAGCAACCGTTCCAAGATCGAAATGTTAGGGGTTCCCGCCCAGGTTATTCAGGACCACGGGGCCGTGAGTGAGTCGTGCGTGCGTGCCATGGCGGTCGGCGTCAAAGCGCTTGCAGGGACGGATCTGGGCCTTGCCGTGAGCGGGATAGCAGGTCCCACCGGCGGGACGCCGGACAAGCCCGTGGGTACGGTTCACATTGCCCTGGCATGGAACGGTGGTGTGCAGTGTCGACAATACAGCTTTTCAGGAAATCGAGGAGGTATCAAGGAGAAGGCTTCGGAGGCGGCCCTGGCACAGATACGAGAATACTGCAGGTCTACAAGACATGAGTGAAAAGATCAGGAGCTTCATCGCGATCGATTTGCCGGCGTCTGTCCGTGAGGTCATTTCCAGAACACAGGAAAGGCTTCGAAAGGTTGGTTTGGGGATCAGGTGGGTTCGTCCCCAAGGGATACACTTGACCCTGAAGTTCCTGGGGGATATTGACAAGAGCGATGTGGAGAAAATCGGCGATGCCCTGGGCCGCGCGGCAGCGGGGGCATCCCCCTTCTCTCTGAGAGGCGAGGGGCTGGGTGTGTTTCCGGACTTCAGCCGCCCCCGGGTTGTCTGGGTCGGGCTTTCCGGGGACGTGGAGCTTCTGCAGGCCCTCCAAAAAAGTCTGGACATTCAACTCCAGGGATTAGGATTTCCCAGGGAGAACAGGCCCTTCAAAGGGCACCTCACCCTGGGCCGCGTGAAGGGTCGCCTGGACGGAGCCCAGCTCCGCCGGGCTCTGCAAAGATTCGAAGATTTCACAACAGAGGGGTTCATGGCCCAAGCCGTGACTCTTGTCCAAAGTGACCTGGGCCCGGACGGTGCCGTTTACACAAAACTGGTCGAGGTGCCATTGTAGTGTTCTGATTGAGGGAAAGTCTATTGTTGTGTGCCAGGAATAACTTATATGAGTCTCAATATGAGAGGGGGGCGGTGAAGACGCCTTAAAAATCCTAAATCCCAAACTCTAAATTCTAAACAATAACAAAATCAAAATTCTTAAATGTTTTAAACCTGTTTTGGATTTTGGTCATTTGAACTTAGAATTTGTTTTGGATTTCGATATTAGGTTTTGGATTTCTAATGTCATCTGTCATCTTTGCCAGTGCCGCGCCACAGTGAGATTTATATAAGAGACTCCTGAGACGTGATACTATGGCAGGAGAGAGAAAAAATCCGTATTTCGAATGATCATGGGGGGGGCTTTATGAGCAGCACATCCGCAGAAAAACAGAAGGCAGTGGAACTTGCCATGGGGCAGATTGAGCGCCAGTTTGGCAAGGGTTCCATCATGAAACTGGGGGACGATGTCCGGGCAGACGTCCCGGTCATACCAACCGGATCCCTGGCTCTTGACTATGCCCTGGGCTCGGGAGGCATCCCGCGGGGACGGGTCGTGGAGCTTTTTGGCCCGGAGTCTTCAGGCAAGACAACCCTTGCCCTTCAGATCGTGGCAGAGGCTCAAAAACGAGACGGCATTGCGGCCTTTGTTGATGCCGAACATGCCCTCGATGTCTCGTATGCCAGAAGGCTCGGAGTAAACTGCGACGAACTCCTCGTTTCCCAGCCTGACACAGGGGAACAGGCCCTGGAGATTACAGAGGTCCTGGTTCGCAGTGGCGCGTTGGATGTGGTGGTGATCGATTCGGTGGCCGCCTTGGTGCCACGGGCGGAGATCGAGGGTGAGATGGGTGATGTCCACGTTGGATTGCAGGCCAGGCTTATGTCGCAGGCCTTAAGGAAATTGACCGGCAGTATCAGTAAGTCGATGACCACGGTGATCTTTATTAATCAGATTCGCATAAAGATTGGGGTCATGTTCGGCAATCCCGAGACCACACCTGGAGGAAATGCCCTCAAGTTTTATGCATCGGTGAGACTTGACATTCGTAGGATTGCAAACATCAAAGACGGTCAGGAAGTTGTCGGAAGCCGGACGCGGGTGAGAGTGGTAAAGAACAAAGTGGCGCCACCTTTTAAAGAGGCGGAGTTTGATATCATGTACGGTGACGGGATTTCCGCGACTGGAGACGTTCTCGACATGGGCGTTCAGACCGGGATCATTGAGAAGAGCGGCGCCTGGTATTCCTTTGACCGCGAGCGGATTGGTCAGGGAAGAGAGAATGGAAAGGCCTTTTTGAAAGAGCACCCGGAATTATTCGCTCGCGTGCAGAGCGGCGTGAAACAGGCCCTTGGTCTGGTCAGACAAGAAGCCGCACCGTCTGACGCGGCGCCGGCCGAAGCCGAAAAGAAAGGAAAGAAAGAGAACAAGTGAGCTGCTTGCTCGTAACTCAACAGGCAAAGCGCAGGGCGCATAGGGCATGGCACAGGGCGTTATAGGTCAAAGAAACGACGGCCAACAGATGAAATGACCAGTAACCAATGACTAATACCAAGAGTACTGACATGACTGGAGACGATTTACGGGAAAAGTTTTTGAGCTATTTCGAGGGACGGGATCACAAGGTTGTGAAAAGTTCATCGCTGGTGCCTGATGACGATCCCACACTGCTCTTCACCAATGCCGGCATGGTTCAATTCAAAAGAACCTTTCTGGGCGAGGAAAAACGGTCCTACCGGCGTGCTGCCAGTTCGCAGAAATGTGTGCGCGCAGGAGGCAAACACAATGATCTTGAAAACGTGGGTCATACGGGCCGGCACCATACCTTCTTTGAGATGCTGGGAAATTTTTCTTTTGGAGATTACTTCAAGAAAGGGGCCATTGAGCTCGCCTGGGAGCTCATGACGGGGGACTACGGCCTTCCTGAGGAAAAACTTTGGGTGTCGGTGTACGAAAAGGATGACGAGGCACACAGACTCTGGGCTGATCTCACGTCAATGCCTGAAGAGCGGATTGTCCGCCTTGGCGAAAAGGACAACTTCTGGGCGATGGGAGACACGGGGCCCTGCGGCCCCTGCTCTGAGATCCTCATCGATCAGGGGGAGGGGGTCGGGTGCGGACGACCGTCGTGCAAAGTCGGATGCGATTGCGACCGCTACCTTGAACTCTGGAACCTGGTTTTTATGGAATTTAATCGGGATCAATCAGGCCGGATGACACCTCTGCCCAAGCCGAGTATTGATACGGGCATGGGCCTGGAACGGATTGCTGCCGTGGTTCAGGGGTGTACGAGTAATTATGAAACCGATTTGTTCATGCCGATCATTAAGGAAATTGAATCTCTTTGCGGGCATAACTTTGGAGCGTCATCGGCAACCGATATTCCCATCAAGGTGATTGCGGATCACAGTCGTGCTGCGGCGTTTCTGGTCGGCGGCGGCGTGCTTCCTTCCAACGAGGGGCGCGGGTATGTGCTGCGCCGCATCCTGAGGCGAGCGATTCGCTACGGCCGAACCCTTGGCTTGACGCGGCCTTTTCTGTACCTAACGGCCGGAAAGGTTTCCCGGGTCATGCAGAAACCTTATCCGGAACTGTTGGAAGCCGATGCCTATATCAAGAATATCATCAAAGGCGAAGAGGAACGATTCCTGGGGACTCTGGACACGGGTCTTCGCGTTTTGGAGGAGGAACTGTCCGGGTTGAGAGACAAGGGGATCACGGACATTCCCGGTGCTTTGATTTTCAAGATGTACGATACATATGGCTTTCCTGTAGATCTGATCCAGGACATCGTGAGGGAGCAGAAAATGTCCCTTGACATGACCGGTTTTGATGAGGCCATGCGCGAGCAGAGGGAAAAGTCTCGCACACAAACCGTGGCCTATCCAACCGGTTCTCCTTATGGGGGGCTTTCCGCACAGGGGGTGGGAACTGAGTTTGTGGGCTATCACCGAACCAGCATGGTGTCTGAAGTCCTGATGGTGGTTGCGGATGGCGAGGCGGTTGACCGGGCCGGTGAAGGGGACACCATTGAGGTCGTGACGGCGAAGACCCCCTTTTACGGCGAGGCGGGTGGCCAGGTAGGAGATCGCGGCCGCATCTCAGGCCAGAATTTTGAAATGGAGGTTCTAAACACGATCAAGGACCCGAACGCCATCATTATCCACAGAGGAAAGGTTATTCGGGGGAGCATTTCTCCCGGAGAAAGCGTCACGCTGACCGTGGACGCCGGCAGGCGCCGGGCCATTGAGAGCAATCATACCGCCACCCATATTTTGCATGCTGTTTTGCGCGGGGTGCTGGGGGATCACGTGAAGCAATCCGGGTCGCTGGTTGCCCCCGACAGACTGCGCTTTGACTTCACGCATTTTGCTGCCGTTGACGATGAAACCCTTCAAGAGATTGAAAACCTGGTTAATGACCGCATTCAGGAGAATGTCTCCGTGCAGGTCGCAGAGATGGATGCCGATGAGGCTTTCAAGACAGGCGCTGTTGCCCTTTTTGAGGAAAAATACGGCGATCGTGTTCGATTGGTGGAGGTCGAAGGTTTCAGCCGGGAGCTTTGCGGCGGCACCCACACGGACCGGACCGGAGAAATCGGCCTCTTTAAGATCGTGAGTGAGGGGGCTGTAGCAGCCGGGGTCCGGCGTATTGAGGCCCTTACGGGGAAAGCTGCGTTAGCCTATGTCCAGCAGGCATCCCGCACGTTGGACACGCTGGCACAAATGCTTAAGACCAAGCCGGAGGAGCTTCCGGAGAGATTGCAGAAGGTCTTATCGCAACTGAAAAGTGCGGATAAGGAACTTGCGGCCTTCAAAGCAAAAGCCGCCGCCAAAGCCTCTGACCAGTTGCTCGCCGAAGTCAAGCATGTGGACGGGGTGTCCGTTTTGGCTCAAGAGGTCTCCGTCGACACGCCGGCGGCGTTGCGCGACATGGCTGATCATCTGAGAGACAAGTTGAAGTCAGGGATTGTGGTGCTGGGAAGCAGAACGCCGGAAAAGGCCCTTTTGATCGCCGTTGTCACAAGGGACCACCAGAAGAAGTACCACGCCGGCCAGATTGTCAAACAGGTCGCGGCCATGGTCGGCGGCGGCGGCGGCGGGCGCCCGGACATGGCGCAAGCCGGGGGAACTAAGCCGGAAAAGCTGCCGGAAGCCCTGGCCAGCGTGTTTGACATCATCGCCAAAGCAGGCTGACGGAAACCGACCATCTGCGGCGTTATCCTCGTCCTCGCCCTGTTAAATTCTCGCTGCGCGAGACGGCCGAGCCGATTTAACAGGGCAAGTCACTGCGACGTATCAGGAGTACGCCTCGTTTCTCAGGACCTCGGATGCTCCCGGCGGCGGGATTTCGGTGAACTCAACTTGCATCTGGACGCTTTCCGTCAGCCTCTAACATCTTGCCACAGTCTATGCCCAGGCGATTTGATTACTAGCGGTTTCTCTCTCCACAATTGTTCCGATGACGTAGGCTTTCTCCCCCATGGCCTTGAGGAAGTCTACGATCGCCTCCGTCACTTTATCGGGCACCACGAGAATGATCCCAATGCCGTTGTTGAAGGTTCGCATCATTTCGCCTTTAGAGAGCTTGCCTGCTTCTTCAAGGAAGGTAAATATGGGCGGCACCTCCCAGCTTCCTTTCTGAATCACGGCCACGCTGGAAGCGGGAAGTATACGGGGCAGGTTTTCGACAATACCGCCACCCGTGATGTGAGCGATGCCATGTATGGGGAAGTCACGCAAGACGTGGTGAATGACCTCCGTGTAGATCTTGGTCGGTTCGAGTAATTCTTCGCCGATGGTCCTGCCGAGGATGTCGATTCGACTGTCTATCTTGAGCTTGAGCCGTTCAAAGCAAATCTTTCGAGCCAGGGAGTAGCCATTGCTGTGAAGACCGCTTGAGGCGATGCCGATCAGTTTGTGACCTACCGCGATTTCCGATCCATCCACAATACTGCTGTTGTCCACGATGCCGACCACAAACCCGGCAAGATCATATTCACCCTCATCGTAAAGGCCGGGCATCTCCGCCGTTTCGCCCCCAATGAGAGCACACTTGGCCTCCTTGCAACCCTCCACGATTCCCCGGATAATGGCCTCGGCGGTTTCCAGCTCGAGGCGGCCCATTGAGAGATAGTCAAGAAAGAAAAGGGGCTTGGCGCCCTGGACGGCAATGTCATTGACACACATTGCCACGAGGTCGATACCGATGGTGTCGTGCTTGTTCATCATCCAAGCCACCATGAGTTTGGTCCCTACACCATCGGTCGACGTCACCAGCACAGGGTTTTCGTACCGGTTGACGTCAAGGGAATAGAGGCCGCTAAAGCCGCCAATCCCCGCTAACACGCCTGATCGCGGTGCCTCACTCGTGATTTTCTTGATGGTCTCAACAAAAAGGTTTCCCTTATCGATATCGACACCAGCATCTTTGTAAGTCAAAGAATCTTCCATGGTTCACTCCGGGAGACACTTACAGAAAGGGAAAAAATTGCTGAACTCAGGCACGCCTTCGACGGGCCGGTCAACCTCCGGCCGGCAACCCACCATCACAAAAAGGGCCATTTATGAATGGATACCAGTTAGTATAACAGCCCCTTTAAGTCAAAACAAATCTTTCTTTTTGACATCGGATTAGCTGTGGTGTAACTATCGCCCCATAAACGACATTAAACCCCAAAGGAAGCTATTGCCATGAAGGAATTTGCTCGACTTGACCGGCTTCCCCCTTACGTCTTTACAAGGGTCAACCAGATCAAAATGGAGGCCCGCCGTGCGGGAGAAGACATCATCGACCTCGGCATGGGGAATCCTGACATGCCAACTCCAAAGCATATCGTGGACAAGCTGGTGGAGGCATCCAGAAAGGGCCATAATCACCGTTATTCGGCATCCATGGGGATCACAAAGCTGAGGATGGCCATTGCCGACTGGTACAGGCGCAGGTTTGAGGTGAGCATAGACCCTGAAACCGAGGCGATTGTGACCATCGGGGCCAAAGAAGGGATTTCCCATCTGGTGCTCGTCACCATCCGGCCGGGCGATGTGATTTTTTCGCCCGATCCAACGTATCCGATTCACCCGTTTTCGGCCATCATTGCCGGCGGGGATGTCCGTGGAATTCCACTGAGCCCGGAAACGGATTTTTTTGAAGACTTGCTTGCGGCGACCAAGCAGACGTGGCCGCGCCCCAAGATGTTGATCATCTCCTTTCCCCATAATCCCACAACCGCCGTGGTTGACTTGAACTTTTTTGAGAAGATCGTGGATTATGCCAAAGAGCATGACATAATGGTCATCCATGATCTGGCCTACGCGGATCTGGTTTTTGACGGGTATAAGGCGCCGAGCTTTCTTCAGGTGCCTGGTGCCAAGGACGTGGGCGTGGAGTTCTTCTCCCTGTCCAAGAGCTACAACATGCCGGGGTGGCGTGTGGGGTTCTGTGTTGGAAACGCCGAGATCGTTGGAGCCCTTCGGCGCATCAAGAGCTATCTTGACTACGGCATTTTTCAACCGATCCAGATTGCGTCCATCATTGCCCTGAATGGGCCGCAGGACTGCGTGAAGCAGATCGTACGGACTTACAAAATGAGGCGCGATACGCTGGTCGACGGGCTGAACAGGGCAGGGTGGCCGCTGGAGCGACCCAAGGGGACCATGTTTGTGTGGGCAAAGATTCCGGAACCGTATACCAAGATGGGCTCTGTGGCGTTTTCTGAAATGCTGATTCGAGAAGCCAAAGTTGCTGTTTCGCCGGGGCTCGGTTTTGGGGAATACGGGGACGATTACGTCCGCTTTGCACTCATTGAGAACAAGATGCGAACCAATCAGGCCGTGAGGGGCATCCGCAAAATGCTCCAATAGGCAATCTGCAGCGGGTGTCGTTTCCGCAATTTCGTGTTTTCGTGATGATAGTTACGATTTTGTCACGGTTGATGAGGTAAAACGATGAAGAAAATCAATGTTGGCCTGTTGGGATTCGGGACCGTGGGGTCCGGGATGGCAAAGATCCTGCTGAATAATCAGGACGTGATCGAATCGCGTCTTGGGACTTCCCTGACACTGAAATGGATCGCTGATCATGATATTGAGCGAGACCGTGGCTTTGCAGTGGATCCCGGCATCCTGACCACGGACGCTGAGGCGGTCATTGGCGACCCCGATGTTGACATTGTTGTGGAGCTGATCGGCGGCTATGAGCCTGCAAAGAGCTTTATCTTGAAAGCGATTAACTACGGCAAACACGTTGTCACGGCTAACAAGGCGCTGCTGGCTAAACACGGCGACGAGGTCTTTTCCGCAGCAGCGCAAAAAGGGGTGGAGGTCGGTTTTGAAGCAAGCGTGGGCGGCGGGATACCCTTAATTCGATCCATCAAGGAAGGTCTGGTGGCCAATCGAATTCAGGGCCTTTTCGGCATATTGAATGGGACGGCCAATTACATTTTAACCAAGATGACCGACCAGGGCAGAGCCTTTTCCGAGGTCTTAAAAGAAGCCCAGGACCTGGGCTACGCCGAAGCAGACCCCACCTTCGATGTGGAGGGGATCGACACGGCCCACAAACTGACGATACTCCTGAGCATTGCCTACGGTGTCCCCATAGATTCCAAGAGCGTTTATACGGAAGGGATTTCAAAGGTCACGCCTCTCGATATCAAATTCATAAAGGAGTTCGGATACCGCATCAAGCTTCTGGCCATTTCAAAGGACGACGGTGAGGCGATCGAGGCAAGAGTGCATCCCACGCTCATCCCGGAAGAGACCATGCTGGCCAACGTGAATGAGGCATACAATGCCCTTTACATCAAGGGCGACGCGGTGGGCAATGTCATGCTGTACGGCCCGGGCGCTGGGATGATGCCGACGGGCAGCGCCGTGGTCAGTGATCTGGTTGATGTGGCCAGAAATATCCTGAGAGGCGCAGTGGGCAGGGTGCCATCTTTGGGATACCAGCCGGCCCGGATCAAAGCACGTCGCATCAAGTCGATCGAAGAACTGGCGGCCAAGTATTACTTCCGATTTTCAGTGGAAGACCGGCCCGGGGTGCTCTCCAAGATTTCGGGGATTCTGGGCGATCATATGATCAGCATCAAGTCGGTCCATCAGAAGGGCCGTGATCTGGTGGGCGCCGTGCCCATTGTGATGATTACCCACGGGGCCAGGGAAGCGTCGGTCAAGAAGGCCCTTTCAGAGATTGATCAACTGGATATGGTGAAGGACAAGACCGTGTTGATTCGCATCGAGGACTGGCGATGAAATATCTGGTCCTTGTAGGCGACGGCATGGGGGACTATCCCCTTGCTGAGCTTGGAGGCAAGACCCCCCTGGGGGCAGCCCACACCCCCAATATGGACTGGATCGCGGATCACGGAGAACTCGGCCTGGCCAAAACCATTCCGGAAGGGTGCGAAACCGGAAGCGATACGGCCAACCTCAGCCTGCTGGGTTACGATCCGCAGGAGACGCTGACCCGGCGTGCGCCGCTGGAAGCTGCAAGCCTTGGCCTTCATCTGGCCGAAACCGACGTCGCCTTTCGGTGTAATCTGGTCACCCTGTCCGGGCCGGCGGATCGGTTGACCATGGACGATTACAGCGCGGGGCATATCACGACGGAGGAGGCTCGCGAGATCATCGAGGATCTGGAGAAGGCGTTAGGCAATGAAACCTTTCGCTTCTATCCCGGGGTGAGCTACCGGCATGTGATGATCTGGCGTGGCGGGGCGGCAGACGTTGAGACCACACCGCCACACGATATCACCGGGCAGGCCGTCCGTCCTTATCTGGACCGTATGACGTCGTACGGTGTGCTCCTTGACCTGATGGACCGTGCTGTTCCTATTCTGGAAAACCACCCGATCAACAAAAGGCGGGTTGAGAAGGGCCTGAAACCGGCCAGTCACATCTGGTTTTGGGGCCAGGGCCATGCGCCGAAAATGGATGCTTTTGAAACCCGCACCGGGCTCAAAGGGGCCATCATTTCGGCCGTGGATCTCCTCAGGGGCATCGGCGTCTATGTGGGCCTCGAGGTCGTCAAGGTGCCGGGCGCCACAGGGTACTTTGACACCGATTACGAGGCAAAGGCGAAATATGCCTTGTCGGCTGTCAAGGGCGTTGACTTCGTCTACGTTCATGTGGAGGCCCCTGACGAGGCCGGACACGCGGGCGCGCTGGATAAGAAGATTTCAGCCATTGAGGCATTTGATGAAAAAGTGGTGGGGAGCGTCCTGGAGGGGATGAAGGGTTTCGCCGAGTTTCGCATTATGGTTACGACCGACCACTACACGCCGATTTCGGTGAGGACCCATACGACGGAGCCGGTGCCTTTCGCCATCTGCGGCACGGGCATTCCGGCCCCCCGGAAAGGTTCCGGCGGGTTTAGCGAGCAGGCGGCAAAGGCTCGGGGCGTGTTTGTTGCTGAAGGTCACAGACTCATGGATCGATTGATAGGGTCCCCAAAAAATGGGGCTTGACATGGTATCTTTAAGGACCTAAAATGATTTGATTGATGCGGGGTGGAGCAGTCTGGTAGCTCGTCGGGCTCATAACCCGAAGGTCGTTGGTTCGAATCCAGCCCCCGCTACCATCTGAAAATAAAGGGCTTTTCGGAATTTCCGAAGGCCCTTTTTCTTTGAGAAAAAAGACGGTTCCCAACCACATTCCCAACACGAGGTTCGTAATTAACGTAGGGTCTGTAGGCTGGTTTTCTCGAATGTGGATTGCTATTCGGTTGGTTTCTTGAGGATTCTTATGGTGTCCCGAAGTTGCAGTCTAAAGTTCATTGCTACCTCTTTATTGTTTATCCTTTGCACTTTTGTCCCGTCTTTATACGGTCGGATCTCCGAGTGAGAATAGTTTTTCTCCAGCGGAACATGTTCGACCCCAAACTCATATGCGACACGTCCCGCCGAAGTCAGCGGCGTGGGTATCTCACATACCTTGAGGGAACCATATCCCCAATTCAGCCAATCAGGCAGTAGAACCCATTGTGGATCGTCACAATACTTGGATCTATTCACAGATTGATTGACTCTCAAGGCACTTACATCAACCTTGTTTTCATAGATAGCATGAAACCTAAGGTAT
>Ga0307423_1001304_pt1 | contig 15253 bp, 13 predicted proteins | sample SalMarWE160310MG_FD_202154 | JGI IMG/M metagenome (GOLD analysis project Ga0307423, IMG submission 202154) | Salt marsh sediment microbial communities from the Plum Island Ecosystem LTER, Massachusetts, United States - WE1603-10 | ecosystem: Environmental > Aquatic > Marine > Intertidal zone >...
AAATTACATCTCAGCAGCCAATCTAATCCAACTTTTGCTTCTTCAAGGATATCCGGCACACTGTTTTTATCATTATCATAACCAAATTTTTCTTTATCAAATTCGTAACTAAATATCATCATATATGCTGCATAGGCTGTGGTTTTTAAAAATTTTATATAATCACCAGCATCATGCCAACCACCTGTTAAATCAATCGCTGCTGAATCTTTATCACCGATAACCTTTGTTGCATCCGATAAATGACAGGCCTTATGAAGTAACGGATTAGTTGGACCGCATCTTTGAACTTTAAAGAAAAGATTTAACGAATCCTTGAGTGAGTTATATATTGAGTTTCCTATTAAGAAAGGAAAAGATTTTTCAGTTCCGATTTCTAAATAATATTCCCCTTCTTTATTCAGTGCTGAAAAATCAATCTCATAACAAAAATTAAATTTTCCATATTTAGCTGATTTAGAACTAAGAATCTTTTCTGATACAATATTTTGTGAATTATAATCGCGTAAAAAATATTTTTCTTGCGAAAGATCAATATTGGAAAGTACTACACCAGTCTTTATATCGTTAGGGAAAAAACCTACTTGATTAATTCTTATGAAAATAGGATCTGATGCTGAGGCATGACAATAAATAAGTAAAAATTGTGCTATTAGAAAAAATAAAAGAAAAGAAATTCTTTTAAATATTAATCCATCAAAATATTTTTTCCTATCAACTTCCGTAATAATTAAACTTCTACTTTACTTGATGGTTTTGGCGGAAAATTTGTTCCTATGACAACATCCCAAACGGGTGAACTGACTCCATAACCTTTATGTGAATCCTGATAATGATGTTTCATATGATGATTCTTAATAAATAACCAAAATTTGCTATGCATATTAAAATGATGAATAGCATAATGTGTTATATCATAAAACAAATAACCGGTTAAAAATCCCGCGAAGAATGGCAAAACCGAAATATCACCAATTAAGAATTTGAAGAGAAAATAAAACAGAGTTGCTAAAGGGATACTTACAGATGGCGGCATGACTAGTCTTCTGGAATCGCTTGGATAGTCGTGGTGAACACCGTGAAAAATAAAATGTATTTTTGCACCAAATTTACTTTTTAGTTCCCAGTGGAATATGAAACGATGGAGTAAATATTCTGTTATAGTCCAAATAAACAAACCGAAAATGATCAAACCCACAATTGCTAAAAATGTCATTTGATCTACAAAAACAGAAAGATAAATCATAAATACAATTACTGGTATAAAAATAATTAACGGTACAGAAGGATGGACTCTCGATAAAGCCTCAAGAAAATTATTTTCAAACATCCTTACTGTTTCATCTTTATTAGATACAAAATTTTTTGGCATTTTTTTCCCTAAACAAATATTTTTTCAGATCAAATGTAAGCTTTTATAAATAAATAATAAATAACTAAGGTCTTGGTTATGATGAGATGTTCAATTTTGAACAATCAAATCCTTGAAATATTTATTTTTTTCATCCTCTTAGTTAAAATTCAGTTTGAAATTTACATATAAAGTTTTCATATTCAGCTGTGATTTTCTATAATTCTGTAATTATTAGGAGGTTCGATGGCTAAGAACGGTGAACGGGAACAGTGGGGCACTAAAATAGGTTTGATATTAGCTGTTGCAGGCAACGCAGTTGGATTGGGAAATTTTCTTAGGTTCCCTGTACAAGCAGCACAAAATGGCGGTGGTGCTTTTATGATTCCATACTTTATATTTTTCATCCTTCTCGGAATACCGTTAATGTGGATTGAATGGGGTATAGGAAGGAATGGTGGGAAATTTAGGCATGGCAGCGCACCGGGAATGTTTGATGTACTTTGGAAAAATAAACTTGCAAAATATTTTGGTGCATTAGGATTATTCATATCTGTAACAATTCTTATTTATTACACTTATATCGAATCCTGGACACTTGGTTTCAGTATTTTTTCAATCCTTGGGCTTTACTCTAATGAAACAAGAGAAACGATGACCGGTTTTCTCTCGAGTTATCAAGGAATTACAACATCTCAAACATTCTCCTCTCTTTGGCCAGCTTACAGTTTAATGTTAATTACATTCACATTAAACTTTGCTATTCTGTATAAAGGAATTTCAAAAGGAATTGAAAAGCTTGCGAAAATTGCAATGCCAATGCTTTTTTTATTTGCAATAATTTTAGTTGTTAGGATTTTTACTCTCGGAACTCCTGATCCGACTCACCCTGAAAACTCAGTTGTGAACGGATTAGCATTTATATGGAATCCTGATTTTTCTGCACTCGGAAATCCGAATATTTGGCTTGCTGCCGCGGGACAAATCTTTTTTACATTATCAGTTGGAATGGGGACAATTCACGCTTATGCAAGTTACCTAAAACCAAATGACGATATTGTTCTATCAGGGTTAGCTACTTCATCAACAAATGAATTTGCAGAAGTTGTTCTTGGTGGTTCAATCGCAATTCCAGTTGCCGTAGCTTTCTTTGGATTACCTGCTACAAAAGAAATTGCTGCAGGAGGTGCGTTTAATCTTGGATTCGTATCAATGCCTATCATCTTTGGAAGTGAACATTTTCCAATGGGAGAAGTATTTGGATTTATGTGGTTCTTGCTTCTTTTTTTTGCTGGAATAACTTCTTCAGTCGCAATGGGACAACCTGTAGTTGCCTTCTTAGAGGATGAGTTTGGAATGGATAGAAAAAAAGCTGTTGCTACACTTGCTATCGGTGTTTTGATAGCAGTTCAATTTGTTGTGTTCTTTTTAAAATTTGGATTTTTAGATGAGATGGATTATTGGGCCGGTACTTTCGGTCTTGTTGTTTTTGCTTTGATAGAAACGGTTTTGTTTATGTGGGTTTTTGGAGCAGATAAAGCTTGGGAAGAAATGAATAACGGCGGTGATATAAAAATTCCCTTCATTTTTTATTACATTATGAAATATATTACACCTGCAATACTAATGGTTCTAATGATTTGGTGGTTTATACAAAGTGCATTGCCAACATTAATGCTCCACAATGTGGCACCTGAAAATGTACCTTACATTTGGGGAGCGAGAATTTTGATGGTATCTGTTGCTGTAATTTTAATTTTACTGGTTAAAAAGGCGTGGGAAAATAATCATAGTGAGGTAAAATAATGGGACTTACAACAAGCGGAATTATTTTCCTCTTTCTGGCTTGGGGAATTATTATTTCATTAATTACTTTTTGTTACTATAAAGTTTTTAAAACTGAAAAGAAGAAATAATAAAAAACCCGAGAATAATCACTCGGGTTTTTAATTGTTATTTTATAAAATCAATCATCAACATCATCAGCATGATTTTCTGCAGCTAATCTATGTGCTAAATTTGATTCTGATGCGGCTATCGCAAATTTACCTTCTCTAGTAAATTGGTATAACAGATCATTTTCAATCAGGTAGCCAAATTTTTTAACAAAATCGTCGATTGATATTCCTGCAGTTGCAGCAAGTTTTGCAAGTTCGTGTGGATCATCAAAATCAGCCTGGTTTAATCTTAGCATATATCTTCTTGCTATGTAAAAACTTTCTGAAGCTGGATCAACCATCCTAACTTTGGTTTTTAACGTTTTCGGATCAATAATGTCTTTAAAGAACATCGGAACAAAATTTCCGTTTTGAATTGAAACCATTGCACCGCTTCCACCATCCAGTATAAATTGAGCGGCAGAAAAACCTAAATCTCTTGTGTACTCCATATCAAAAGGAATTGGATCAGCGCAGCGTAATTCATAGCCAATATTTTTTGAAACTAATGTAGCTTTTAAACCAAACTCTCTTAGCCTTTCCTGAACTTTTGTTTTTAGAATCTCACCAAAATTAATTTCAGCAATTCTTATGTTATCGTGTGCGTCCCTTTCTACCTCAACCAAAGATTCAAAATCAGCGGGATCTAAATGTTCAACTAAACCTTCGGCAATTATTGCAACACCATCCGGTTTACCATAACTTAATCTTTTAATAATTGCACCAACAAGTATATCCACGATGTGACTAAACTTAATTTGCTTGTTAGCAAACTCCTCAGGAATTAGAGTAAGTGTGGCACCGGTAGCTTTCCCAATTCCAAGTGCAAGATGCCCTGCTTTTCTTCCCATAGAAATTACAAAGTACCATCGAGATGTTGTTTGTGCATCAACCATAAGGTTTTTTACAACTTCAACACCAATGTGTCTTGCTGTTTGAAAGCCGAATGTTGGAATACCGTGCGGAAGGTCAAGATCGTTATCAATTGTCTTGGGAACGTGTACAACCTTAATTCTGCCGGATGCCATCTCGTTAACTTTAAGAGCACTAAATGCCGTATCATCACCACCAATTGTTATAAGTTTATCAACATTTAATCTTAAAAGTGATGTTACAGCATTTTCTAAATGTTTAGGATCTTTTGTAGGATTTGCTCTCGAAATGCCGATATAAGACCCTCCTCTAAAGTGAATACGACTTACATTCTGAATATTTATTTCTCTAAAATGTGTAATATCACCCTGCATTATCCATTTAAATCCATCCTTAATTCCAATTACGTCAACACCTTCAACGGCAGCACGTATAGTTGCGGCTCCAATTACGCTGTTAATTCCCGGTGCCGGTCCACCGCCAACTAAGATAGCTAATTTTTTTGGTGCAATAGTCATATTATTTCAACTCCTGATTAAAACTAATCATTAAAAAAAATTATAAAACTTTAAGTTTTGCAAATTTAAGCATAAGCTGTTTAACATTGTTTCCTTCAAAATGAACTGTGGCTTTGGTCATATCGCCGCTGCCAATAACATCAACAACTTTTCCAAGTCCAAATTTTTCGTGCATAACACGACTGCCAGGTCTTATAGCAGTTCCTTCGTGATTAAAATTTTCATAATCGACTTTTTCAAAATACTCATAATACATTTCTTTTTTTGTCTTGCGATTTGCTTTTCTTCCAAGTCCGCCATTTGTTTCTTTATAAGTAGTGGGATCAATTTCATCTATAAACCTGGATCGGCTTTGATAGGCTACTTCACCAAATCTATAACGTGATCTAGCATGCGTAACATAAGCTTTTTTCATGGCACGTGTCAGTGCAACATAAAACAACCTTCTTTCTTCATCTACAGATGTATCGGCAGCAAACTTATTTGCGATAGGAAAAATATCTTCTTCACAACCAGAGACGAAGACAATAGGCCACTCTAAACCTTTCGAGCTATGAACAGTTAAAAGAGTAACACTATTTTTTTCATCAGATAAATTATCTATCTCTGCAACTAAGGATACTTCTTCAAGATATTGTTCAATTTTAGCGCCTGGATTATTAACTATAAATTCACTGAAGGAGGAAAGTAATTCGCTTATATTCTCCATCCTTTGTAAAGATTCTTGAGTGTTTTCTTTTTTAAACATTTTAATAAGCTCAAGTTCATCAACAAGAGCTCTAATCAGTTCATCTGCAGATAATTTATCTTTAAGATCAATGTACTTATCAAGTAGTGTTTTAAATTGTTTAACATTCTTTTGGATTCTCTCTTTTATATCAATTACTTCAAATACTCGCGACATTGTTTGGAAGAGTGTGATTTCATGTTTACGTGCAAAGGCTATCATTCTTGTAACTGTTGTGCTTCCAATTCCACGTTGAGGAAAATTCATAATCCTCAACAAACTTTCTTCGTCATTTTGATTAGAAATAACTCTCAGATAAGCAATGACATCTTTAACTTCTTTTCTTTTGTAAAACTCAACACCACCGATTATTGTGTAAGGAATTTTTTCTCTTCTAAAAAAATCTTCCATTGTACGGGATTGTGCATTAGTTCTATAGAGCACCGCAAAATCTTTAAAGGCTATTTTTTTCTTTGAGGTTTCTTGTTTAATATATTTTGCAATCTGTGAAGCCTCGTCTTTTTCGTCAGCACATTTTAAGAGAACTAAATGTTCGCCCTCTTCATTTTCGGTCCATAATGTTTTAACAACTTGATCTTTATTGTTCTTTATAACTGAATCAGCTGCCTTAAGAATCATTTTTGTAGAACGATAATTCTGTTCAAGTTTGAACAATTTATATTTAGGAAAATCTTTACTAAAATCCAGCATATTACCGAGATTTGCGCCGCGCCAACTGTAAATACTTTGTGCATCATCCCCTACAACAGAAAGATAACCATTTTTAGGTACTAACAATTTTAAAAGTTCGTATTGAGCCTTATTAGTATCCTGAAATTCATCCACTAATATGTATTTAAATTTTGATTTATATTTTTTTAGAATATTTGTTTTGTCTAAAAATAATTCAATTGGTTTAAGAAGTAAGTCATCAAAATCCATTGCATTAAATTCTACAAGGCGCTTCTGGTACTCAATATAGATATCGGCAATCTTCTCATCAAAAAATGAGTTGATATGTTTACTCCTAAATTCTTTTGGAGTAATCATATGATTTTTTAAAAAACTAATCCTGTGCCTGATTGAATTTGATGTATATTTATCGGTATCAATATTTAGATCAGTCATTATGTTTGAAACTAGAGAGACTGAATCAATAGTATCATAAATTGAAAAATTACTTTGATAATTTATATGCTTAGCTTCTACGCGAAGTATTTTTGCGAATAAGGAATGGAATGTTCCCATCCATAAATTATCAGCTTTTTTACCAATCAGTTCCCTTATTCTTTCCTTCATTTCATTGGAAGCCTTATTGGTAAAAGTAAGTGCAAGTATACTTGATGGGGTAAAGTTTTTCTTTAATAGGTACGCTATTTTATAGGTTAAAACTTTAGTCTTTCCGGAGCCAGCCCCAGCAACTATCATCTGAGGGCCTTTCAAATATTCAACTGCTGCTAGTTGCGCAGGATTCAAATCCTTTAATTGTTGCATAACTCTTTCTTTTTTTACAAAAACAGGTGCAAATATATATAAACTGGAGTGCAATATAAAGGATAGGCCATGTAAAAATTGCAGGAATTTCATCATAATTCTATATAAGTTGCCCATACAATAAAAAATAAAGGTTGAATTTTGTTAATTTTTGGCACGTTTATGGCTCCTGTACCAAAAAGAAATTATACGTAAATGCGCGTTATAGAAAACAAAAAAATAGAAGTAGCAGAAGAAGTGATTCCATCTGAAAAGTTATTAGAAAATCCACAAAAAATGAATAAAAACTTGCAAGATGGGCTTAGTTTCTATTCAAAATACAATGTGCTGCTTCAAACTATTAAGGATGGTTTGGTACTGATTAGTAAGCGCCATGTTCGCTATTCAAATAAAGTATTTGCTGAAATTCTAGAGTATTCTATCGATGAAATAACGGGTATGAAGATTGACGAACTAATAGCACCTGAATCCAAAGAGCTTGTTTTAGAAAGATATGAAAAACGATTAAATGGAGAATTTGTCCCCTCGCAGTATGAAACAAAACTTATAACAAAAACTGGAAGAATTGTCCCTGTTCTCCTTAACACTGGATTAGTTTCTTCCGATGATGAAAAACTTGAATTCGTTATCATAACTGATCTTTCAGAAATTTCAAAAAAGAATATTGAATTAAGAGAACGCGAAAGTGAATTTGAAACTATCTTCAATCACACAGGTGTTGCTATTGCCCTGTTGGATATAAATGGAAATTTTATAAAAGTTAATGATAAATGGCAGGATCTCTTTAAAAATAAAAAGACTGAACTTTCAGTAAATACAATATTAGATATCTTTTTACCAGAAGAAAAAAATCAATTCTCTACTCTTGTTAGCGATATACTTAGTAAAAAATCAGAACAAGCGCATACTCAGCTAACATTATTAAATAATGAACAAAATACATTTTGGGCAGATTTATCTATTTCTGCAGTTAAAAAAAGTAATGAAGAAATTAAATATTTTATTTTTTCAGTTCTTGATATATCTGCCAGAATTGAAATTGAAGCAAGGTTTGAAAAGGAAAGAAAGCTACAAGAATATTTTATGGAGTACTTGCCTGATTCAATTTATTTTAAAGATATATCTAGTAAATTTATTAAAGCCAATAAAGCAACACTAATTAAAATGGGATTAAACTCCCTTGATGAATTAATTGGTAAAACTGATCACGACTTATTTGATGAAGCGCATGCTGAAGAAGCAAAAAAAGATGAACAAGATATTATAAAAAATGGTACTTCAATATTAAATAAAGTCGAAAAAGAAATTTGGCATGATGGATCTGTTACATGGGCTTCAACTACAAAAATTCCATTGCGGGATGAAGAGAACAATATAATCGGAACTTTTGGAATAACACGAGACATAACTAAATTAAAAGAGTCTGAGGATATTAGAAATGCACTGTATAAAATTTCCACGGCTGTAGCTAAAGTACCTGATATAAGAAATCTTTATTCAACTATCCACGAAATAATAATGGATTTGATGAAGGCAGATAATTTTTATATTGCCATGTATAATGAAGAATCCAGCACGGTAAGTTTTCCGTATTTTGTTGACCAAATAGATCCACCACCAGTTGAAAGAAATGCCGGACATGGATTAACTGAATACATATTAAGAATAGGCGAAGCTAAACTTATAGACGCCGAGACAGATCTTAAACTTCGTGAGCTAGGGGAAACATCCTTAATTGGAGAGCCAACTCAAATATGGCTTGGCGTTCCATTAAAGGTTCAAGGAAAAACGATTGGGGTCATTGTTGTTCAGGATTATGATGATGCAACAACCTATGGCGAAAGTGAAAAACAAATTCTAACTTATGTATCTGAACAAATTGCACTAGCAATAGATAAAAAATATCGTGAACAAAAAATAATTGAATATTCTGACGAACTTAAAGAGGTAATTGCTACAAAAGACAAATTCTTTTCAATTATTGCACACGATTTAAAGAGTCCGTTTCACGGATTGCTAGGATTATCCAGAATGATTTTTGAAGAATATGATTCTATGGACGATACTGAAGTACGATCATCCATTGAAATTTTACGCGATTCGACTGAGAATACATATAAATTGATTGAGAACTTGCTTGATTGGTCAAGACTTGAAACCGGTAAGATGAAATTCCAGCCATCATTTCAAAATATGTTTATGCTGGTAGAAGATACTAGAATGCTACTTAATAACAGTACAAGACTAAAAAATGTTACAATAAGAAATAAAGTGTCGCATACAAGTTTGGTTTGGGGAGATTCAAATATGCTACTTTCTTTATTGCAGAATCTTATCTCAAATTCTATTAAATTTACACCTAAAGACGGCATTATTGAGGTTTCTGAGCTACAAATGGGTGATAAAATTCAATATACAGTTTCTGATAATGGTGTTGGGATCGAGCAGAAAGACATTGATAAACTTTTTAGATTAGATGTTAGTTTTTCAACAAGAGGAACAATGAATGAAAAAGGAACGGGACTAGGACTAGTGTTATGTGATGAGATTGTTAATATCCACGGCGGAGAAATAAAAATACAAAGCGAAGTTGATGTTGGGACAAAAATTATATTCACATTAAATAAGCAGAATCTTAATAAATGATACTATGAGTGAGGGCAAACAAGAAAGTAATCAAGAAAATTTATCTGAATTTAATGATTACTTAACAGAATTTGATTCAATATTAAAATTTGATTCTGAAACTTGCTCAGTTTGCGGTGTTAACATTTCTAATAGCTTATCAATCCAAAAATCTCCACTAGTTTTATATAAAAGTTTAACTACTGAATCAGAATTGTTATCTATAAAACAAGAGCTTGATTTGAAATGTATTGAATTTAAAGTTGAGAAGAGGCTTAACTCTGAATCACTTGAGGAAATAAAATATTACTATGATGTTTTAGTGCCGATAAAATATTTAACAGAGCTACAAAAAAGTTAGAAATCCTAAATACTTATTTTCTTGGATGAGTCTTACACCATTCCTTTATATAACCAGAAATGTCAGTAGTAGTTGCACCTGGAGTAAAAAGTTCCCCTGTCCCTAATTTTTTTAATTTTTTAATATCTTCTTCAGGGAATATTCCACCGCCGGTTAGCAGAACATCATCAATATTTTTTTCTTTCAAAATGTTTAATATTTTTGGGAAAACTGTCATATGCGCACCGGATAAAATGCTAATACCAATAACATCAGCATCTTCTTGAATTGCCGCTTCCACAATCATTTCAGGAGTTTGCCTTAAACCTGTGTAAATAACTTCCATCCCGGCATCACGCAATGCTGCAGCTATAACTTTTGCTCCGCGATCGTGACCATCTAAACCTGCTTTAGCCACTATCACCCTAATTTTTTTACTCATTCAGTAAACTCTCATATTTCGAAATAGCATTCCTAATTTTATCACCGTACTGACCAATCTCAGATTCATGATATTCTATAGTTCGTGGACGCATCTGGAAATCATTATCATATCTTGGAATTATATGATAATGAAAATGGTAAATCGATTGACCTGCAGAAGATCCATTATTAGAAATGACATTAAACCCGCTAGAATTTAAACTACGTTTAACAGCACCTGCCAAATACTGGGTCAATTTGGTAAGTTCCTCAAGTTCCTTAGTAGGAATAGTTAAGAAATTATCGTAATGGGTTTTGGGGATAACCAAAGTATGCCCATAATTAATTGGATTAACATCCAGAAAGGCAATAAATTTTTCATTTTCAAAAAGAATTTCAGCTTCAGAAGCTTTTGAGGCGATGTTGCAAAATACACAATCCATTTTAAACTCGCTTTTTATTTCTTGAACAAAGTTAATTTATTTTAAAGATAACTACCAATAATTAATTATGAAATAGATATTCTTTTGTTCTTCCAAATACACCGAATAATCCACCGGTATGAACAAAAATATTTCTTTTTCCTAAATTTTTAATTAAAAAATTTTTGTAGTACGCTGCAAATGCTTTACCTGTGTACGCTGGATCAAATAATAATCCTGTTTCCTTGGCGAACTTTTTAATCAGTTTTATTTTAGAATTTGTAATACTCTTGTATCCCTCATCAGAATATCCATCAAGTATAATAAGGCTCTCTGGTTTGATTTTACAATTTAAATTGTAATCCAATAAACATCCTTCTGCAAGCTGAAGAATTTTCTTCCTGATTTCTTCTTTCTTGTACAAAACATTAACGGCTACAACTTTAACATTAAAATTATTGATTGCTGCCCCAACTAGCATCCCAGCCGCTGTTCCACCAGAACCGCTTGCAGCTATAATAGAATTAATCTTATTCAGATTAATTTGTTTTTTCAGTTCATCAATAAAATTAATATAACCCCAAATACCAAGTGTAGTTGATCCCCCTTCCGGTAATACATAAGCATTTTTTCTCTTTTTGAGCAGACTCATTCTTTCATCGTACATAATATCATTTACTTTATCATATTCAGCTTTATTCAAATATTTAATTTCAGCTCCGTACATTTTATTCAGGAAAAGATTTCCTTTAATACTTTTATTTTCTTTCCCCCATAAAAATAAATTAGTGTTTAGTCCTATTTTTTTTGCAGCAATTGTTGTCGCACGCGCATGATTTGACTGATCACCACCACAGGTAAAAATAATATCAGCCTTTTTTCTTTTAGCATCTTGAAGAATGTATTCCAGCTTTCTTACTTTGTTACCGGATAATTCGCATCCAGTTAAATCATCACGTTTAATTAAAAAAATTTTTCCTTCAAATTTTATTTCTTGCAACGGAGTTGGAATTTGTGCAAGCAATATTTTTTTTGGTATGCTCATTTTGCTAGTTCAATTTTTTTAAGTTTTGAGTAAATCTTTCTTGCTTTTTCAAGATCTTCTGGAGTGTCAACAGAAAAACTATCATATTCCGTTTCGACAATTTTTACTTTAAATCCGTTTTCAAGCATTCTTAATTGCTCAAGTTTTTCCCACATCTCAAGATCAGTTGGAGATAGTTTAGTGAATTTTAACAAATATTCTTTTCTATAAACATACAATCCAACATGTTTATAAAACTCTGCCTGTTCTAACATTTCTTCTTCATTTTCAGCGTCTCGTACAAAAGGAATTGGTGAGCGGGAAAAGTACATGGCAAAATTTTTGTAATCAAAAACTACCTTTACTATAGAAGGAGATTTGAGTTCTTCAACACTTTCAATCAGCTTTGCCAGAGTTGATACATTAACTTCACGATCAAATAATAAAGGCTCAATTGCCTGGTCAATCATCATTCCGTTAATAAATGGTTCATCACCTTGAATGTTTACAATTATATCTGCTCTTGGAAATTCTTTTACAACAATAGCTATTCGATCAGAACCTGTGGGACAATCTTTTGGGGTCATCATTATTGCTGCTCCAAATCCTTTAGCAGCTTTGGCAACCTGTTCATCATCTACTGCAATCACAATTTGATTCATTAATTTAGATTTCTTTGCACCTTCGTATGTGCGTTGAATAAGTGATTTGCCTCCAATATCAGCTAGGGGTTTACCCATTAATCTTGTAGATGCAAACCTTGCAGGAATTACACCAAGGATAAAAGGATTATTTTTTTTAGGTTTCCCCTTTTTTGCCATTACTTATCACCTATTACTTTTGGAACTTTAAAGTGTTTGTCATCTTTAGAAGGAGCATTTTTCAGAGCATCTCCTGTTGAAACCGAAGGTTTTAATTTATCTTCTCTAAAAACATTGGTTTGTTCAACAGGATGAGAGAGTGGTTCAACATTTTCAGTATCCAGCTCATTAAGTTTTTCCATGTAGTTTAATATTTCATTCATCTGCGGAGTAAAATTCTGTAATTCTTCATCTGAAAATTTTAACTTTGCCAGTTCAGCAATTTTTTCAATATCTTTTTTGGTTACCGCCATTAATTATATTCCTTACGATTGCTGATAATAATCTCTCTTACTTTTTCCATTAATGCAAGTTCATCTTGTTTAGTTTTTATGTTCTCAGTTGGAATTGGTTTATCAAAATGTAAATAGATGGTTCCTCGTTTTAATTTAAAAGTCCCTTTCGGCATAATTTTATCAGTACCGTTTACCGTTATCGGAACAATTGGATAACCGCTGTGAGAAGCCAAATAAAATGCGCCTCGTTTAAAGGCTTGAACTTCACCGGATTTGCTTCTTGTTCCTTCAGGAAAAACAAGAACGGATATTTTTTTCACATCCATAACTTTTTTCGCTTCGATAAGACTTTTCATTGCTGCCTGTGGGTCTTTTCTGTCAATAACAACATAAGGTCCTAAATAAAGCTGCCATCCAAAAAAAGGTATTCGTGCAAGTTCTTTTTTGAATATCATACTTAATCTGTTGGGAACACCCCATTGAAGTGCAGTAATATCGAGTTGGCTGGAATGATTAGACGCAAAAACATACACCGCTTTTCTATCTATATTCTCAAGTCCTGTTATCTTAACGCGAACTCCTGATATAATAAGAATTCCTAAAGGAAAAACCTTTGCTATATAATGATAAAATGTAAAACTTCTATCAATGAAAATGAAAATCAAACCAAAGATTGAGCATATTAAAGTATGAATAACAATAAAAAATATTTTAATATAAGTAATCACGTTGCTTCCTCAATAGGCTGCTCATTTAAAACTTCAACAATATTTTTTTTCTTAGCAAAATTTTTAATTGCATTTATTCTGTTTTTTATAGATGGATGGGAATAAAAAAACCATTCAACAAATGGATGTGGTTCTCTATCACCAAGGTTCTGATTGGTTAATTTATTTAATGTACTAATAAAGCTATCGGGTTTATATGTTGATTCTATTGCATATCTATCAGCTTCATATTCGTATTTTCGAGATAGAATATTTCCTATCGGTGATTGAACCAATCCTATTAACATGGCCCATAAACTAAGTAGCGGAAGAGCAGCAATTTGTGTAATGTTATTAAAATCAAACCAGCTTAAAGTGTTTTTGTAAAGTACCGAAATAACAAAAAATGTCAGAAAGCTTGAAACTGTTCCAAATAAAATATTTTTTAAAATGTGCTTGTGTTTATAATGCCCAAGCTCGTGAGCGATAACAGTTTCTATTTCATCTTTTGTATAATTATTTAATAATGTATCGCCAAGAATAATTCGTTTTGTTTTACCTAATCCTGTAAAAGCCGCATTTGCTTTTTTAGTGTTTTTACTCATATCAAAAGAAAAAAAATTTTCTACTTTTATACCAGCACCTATTGCAAGATTTCTTATCCTTGTTTTTAATTCTTCATCATTTAATGGAAGAACTTTATAAAAGATAGGTAGAATAATAATTGGGAAGATCTGTGAAAGGATAACTGAAATAAAGAACATCAAAGTAGCAAATACCAACCACCACAAATCACCAAATTGATTTAACACGAAAAAGAAAAGTAATAAAATTGGTACACCAATTACTAAACCAACTAACATGGATTTAGCATTTTCAGTAAAGTATTTAAAAAAGGTTTGGTTGGATAATTTATATTTATGCTCAAGATAGAATCCAGTGTAAATATTAATTGGCATAAAAAGGATTGAACTGAAAATACCCAGAGTAAAAACAAAAATCAGAAAGACTAAATATGTGTTTTGAAAGAATGTTTGGATGTAATTCTGCAACCAGTTACTGTAGTCAAGAGAAATGAAAAGATATAGCAGTACAAAGCTAATTAAAGTTTTACCGATACCAATTGCGAGCTTGGTATTGTTGTATTTTTTCGAATCCATATAGTTAAAAATAGCAACTGAATATCTCGCAATCAATTTAATAGCTTTAGTTCTATATGCTAAATATTTTTCATAATTTTAATCAGTAAACATTTTCAAAAGAGGATAAAATGAAAAAATTACATATTTCTTTTATTGCGATTGCATTGTTTGTCCTTGTTTTTGCATATCAAACTAATGCACAAATAACTTTTCAAGTTGGTGCCGGAGTTGGTTATTCTATACCAACAGGCGATTACGGTGGATCTTCTGCTGACTTTTATAATGGTACTCAATATGGAGTGGAATCCGGCTTTAACCTTCATGGTAAAGCACGCGTTGGATTGTTGTTCTTAAACGCTTTTGGCGAAGTTGGATATACTAATTTTACCGGCAATGGAGAAGCTGCTCCGGGACAAGGATCTATCGATATTTCTCACAAATTAGTTGCAATAAAAATTGGACCGGAATTTCCAATAAATATTCCTCTGTCCCCAGTTACCCCTTACTTACAAGGATTTGTATCATTTAATACAATTTCAGGTAATGTAGAATTTCAAGGCGTTTCAAATGTTCC